>Ga0137359_10005477_pt1 | contig 10464 bp, 13 predicted proteins | sample Mad1_40_16metaG_FD_108281 | JGI IMG/M metagenome (GOLD analysis project Ga0137359, IMG submission 108281) | Vadose zone soil microbial communities from Angelo Coast Range Reserve, California, USA - Mad1_40_16 metaG | ecosystem: Environmental > Terrestrial > Soil > Vadose zone | place: USA... | reverse complement strand
GCAGAATCGTGCGATTTCCAATTGCGAATCCTGAAAAAGCGGACAGGTTTAGGTTCGCACCCTAGTTCCCCCAAACCATCATTTTAAAGGCCATCTTGGAGCATGTCAGGAGTTCTGAAGTTACTGATTCTATTAACCGAGAAAAACGACAAAAACACCGAATTCACCCAACTGAGGTACACGCCAGGTACACGGAAGGCGTGGATTCGTTGCCGCCACATCCAACAGGAGATTGTGCTGCCTCTGTGCTGGTAGTATGCCTGCATGATTGATGTCCCGCCCAGGCTGTACAAATACATGCCACCGGAACGCGCTTCTAGCGTGCTCGGGAAGCTCCAGATTCGGTTCAGTCAGGCTTCCGTGATGAACGACATCGAGGAATACAAGCCTCCGATCGACGCTTTGGCAACAAGTGTCGTATTTCGGGAAAAATTTTTCGAGCGGGCGGACGTCCTCTACACCGGCTTGCGGGACCTCATCGAGAAGCAAGGGCCCGACTACATGAGAAAGCAGCACGACCAAGGGGAGGAAAACCTCCCACTAACGATCAAGAAAATCTACGAAATCAACGACAGGAATTTCGGAATCTTGTCTCTCTCGGACCTGCCCACGAGCGCATGCATGTGGGAGAAGTACGCCGACCACGGACGGGGCCTTCTTGTGGAGTTTGATTCATCCCATGCGTGGTTCAATCAATGGAAAGCCAAAGACGATGACTTTCGTCACCTCCGGCGCATATCCTACGTGGCTGACCGCACGCCAACATTTCTTCTCGGGATCACCGCGCAAAGCTATTTCTACACGAAGGAAGCGAAGTGGGAATACGAGAGCGAGTGGAGACTCATCCTGAATTTCAACAGTGCAGCCTGCAAAGTCGGCAAAGACAGCACCGGAACGGACGTGCTTCTGTTCGCGATTCCACCGGCGTGCCTGTTGAGCGTGACGGTTGGCTACAACGCTAGACCGGAACTCATTCAGGAAATAAGGACCACCCTGGCCGGGAATCCCGCCCTTTCACACGTACGCCTCAACGCTGCCAAGCAATTTGGATGCGGTTCGGTAGAGATCAGAGCACTCGATGCCGCGTAGACCGAATCGTGGCCTTTCACTATCCATTTTTTATATTATCTCTTCGGGCCCTATATCCATAAGATAGACAATTCCTGAGTCTCTATGTCTCGACGCGGAATCATCGGCATTCTAATCGCAGACTACAATCGCCAACTCAAAGCGCAGGCACGCGCAAAGGCTGAGGCCGAAAGGGCGATGCTCCGAAGCCAAAGAGAGGCGGAACGTGCTGCCGCGCGCCAAGCCAGAGAGGCGTTACGCGCCAACAAGGAAGCCAAGAAAGCGTACGAGGAATATCGATCTGCTGAAGTTGCATCGCTTAACAACGAGATTGCCCATCGAAAATTAGCTCTGCAAAACCTCCTCGAAGATGGCCTGCAAGCTACGCGGCCTCTTTTTGAACTCCTCCGTGCCGAACTACCGACGCTCGAAATACCAAAGGAACTTACCATCCAGCCTGCTCCTCCGACCAGGAATCAATATAGAGTTCCAGACCTCAGCTTCTTCCAGAGCCTAGTTCTCGGTGCAAAAGCCAAATATCAACTGGAAGTCCAGAGAGCCGCGGCGCGCTTTACCTAGGCTCTGCAACAACACCAACGAGCGGAATTGGAGCGGAAAAACAAGATCGACGCGTTGCGAAATGACCATAAAGCCCAGGTTGACGGACTGCGAAAGGAAATCGATGCCCTTGAGAGCGCCTACCGAAATTGCGATCCTTCTGCGATTAGCGAATACTATGGCCTGGTTTTGCAGCGCACCAGCTATCCGCCAGATTTTCCCCAACGTTATAGAGTCGCTTTTGTGCCGGAGTCCAAGCAAGTTGTCGTTGAGTGTGAATTGCCACCACCCGAGGTTGTGCCCAGTGTTGCTGAGTACCGTTACGTAAAGTCGAAGGATTCCCTCGAGGAGAAGAAAGCCCACGCTTCTGACATCAAGGAGACTTACCGAGATGTTGTTGCCGCATCCGCCTTACGAACGATTCACCAAATCTTCAGCGCAGATCGCGAAGGCTTCGTGGCGGTGGTGGTGTTCAATGGGTTCGTTCAAGCCGTCGATCCCGCGACTGGAAAGGACATCCGCCCCCATCTGGTGTCCGTCCGGGTCACTAGAGATAGGTTTCTCGAAATTGATTTGCGCAAGGTGGAATTGATTAGCTGTTTGAGGAATCTTGGCGCGCAGCTAACACAAAGCCCCACCGAACTGACAGCAGTAAAGCCAATCATAGAGTTCGATATGGCTGACAAGTGTTTCGTGACTCAAACCGATGTATTGTCCGACCTTGAATCCGGCCCAACATCATGGAGTTAACGCCGTTCGAGTTCGAGACTCTGGTCTGCAATCTGTTCGGCAAAATGGGCCTCGAATCTAAGTTAACCCGATCAAGCCGTGACGGCGGCGTGGATGTAGTCACGTTCGACAAAAGACCCGTACTTGGCGGCAAGGTAGTTATTCAAGCCAAACGCTACCGCCACACAGTTGGAGTATCGGCAGTGCGCGATCTTTTTGGGACAATGATGAATGAAGGGGCCAACAAAGGCATCCTTGTCACAACGAGTGGCTACGGCCCCGACGCCTACGATTTTGCCAAGGACAAGCCGATTCAACTGATTGACGGTGGGGGCCTCTTATATTTGCTGGACCAAGTCGGTACGAAAGCCCGGATTGAAATCCCGCCTGATGAATAAAAGAAGGCCCCCCGCGTGAGTTTCTAAAAATAGCCAGGCTTCCACCGCTACTTCGCCCGTCCCGATTCATCCGTTTTTTCTATCCGCACGGTTGCCACTGGATAGGCCATTAGAATTTCGCGCTTGAGCCGTTTTGCGTCGGCTTCACTGGCTAACCGCTCGGAGATGTCACGATAATTGGGAACACCGGGAGCGAATACGCGGTAAAAGTCCTTGGGTTTTTCGTTCATGTCGGCTTATCTTGCCGTTGCAGCTTTGCGAGTGCGACGTATTTTTTGTGGCGCTCAGACATCGACAAATGGTAGCTCCACCGTTGCGCCCACTGTCGGTCGGTTGCTGGATTGAATCCTTGATGGCAGACCGGGCATGCCCCTCTTGGTTTCGCATCGATAGGAAGATGGCGCATAAGAACTCCTAGACAGAATCATGTTACATCATACGGTTAGTTCGCGGTCAGCCAGCCCCTTGGCTCCCCACCCGTTTTGCCTTGATCTCTGCCATCGCTGCATGCTCTTTTTCTGAATAGTCCGAAACATGATTTTCCGGGGAATCAGTCAGTAAACTCAATTCATTCAATACCCCATAGTGAATTTCACTGTTGTACCCTCCTGAGATTCTGGAACGGAGCAGGCGATAGGGCCTGTTCTTAGGTTTCCCGGAAAAATGCCGATAGCAAATGTTCGCGGCTATGTCGGCGATCTGTAGCCCAGTTGAGTCTTTTGATTTGCCGAATTGGACGTGGTTTCGATAAAGTTCCGTCCAATCCGTAACGCCCTGCGCGCGCCCAAACTTTCTGTTGAACGGGTGATCTCGCTCCGACCACGGCTTTGGAATCATCATGGGTTCTTTGCGCGATTGGCTGTAAAGAAAGGATGTGGCGAACTTAAGACGGAAATCTTCTTTAGCCCCAATCAGTAACAGGGAAACCCCAAAGAAGCGGAACGGTTCACGGATCGACGAACCGGAAGCCAGCCCGCGAGGAGCGCACGCCGCCGGACGGCCGGAGCAATCCCACCGTGACGCGACACCAGACAACGAATGGAGGAATGTTCTTTGCCAAAAGCGCGCCCGATCTCCTGCAGTGTCTGTCCTGCCTTCCAACGACGCCACACGTCGAGTTTCTGCTCCGCCGAAAACCCGAACCGTCTCCCTGGCTTCATAAACACCACCTTTGAAAACAGCTTTATACCAGATGATGTTGCATCGACCGTTTGAACTGGCCCGACTAACCGGGCACAGAAAAGTCGAGCGCGTCAAGACGTGCAAACCGCCGCTGCGATTTCGCTTACTTCCACGTTCCCCTGTTTCAGGCTGGCTATCTCCGATCACCTACCTTCACTTCATATGCTCGCGGAGATTGACTAGCAACTGGTCGCCGGATTCGAGGCGAATCAAGCCCGCGCGCGGGTACTCGACGTCTAACATGACGTAGACGATGATGACCGTGAGGACGGTGAAGCCGAGAATGTGGAGCCAACTCCGATGTTGGCCACCCGACATCCGAAAGCCAGCCAACAAGGAACAAACGAGACCCAAGCAGAACAGAAGCAGGTAAATGATCCTCGGCGGGTGAATTTGCAGAGCCATGGTACGCGTGGTAGTGATGTCGATCATGGCGTTTAGCGCAGGAAGGAGCAGCAGACCAGAGGAGGGATGAGAATCGGGGAGCCGAGTAGCTGCTACCGCCTCCTTCCAAATCTCTTCCTGGATCTTCTTGGATTTGGCCATCTCCATTTCGGCCGCTACCATATTCGGAAGCCGGCGGTAAGTCTCCAGCCGCGAGTCCACGTATTGGCGAAACAATTCCTGGAGCGCAGGCTGTGACTGGTTCGACAGCAAGCGCAGCCGCAGATAGGCAGTTTCGATGCAATTGACTTCCTTTGCGATCAACATCCTCTTCTCGTTAAACCGCGATGCTGCTCCCGAGAAGGTGAACGCGACCATCAAGCCAAAGAGGGCGAAAACCGCGCCCTCCACCGTGCCAAGACCCGCCCGCTCGCCTTCAGACTCTTTCGGGCGACGCCGGACGCCAAGCCGACGGCCGATTTCCAGCAGAAGCAGCATGCCGATGAAAAGAACCAGAGCAAAAAGTAGTGCAGGAATGGGAGGCTCCATGAGAGGTGCTCCTCATGCGAATCCACTGTAGAGTCTCGATTTTTCCGGACCGTGGTTCGGCAAGACACGCCAAGCCTTATATTGAGGCACGCGGGCACCCTTCCTAAGGAAGGGCGGTAGCGCGATCATGCACATCGAAATTCCGTTTCTTGGCATCGGTAGCTTACGCTAATGGAGGTCCGCCGACGTGCTTCCACTTGAGATGGAAATTCACGTCCACATGGTCCGCAATCTTGATGAACGGTATGCCCTTTTTCATGCCGTAATCCTTGCGGTTGAAGACCATCGCTCCGTGCAGGTCGCCTGAACCTGTTCCCTTACCGGAGACGGTAAGTATCAGCTTCTCCGGGTTGGATACTCCACGAATCGTAAAGTCGCCATCTACCTCATAGGTGTGCGGCCCCGTCGGCACGATCTTCGTTGACTTAAACGTGATGTATGGATTCTCCTCGACATCGAAGAAGTCTTTGCTTTTCAACTTGCCATTCTTCATACCACTTCCAGTATCGACGCTGGCCGCATCTATTCTTATTTCCAAAAGTCCTGTTGTCTCATCAGGAGACTTAAACGTTAGGCCCGCATCCCACTTGTCGAATTTACCCGCAATTTTTACTGTCGATTTCACGTGGAATTTAATCGAACTCTGCAGTGGCATAATCTCGAAAACAGGAGCTTGTGCTCGACCACGTGGCACAAACAAGATAAACGCCGTGATACACTGAGTCACCAAGTGTACGCTGTGTAGTTTGGACTTTGTCCATTTCATTGACAGCCCCCAATCTGGATGTCCTGGCAGGTCGTTGCTGGTTAAATGGCGATTTATCGCCAACGAGCGCTCCGAGTTTTGTCGGGAACGAGAAGGCGGTTGTATTTCAGCTCAATGTCAAGCTAGAGGCTTGTGTTCGCGAAGTGCACTGTCATTCCTTACAGGGTTTGAACGAGCATCGCGTTCCCTCGTTTGACGAAAGCAGGTCGTTGTCCCACTCCCCGATGGCAAGGTCTTGATTAACGCCGTTATCGTCCAAGTGGATTCAAGTTTCCGGTAACCCGACTTGAACGAAGCCAAATCAGGACCCGACGGCGAGTGTTGAGAAGATTCGTCGGGGATTACTGGATTCGAGTTGGGACAGATGAGACCTGTCCAATCTGTTTTACTTTTGGGGGAGCGTAAGCTGCCACATCAGCGAGGTGATTCAGGCATGTCAACTTGAAGTGCAAGACTGACTCGGTGTGGCCACCGGTGTCCCGCGAAAGATGTTCTAGGAAATGAGACTTGGTATACACCCGAAACAGCTGGCCAGTGTAGACCTCATCGTCATCTTGACCACACGAGCCGACACATTCCTCAGTGACCAAGTAGGCCACGTAGCGTTCCCACATTAGCTCAAAGATTCGGCAAGCGTCAGTGGATTCAATCAGCGAACTGCCTCTAAGGATTTCCTCTAATTCGGGAAGCTCAGGATGGGGGCGAACTAAGCCATCAGGATTGGCAATGGCCTCTTGCACGACCAAGCGGAGAGAATTGTCTCGCGGTTCTGAAAGTTCCCGCAGATATAGGTACTTCGCTGAATTTAAGGCGTTGAGTTCCGGCAACATAACAGGCAGTATCGCATTTCCCTTGCGGATACTGGGAGGCACTTCTCCGGTAAGGCGTGCTTACCGGGCAGTTGGCCAAACGCGCGTCAGGCATCCTTCGTATCGTCGTCATGCATTTTTGGGGCGCGAATCTGGTCGCGCTCGTAAAGCCATTCAAAAAAAGTCTTGTGCTTCCGAGGCAGCCATTTTTTCAATCGGGGCGGCTTGAATCGCGTTGAGTAAAGTTTCAGAAATAGTGAAATGGGTACCCACAACACGGCGGTGCCTGCTACGAACCAAAAAACCGAGGTCAAACGCATTACTGACAAAGTCCCGATTGCAAGCAACAGGGAAACGGCTGCGACGACTCGCGAATATGGAAAATAGACCTGAACCCTTTCTTGGCATTTTGGGCAGTAGCTACCACCTGTTATTCCGGCAGGCTGCCGCAAATCAACCGAGTCAAAGTCACTTCCACAAATCGGACAATGGTAGGTCATCGACGATGTGCCCCGCAGGACGGTCTCAATCGTAGCTGTTGGCCGAGTCCTGGTAAACGTCGTTACCGGAGTCTCGATGATTGCATAACAATGTCGGCTCCTTTCTCCCGAGCCTGCGGTCGTTGAACAACCACAGTCTACTCGCGTCGAGGAGCCGACATTGTTATGCAATCAAGTGGAATCGCTCTCCAGATCTTGCTCCGAGGCCCAATGTTTTAAGGCATTTTTTTGAACAGGACGTTTTGAGCTAAGCGGCCTTTTTCGTCCAGGCGCCTAGAATGCCGCCCATCAGGCACAAACCCACCAGGGGATAAAATTCGTTAATCGCGAACAGTCGCATCGGCCGCATTTCGTACATGTACGTGGTGTAGACAATCGGGCCGACAATTCCGAGCCACAAGAGGATGCCGGTCGCGGCGCCACGCGCAGCTGTGTTTGCGTTGCGCCAGATGCACAGCTGCGCGAGAACAAACGCGATCAAGAGATTCAAAAAAAACGTGAGGATGAAAGGCCAGATCCAAACCGGATTCACGGAGCTCGCTTGTGCTTCGCTCATATGCTCGAGCGCCATCCACTGTTTGCTGAACAGCCAGTCGAACCAGAGCCCTCCGAGCAGCCAGTAAACAATCGCGCAAACAACTACCGCCGGGTAGTTCGTTCTCATCGTGGCATCCTTCTCTACATCGTTGCAACGTCCCGGGAGATTCAGACAGCTTTCTGTGAGAACCGCGCTTGTCAGTCAAGCGAGGATTCGTCACTGATCCGGATCCTCAAGAGAATCGATGGTGCAGACACGAATTTCCGATTTGGACCTCTCTCTCGCGCACCATACCGCTTCTCCTACCCTGGAGCACAACGACCTTACCACCAAAGCAATCGAAAGATTCCTTTGTGCAATAGGAGCGGCGCAGATCCTCGATGTTGGGTTATGCGACTAACTGGGACTTGGCACCTCGCTGCCAGGCGGGGTCACGGTTGACTGTCCTGCGCGCTTTTTTTGACTGACAATTGGACTCAGACAACATCCAACAGATTGTCTTGTACGTTCGGTTACCGCGGGAACATCCGATATGACCTGGCGCGAATACCATGAGTTGACGAAACACAGTGCCGAAACGCTGCAGCGAACGCAGCACCATCTTGATTGGACCAATATGCCCAATCCGTTTCGGCATTATGAAGGCGTACCGATTTTCGATTTGCCGACGGACCCGCCGCCGCCACAGATTCCAGCTCTCGAAGTACTTGAAGGCAAAACAGGAAATACTTCAGCCTGGGATGGTGCCAAATTCCTTTCGCAATTGATGTTCTATTCAGCCTCGATTAGCGCGTCCAAACGAGTCCCGTTCACCGGATACACTTACGCACTACGAGTGAATCCTTCTTCAGGGAATCTCCACCCGACGGAATTTCACTTCTGCACCCGTGGCCTCGTCGATTGGCCCGACGGTCTCTATCATTACCGTCCCTCATCCCACATGGCAGAACAACGCGCCATCGGAAATTTTGCCGACAAACTCGCCGACACCTCTGCCCCGCTGCGTTTCGTTCTGACCACCATTGCCTGGCGCGAAGCCTGGAAATACCAAAACCGTGCCTATCGCTACTGTTTACACGACATTGGCCATGCCTGGCAGTCACTCACCCTTGCGGCTCGATCGATCGGATGCGAAAGCTTTGCGATTGGCCATTTCTCAGATGACAGAATTGCGGAATGTTGTCTCCTCAGTCAGGATGAGTGGCCCATGTTGATCGTCGAGCTTCGGGGCCTATCTATTCCCATGAGGATGTTGGATAAGGTCGAGACCATTTTGTTTGGTGGGGAGCCCAACCGGTTATCGGACGAGCCAGTACCTTTTCCAGAGATTGAAAGAATCCACGCTGCCACGAAGCGCGGCACTGAGAACGCCATTTCCGCTGTTGGCCAGCCCACGGCATTCGGACGCGGCGAAATCAGCCTGCCGTCTCATCCGTCCACAAGCCCCAACTTCGGCGAAGTAGTTCGTAGCCGCCGTTCTGCTCTTAACTTTAGAGGTGGGGACGAGTCAATTTCGCTCTTGCAACTTGCGACTGTCCTCTCGAGCACGAAGGGACCTCTCTTCGCCGATTTCGCCACAGCTCGCTTCGTCCACCTGTATCTTTATGTCCACCGTGTCGAAGGCTTGTCGCCGGGTGTTTACCGCTATTGGCCGGAGCACTCAGAGCTGAAGAAAATCAAGGAAGGGGACCAGCGCCTGGTAGCAGCAGCTCTCAGTTTGGGACAAGATCTGGCGGGTAATGCTTGCCTAGCGATCTCCATGATCGGCGATTTTGAGAATGCTGCCCACATTTACGGCGATCGTGGATATCGATACGTGCATTTCGAGGCCGGAGCCATTGGTCAAAGAATGTATCTTGCTTCCGAGGCGCTTGGCCTGCGAGCTACAGGCATCGGAGCGTTTTTTGATGAGGAAGTGAACCGCTATCTGAGCCTGTCCCCTGAACTGGGACAGGTCGTCTACCATTTCGCAATCGGCTACCCGGTTCGCGATTCACGCCTAGAAGCCTGAAATTAAACCATCAGCATCCTGGTGTATGGAAAAAACATATTTCTTGTTTCAACCGCTGCGAAAGTATTCCAATTGGACGATTAACGCGGAGAATTGGAACTGCAATCATGCGGAACATCGGGCACTGTAGAACTTCAAAGTTCCGCCTTAACCGGCATTGCGCAATAACTCCCCTCGCTAAACCCTTCCGCCTCCACGCCAAATGCATGATCAAACCGCGCCCGGTAGTTTTCCCATGCAAGCGTCGCGGTCAATTCCACAAGCTGTGCTTCCGCAAACTTCTCGCGCAGCTTCGTAAACAGCGTTTCTGGAACCTCGACGGGAGTTTGCGTCATGGCATCGGCGTACTCGAGCACTACCTTATCCATCTCCGAGAATAGCGCGCTACTTCGGTACTCGGGCAATGCCTCGATCTTCTCTCGCGATACGCCACTTTGTCTGCTGACCGCAGAACCGATATCAATTCAAAACGGGCATCCGATCAGCGTCGCCACTCGCAATTGCGCCAAGTTCTTCAGACCTGCGTCAACCATTCGGCTCGCGCCCAGCGACAATTCCATTTGCGCCTGGCCCCAAAGAATCCTGCTATGGTGAGCGACGATTTGAATTGGCGTCACCACGCGTCCCACCTTGCGTTTGGTCAGTGCGTACGCGAAACGCGTTACCAGCCCACCCAGCAATCCCTGCTTTCCCGGATCAGCTCCTTGTAGTCGTGCGATAGCGACTCACCTCTCGTATCGCCAAGTGTAATCCGCTAAACGGGGCATGGGCACAATTTATCCGTATCCCGCGCCACCGGTTTGCAGACTCGGGGCACAGCTTCGAAGTCCCGGCGGCATATGTCCGGCACGACGCAATATAAAAGGGCGCCCCTTTTGGAGTAGGGTTTGGGTGCTTGCCTCAACCCCTACAGAAAGGAACGCCCTCAATGGATAGCAAAAAGTATATCGGTATGGATGTGCACAAGGAAAG
>Ga0137359_10005473_pt1 | contig 10466 bp, 8 predicted proteins | sample Mad1_40_16metaG_FD_108281 | JGI IMG/M metagenome (GOLD analysis project Ga0137359, IMG submission 108281) | Vadose zone soil microbial communities from Angelo Coast Range Reserve, California, USA - Mad1_40_16 metaG | ecosystem: Environmental > Terrestrial > Soil > Vadose zone | place: USA... | reverse complement strand
TGGTTCGCCACGATCGGCGACGCGCACCTGTGGCTCGGGCAGCTCGACCCGGCGGATTACACGGCACCGACGGCCGATGGGCGCCCGGCCACGCGTCAGTTCGCCGGCGAGCGGCTGGCCCGCGTCGTGTGCGGCGATCGCGAGATGCTGGACGAGGCGGCGATCGATCGGATCGCCCGCGCGCTGGTCGAGGCGCAGATCGAGCGGGTGGCCGCGGGCGTGCGCCGGGTTCGGGCGGCGTTTCCGGACGCGGCGACCGCGGTGGTGACGGGACTGGGCGATTTCATCGCCGCAGCCGCGGCCCGCCGCGCCGGGCTCGACGTCACCAGGCTCGCCGACAGCCTCGGCGCTTCGGCACGCACCGCCCCTGCTGCCGCGGTGGCGTGGCTGCTGGCCGACGAGCTCGAGAGCGCCCGGCAGTGAGCGCGCTCGGCCCGCTGACGGTGATCAAGGTGGGCGGCGGGCTGAGCGCCACGCCGGGAGCCCTGGAGGCGGTCTGCGCCGCGCTGGGAGCGGCGGGGCGGCGGCACCGGCTGCTGGTGGTGCCGGGCGGCGGGCCCTTCGCCGACGCGGTCCGCGAGTTCGACCGGCGACAGCCGCTCTCGCCCGACGCCGCTCACTGGATGGCGATGCTGGCCATGGACCAGTACGCCCACGTGCTGGCGGACCGGATTCCCGGAGCCGTGATGGTGGAAGAGGCCGGGGCGGTCAACGGCGTGCTCGGCGAGGCGGGCATCGCCGTGCTCCTGCCGTCGCGCTGGCTGCGCGCGGCGGACGTGCTGCCGCACAGCTGGGACGTCACCAGCGACAGCATCGCCGCGTTCGTGGCCGGCGCTCTCGACGCCGCCCGGCTCGTGCTGCTGAAGCCGACGAGCTCGCCGGCACCGGACCTGGTGGACCCGTGGTTCGCGTCGGCGCTGCCGGCGGGGTTGCCGTGGATGGTGCTGGGGTGGGAGCGGATTGGGGAGCTGGAGGGGGTGTTGGGGGAGAGGCGGTCGGGTGGGCGACAGGACGAGTCACCCTGAGCGAAGCGAAGGGGACATCACCCGAATCATGTCCCCTTCGCTTCGCTCAGGGTGACTCGCGACGCTTGACTCCGACCGCCCGACTGCCTGCCGCCCCACCTGGCCCCCGTCACGCACTCCGAAGCCTGCGTGCCGGCCGCGGGGGGGCCGGCTTGGCCGCCAGCAGGGGGAGGAGCTCGCCCGCGGGGACTGGCCGGCTGAAAAGGTAGCCCTGCATGGCGTCGCACCCCTGTCGCCGCAGCACCTCGCGCTGTGCCTCGGTCTCGATCCCCTCGCCCACCACTTTGAGCCCGAGCGCGTGGGCCATCGCGATGATCGCCGTGGTGATGGCCGCGTCCTCGGGCGAAGTGGTGAGCTCCCGGACGAACGACCGGTCGATCTTGAGCGCGTCCAGCGGCAGGTGCTTGAGATAGCTGAACGAGGAATAACCGGTGCCGAAGTCGTCCACTGCCAGGTGCAGACCCATCGCGCGGAGGGCGTGCAGCGTGTCGGTGTCCTCTTTGTGGTGGTTCACCAGCAGGCTCTCGGTCAGCTCCAGCCCCAGGAACCGCGGCTCGAGCCCGGTGCGCTGCAGGATGCGGGCGACGGTCTCGGGAAGGCTGCGGCGGAGCTGGCGGCTCGAGAGGTTCACCACCACGCGGATCGGCGGAAGCCCGCTGTCCTGCCACGCGCGGTTCTGGGCACACGCCTGCTGGAGCACCCACTCGCCCAGCGGCACGATCAGGCCGTTCTCCTCCGCCAGCGGGATGAACTCGGAGGGCAGCAGCAAGCCGAGCTCCGGATGCCGCCACCGCACGAGCGCCTCGGCGCCCAGTGGTGCGCCCGAACGGGTATCGACGATCGGCTGGTAGTGCAGCTCGAACTCCTCTCGCTCGAGCGCGCGCCGGAGCGCGTTCTCCAGCGTGAGCCGCTGCAGCGCGCTCGCGTTCATGGTGCGTGAATAGGACTGATAGCTGCTCCCGCCCTGCTCCTTCGCCTTGTACATCGCCGTATCGGCGTGCATCAGCAGCGTCTCGATGTCCTCGCCGTCGTCGGGGTAGATGGCGATCCCGATGCTGGCATTGACGAAGATCTCCTGGCCGGCCACGCGAATCGGGTGGGCCAGGCTGCTGAGGATGCGCCGGGCGAGCTTGGCCGCATCCTGCTGGTGCGTGAGGCCCGGGATGATGACGGTGAACTCGTCGCCGCCGAGCCGAGCCACGTCGGGGGCGAGCGCATCCTGCGCGGGTCCGACCTCGTCCTCGCGGTCGCGGCAGGAGGCACGGAGGCGGAGCGCCACCTGCTGGAGGAGCTGGTCGCCGGCCTCGTGGCCCAGGGTGTCGTTGATGCGGCTGAAGTGGTCCAGGTCAATGAAGAACGCCGCCACGAGCTTTCCGCTGCGCCGCGCATGCTCGAGGGCCCGCGCCAGCCGCTCCTTGTAAGAGAGCCGGTTAGGCAGGCCGGTGAGGCTGTCGTAGTACGCCAGCGACTTGACCTGCTCCAGCATCTGCGCGTTCGCGAGGGCCACCGCCACCTGGTCCGCCAGTCTCCGGAGCTGCACCTGATCGTCTGGCTGGGCCTCGCCGGCGGAGCGGTCGCCGACGGTGAAGATCCCCACCAATTGACGGCGGAACCGCAGCGGGAGGACCAGGACCGAGCGCGGTCCCAGCCGCAGCATCGGATCGAGGTAGGCGGGGAGCGCCGCGTCGCCCGCGTCGAGCGGGACCAGATCCGGCCCGTCGAGCAGGTCCTGCACGTCGTCCGAGTGCAGCTCGACCCGCGACGCATGGCGGACGTCCTCGCAGTAATCGTAGACCACGCCGCTCATGGACCTGCCGCCGTCGGGCCCGACCAGCGTGACGCCGACCATGTGGCAGGGGAAGACGTCGCGCGTGCGCGCCAGCAGCGTGTCCACGATGGACGCGACGTCGGTGGCCGAGAGCACCGCGCGGTCCAGCTCCGCGGCCATCGAGAGCGCCTGGAACTGCCGCCCGAGCTGGCCGGCCATGGCGTTGAACGAGCTGGCCAGCTCCTCGAACTCGTCGCGGCTCTCCACGGAGATCCGGCTGGCGAAATCGCGCTGCGCGATGCGGCGCGTGCCTTCCCGCAGCTCCACCAGCGGCACCAGACTGCGGCGAATCTGACTGCCGGCCAGCAGCAGCACGCCGAGGCCCGAGAGCAGCATCACCCAGACGAAGGTGTGGGAGAAGCGCGCCACCGGGCCCAGTACCTCTTCCTTGGTCTCGCTCAGCACCAGCGTCCAGGTGGGTGCGGCGAACACCTCGTCGAGCAGGATCGGCCAGGAGGAGGAGACGAACGGCGGCGCCACGGAGTCGGTCCGCGCAGGCGATCGCGGGAGAGGCGCCGCCTCGGTGATGGGATCGGACTGCGACACCAGGTCGGCCTTGGTGGACCGGAATAGTTCGCGCACGGAATCGTCCACCACCGAGACCATCGTGGAAGGCGAGGGCATGGAGGTGGCGAGCGCGGCCCACAGAAACTCCGGGCTCACCTCGCCGACGAGAGTACCTTGCACCAGCCCGCGGCGCCCGATCCGCCGGAGCATGAACGTGCGAGCGGAGCTCGAGTCGCGGTGTACGCTCACGATCAGCGGCAGGCCGAGGCGGAGATTCTCCCGGTCTGCCGCCGTGAGCGGCGGCCTCTCCGCCAACTGGCCGAAGACCGGCATCCGCCTGCCATCGTCGTCCTCGAACTCGAGTGCCACGAAGCGGCGGCTCGCCAGGAGATCGAGCCCGGCGTTGAGCATCCGACTCGCCTCTTGCTCGGGAGCCGCTCCCCTGCGGTCTTCTTCGGTCCGCAACTGAAGCAGTACCTGCGGTGGGATGATCTTGAGGGTGGCGTCGAGCAGCAGGAGGCGCTCGTAGATGGCGAGACCCAGCGCCTTGTTGGCCTGGTGCAGCCGGCGCTCGCTCTGGCTCCGGAGCTCGCGCGCCACGTGCCCGTAGGACATGGCGGCGACGACGGCGATCGGGACCACAGCACAACCCACGAAAAGCAGGAAGAGGCGGCGCCCGAACCTGCTCTGCAGCGGTGCCGGGGGTAGCGTCACCTGTGACTCATCGCGTGGAGGTAGACCGGACTGCCTACTCGAAGGCCGCGCAAGAGTTTGCGTGAGCCGCGCGAGCCCTGGATCGCGCAAGGCCTGTGCCCCTGATGGCCGTCTAACAACCGATTGTCGGGGCAATACTTCGGTGGGCACCACGGTCGGAGCGGAGGCAACCGCTCCGGCATTTCGCGTCAGGCGGCGAGCGGCCGTGTACGGAGGGTCACGACCAGCTCTCTGAGCGCCCCGAGGACTCGCTCGTCGCCCTCACGGAGCAGGGCGGCCAGAATGTGCTTGCAGATCTGGTCGCGCCAGAGGTGGTCGCCGCAGTCGCAGCACACCCTCGAGCGCGAGCTTCACCGACCGCACTTTCCCCTCCACCACCTGCCCCGCTCTCCCCCCCAGACAGGCCGCCCCGCGCACCCCGACGACACCCACCGGCACGCCGGCGAGCCCGTGGAACCCGTCACCCGTGAGCGACCCGGCGACCGCAACCAGCAGACCCGCCCGCTTCGCGACTAGTACCCATTCGCGCAGCTCGGCGCGATCTACATGAGAAAAGAGATCGCGACCGTCCTTGAGGCAGGTGTCCAGCAGCACGCCCCGCGCACCGCCCTCGGCGGCGAGCCGGCTGACCACGTCACGGGGAAGCGCCCCGGCCGCCGCGTGGTCGGCGTAGGCCACGACGATCACACCCGGACGAAGGGCAGCGCCGCCCGCGGCCGCGACAGCCCTCGCCACCAGCTCCTCGGCGCCGGTGCGATCGCGCGCTCCCGCGAGCCCGAGCTTCACGTATGCCTCGCGCGGCCGCGGATCGAGCCCGTCCACCGCGGCGATCGCGGCGGCGACCGACCCCGCATCGGTAGGATCTCCGAGCGCGACGCTGAGCGGCACGCCCGGCGGCAGCCGGCCGGCGATGGCGCGGAGCGTGGCCGGGCTCACCGGCCCGAGCGGACCGCGCGACGGCTCCTTCGCATCCACGACGTCCGCTCCGCCCGCCACCGCCGCGCTCACCTCCACCGCCGACCGCACGCTCACCAACAGCCGCATCCGCGCTCCCTTGTGAGATGCTAAGGCCCTGATATGTTGGGATTTGAGAAGTTAGCGCAGGGGGACCAGGGAGGGGAGGCGGCGTGAGGCTGGACGGGAAAATCGTGCTGGTCACGGGCGCGTCCAGCGGCATCGGGAGCGCGATCGCGCTGGGCTGCGCCCGGGAGGGCGCGGACGTGGCGGTCACCTACCGCGGCAACGCCACCGGTGCGGAGGAGACCGCCCGCATGATCATGGCGCTCGGCCGCCGCGCCGAGGTGCTGGGGGTCGACATCAGCCGCGAAGAGGAGATCCGCGCGCTCGCCGCCGGCCTGCTCGACCGCTTCGGGCGCGTGGACGCGTGGATCAACAACGCCGGCGCCGACATCCTCACCGGTGCCGGCGCAAAGCTGTCGCGGCTCGAGAAGCTGGACCAGGTGCTCGCGGTCGACCTCCGCGGGACGATCCTCGCCTCGTGGGCCGCGGTGGACATGATGCGCGAGAGTGGCGGCGTGATCGTCAACATGTCGTGGGATCATGTCGCCTTCGGCATGGCCGGGGAGAACCCCATCCTCTACTCGGCGGCGAAGGGCGGCATTGCCAGCTTCAGCAAGTCGCTCGCGCGACAGGTGGCGCCCGCCATCCGGGTGAACATCCTGGCGCCGGGATTCATCGAGACCGCGTTCGGCGAGCAGGCCAAGGAAGGGTGGCGCCGGGAGGTGGCGGAGCGCACGCCCCTGCGCCGGTGGGGCCGGCCCGAGGACCTGGTCGGCGCCGCGGTGTTCCTCGCCTCGGACGAGTCCCGGTTCATGACGGGGCAGATGATCATGGTGAACGGTGGGGTTGTGATGTGAGCAGCAGGTCAGACACTGGAAGGAGCACATGATGCCGGCCACGAAAGAGAAGACCTACAACGACGCGGAGATCGCCGAGCGCCTCAAGGAGCTGCCCGGCTGGTATTACGAGGACGGCTGGATCCGGCGGGTCTACAAGACCGACGGGTGGCCCACCACGATCATGCTGGTGAACGCCGTGGGCTACCTCGCCGAGGCGGCGTATCACCATCCCGATCTGACCGTGACCTGGGGCCGGCTGACGGTGAAGCTGCAGAATCACGCCGCCGGCGGGATCAGCGACAAGGACTTCGAGCTCGCCCGCAAGATCGAGGAGGTGGTCCTGTGGCGGCCCACCGGGGGCGCCCTCGAGGGCACGCCGAACAAATGGGTTCGGCCGGGGGATCCACGGTAGCGCCGGCTCCGGAGGCTCCAGCCAAAGTCCTGTTCGTCACCGGGCGGCTCGCCGAGCCGGCGCTCCGGCGCGTGCTGGAGGAGATGCGGCCTCGGTTCGAGACCGAGGTCGCCGTCCTCAAGATCACGGTGGCGGCGCTGATGACGACGCCCTGGATCGCACGCTTCCTCGAGGTGCCGCCAGGCACCGAGCTGATCCTGCTGCCCGGCCTGGTCGAGGGCGAGACGGGCATCCTGGCCGAGCGCTTCGGCGTACGCGTGGAGAAGGGTCCGAAAGACCTGCGGGAGATTCCCCGCTACTTCGGCCAGGCGCTCGCCGCGATCGACTACGGCCCGTACGACATCGAGATCCTGGCCGAGATCAACAACGCGGCCAAGCTGTCGCGCGAAGCGATCCGCGCGGCGGCTGATTATTTCCAGGCCAGCGGCGCCGACGTGATCGACGTCGGCTGCACGCCGGGCGTGCCGTTCCCCGCGCTGGGTGACGTCGTGCGGGAGCTCCGCGGCGCGGGGATGCGGGTCAGCGTCGACAGCTTCGAGCCGGCCGAGATCCGCGCCGCCGTGGAGGCCGGGGCGGAGCTGGTGTTGAGCGTCAACCTGTCGAACCGCGAGGTGGCTCGCGAGCTCGCCGGCAGCGGCACACGGGTAGTCGCCATCCCCGACTTCGGGGAGGGGATCGAGACCCTGCCCGCGACGATCGAGGCGCTCGAGCGGTGGGGGGTCGGCTATCTCATCGACCCGGTCGTCGAGCCGATCGGCTTCGGCTTCACGGCCGCGCGCGAGCGCTACGCCGAGACGCACCGGCGCCACCCCGAGGCTGGGCAGCTGATGGGGGTCGGGAACAGCACCGAGCTCACCAGCGCCGACACCACCGGGGTGCACGCCCTGCTCCTCGCCATCGCGCAGGAGACCGGCGTGCGCGCCGTGCTCACCACCGAGGTCATCCCCTGGGCTCGCGGCGCGGTGCGCGAGATCGACGTCGCCCGGCGGCTCATGTTCCACGCCGTGCGGCACCGGACGCTCCCCAAGAACGTGGACGACCGCCTGGTCACGGTGAAGGACCCGGTCATCCTCGAGTACGACGAAGCCGAGCTGCGCCGCCTCCACGCGGAGGTGAAGGACCCCAACTTCCGGATCTTCACCGACCGGACGACCATCACCGTCTTCAACCACGAGCTCTTCGTGCGCGGCACCGACATCCAGGAGATCTTCGCGCAACTGGGCGTCGACGAGGCTACCCACGCGTTCTATCTCGGCCGGGAGCTGGCCAAGGCCAAGCTCGCCATCACGCTGGGCAAGACCTACCGGCAGGAGGGGGCGCTCTCGTGGGGCTACCTCACCCCGCCCGACGAGGTGCGCTCGGAGCATGTGAAGCTGACGCAGCGTCGCCGGCGGCCCGACGCGCCGGCGGCCCGCCGGGACCAGAGCCGATGAGCGAGCGGCTCACACCGCTGGTGGACAACCTGGGAACGGCGGGCGACCCGATCGAGGTCGCCAGCCGGTTTCTCGACCTCCCCTACCTCCTGCTGCTCGACAGCGCCACCGGCGCCACGCTCGCGGGCGAGGGCCACCAGCTCGGCCGCTACTCGTTTCTGGCCGCCGATCCGGCGCTGGTCGTCCGGAGCAAGGGGCGGCGGACGGAGATCGGCGGCCCCGCCCGGCCCTGGACCCCGGTCGACGCAGATCCGCTGCTCCACCTGCGCGATCTGCTCGCGCCGTTCGCCGCGGAGCCGGTCTCCGGGCTCCCGCCGTTCCAGGGCGGCGCAGCGGGCTACATCGGCTACGACTACGGCGCGGTGCTCGAGCGGCTGCCCGCCACGCGGTTCGACGACCTGGCGATTCCCGACGTCGTGCTCGGACTCTACGACTGGGTGATCGCGTGGGACCATCGAGTCCAGACCGCGTGGATCGTGTCCACCGGACTGCCGGAGACTGGGGCGGCGCGGGAGATCCGCGCCCGCGAGCGCCTGGAGCTAGTGCGCGAGCGGCTCCGGGGCTCCGTCCGCCCGGTGCCCCGCCCCGCCGCCCGACCGCCCGCGCCCTCCCCGTCCGCCGAGGCGCCCTCATATCCGGTGCTCGGCGTGGAGGGTGCGGAGCCGATCGGGCTCCGCTCGACGTTTACGCACCGGGGGTACCTCGACGCGGTGACGCGGGTTCGCGACTACATCGTCGCCGGCGACATCTTCCAGGCCAACCTCTCGCAGCGGTTCCAGGCGCCGCTCACGGAGCCGGCGTTCGACCTCTACGCCCGGCTCCGCCGTGGCAACCCGGCCGCCTTCGCCGCCTACCTGGACTTCGGCGACCTGCGCGTGATGAGCGCCTCGCCCGAGCGCTTCCTCCGCCTGGACGAGAACGGCCGGCACGTCGAGACCCGCCCCATCAAGGGCACCCGTCCCCGCGGTCTGGGGCCCATGCACGACGCCGCGCTCGGCCGTGCTCTGTCGGAAAGCGACAAGGACCGGGCCGAGAACGTGATGATCGTGGACCTGCTGCGGAACGACCTCTCGCGGGTCTGCCGGCCGGGGACGGTGCGGGTGCCCGAGCTGTTCGCGCTGGAGCAGCATCCGACGGTGCACCACCTGGTGTCGACGGTGGTGGGGGAGCTCGACCCGGCCGCGGACGCGATCGACCTCCTCCGCGCCGCCTTCCCGGGCGGGTCGATCACCGGCGCGCCCAAGGTCCGCGCGATGGAGATCATCGCGGAGCTGGAGCCCTCGCAGCGCGGGGTCTACTGCGGATCGATCGGGTACCTGTCGACCACCGGCGCGATGGACACGAGCATCGTCATCCGAACCTATCTGGCCCTCCGGGGACGGGTATACTTTCAGGCGGGTGGGGGCATCGTCGCGGACTCCGACCCGGAGCTCGAATACCGGGAGACCCTGGACAAGGCGAGGGCGCTGATCGGAGCGCTGGCGGGGATGGGGCCATGATCCTCCTGCTCGACAACTACGATTCGTTCGTCTACAATCTGGCCCGTTACGTCCGCGAGCTGGGCGAGTCGCCGGTCGTGCTGCGGCACGACGCGGTCACGGTGGACGAGGTCGCCGCGATGGCGCCCTCGCACATCATCATCTCGCCCGGGCCCTGCTCCCCGACCGAGGCCGGGATCTCGACCGAGGTGGTCCGCCGCCTCGGAAGCGCCATCCCGATCCTGGGCGTCTGCCTGGGCCACCAGTGCATCGGCGCCGCGTACGGCGGCGAGATCGTGCGGGCCGGGCAGCCGATGCACGGAAAGACGTCGCTGATCCACCACCGGGGCAGCGGCATCTTTCGCGGCCTTCCCACGCCGTTCCGGGCCACGCGCTACCACTCGCTCGTCATCTCCCCCGCATCGGTACCAGCGGAGCTCGAGGTCCTCGCGACCTCCGAGGACGGCGAGATCATGGCGGTGCAGCACCGCCGCGATCCGGTGTACGGCCTCCAGTTCCATCCGGAGTCGGTCCTCACCGAGCACGGCTACCGGCTGGTCGACCACTTCCTGCACGGCATCCCCGAGGCTCCGCGGGCGCTGCCGCTCGCGGCCGACGGGGCGCTGGTGCCCGCCGGCCCGGAGGCGAGCACGCTGGCGTCGAATCCGCCGCCTGTGGACCTGGTGCGGTGATCATCGAGTCGATCCTCACCTCGATGGACGCCGACGGGGCGATCAACTTCGCGCCCATGGGCGTCGAGTGGGGCGAGGAGACCATCGTGCTCAAGCCCTTCCTCGAGACCACCACCTTCCGCAACGTGCGCGCGACGCGGGCGGCCGTGGTCAACCTCACCGACGACGCGATGCTGTTCGCGCAGGGCGCCATCTCGAGCCCCCAGTTCCCGTGGGTGCCGGCCACCGTCGTCCGCGGGGCGGTGCTGGAGGCGGCCTGCTCCTGGCGCGAGCTCGAGGTGGTCGCGCTCGACGACACCCCGCCGCGCTCGCGCATCGAGACGCGGGTGGTCCACCGGGGCACCCGGCGCGAGTTCCTCGGGTTCAATCGGGCACGCCACGCGGTGCTGGAGGCGGCCATCCTCGCGACACGCACCCATCTGCTGCCAGCCGAAGAGATCCGCGCGGAGTACGCGCGGCTGCAGGTGATCGTGGACAAGACCGCCGGCCCCCGCGAGCGCGAGGCGATGGCGATGCTG
>Ga0137359_10005470_pt1 | contig 10469 bp, 6 predicted proteins | sample Mad1_40_16metaG_FD_108281 | JGI IMG/M metagenome (GOLD analysis project Ga0137359, IMG submission 108281) | Vadose zone soil microbial communities from Angelo Coast Range Reserve, California, USA - Mad1_40_16 metaG | ecosystem: Environmental > Terrestrial > Soil > Vadose zone | place: USA... | reverse complement strand
TCAACGGGAATGCGCCTTGTGCACAAGCGGAGGTTATGCTTTTTCCGGAAGCAATGCATTCCGCCCCCGCATGACCGGCGCGGCACTCACCACGCCACATCACCGATCCTCCCCCCACCCTCGCGTACCTTCCGCCGGTTGCTAGAGCAGTTCCCGGTGACGATGAATCGATTGTGATCGGGTTGGGGATTCCCTCAAGACTTCGATTGTGAATCCATGGTGGCTCTGATTCGGAGGGAGCCATGGGACGAGCGCCTTATTCGGATGATCTTCGTCAGCGGGTGGTCAGGGCGGTGGCGGAGGGCTGCTCGCGGCGAGCGGCTGCGGATCGGTTCGCGGTGAGCGCTTCTTCGGCCATCCGGTGGGTGGAGTTGCATGACCAGACCGGCGGCGTGAGCCCACGTCGCCGGGGCGCCAAGAGCCGCTCGCCGTTGGAGCCGCATGCGTCGTGGTTGTTGGAGGTGGTTGGCCGGGAGGCTGACCTGACCTTGGCGGAGATCGTGCAGCGGCTGTTGCAGGATCTTGGGGTCCGCACCACGGACAGCTCGGTCGACCGCTTTTTCAAGCGGCACAAAGTCACCTTCAAAAAAAACTCTGCACGCGGCCGAGCAGGAGCGCCCCGACGTGGCCGAGGCGCGACACCGCTGGAAGGCCAACCAAACGCTACTTGATACGACGCGCCTGGTGTTCGTTGACGAGACCGGAACCTCGACCAAGATGGTCCGCACCCACGGGCGCTGCCGCCGTGGCCAGCGGCTGATCGGTAAAGCACCCTGGGGGCACTGGAAGACCACTACCTTCACGGCCGGCCTGCGTTGCGACGGCCTTGTCGCACCGTGGGTTCTGGACGGGCCGATGAACGGCGAAGCGTTCCTGGTCTACGTCGAGAAGGTGCTGGTCCCGAGCTTGTCGGAAGGCGACATCGTCGTGATCGACAATCTGTCCGCTCACAAGGTCGATGGTGTCCGCGCCGCGATCGAGGCCAGGGGCGCCACCCTTCTCTACCTGCCGCCTTATTCGCCCGATCTCAATCCCATCGAGATGGCCTTTGCCAAGCTCAAGGCGCTCCTGCGCAAGGCAGCGGCACGAACAAGGGATTCACTTTGGGACGCCATCGCCCAAGTCCTCGGCGCGTTCACACCAGACGAGTGCGCAAACTACCTCGCCCACGCCGGATATGCTTCGTCCTAACTGGGAAATGCTCTAGTGTCCCGATTCCGAAGTTCGCAAGCATTCGCCGCGGTCTCTGAGCGAACTTCGGAATCGAAAGGACACTAGCAACATTATGATGCTAGTGCCGCTCTTGAACCCGAAGTTCGCAACCGTGCACGCCGCGAAATCGTGCGAACTTCGGGTTCGCGGCACTAGCGGCGAAGGCCCGCGAGGACGAAATCGATCATCTGATCCAGGGTGGGGCCGGGCTTGTCGGCACATTCCGCGATCAACTGCGGATGAAAGAACCGGACCATCGCCGTGCATGTGCATAGAGCCGCCGCATTCACGTCGGTGACAGGGAATTCGCCCGAGGCGACGCCGTCCGCGATGACGGTCGCGATCGTGCCCGTAATACATTCCATATGCAGCCGGCAGACGTCCCAGTTCTCCTCCATGGCGGCGGCGACCATGTCATGCATCTTCGAGTCGGCGACGTAACGATCGGAGTTCATGCGGTGGACCGTCGCCAACAGCTGCCGCAGCCTTTCGGCCGCGCCCTTGTTGCCCGACGCGATCTTGCTCGACGCCTGCTCGACCTCCCCCATCAATCGCCTGGCGACGCCAGCGTTGATGGATTTCTTCGAATCGAAAAAGCGGTAGACGTTTGCCGGGCTCATGCGGAGATCCCGGGCAATATCGGCAACCGTCGTCTTCTGATAGCCGATCTCGCGGAACAGACGCTCGGCCGTCGTGAGGATGCGCTCACGAACGTCGGTTTCAATATGGTCCGTCACATCGTTCATCGGGCAAGCCTAGCTTTTGGTGTCATTCGGCAGCCACCGCACGCGGCGCCGGAGCGGATGGCGTCGCCCGCTCGGATCCAATCGACATTTCATCCCTGCCCGTGCCTTGCTCTTCGAGTCGCTTACGATACCACAAAGCGTACAAGCTTGGCAGGAACAGAAGGGTCAGAAACGTCGCCACAAACAGGCCGCCCATGATCGTGATGGCCATCGGGCCCCAGAAAGCGGACCGCGACAGCGGGATCATCGCAAGGATAGCGGCCAGGGCCGTCAGGACGACGGGACGGGCCCGTCGCACCGTCGCCTCGACGATCGCATCACGGCGGCTCATTCCGAGGCCGACATCCGACTCGATCTGATCCACCAGGATCACCGCGTTCCGCATGATCATTCCGGCAAGGGCGATCAATCCAAGCAAGGCCACGAAGCCGAATGGCTGGCTGGCCACGTTGAGACCGAGCGAGGCCCCGATGATTCCGAGCGGCGCCGTGAGGAACACCAGGACAAGCCGGGAAAGACTCTGAAGCTGGAACATCAGCAACGTCAGCATGGCGATGACCATGACCGGAAACAGCACGAAGATGGATGCATTGCCCTTCTCCGACTCCTCGATGGCGCCCCCGATCTCGATCCGGTAGGCCGGTTCGAGGCTGGCGCGGATCGATTGCAGCTTGGGCCAGATCGCGTTGGTGACGTCCGGAGGCTGCACGCCGTCGATCACGTCGGCACGGACCGTGATCGCCATGTCGCGGTTGATGCGCCAGAGGATCGGCTCTTCGTGTGAAAAATCGACTTGCGCGATCTGGGACAGCGGGACCGCAACCCCGTTGCGGGAGTAAACCGCCAGATCGGCGATGCGAGCGAGATCGAGCCGCTCCCCCGGCACGGCGCGTGCGACCACCGCCACCTTCTCGATACCGTCGCGAACCGTCGTGACCGGCACCCCCGAGATCAACATGCTCAACGAGACGGAAATGTCCTGGGGAGTCATTCCCAGCGCGCGCACGCGGTCCTGATCGACGACCAACCTGAGGAACGGCGCCTGCTCATTCCAGTCGAGATGCGGATCGACCACTTGGCTGTTCGCACGCATCACGTCCCGCACCTGGTAGGCGATGTCCCTCACCTTCCGGGTGTCGGGGCCGATGACGCGGAACTGCACCGGGAAGCCGACAGGGGGTCCGAAGTTGAACCGATCGACGCGCACCCGAGCTTCCGACAACGCGCCGTCGGCGACGGCATGCTCCAGCCGCGCCTTGATCCGCTCGCGCGCCTCGACGTCCTTCGACACGACGACGATCTCGGCAAAGGATTCGTCCGGCAGCTGTGGATTGAGCCCGAGCCAGAACCGAGGCGAGCCCTGCCCCACATAGGCGGTGTAAGTCGCGATGTCCTGGTCGCCTGTCAGCAGCGTCTCGGCTTTCTTCACCGCTTGCAGCGTTGTCCCGAATGCCGAACCGGCCGGCAGACGGAGCTGAAAGAACAGTTCCGGACGCTCCGAAAGCGGGAAGAATTGCTGTTGCACCCGGCCGAAGGCGACGATCGACAGCACGAAGATCCCGACAGTGGCGAGGACGACGGTAATGCGCCGCTCGACGCACCATTCGATCACGCGGCGAAGCGCACGATACATGCGCGTCTCATAGATCGCATGCGGATCGTGACCCTGCCGGGCCCGTTTGACCGTGGGCAGGAGCTTCACCCCGATGTAGGGGGTGAACACGACCGCCACGAGCCACGACGCCACCAGCGACAGCGCGACGACCCAGAAGATGCCGCCCGCATATTCGCCGACCGATGAGTTGGCAAAACCGATCGGCAGGAAGCCCGCCGCCGTCACAAGCGTGCCGGTCAACATGGGGAAGGCCGTCGATTCCCATGCGAACGAGGCCGCACGGACGCGGTCCCATCCCTGTTCCGTCTTCACCACCATCATCTCGACCGCGATGATTGCATCGTCGACCAGCAACCCGAGTGCGATGATGAGCGCGCCCAGGGTGATCCGGTGCAGGTCGAGGCCCATCGCGTTCATGACAATGAAGACGATGGCCAGCACCAGCGGCACCGACAAGGCGACCACGATACCGGTGCGCCAGCCGAGCGCCAGGAAACTGACGAACAGCACGATGGCCAGCGCCTCGATGAAGGAATGGACGAATTCGCCGACCGCATGCTCCACCACCATCGGCTGGTCGGCGATCTGCTCGAGATCGAAGCCGTGCGGCACCGCGGCCATGAACTGCGCCGTCGCGCTCGCGACGGCAGGGCCGAGCTCGAGGATGTTGGCGCCTTTGGCCATGACCACGCCGATGCCGATGGCCTGCTTGCCCTTCTGACGCACCTCGAAGCTCGGCGGATCGGCATAGCCATGCGTCACGGTCGCGATGTCGCCGAGACGGAACACGCGCCCGCTGGCCTCGACCGGCGTCTGCGCAACCGTCATGACGCCGTCGAACGCGCCTGTCACCCGCAACGGCACGCGTTGGGCCGTCGTCTCGACGACGCCGGCCGGCACCACCGCGTTCTGCCGCGCCAGCGACTGGAAGATCTGGTCCGTGGTGACGCCGAGCGTCGCGAGCTTGGCACTGGAAAATTCGACGAAGATCTTTTCGTCCTGGGTTCCGTATAGGTTGACCTTGGTGACGTCCTTCACTTTGAGGAGACGCTGCCGAAGCGCCTCCGCGACCTTCTTCATCTGGGCGTAGTCGCCGCCTTCGGACGTCAGCATGTAAAGGACCGAGTCGACGTCGCCATACTCGTCGTTGATCGACGGGCCAATCAGGCCTGCCGGCAGATCGTCCTTGATGTCGCCGATTTTCTTGCGGAGCTGATAGAACAGCTGCGGCACGTCGCGCGCCGGCGTGTTGTCCTTGAACGCCACTTGCATCGCGGTGAATGACGGCTTGGTATAGGTCGTGACCTTGTCGATAAAGGGCAACTCCTGCAGCTTCTTTTCGATCGGATCGGCCACCTGGGCCTGCATGTCGCTTGCGGTCGCGCCCGGCCATATCGCGCTGACGATCACCACCTTGATGGTGAACGACGGATCCTCGGCGCGTCCCAGGCTGCGATACGACAGCAACCCCGCCAGACCGAAGACCGCGATCAGGAACAGGATCAATGCCGGATGGGCGACCGCCCAGGCGGAGAGATTGAAGCGTCGCATCGCCAACTCCTGTAAGTGCACCTGCCGCAGTCGCTCAGAAGGACAGCGACGAGACCACCTTGACCTTCTGGGCCGGATCGAGCTTCTGCACGCCGACAATGACGACGTTCGTGCCCTCCTCGACGCCGCCGTCGATCAGGACATCCTTGCTCTCGTAGCCCGTCACGGTCACGCGCTTGCGCGTTACCGCGCCGGAGTTGTCTGCGACGTAGAGCGACGGTCCATCACCCTGGTTGAACAGTGCCGAGAGCGGCAGCCGCGCGACCCGGCCGGTGGCTGCATCGGAGAGCGACAGCGTGGCGGTCATGCCGAGCTGCACGTCATCGTCCGCTTCGAGGATCGAGAACTTGGCGAGATAGGTCCGCGTTGCCGCATCGGACGAGGGTGCGAGCTCGCGGAGCTTGGCGGCATAACGTTTGTCGGGATTTGACCAGACCGAGACCCGCGCCTCGCCGGATCTCGCGCGCGCCAGCAATGTTTCGGGAATCGCAACCACCACTTCTTTTTCGGCAAGCCGGGCGACCCTGACGGCGGTTTGCCCGGCCGCAACCACTTGTCCCGGCTCGATCAACGTGGCGGTCACGACACCCGGCGCGTCGGCCATCAAGGTGGCATAAGACAGGCTGTTCTTCGTGAGATCGACCGACCGTTCCGCACGATTGAGCCGCGCCCGCGCTTCATCCGCCGTTGCCTTGGCCTGCTCGACCTGCGCCTGGGTCGACCAGCCCTTCACCTTGAGATCCGTCGCACGGCTCTCGGCGGCGACCGCCTGGGCGACGACGCCGGTGGCCGCGCGGAATTCGGCGTCGGCCTGTTCGGCTTGCAGCTTGAGGTCGACCTCATCGAGCACGGCCAGCGGCTGACCGGCAACCACCAACGCGCCAACCTCGACGAGCCGCTTCTGGATCTTACCGGTCACCCTGAAGCCCAGATCGGACTCGATCCGCGGGCGGACGGTCCCCACGAAACTGCGGTCGGGGATCTGCGGCCGGTAGTGGACGGCGGCCACCAGGACCGGCCTCGGTGGCGCGGTCGGCTCAGCCGTGATCTGGTTACAAGCCGCCAAGGTGCCGGCCGCCAGGAGCAAGCTGCTGATCTTAATAGCGAAAGAGCCTCGGACCGACATCGCGTCACCCCATCCTCTAACTTGTGACGAATATCAATAATCGTCAGTCATCAAACGTCAAGTCACGGATATGTTATTGGGAGCGCCACCGCCAGGACGCCGCTGCACGGCGTTCGAGCGAGGCCTTAGGGGCGATGCGGCTATTCGGGTTCGCGGTTGTGGGGCTCGCGCGCTCTCGAGCCGGACGACGAAGTGACGCCCGCACGAGGACGCTCGTCACTGCGGCGTGCAGCGCTCGCCGATGACGACCATCGGTCCTCCGCGACGGATGCGGCAGCCGACCTTCTGGCCGACCTGCAGGGTCTCGGCCAGGACGGCGGGCAAAACCACCTCGAGCTGGGTGCCGGGCGCACTGGCGAACAGGTTCGGGTAGCCCTCGACCGCCGACACGCCGCTCACATCGATCGTGACGAGCCGATGGTCGGGCCGCCCCGCAATCGGCGCCACCGTGAGCACGCGCCCGTTGATGTCCGCCCGGTTCTCGACGACCTGAACCACCGCCTGCTCCATGGCGACCGCCGCCTCCGCTCGCCGCCGACTCCTGCCGGGCGCAACCAAACCTACAACGCCCGGCCGTTCAGCGCCGCGACTTTCTGGCGGAGCGCTTCCCGGCCTTCGGGCGTTTCGCCGGCGTCCTCTTGGCTGCGGGCCGCTTCGGTTTGGCCGCGGCCTTCGCCTTGGCGGCGCTCGGCGCGGGCAGCATGGCCGGCGCGGCCCCCATGGCGGCCGCCGTGGCCATCGCGGCGGCCTGGCTCGGCGCGCGCTGTCCGGCCGGGCACTGGACCTGGATCTGCATGGTCATCGACGGGCCGCTCGCGCCGATGCCCGTCACCGCGACGCAGCTCGCCGCATTGCTGTACGCGTTGGAATTCGGCTTCGAGGTGGCGTCGAAAGTCCGGTTGTTGCTGGTCCCCGGATAGGCGTCGCCCGGATCGCCGCGATTGCCCGAGCGTTCCAGGTCGCGCCGGCCGTCCGCCTGCATCAGGGCGACCTTGTAGTGATTTTCGTCCGTGTTGGTCGGTTGCGCCTCGTCGATGTGCCAGATCAGCAGCCCGCCCGTCGGCAACGACATGTCGAACCCGGTCATCTGCCGGTTCTCGAGCAGGAAATATTCATTGCCCGCGGTGCCGTTCTTCCACAGGCGATGGACGGTGTTCGACGTCTTCACCTCCGCGATCGTCGCGGCACCGTTGGTCTTGACCGTGTTCACCGCCACCCATCCCTGATTGGCCTTGCACCAGGCCGACGGATGCACCGGCACATCGCCGCCGCCCCCCCAGTTTCCGGCCGCCATCAGGCACCAGTTGCCGATGCCTTCGGAGGAGGAATCGGTGTCGTAGAGATCGGGAAAGCCGAACAGCAGATGCCCGAGCTCATGCGCGCAGACCCCGATCTTGCAATCCTCCGGCACGGTCAGATAAGCGAAGATCCTGGTGCGATCGACGGCGCGCGCCCCGCCGGGAAGAACCCATTTGTGCGACCAGATGTCGTCGCTGTTGCCCGTCACCTCGCCGCCGGAGCCGGCATGAATCACGATGAAGGCGTCGACGAAGCCGTTGCCGTCGTTGTCGAAGGGCGTGAAATCGACGAGCGGGTCGGCGACGCTCACGGCGTCGAAGGCCATGGTCTGCGCATTGGGCGACGCGCGCCCCATTCCGGAGGCGCCGTTGGCATAAGTCTTCACCGTCTGGGAAAGCCGAAGCGGCCCGATGACGTCGCCCTGAAGGTCGATCAGGCCGTGCGTCACGTCGCGATAATATTCGCGCACGCTTTTCTTCGGCTGTCCGAGCGAGAAGAACAGATCCTGGAAATGCTGGCGCGTCTGCACCATTTGCCTGTCGGAAAAATCGACCAGCACGACGATGACCCGCACGGTTCCGCGCAACGGGCCGGCAACGCGCGCCGCGGCGGAGCGGATGACGCTCGGAGAGGTCCCGGCGGCGAATTCGTCCGGCGGGATGATGACGCCGTCGTTGAGGCCGAGCGCCCGCGGCTCCGCCGCCCGCAAATGCAGCGCTGGCGGCAGGCCGCCGGTGGCGGCCATCGCGGCGATCGCCGACTTGATGCGGGCTCGCAGGTCGGGATGCGGCGCGACCATGCATCGCGCGCCATCGTCGCTGTCACGGGCCGACCGGTAGATGCGGGAAATTCCATCCAGAAACGCTCGCTCCAGCATGGTCGCCTCCCATACGCACGAAAACGTCATTCCCTTAAAGCCTGCAGTCGTCTAAAATACTACCCGTCGTAGATGCTCGCAAGGCGCACACGGCAGGCGACCGATGGCAAGGAAATCCTCATCCACCGCGCGCGCGGCGACCCGTCCCAAGGCGGCGCGCCAAACGCAACCGCCGCCTTCCCCTCCCGTCGTGCGCGCGACCGACGACGCGGTCAGTCCGGTCTTGAATTCAGCCACGCCGCTGAGCGAATTCCTCGCCACCGTGGTGGCGCTCACCCCGGAGGAACGCGCGCTCCTCGTCGAGCAGGCGATCGTTCTGCTCGAGGGCTGCTACGCGCATCTGCCCTTGAAGCGGGCCATGCATGCGGTCGACCCGCTGCAGCGCCTGCGGCTGCTCAGGCACCGGCTCGCGCAATTTGCAACGGAAAGCTCCTTCCACGCGGAGATGACCGACATCTTCACGTCGCTGCGCGACCTTCACACCAATTACCTGTTGCCGGCGCCGTTCAATACCGTCGCTGCCGCCCTGCCGTTCGGCGTGGAAGCCTATTGGGACAATGACGTCCGCAAATACATCGTCGGCCACGTCATGGCGGGATTTGCCCATCCCACCTTCGGCGAGGGCGTCGAGGTGCGCTACTGGAGCGGCATTCCGATCGCGCGCGCGGTCGAGATCGCCGCGGCGCGGCACGCCGGCAGCAACCCGGAAGCAAGGCATTCGCGCGGCGTCGCCGGATTGACGGCGCGCCCCCTGAACATATCGCCGCCGCCCGACGAGGAATGGGTGATCGTGGGTTATCGTACGGCGGACGGCCAGGATCACGAGCTGCGCCTGGACTGGATCGTGACCGGCCTGCCGCAGGAAGATTCCGTCGACGCTTCGGCGCCGACCCTGGCGGCGACCGCGCTCGGACTCGATCTCGAAACGGACGCCGTCCGGCAGATCAACAAGCTGTTGTTCGCGCCGCAGGTCGTGGCGGCGAGCGCCAGGGCGGCCGCGATGGCGGGCGATCCGATGGCGGCATCCACGCTGCAAGGCACCGACTCGATCATGCCGGATGTCTTCAAGGCCCAGGCAGTCGCCACGTCGCGGGGAAATTTCGGCTACATCCGGATCTGGACCTTCGCGGTCTCGGATGCGGACGCCTTCGTGGCCGAGTTCGTCAGGCTGGCCGGGCTCCTTCCGCCCAACGGATTGATCGTCGACGTGCGCGACAACGGCGGCGGTCTCATCTATGCGGGCGAGCAGTTGCTGCAGGTCCTCACCCCGAACCGCATCGAGCCGCAGCGCCTGCAATTCATCAACACGCCGCTCAATCTCTTTCTGTGCCAGTCCCATCCCGACGACATGGGCCTGAGGCCGTGGATCCAGTCGATCGAGCGCTCGGTCGAGACCGGCGCCACCTTCTCGCTGGGTTTCCCGCTCACGCCCGTCGACAAGTGCAACGCCATCGGGCAACGCTACCATGGGCCCGTGCTGCTCATCACCAGCGCACGCTGCTACAGCACGACGGATTTTTTCGCTGCGGGCTTCCAGGATCACCAGATCGGCTTCATTCTCGGGGTCGACAACAATACCGGCGCGGGCGGCGCAAACGTCTGGACGCAGGCCCTGTTGTGCCAGCTCCTGGCCGATCCCCCTTCGCCTTTCCAGACCTTGCCGAAAGAAGCCGGGATGCGCGTCGCCATCCGGCGTTCGTTGCGCGTCGGACCGCAGGCCGGCACCGAGGTCGAGGATCTCGGCGTCACACCGGACATCTTCTACAAGATGACGCGCGACGACCTGCTGAAGGGCAACGTCGACATGATCGAGGCTGCGGCCGCGGTTCTGGCCGCGATGCCGGTTTACGTCCTTGCGGCGCAGCTGGTCGCCGACGCGAGCGGCCGGCCGACGCTCGATATCGAGACCAAAGGCATCGACCGGATCGACGTCTTCGCCGACGATCGCCCGCAAAGCTCGCAGCAAGTCGCCGACGGAAAATCACGGATCGGCCTGGACGCGACCGTCAATGCCGGCAGCACGATCGACATCCAGGGTTACAG
>Ga0137359_10005469_pt1 | contig 10470 bp, 8 predicted proteins | sample Mad1_40_16metaG_FD_108281 | JGI IMG/M metagenome (GOLD analysis project Ga0137359, IMG submission 108281) | Vadose zone soil microbial communities from Angelo Coast Range Reserve, California, USA - Mad1_40_16 metaG | ecosystem: Environmental > Terrestrial > Soil > Vadose zone | place: USA... | reverse complement strand
GCAAAGGCATGGGCTATCAGTTGAATCAGACTGACGACCCCAAGCATCGCCGGCTGCGCGCGCTAGTGAACAAGGGCTTCACCCCGCGGATGATCGGACTGTTGGAGGACGAGCTACGGAGACGCACCCGGCGCATCCTGGACAAGGTGCCGCTGGCGGAGACCTTCAACTTCGTTCCGGCGGTGGCCCGGGAACTTCCGCTCCAGGCAATTTGTAGTGTTCTCGGAGTGCCGCAGGAGGACCGGACGGAGATAATCGAAATTGTCGACCTCGCGGTCGGTGCGGGCGACGGCACCGTGATGTCTCCGCAATACCTGAAACGTCTCAGTGCCTATGCCGACAGGGTGGTCGAGCGCAAACGTTTCGAGACGGCCAACGATATATTGTCGGTCATCGTTCACGCGCAATTGGACGACGGCTCGCCGCAGCTCAGCAACCAGGAACTGCGCGCCTTCTTCAACCTGCTCTTTCCGGCGGGAGCCGAAACCACTCGCGGGTCGATCGCGGGAGGACTGCTGGCTTTGATCGAGAACCCCGGCGAGCTCGAGCGATTGCGCAGCGATCGGGAGATCATGAAGACGGCGATCGAGGAGATCGTGCGATGGACCTCGCCGTCAGTCTACAAGCGGCGCACCGCGGCGCTCGACACCGAGCTCGGAGGCCGTCCGATTCGCAAGGGTCAGAAGGTAACGGTCTGGGAAATGTCAGCCAACCGCGACGAGGACGTGTTCGAAAATCCCTTTCGCTTCGACGTCGGTCGTGATCCGAATTATCACGTCGGCTTTGGTCTGGGTACTCACTTCTGTCTGGGCGCGAACCTCGCACGGCTCGAAATCCGCGTGATGTTCGAGGAGCTCCTCGAGCGCTTCGAACGCTTTGAAGTGACGGGACCGCTCGCGTGGACGAACAATAACCGGCTTCTCAGTCTGACCGAACTACCGGTCCGGGCGTTCGCAAAGCAAAAGAGATAAGCTCACCCGGGTTACCGCAGTATTTTCTTGAGTACTCACCATAACCAATTTACGGGGACTCCGAATCTTGTTACCGGGACTCCAAAACTTGAACGCCCAACGCTTGTGCGAGTTTCGCCGCGAACGGGCGCGCATGTTCACGCGAGTTGAAGACGGCGAAGTACGAGACGGTATAGACACCATCTTTCCGTCGGCCACCTCCAGGACAGCCTCGCAGTCGCCCGGCTCCCCACCACGCGACTCGGCGATTCGAACGGCTCGAACGGTCCCCGCAGCGCATAGTTCCCGTTCGCTATAGCTGAGTCGGCCCCCGGTTTCGATGCTGAGGTGGAGTGCGACGGGTGCGCCAGGCGCGAATCCCCAAGCTTGCGGACAGACCCGCGACGAGCAGGAAAATCGCGCCGATCCACAAAGTCGCGGAAGCCGTGTCCTTCCCCCGAAGAAATATCGTAGACAGGCAATCATAAACGCACTGCCCGCGAAGAATGCGCCGATCATCACGCCGGCGAACAATGGGGACGGGATGAACATCCATCGGTCGGCCTCTCGCTTGACCACGTACTGTGTCGAGTTCAGATTTTCCATCGGGCAACCTGAGGGGCCAGCCTGACTGGTGCCAAACCCTACGCAATAACGGCCGCTGTTACTTCAACGCAGGAGTGTCGAGAAGATCAAATGCTTGAAACGCTCGAGCGGGACCGCATTACGCTCCGTCTTCGATTGAAGTATCGCACCCTGCAATGACGCAATCAGGAAGCCCGCTAGCGCATCGCATTCGGTCTTCCGCGGCACCTCGCCAATCTTCATCGCGGCTTTCAAGCAATACGCGACCGCTTGGCGCATCTCTTCGTATATTTCAACGAGCCGGTTCCTGATCACTTCGCTGTGCTCGCTCGCTTCGGCGCTGAAATTACCGATGAGACATCCGTTTCGCCAACCGATCCGATTGAGATACTTGATCTGTGCGTCGACGAACGCGCGCAAGCGCTTAAGCGGCGGAAGCGAGTCATTGCGAAGGGTTCTCTCAATCATCGCGCGGACGTCTTTGAAATAGAGATCTAGTATTTCAAGGCAGAAAGCTTCTTTCGAGTCGAAGTGATTGGTAAATGAGCCCTGCGGCACTCCCGCAGCCTGGACGATGTCGCGGACGCTCGCGCCCCCGAACCCACGCTCGTGCACGACGCGGAGACCTTCGGTCAATATCTTCTCACGATGCGATGGCTTGGCCACTAGCCCCAATATGTACGCTCGTATTGAGAACGTCAACCGCTGAGGACTGAGGTCCTCAGCGACTAAGCCGGGAGGAAAGTCCACGGCCGCCTTTTGGCGCGCGGGATCGCCGCTCGTGAGCCAGATGTTGTATCCTTTTGATCGTTATGGAGAATCAAAATTGTCGCGGTATATGAGTTATCAAGGTAGGATCCCGCTTGAATGCGACACTGACTTCGAGATGATCCTTCGAGACGATCGGCTTCAATCGGAACGTCAGCGTCACATCGATCGAGTCAGATATCTCCCTGCGTTCGCCTACCGCTTCCGCAGCCGTCAACAGGATATTCTCCAGTAGCTGCTTTCCCCAATTATCCAGCGAGATTTCCTGTGACGACTCGATATCCATAAGCGTGTTCCTATGATTCCGCTGTTAAGCAAAACTGCTGAGGCTCTCAAGATCCGAAATAGCGGCGGTCATCCGTTTGATCATTTCGAGCGACATCTCTTCCGGCTGCATATCGGGCGTCGTACGCGTATGAACCAGCGTCGGCGTCCACATCAACAGCGCAAGGAAAATTTGCTGCCGGTATAAATCCCACGCCTCGTCGAAGGTGATGCCAAGGCCGCACTTTTCCTGCATCTGATCCAGATAGCGCTTGAGCAGGTCGCGTTCCCAAGCGCGCCGATCCTCGATCGCCAACGTTGTGGATATGGCGTAGGAAACGTCGCGCGCCCAATGCCCCTTGCCCAGACATTGCCAGTCACATAGCCCCATGCGGCCTTCTCCCGTGATGTACCAGTTTCCGAGGTGTACATCGGAATGCAGCAAGGTGGGCGTGCCTTTCGTGTGTAGCTCCAGCGCTTTAATCGTCGACGGCCAAATCCCAGCACGACGGCGGCTGACGTCTGCAGGGATGACTGCTTCGGCCTGTATCATGGCCCGCTCATGACACTCCCGAAGACCCACCCTTTCGCCAGCTCGAAAGAAATCCTCAAAAGTGAGAAGCCATTTCAGATCCGAGCTAAAGCGCGCACTGTCATAGTAGCGGCCGTGCACGGTGGCAAGGGTATCTACGATTTGTTCTGCCTGCTGGCGGGAGATGGGTGTGAGCGACCTGCAGAACTGAGCCGCCTTGGTCGCAATCAGATCGTTGAAAAGGTGTACTGAACGTCCAGACTTGCGGTCCCATGCGGAATGATAGCAGCTGGGTGCTTCAATATTCAGTTCGGGACGGATTTGGCGATAGAAGCGCGCTTCACCAGCGGCGGAGAGGCCGGTCGCAAGTCTGGTCAAGACAGTCGGAGTAGTCTTACAGAACAGGTTTTCTGGCAAGCTGGCATTCCTGCCTTCTTCGTTGTAAGCGGCCTTGAGCTGCCTGCGAACGCTCGAGCCCTGATCGCCTCCGCAAATTTCCACCGAGACTACCCGCGCGCCCTTGACACCGCCGCATAGAACAGCGGTGAGCCAGTCAGGCGATATCGCTTCCGCACACCAAGGGACGTCGTCGATGGTTTTGGCGATCGGGCGAGTGATGTAGTCCCAAATCGTATGAACCGCCATCCTGCCTCTGGCTCTGAAATGGACGCCCGCCGGACTCGAATCATGTGTCATTTAAGTATACCCGCAGTAGCAGCGCCGGCACGGCAAGATGCCGACGGTCGATGACCTGCTAGGCCGACGTCACGTAAGATCCTCTACGTCTGAGAAACGCAGACAGCGAAAGTGCGCGGACTGCACAACGACTCCCGGATTATGAGGTGTCAACCAGCCCGCCCGGCCTCTTCGGCTGGCAGCCACGTTACTGCCACGGTTGTGGGATGCGCAACCGCTAAGACCACCAAGATTCGTCCTTAAGCGGCGTGCGTTGGGCGCCGTGCTGGGTTAACGATCCGGACAGTGCGGAGGGCGCTTTACTGCTAAGTAGGCCGAGAAGGACCAGCTAGAGGTCCGCCGCGGTCAACGGAAATAAACCGGATGCGACGGCGCAAGCGTAGAGCGTGCGGCGATGCGCATCGTCTCGGGCATTGCCAAAGACAGTGTAGCAAAACCGCCGGCGGCGATAGCGGCTAGCGCGAGAAAGCCGGCGTCGTAGCCGAAATGTTGGGCGATGGCGAGATTGCTCGAGAACGCGCCGATTGCAACCCCGGTCGCGATTAAACCCTGAATCAGATTGAAACGCCCGGGTCCGCGCGCGAGGTCGGCTGCTACTATTACCCATGACGCCCCAAATGCCGGCTCTGCCTTCGTGGCGAAAAAGAACACGGGCGTGTTGCCTATCGCTACAGGCCCTGCGTGCGAGAATTTTTCAAGCGAAAGTTTTTGATGCCGTGCGAGAAGCCAAGGCCGCGGGAACGCGCCTGGCATAGTCAGAACGGAGCGCCGCCCGAAAGACTGGCTGCCATCGCTTGAGGAACGTCCCCTGGCCCTTAAACGATGGAAACCACTAAGCCCAACGAGCGGCGTTCAAAACGTCTTTCATAGGATGACGATCTAAGACCCATCGACTTAGGAATTAGAACGATGATGGAAGAAAGTGCTCACACGCAAACAATGATCCCCGACATTCTGATGCCGGTGCAGTACTATCACGGCATACGCCGGGACAACCACGAAACGCAAGCTATCAAGCGGCTGATGTTCGCGGTGCTAGCCGACGCAGTGCGCTGCTTCCAGATCTACGCCGACGCCCAGAGCCACGCCGGGCGCCGGATTTTCGGCGTGGCCGAACGGTGGATTTTGGACCGCAACAATGATGGGCCGTTCACCTTCCAAGCGATCTGCGAGACGCTAGGAATCGAGCCTGATCGTTTGCGTGACGGCCTGCGCCGGTGGCGCGTGGAGCAATTAAATGGGATGAATCCCCGCCGTCTGGCGCGGAGGGTCTCAAGTGCGCGGCCGGTAACTTTAGCCTCCCGGGTCCGTCGCGTACGACGGTGCATGTACGAGAGAAGCTGCGGCGCGTAACACTCCTATATTTAACGTCGCTTGGAAAGGAGGCAATCGAAGGGTGGCGGTCGTTGAACTCCAGCAGAAAGGCTCCCACCGCCCGTCCTGATGTCACTCGACTAGTTTCGGCGCTGTTTCGGAGCCGTTGCTTCCCAGCCATCGATACAGGATTGGAAGAACGTAGAGTGTAAATGGAGTCGAAACAAGCAGCCCGCCAATCACTACCGTGGCAAGCGGACGCTGCACTTCCGCTCCCGCTCCGTGCGAAATTGCCATCGGAATAAAACCGAACAGTGCGACGAGCGACGCCATTAAGATCGGGCGCAGGCGATTCTGCGATGCCTCGGCGATGGCTTCGTCGACGGTGCGACCGGATTCACGAAGACGATTGATCTCCGACACCAGCACTACTCCGTTCAGCACCGACACGCCAAAAAGAGTGATGAATCCAACGCCGGCTGTAATCGAGAAGGTCAGTTCGCGCAGAGTCAAGGCGAAAATTCCGCCGCTCGCGCCCAGCAGAACATTGCCAAAGATCAGCACGGCCATTCTCATCGAGGAAAACGTGTTGTAGAGCAGCACAAGGATTAGGAGTAAAGAAGCCGGGACGAGGATCATAAGCCGGTTGGATGCGCGCTGAAGATTTTCGTATTGCCCGCCCCATTCCAGCCACCATCCCCTCGGCAATTTAATCTTGCTGGCGATAGCCGATTTTGCGGCTCCGACAAAGCTGCCGAGATCGGTTCCGCGCACATTGGCCGCGACCGTGATTCTTCGGGTCAGATTCTCTCGCCAAATTGCTACTGGTCCCTCAGTCACGTTTATGCGGGCAAGCTGCGCCAAGGGAATAAGTGCACCGTCGGGTGACGCCACTTTGATGTCATATAGAGAATCGAGGCTGCTCCGGGCGGTCTCTTCGAAACGCACCTGCAGCGGATAACGCGCCTGGCCCTCCACCACCTGGCCAACAACATAGCCGCCGATTGTTTTGATCGCGTCGAGGACATCCGAGGCGTTGATTCCATAGCGGGCTACGGCGCTGCGATCGACTTCAATATTTACCGAGGGGAGTCCAGTTCGCGGGATCATTTTGATATCGGCGGCACCGGGAAGAGCAGCAAGGACGCTCATCATCTTCTCGCCGACTTCCATCATGCGCTCCATGCTATCGCCATATATGTGAATCGCGACGTCTCCCTTCACCCCGGAAATCATATCGTTCACACGCTCCTCGATCGGCTGCGAGAACCCAAACCGCATTCCGGGGACGCGATCATTAAGTTTGAGCTGAATAGTCTCGAGTAGCTTGTCTCTGCTCTTTGTTTGCCACTGTTCTCTGGGTTTGAGGAAAATGTAAACGTCGCTTTCGTCAGGGCCTGTGGTGTCGGTCGCGATTTCGGGGCGACCGATTCGGCTCACGACGCGGTTTACTTCAGGTAGTTCGAGCAGGGCCTTTTCAGCTTCCGTCGAGTTTGTGACAGCTTCTTCAAGCGAGATGCTGGGGACCTGCAATACGTCGAGGTTGATCACATTTTCGTCAAGGGTCGGAACGAACTCGGTGCCCAGGAAAGGAGCGATAGCGAAGCTCGCGCCGAGCAGCGCGACCGTCGCAAACACGACGCTTCGCGGCTTTTTCAAACTCAACTGACGCAGGCGTTCGTGAACGCGACTCGATTGGCGGGCGAGCCAAGGTTCACGGGGAACGATGTTCCTGAGAAAAACCGACGCCATCACGGGAACGTACGTCAGCGCGAAGATCAGCGATCCGGCTAGCGCAAAAATCACAGTCAGTGCCATCGGCCGGAACATCTTGCCTTCAACTTCCTCGAAGCTAAGGATCGGAAGGTAAACCACAATTATGATGCCGATCGCGAAAACGATCGGCCGCAAAACCTCGCGACCCGCTTCAAAGACTCGATGCGCCATTGAGCCTTTTGCGTTAGGCTCCCGTGCGAACCGATGGAATATATTTTCGATCATCACAACGGAGCCGTCGACTATAAGACCAAAGTCGATGGCACCCAGGCTCATCAGATTGCCCGACACGCCCATCAAATTCATGCCGATGAAGGCGGCAAGCATTGACAAAGGTATCACCGACGCGACGATAAGACTCGCGCGTAGATCACCCAGAAAGAGGAACAGGAGCACGGTCACGAGGAGCGCGCCTTCGACGAGATTGTGGGCAACGGTATCGATAGTTCGGCGGATCAGTTCCGCGCGATCGTAATAGGCGCGGATCTCGACACCTCGGGGCAGAGTCGGTTGGATCTCTTTGATCTTGGCTTTTACGCGATCGACCACCGTGCGGGAATTCTCGCCGATCAGCAGCATCACGATTCCGGCAACCGTCTCCCCACGTCCATCGCGCGTCACAGCACCCTGTCGCAACATCGGAGCAAAGGTGACACGGCCCAGATTCCTGACGTAAATCGGCACGCCGTCGCGGCTGCCAACCACGATATTGCCGACATCCTTCAGGCTCGTGATGAGGCCGGCTCCCCGAATCACTTGCTGCTCGCCATTGTGGATGATGTATCCTCCGCCGGCGCTTAGATTGTTTCTTTCCAGCGCGTGGAAAACGTCCGACAGCGTGAGTTTGTAGGCGACCAGCGAATCTGGCCGGAGCTGAACTTCATAGGTTTTGAGCTCGCCACCGAAGCTGTTTACCTCAACCACGCCGGGAACTTCCTTCAAGCGTGGCGCGATTTTCCAGTCGAGGATCGAACGCAACTCCATCGGCGAGCGCGAGGGATCGGTGACCTCGAATTGGTAGATTTCGCCGAGGCTGGTCGAGACCGGTGTCATTTCGGGTGGCCCGTATCCGCCGGGAATTGTCGCAGCGGCGTCGCCCAGCCGTTCCATCACGAGCCGCCTGACAAAATAGGTGTCGAGCTTCTCGTTGAAGTAAACTTGAACAGACGACAGGCCAAAGCGGGAAATCGAACGAATCTCGCCTATGCCAGGCAAGCCGCGCATCGACACCTCGACAGGAAACGTAATCAGGTTCTCGACCTCGGCAGCGCCGAGCCCCGGCGCGTCGGTTACGATTTGGACGACATTTGGCGTGACGTCAGGTGAAGCGTCGATTGGCAGCAGTGCCATCGCACGCAGTCCGATGGCGACAAAGACGACGATCAGAATGATCGTCATCAAGCGGTTTCCCAACGCCGCTTCAAAGATCCTTCTCGACATCGCTATCCCACGCCGCGCCTAATCGGCGGCCTTGTTTGCAATGAGGCTCTTGAGCGCGAGGCCGCCTTTTGCGACAACGCGGTCGCCCTCTTTCAGTCCCGTGAGGATCTCGACGGTCTGGTCGCCGCGGCTGCCAAGCTTAACCGATCGTACCGAGTACCCTCCGGCGCCGGATGGCACAAACACCACCATTTTTCCGTCGACCTCATAGATCGCGGATTCCGGAGCGACGACGACCTCGCGTGTGCTGCCCGTCTCGATCGAAGCGTGGGCGAACATCCCCGGTTTCAAGAGATGATCGGGATTGGGGACTTCGATTCTTGCGAGAACGGCGCGCGTGCTCCGATTGACCTCATCGCCGATGAAGGTCACTCGACCGCTAAAAGTCCGACGAGGATAAGCGTCCACGGCGACTTGCGCCATGTCGCCAGTCCGAAGATTCGCCAAATCATGCTCAAAGATATTTACCATTACCCAAACGCGTTCGAGGTTTATCACTGTGATTGGAGCAGGCTCGTTTCGGTTAACCAAACCGCCGATTCTCAGATCGCGTTTTACCAGCGTTCCCGCGATCGGCGAGACGAGGGGAAATTCCGACAAAGGATGGCTGTTGTTGGACCATTGAACGGTGTTCAAATTGGCCGGTGATATCAGGAGACGGAGTTTCTCGCGGGCTGCCTGATATTCGGCCAACGCGGCATCGTGCTGTGCACGAGCCTCCAGCAGGTCTTTCATAGGTGTAATTTTTTTTCCGTAAAGGTCTTGCTCCCGTCTAAGCTGCTGAGCGGTTATAGTTTCCAGCGAGCGTGCTTTGAGGTACTCAGTTTTTGCCTCACCCAGTTCGACGCTGCTCAATATGGCCAGGGGTTCTCCTGGCTTGACGTTCTGGCCGGGCTGGGCGATCAGTTTCATTACGCGGGCAGGAATTACGCTGGAAATATCCGCGATTGCACCGGCGTCGGGTTCGATTGTGGCGGTGGCGCCAATACGCTGATGCATTGATTTGCGCTCGACCGGAGCGAGCACCAAGTCGCGGCTGGCCTGCGATGACGGCGAAATCTTAAGCGAGATCGGTGTGGCGATCTGAGCTTCCGCGATCGATGCGACGACGGCAATGATTGCGGCGACAATCAGCAAGGTTCGCGGCGTCACAAGGATTCTCCAACCGCGAGATCCAGCGAAGTCTTCGCCGCCGCATAATTGAACCAGGCATCCAGATATCCCATTTGCGCGTCGAACGACTGACGTTCAGCGACCGAAAGACTTAGAAGGTCCAATTTTCCAGCGCTGAATGCGGCCTCGAGCAAGTTGAAGCTCTCCCGAGCCGGGGCTACGATGTTTTCCTGACTGGCCGTCAAAGCACGCAGCGCGGCTGTGTACTTACCGTGTGCATCGCGCACTTCGTGTTCGAGGTTCATTTCGACCGCCCTCAACTTGTTGCGCGCAATAGCCAGGCGTCCGGCGATGATAGTGGCTTCTCCCTGCCGGCGGTTGAACAGAGGGAGCGGAAAATCAAGTGTGACACCGGCAAACCGTTCGGTATTTTGCTCGTGTCCAAGAAAAGTCCCGATCGTCGGATTCGGCAGCACCAGCCTCGCGTTCAATGCTGCTTCGGTCTGGAGCCGCGCGACTTCACTCTTGGCGGCCATGAGATCCGGCCGCTTTGCCCTGGCTTCGTCCAAAAGTTTCTCCATATCGATTTGCAAAGCTTTGGCAATGAGTTCTCCGGCCGGCTCTGGTTCAGTACCGACCGCGTTGCCCAAAAGGCGTCCAAGGCTGGAGCATTCGAGCCGGTATATTTCCATTCCGTTGATCAGCGCGTTCCGACTCTCGCCATAACGCACGCGCGCGAGATTGAAATCGATTTGTCCGATCTCGCCCGCATCGAAACGGGTCTGCGCCGCGTCTGCCAACTTGTGGTCTAGCGCCTCGAGCTCGGTGAGCAGTTTGCTTCGATTACGCGCGCGAAGAGCTTCGTAGAAAGTCATCTTCACCGCGGCAGTCAGAAGCCGGATTTGATTTCCGACCTCTGCCCTGGTTCGATCGTAGCCGAGCTTTGCCGAGCGCTGCCTGAGCCCGCGCTGTCCGAATATTTCGAGTTCCTGGGAGAGGCCGGTTCGCCAATCCTGCGAGTTCGATTTACCG
>Ga0137359_10005468_pt1 | contig 10473 bp, 9 predicted proteins | sample Mad1_40_16metaG_FD_108281 | JGI IMG/M metagenome (GOLD analysis project Ga0137359, IMG submission 108281) | Vadose zone soil microbial communities from Angelo Coast Range Reserve, California, USA - Mad1_40_16 metaG | ecosystem: Environmental > Terrestrial > Soil > Vadose zone | place: USA... | reverse complement strand
TACTGACAACTTCGCCAGACCGAAGTCGAGCAGCTTCACCAGCCCGTCATCTTTGCGAATCATGATGTTCTCGGGCTTGATATCGCGATGCGCGATGTTTACGCGGTGCGCCGCTACCAGCGCCGAAGCCACCTGTATGGCGAAATCGAGTGCGTCATCAATGTCCAGCCCGGAACGCATGCGCTCGCGCAGTGTCTGACCTTCGATGAATTCAGTCGCGATAAAGCGATGATCATCCGCTTCGCCGATCTCGTGAATCGTGAGAATGTTTGGATGATTAAGCGCAGAAACGGCGCGGGCCTCCTGCTCAAAGCGATGCAGACGCTGACTGTCTTCAGCAAGACTACTCGAAAGAAATTTTAGTGATACTTTCCGATGTAGCCTTGTGTCGTCAGCAAGATAGACCTTTCCCATTCCACCTTGGCCAAGTAGGGAGAGAAGTCGATAGTGGGCCAAGGTCTGCCCTGATTTGAACTCTAAGTCTTCCACCAACATCTCTGCCGCTGCTTGATAAGCAGGCGTATCCACAAAGTTACTTGTCTCTTCGTGAGACTTAATCAGCGACTCGACCGCTTGGCGGAAAGAGGGATTGCCCTCGCAAGCGCGATCGAGATATGAGTATCGTTCAGCCTGCGCGAGGGCCACCGCCGCGTGAAAGATCTCCTTCAGATTTTCCCAATGTGGATCGGGCATAATGGTCAAGCGAGCCGCGTAGCGGCGCAATGTTTATAGAACGCCAGTCAACACAAACCCATCGAGCTCCGTGAGGAGCAAAATGTCCTGCCGCTAAAAAATAAGCGCAACCATTCAAACACAAGCAGAGGTGTGTATAAACATTTCGTGCCTACGGCACTCAGAACAAACGGCTTCGAGATCACGCGCCACTCATCTCATTTCGCAGCCACGCGCGCGCGAAAGTCCAGTCGCGCATCACGGTCCCAGGTGATACCTTCAGCACCTCGGCTGTCTCTTCGATGCTCAGTCCGCCAAAGAACCGCAACTCGACAATCTCGCTTTGGCGGGGGTCCTTCTTTGCCAAGACAGTTAAAGCATCGTCGAGTGCGACCACATTCGCAGCTTGCTCCTGCGCCACGCTAGTGACCTCATCGATTGGAATTTGAATCAGGCTGCCACCGCGTTTTGAAGAGTTTCGCTTGCGCGCGTCGTCCACTAGAATCCGCCGCATCAACCGGGCAGCAATACCAAAAAAGTGGTTCCGATTCTCCCATCGGATCTCTGGCTGGTCCACCAAACGAAGATAAGCCTCGTTAATTAAGGCAGACGTTTGCAGAATATGTCCGGGTCCCTCGCGCCGCATGTGCTGATGAGCCAGCCGGTGGAGCTCGTCATGGACAAGTGGTATCAACTGCTCCAACGCACTCTCGTCGCCATCACTCCATTCCTGCAAGAGCCTCGTGACCTGATGCGACGTGGTTGTCATTAGAGGTTTCCCGCGCAATTTGCGCATTAGTAAGTAGAGGAAGAATAGCAGCAGTCGTAGCGAGCGCGCCAGACGTGGCCGGGCGCGCATGCACGCGATGGCAAATGAAGTACTCGTGAGTTTGGCGACTAATCCAGACTTTGATCGCGACGGAGGAATAGATGTGGTTCAGCAAGTCACAAATTCGTAAATGCGAGCGAGCACATCTGTCGGCTTTTCGCGCGCCAGTTCCGAGTCGAATGGTTTCGAACGGGGAATACATGCCCGTGCTCCAGACGCCAGACCAAAAGAGGGTGGACGAAAAGATCATCGGCATGGCTGATGCTAATTCCAAAAGGGGTTGGGCTTCAAACGCATCCTCTGGGGCACAGACTCAATGTGGTACGGGTCTCCACAATGGCAGATCGATGCCTTTTGGCGCTTCCAGCTACCGGAGCGGCTGAGGGAAAATTTCGATTACCCAGAACTGGACGATCAAGCCAGATTGCGGATTCTTGGAATCAATTCGGCAAAACTTTACGGGATAAAAATCGATCGGAGCAATGATTCGAAGGACCAGGATGATCGGCTCACAAACATGAGAGATGATTACCAAGTTTACCAAAAGGAAGAAGGACCCGCTCGAAGCAATACAGCCTATCGATGGGTTCGGGCAAAGGCATGAGGAAGCAAAATAATTTGGGGCGGCGGGTTTGTCGTCATCTATATTTCAAAATTTAGTGTTGGATCGAAAATTCCGTGGTGCCGGACGAGGCTGGCGCAAAGTTCACCGAAAGCGGCGAGGACTGTAATTAGCGATGAAATTTTTGGGGGACAATTATGAAGAACATAAGCATGATCATGGTATTTATGGCGCTGACCGTCATTTTTGCACAGGCGGCAAACAGCTACGCCGCACCGCAGGTGAGAAATTTTGGCGACCAAATTGACCCCTTGGCGGCCGGAGACCCCAGCGGATCTTACGCCAATATTGCTCCTTTTCGTAAGGCGAACGGCAGAGGAACCGCCTCCGGCGCGACAAGCCCTCGTTCGCATGGAAATCCCAAGCTCGATGGGGTCAGCACTATCCCGGTATGGAATGGTAATTTTTCTTATCATCGTCTGAACTACAATTATTGGATGGTCGGAGCGGACCCCAAACGCGGTGCTTCCACTACCGAGGTAGCAAGTGTAATAGTGCCGCTGCGCTTTGTCTTCGCTGATGGCTCGGTATTCGACGCAAGCACTGATTTGATCGATGGGCAAACGTCGGTTCAGGGCATCCTCAACTCGCCGATATTTCAGCCGTACGATTTTGTGATCGGAGGCACAAACGTGGGCACGACACAGTATGGCGACGCCTTTCAGAGGGCCAATTTCTGGGGTGATGTTTCAAAAGGATCTCATGACTATCACGTTCTTTTAGCAGGGCCTGATGTTATTCCGGTCCAGACAATCAACGTTCCGACAGGTAAATTTGATTATATTAACGACCCGGCAACCCATCAAATTTTCCCGGTTGTCGAAGATGGCTTCATAGACCAGAGCGTGAGGGACCTGATACAAAACCTTGGTCTAAGCCCGCAATCTCTCCCGATATTTGTGACCGGATCGGTTTCGCCTTTTGACTCCTGGGGATACCACTCACTAATTTTCAGCGGAACTGCGGCCCAGACGTATATCGTAACCACCTATCAGCCCCACGACGCCGTGTATTATGGTCAACATGTCCCAGATCTATACGTTCTCAGTCACGAAGTGGCAGAGTGGATGGACGATCCATTTGGCGGAAACTCAGTTCCAGGTTGGAATTTTATCAATTTTCCGCAGGAGCAGTGCGCGAGCACGGCTTATGGCGATGCTTTGGAAGTTGGCGATCCATTTGTTTTCCTGGACGCAGGCATCGTCTCAATCTCAAATTCCTTTTATACCTACCATGTAACTGACGCCGCTTTTCTTGACTTCTTTACTCGTGCCGGCACCTCCCGGTCGGTCAACGGCCAATACAGCTTATTCGCAAATTCGAATGGACCCGCTCCGCCGTGTATAGGGCATGTCCAGGTCCAATACACATTTTTTGCCGTTCCGGGAGCTGGACGGACACGCGGCTTTGGCATCAACAATTCCGGTCAGATTGTAGGAGACTATCGTGATTCTTCCAGAAGAACGCATGGTTTTCTTCTCGATCATGGAAACTTCACATCGATCAACTTTCCCGGCGCAAGGTTAACAAGCGCGCAGAAGATCAACGATGCGGGAGTGGTCGTAGGCTACTTTTTTGATTCGACGGGATTGCCGCATGGATTTGCATACCGAAATGGTTCGTATGCCCGAATTGATTTCCCGGGAGCAGTAGACACTGTGGCGGACGGCATTAATTCTGCCGGCGATATCGTCGGGGGTTACGACGATCAAAACTTTAACACTCATCAATTCATACTGCACAACGGCAGATTTCAACAGTTTGATTCGCCGCTTGCCGGACAATCACAAGCTTTAGCGATAAACGATTTAGGGCTCATCACAGGAATTGCTTGGGACGACTCGGTTTCGGGGCCGTTTAACGGCTTTGTAAAAGACAAAGATGTCTTTTCGCCTTTTACCATAGGCGGAAGTCACGACACATATCCGTATTCGATAAACAACGCAGGTGATCTAGCGGGAATTTTCTTTAATTCAAACGGCTGGAATAACGGATTTGTGACGATTTACGGCTATCCCTATCAGGTCTATGGGTTCACATACGGAAACAACGATAAAGGGCAGATAGTCGGAACAATTAACTTAGGAGGTGGAGGTATTGTCGGATATGTAGCCGATCTGCCGAAGTGATTGATGGAGCAAGTTCTGTAGAAACCGAGAGTTGAAGGGTAAATGCTGCTTTTGACTAGAGATTTTGCGGGTTGCCTTTGTCCGGCTTCGGCGCTTTTGCCGGCAAGCACACGGGCATTCAGCCCAGGTACGCGCCGCGATCGAGAATTCCGCTGACGATCTTGTCAAACCCGGAGTCGATCCATATTACGGTCGTGGACGAATAAATGTCGCCAGAGCACTCGGCTTGCCGTGAGGTTAACCTCGGATTCGAGGACGGAGTAATTCATTAGGGCTGCGGATAAACAAGCGGGTCGCTTCCGTACATTCAAAGCGAAAGGAGATTTATGAAAACGAGATCATTGGTATCCATAGGGCTTATTTTTTCTTTGGGTTTTGCATTGGCACAGATCGCCACGGGTCAGACCAACACACAGCGTCAGTCTCCAAACGGACGGCCTATCGGACGGCCGGAGCCATGGCAATTTGCCACCGACAAGAGCCAGATTCCGCCGATGCGGAGTGGGGAGAGCGCTCTAAATGGTACCAGGGGGAAATAGGCGTCCCATCGACAGAACCGCGATGCTCAAACGTCAAAAGGTCAACCGGCAGGCGGCTAACTCGTCCACCATTCCTTAGCTAACTCGTCCACCATTCCTTACTGGAGCGATTCCTTCGTGTATCAGGGTCTTAACTTTAGCTATCGCATGGTAGGTACCGATCCTAAGAAGGGATCGACAACCACAGTGATCCCGACTGATTCATATTAAGTGGCGGACGGTATCGATCCGTGGACGCTCCGTTCGGTAACCAGACCGAGGTAGCGGGTATAAATGATTGGGGTGAGTTCGCAGGTGATTCTTAATGGCGGCGCTCTCCCCGATTCGCAATACGAATTCGTTCATAACCAGTTCGGGTTTGCGGTTCAAAATATGCCCGGGGCGTGTTGCACGGTGCCATATACACTAAACATCACCGGCATGACGGGCGGAATATTTCAGAATCCGGATGGTTATGTATCCGGCTATGTGAACCTCTCTGGTCATTTTCACCAGGCTCTCGGAAATAATGACTTCAACCAGATTGTGGGATTGGACTACGACTTTGATCGGGAGAAATATATCGGAGTCATCGGCACGCTGCCGCTCCAGAAAAGCGTAAGCCGGTAGGCTCTGGTCGGATATATCGGCGATCTGCCGATCAAGAATCGAGGTGACAAATGACAATGAACACTAACGGCCATGGCGAAAAAACCGAGCAAGCTCATTTTGTCGGAAGTATCAGCCCTTAGAGATGAGATTCGCACCGGTGTTTACCCCACGACGTCCTGGGCCTTTATCTGGAAATATTCGGTGGCCCCGAATACGTCTAGTGGCATCAAGCCTCGTCCACGCATCGTAGTAGGCGCGAAGCGTCCTGGCGATCTCGTCTTTGAGACCGTCGGCTTGCGATAGCTTAGATCCTTTCGGCGTTGAGTTCGTCGCTTTGTCGAGCCATTCGTCATTCTGAGCCCGGGTAACTCCTGAGCCGGCGAGCAGCGCCAAAACAACAATCGCAAACGTCACCACACACTTTCTGATAAGTAATCTCATTTCCATCCATTTAACGCATTTTTCGTTTTCTAACGATTGAAGCGACTTTAGCATTTTCCGATGAGGAATGGAGCGGGCGGCGGGAATCGAACCCGTATTACCAGCTTGGGAATCTAAATTTTCGATCCTTTATTTTCAATACATACAAAACCGCTCAGAAAAAATGTACATGCATGCGCTGCATACCGTGCATGCATTGCCTGATTTGCGTGTCGCTGCGGGACGTTTTGCGGGACGATTTTCTATCATCGATATCGTAGACAGTGAGAATGTTGGGATGATTGAGTGCTGACGTTGCGCGTGCTTCCTGCTCGAATCGCTTCAAGCGACCTGAGTCACTCGAGACTTCGGCGATCAGGAGTTTGATCGCAACTTTCACGATCGAGTCGCGTGTCACGAGCGCGATAAACCTCGCCCATGCCACCAGCTCCAATCTTGGAGATGAGCGTATAGGGTCCGAGCGTCGTATCGAGCGATAGTGACATTGTCGATTTTCAATTGCCGATTGCCGATTCATGTTCGAAACGCTTCAGCTTCCTCACTGTCAGTTCTTTATTCAGTTTACGTTACTTCGGCAACCCAATGCGCTTGATCAAATCAGCAAACCGAGGATCGTCGCGCAACGGATCCATCAACGGATCAACCCTCAGAAGCGGAACGTAATAACCGCGCTCGTTAAAGCTTTTTTCAAGTTCGACAAAGGCCTTGTTTTTGTCCCCCAGTCCGACATAGACCATGGCAAAGCTGTACGAGTCCACCGGTTCGGTCTTTTCGAGATCACGTAATTGTTTTATCGCCTCCTCTGCCTTGTCTCGCCACGAATGCGGCTTTGTCGTCCTTATTCATTGCCGAGCATTGTAGGGTGAATTTCTTCTGGGACTACCGAAGCACCCGGGACATCTACGTCCATCAGGGTTTGCAGAATAAATCGCCCCGCTTTCCCCAGCGTCAGCGGCGGAGTCTCGCCAGACGTTATGGCCTTGTTGGCGAGCAGCACGATGCCAATTGTATTCGGCACAAATCCGATCCAGGAGGTAAAACCTCCCAGGCTGGTGAGCCCGTCTTTCCATACCAATGAATAGTCAGTTCCCTGCGAGGTCACTGGCGATATCTGCCAACCCATTGCCATTTTGAAATTGATTGGCTTCCCGGTAGTGCAGTCATTAATATCCGTAATCTGGGGCGTCTGTGTATTCAGCATTGCGTCTCCGAGTGGCCCGCCTGGCGGAGAAATGCAATTACTCAGGAACTGCATCATGTCCCAAGACGTCGATTTCAAATCAAACGCTGTCCCGCCGGCTCGCCTCGTCTTGGTCGTGCTGCCTATATAGCCGGTGGCGACGGTGCCGAGTGGGTCGTGAGAGGTTTGCGTCATATTCAACGGGTCTGTGATAACTTCCCGCAGGATAGTGTTGTAGAGGTTCGGCTCACCGGCCGAGACCGCCCACCCAAGCGTTACAAATCCTATGTTTGAATATTGCCAGCAACTTCCGGGTATTGGTGAGTTCGCCGCGAATTTCTCCCACCAACTTATTAGAGTGCTCGGTGGGGCCTCACCATTGAAAAGCTACTCACCCGGTTGCCCAGGAATTTGATCGGGCATTCCGGACGTGTGGGTAAGTAACCGCAAGAGCGTGACCTTGCTAAGGCCTACGTTGGGTACGTATGAACCGGGCAAATATTTGGTAACCGGTTGACTTAAATCACCCAATTCATACGCCGTCAGGGTTGCGGTAAAAACCTTTGTGACTGAGGCGAGCTCGAAAACAGTTAATTCACCTGCCGGAGTGTTCGTAGCAAGATCTGCAGAGCCGTAACTGTAAAAGTACTGCCGGCCTCCATAGATAAGCGCAACGACGACGGCAGGGGTTTGGGTAACTGCCATGAAGGTTTGCACAAACGTCACGACAATGCCGCCCGGATCAATTATTGGCGTGTCAGTTGGTGAATTTGACATTGAATCTCGTCGAAAAAGTATCTACGGGTTGGTTTGATTAAGACCAATTTTGGTCAGCAGATTCGCAAAGCGTGCGTCGCTGCGAAAGTTATCATAAGCGGGATCGACTCCGACATATTGTAATTGCACATCTCGGGCCGCGAGCGCTTTATCGAGTAAAGCGAAGCCTTGTTCACGCTCGCCGAGGCTGTCGTAGAGCTTGGCCAGTTCGGCGGGCGAGACGTAACTTCCATTTGATTGTAGTTGCGCGAGTATGTTACGCGCTTTGTCCGTCGCGCCGGATTTCGCGTACGCGACGCCCAGATTGATCTGTCTACCGGTGCTGTCTTCGCCCAACTTGATCGCCTCCTCATATAAGGCGATTGCTTCGGGAAAGATCTTCTTCGCGACGTAGACATCGGCGAGATACGTTTGGGTAAGCGGATAAGTCCGGTCCAGCTCCAAAAGATTTTTCAATACGCCGATCGCGTCGTCATAACGCCGCGCGTAATAGAGTATGAAGCCGACGTTTGTATTGATAACCGGAGAAAGCGGATCGAGAGCTTTAGCGCGATTGATCTCGGCGATTGCCTGCTCATGCCGTCCCCTGAGACTTAGGTATTGCGCATAGCCACCATGGCCGCGCGCCAGATTTGGATTCAATTCGATGGCCCTATCAAACTGACGCTCGGCTTCGGCCCATTCGAACGTACTGGATTTGACGATTGCCTGCGCGTAATGCGCTTCGGCGAGGCGGTCGTCCAGTTCGAGAGCTTTCTGTGCTGCGGCTTCCGCTTTGGGAAGAGATTCTTTCGGGTCGCTGATGCTGTTGTTGATGAGGCTGTTGTATCTGGTGGCGAGCACAGCGTAGGCCAGCGCGTAATTAGGATCTGCTGCAATCGCCTGGTCGAGAAACTCAATGGCTTTTTTGCGGCTATCGGTTCCACCTTTGCGAGAAAAATAGCGGGCCTTGAGCACGAGTTCGTAAGCCGCGGGATTGGACGTTTCGTGTTTGATCAACTGTTGCTGCTGAGTGCCGGTCAATTTCAGCTTCAAATTTTCACTGACCGTTTTAGAGATCTCTTCCGGAAGGACCAAAACATCTGAGGCGCCACGAGTGAAAGTCTCTCCCCACAGTTGTTCGTTTTCGCGCACATCAGTCAGCTCAACCCGGATGAGATACGAGTCGCCACGACGGGATATCCTGCCGCTGACTATCGCCTGCACACCCAGCGCGTGGGCAATTAATTTTAGATCAGGATTCCGGTCGCGGTACTTAAAACTCGAATTGCGAGCGATGACTTTCAACTGGCCAAGTTGCGAAAGACGATCGATAACGCTCTCGCTGACTCCATCCGAAAGATAATCCAGAGTCGCATCGCCGCTGGCGTTTTCAAACGGCAGCACAGCAACCGAATTGATCTGTTTGGGACTTCTAAGATACCAGTAAGTAAAAGCCCCAGCAGCAACGATCAGTGCCAGGCCGCCCACCGCAGCTCGATACCGCCAGGTCTTCACTAACCCCAATGCATCTTCGAGGGACGATTGCCCGACACTTTCGTGCGTGGAGATCGCCTCCGAATGAATTGCCGTTGCGTTGTCGCTCAACAAATCGAAACTACTGACCCCCGCAGATTGCGCCGGAAGTGTCCGCTGTGACAGTTCCTGCGAGAATTCGAGTTCGCGCTTGAGGTTCTTTAAATCCAGCAAGAGGTCCTTCACGGTTTGATAACGCTCGTCCGCTTTCTTCTGCAAACACTTGCGCACGATTCGTCGCAATTCCGCGGGGATGCTTTCAGCCAGGGGCGGGGGTTCTTTCGTAAGGATTACTGCAATCGAGTCGCTCGCGGTCTCTGCTGCAAACGGGGTCACGTTCGCGAGCAGTTCGTACATGACAATCCCGAGGCTCCAGATATCGGAACGGGCATCGATTTCTTTGCCGCGGGTTTGCTCGGGCGACATATACTTCACCGTGCCCATCACCCTGCCTGGTGAAGTTTTCACTTGCGCCATGGTTTCGCCTTCGGTGTCTATTGAACCGCCGGCCAATGCTGCCGGTTCTGACAGCTTTGCCAATCCGAAATCGAGTACTTTCACCAATCCATCATGGCGCAACAGTATGTTGTCGGGTTTAATGTCGCGGTGAACGATCCCTGCATCGTGAGCGGCGTTGAGCGCGGCGGCGATTTGCAAAGAGATTTCAAGGATCTCGCCAATGGTGAGAGGTTCGCCCAACAAACGTTGGCGCAGTGTCTCTCCTTCGACAAATTCCGCGGCCAGGAAGTGCCTGCCGTCTTCGGCGCCGAATTCAAAAATAGTCAGAATGTTTGGGTGATTGAGCGCGGAAGCGGCGAAAGCTTCCCGCTCGAAACGGAGCAAGCGGTCCCCTTCCGCAGCGACCTGTTCCGGTAAGACTTTCAACGCTACCCGGCGACGCAGGCGCTTATCCTCCGCCAGATAGACCTCGCCCATCCCGCCCGCACCGATCTTGGAGACGATGCGGTAATGCGAAAGGGTTTTGTTGGGCACTAGTTCTTCCATCTTTGATCTTCAGCTCATCATTTCCTTAACTCTGCGGTCCAATTGAGGATCACAGTTGGCGGTGCTGCTTTCGTGTCGCCGATAAGCGTGCCGATCAGGAAGCGTTGGCCGTCCGGCGAGACATCGAATTCGTGAAAATTGGTAACCCACGCTAGCATCCGAGTTTTGAAAAG
>Ga0137359_10005466_pt1 | contig 10475 bp, 10 predicted proteins | sample Mad1_40_16metaG_FD_108281 | JGI IMG/M metagenome (GOLD analysis project Ga0137359, IMG submission 108281) | Vadose zone soil microbial communities from Angelo Coast Range Reserve, California, USA - Mad1_40_16 metaG | ecosystem: Environmental > Terrestrial > Soil > Vadose zone | place: USA... | reverse complement strand
GCATTGACCGCCAAGGCCAGGGGTGAGCCAAAATTTCTGTCGATCGAAGTATCGGAGGTGATCGCCCAGAAGCATCCGCTGTATGAATCCGAGGAAATTCCCGCCCGCACCTTTAGTTCATCGCCTCCCCGCCCGGATGACAAGGTTGACACGGTCAGCGTCAACCACCTGATCATCGCATCAAAGTCCCTGTCCGACACGGCGGTCGGCGCATTCGTTCGGCAACTGTTTGCCGTTCGACCTCAACTCGCCAGGGAATTGCCCAGCGCCGCAAAAATCGAGAAACCTGACACCGACAAGGATGCCGCCCTGCCGGCACATCCGGGAGCGGCGGCCTTCATCGATGGCACCGAACGCACCTTCCTCGAGAAATACAGCGACTACATATGGGGCGCTATTCTCCTTCTCTCCGGGCTGGGGTCCGCGGGCGCCTGGTTGCGTCACTATTGGAAACGGAATGAAAGAGAACAATACACATTGCATCGCGACCATCTGCTCGACCTGATTTCCAGGGTGCGTCAGACGGAAACCGCGGAAGAACTGGCAACGATGCAATGCGAGGCGGACGGCCTCTTGCGGGAGACGCTCGACTGCTACGACGATGGCGCGATCGAGGAAGGTGATCTGTCAGCCATCGGTCTAGCGCTTGAGCAGTTTCATCATGCTGTTGCCGACAGACGCGTCACGATCGGCGTCTCCGCACCCGATCTGGCGCGCCTACGCGCCCGATAGGCACTAATTCACTACGAGCAAATGAATAGTGCGTCGCCGGCCCGCGATTGTTTCTCGTGACACCGGGACGAAACATTTCTTTGCCCGGACGAAACCATTTTGGCCCTTTGACGCAAACGTCCTGAAACCGCGCCCCGTTAGTGACGGTGCCAACGACACGCCGAACTGGCGCGGCAGCGATCAGACAGGGGACGACCGATGTTCAATCTGGATGCATTCAAGCTGAATTCCCGCCGTGCCGCCGCCTTTGGCGCGCTGGCGATCGGCGGAATCGCATTTTCCGGCGCCGCCGCGGCCACGCCGCTGCAGCTGTTTCCTTTCATCATGGTGCCAGCGCCGCAATCGGCGCCGCCAATGGTGCAATCAGCACCGTCAAAGGATCAAGGCACCGTGGTCGAAATGCCGGCGCGGCTGAAGCGGCAGACCGTCAGCTACGCCACCCGCGAGGCGCCCGGCACCGTCATCATCGATACGCCCAATACCTATCTCTATTATGTGCTCGGCGGCGGTCAGGCGATCCGCTACGGCATTGGTGTCGGCCGCGACGGCTTCACCTGGTCGGGCGTACAGTCGGTTACCAAAAAGGCCGAGTGGCCGGATTGGACCCCGCCCCCGGAAATGATCGCGCGCCAGCCCTATCTGCCGCGTCAAATGGCCGGCGGTCCCGGCAATCCGCTCGGTGCCCGCGCGATGTATCTCGGCGGCACGGTGTATCGCATCCACGGCACCAACGCGCCGGAGACCATCGGCACCCACATTTCGTCCGGTTGCATCCGCCTCACCAATGAAGACGTCTCCGACCTCTATTCGCGGGTCAACGTCGGCACCAAGGTGATCGTGCGGCCGATGGACCGCCGCGCCGACAATGCGGAAGGCAAGCGCGGGTTGATTAACTAGCGCCCCCAAAGAACATCATTAGAACATCATCAGAAAGAGATCGCGCGGTCTGCGCGCCATTTTGTTTCTGACCGGCAACAATTCCAACACGTTCCCGCCCACGCGGGGGACCTTGCGTCATGTCGTCTCTTATTAGTGACCAAGGTGCCCCCTCCGCCGCTCTGGCGCCTCCGGAACCCGCCCTGTAGACTTTCCGGCTCAAATCAGTCCGGGGACAAAATGCGTCTGGCGGTGCGTCTCAAAACGATTCTGCTCGCGATCGCGGTGGTAGCGGTCTCGTTTTTCGTGAGCTTGAAGACCATGGACTGGCTATCGCCGCGCGGCATGGTTCGTGCGCCGGTGCTGGTCGAATTGCCGCCGCTGCCGCCGGCCCCGCGCAGTTCCAGCATCGTTGCGCCGGTCGCGATTGCGCTTACTGCTATTCGCGACGCCGCCGATCGCGGCGCGCCGCGCACCTTCGCAGGCAAGGCCGACAATCCGGTGTCGCAGATTCTGGAAAACGGCGACATCGGCTGGACCGCGTCGCGCGGTGCGATCACCGCGACCGGCGCCCAGGATGTGTTGTCGCTGGCGACGCCGCTGACGGGAACGCTGAATGTGACCGGCTCGCTGTCGTCAAAGGCGACGGGGGCGGTCGGTGACGCGCTCAGCGGCCTGCTCGGCGGCAATGTCGCCAAGCAGATCGGCAGTGTCAGCATCAAGGCGCTCAATGCCAGCGCCGAGATCAAAGGCAATGTTATGATCACCGCGCGGCCAAAGCTCGCCGCGGCCTGGCACATCGAGCCGAATTTGGCAGCGCAGGTCACTTTGGGCGACACCAGCCTTTCGGTGGCGGGGGCGCGCGTCAATGTCCCGGCGCAGGTCAAGCCGATGATCGACAAGACCGTCGCCGATCAGCTCACCGCGTTGCAGGCGCGTATCCACAACGATCCCGCGTTCGAGCAGAGCGCGCGGCTACAATGGACCAAGGCCTGCCGTTCGATTCCGCTGCAAGGCACCGCCGCCGCCTCGTCGCTACCGCCGCTTTGGCTGGAGCTGCGGCCGACCCGCGCGATCGCAGCCCAGCCGCGCGTCGATGCTTCCGCCGTCACGCTGACCCTCGGCATCGAGGCGGAGACCCGCATCACCTCGGTGCAGACCAAGCCCGACTGCCCGTTTCCCGCAACCATCAGCATCGTGCCCCCTACGCCGGGAGGCGTCAGCGTCGCCGTGCCGATCGACATGCCGTTCACCGACATTAACAAGGTCATAGAGGCGCAGTTCGCCGGCCGGACATTTCCGGAAAACGGGTCGGGCTCGGTCGACGTCACCGTGAAGCGTGCAACGGTCGCGGCATCGGGGGACCGGCTACTGATCTCGCTTTTGGTCAACGCCAAAGAGAAAAAGAGCTTCTTCGGATTCGGCGGCGAAGCCAATGTGCATATCTGGGGCAAGCCTGTGCTCGACCAGGCGCAGCAGACCCTGCGCCTGTCCAACATCGAACTCGCCGTCGAATCGGAGGCGGCGTTCGGACTGCTTGGAGCTGCGGCGCGCGCGGCCATGCCGCACCTGCAACAGGCGCTGGCGGAGAAAACCACCGTCGACCTCAAACCGTTCGCAACCAACGCGCAGAAAAAAATCGCGGCCGCGATATCAGATTTTCAGAAGAACGAGGACGGCGTGCGGGTGGCGGCGGAAATCACAAGCCTGCGCCTCGCCGACATCGCCTTCGATTCCAAAACGCTGCGCGTGATCGCGGAAGCCGAGGGCGCGATCAATGTTTACATCACCGCGCTGCCGGGGTTGTAAGGTTCGCTTCTTCTCCCTCGCCCCGCTCTTCGCGGGGTCGAGACGAGGAAATCTCGCTCTTAAAAGGCTGGGGTGAGGGGCGCTTTCCGCGCATTCTCTCTCGCGGAGACCCCCCTCACCCGAATTGGAGCTCTGCTCGAATTTCTTACCTCTCCCCGCAAGCGGGACGAGGTAAGAAGCCGGCTCGCGCCCCGACCGCTTCGTTAATCCTCGAATTTGAACGAGACGTTGAGCTTAGCGCGGTAGGCTTCGATCTTGCCCTGGGCATCCAACTGCAAGTCGAGCTTGACGACCTCGGCCACGCGAAGATCCCGGAGAGTTTTCCCGGCCCTCTCGACCGCTGCCGCGGCCGCCTTTTCCCATGAATCCTTGCTGGTACCGATCAGCTCAATAACTTTGTAGACGCTCTCAGGCATGTCGTCCTCCCGTTCGTTATTAGGCAGGATGCAGGTGGTCCTGCTGCCGACGAGCCTAACATCGCGATATCGCCGCTGAAAGGCGTAATCCGGAGGCGGTGGAACGATCCTGCATGCCCAAAAAGTCGGCTTTGCAGCCGCCGCCCAGGCCGGATAGAAGACGTGCCTCAACCGAAGCCCTCAACAAAAAAGCTAGGGAGAAGAAACCATGAAGTCACTCGCAGCAGTGGTCGCGGCCGGCCTCGCTCTCGCCGCGTCCGGCGGCGTGGCGAACGCGCAGATTTCCGACGACGTCGTCAAGATTGGTGTGCTTACCGATATGTCCAGCCTCTATGCCGACGCGACTGGCAAAGGCTCGCTTGCCGCGGTCCAGATGGCCGTCGCCGATTACGGCGGCAAGGTGAAGGGCAAACCCGTCGAGGTGATCTCCGCCGACCATCAGAACAAGCCCGACGTCGGCGTCGGCATCGCGCGTAACTGGTATGACAACGAGAAAGTCGACGCGATCTTCGACGTGCCTACCTCGTCGGTCGCACTGCCGGTCTCCGCACTGACCCGCGAGAAGAACAAGATCAATATCAATTCCGGTGGCGGCAGCTCCGATCTTACCGGCGTTGCCTGTTCGCCGAACACGGTTCACTGGACCTACGACACCTACGCGCTGTCCAACGTCGCCGGCCGGGCGATGGTCAAGCGCGGCGAGGATACCTGGTTCTTCGTCACGGCGGACTACGCATTCGGCATGGCGCTCGAACGCGATGCTGCGAACGTCGTCAAGGAGAGCGGCGGCAAGGTGCTTGGAAACGTCCGCCATCCGCTCAATTCGTCGGACTTCTCGTCGTTCCTGCTGCAGGCCCAGGCCTCCAAAGCCAAAGTCGTGGCGCTCGCCAATGCCGGCGGCGACACCACCAATGCGCTGAAGCAGGCTTCGGAATTCGGCATCACCAAAGGCGGTCAGAAGATGATCGCGCTGTTGCAGGAGATCACCGACACGCACGCGCTCGGCGTCAAGGAGACGCAGGGCCTGATCGTCACCGACGCGTTCTACTGGGACATGAATGACGAGACCCGCGCCTTTTCCAAGCGCTTCCTCGACAAGGTCGGTCATATGCCCACCATGATCCAGGCGGGGCTGTATTCCGCGACGATGCATTATCTGAAGGCGATCGAGGCGATCGGGTCAGATGAAGCGCCGAAGGTGATGGCGCAGATGCGGGCGACGCCGATCAACGATTTTTTCGCCAAGGGCGGCAAAATCCGCATCGACGGCCGCATGGTCCACGACATGTATCTGTTCGAGGTGAAGAAGCCGGAAGAGTCGAAGGGCGAATGGGATCTCTACAAGCTGATCGCCACCGTGCCTGGCGACGAAGCGTTCCGTCCGCTCGACAAGGGCGGCTGCCCGCTGGTCAAGACGAATTGAGCTAGCCGAACAGCAGAAAGCGCGCCCGGCGAACCCGGACGCGCTCTCACTTCCAGTTAGACGTTGCCTCAGGTCGAATATTTGAACTCGGGCATCGCCTTCAGCTCATCCTTGGTCGCGTTAAACACCGCATGGTCCGGGTACCACGGATTGGGTTTCGACGTCGTCGCCGAAGCCGGCGGGTTCGCCGCGCCTGTCGTGGTTGTCGATGACGCCGGCCGGTTGGCGGGTGCATTCGACGCACCGGTGTAAGCAACAGGCTCGTTGACGAATTTGATCTTCTCGAAGGGGACGGCGACAAGATGTTCGCCGACGCCGAGGAAGCCGCCGACGCCGATCACCGCCGCCTTGATATTCCCGTTCTTGTCGGTCAGGAGATCGTTGATCGAGCCGAGACTTTCATTGTTGTCATTGTAGACGCTGAGGCCGACGATTTTCGACGCGCGCCAGGTGCCCTGGAATGACGAATCGGATGCCGCCGCCGGCGCCATGTTGGCGCGGTCGGTGGTTGCCGTCGGGCTTTGTGCAAACGCGACGGTCGCCAGCAACGCGGAACCAACCAAACCGGCTGTCATATATTTCGCGAACATAGGGCTTCTCCCTGATAGGAAAATTGTGAGGAGAAAACACGCCAATGCGTCCGCCGTTCCAACTACAGCAATGCATTTTCGAATAGGTGACGTGGCAGGTTCTGGGCCGGCGAAATCACGCGCACGCACGACGCGCCGCCTGCGGCATTTGCCGCGCTTTACGCAATGTCTAAAACGACGATCAGAAACCGCCCCAGTACGGCGGTATTCCGTAATAACGATGCAACTCCGCTTCTTGCGAGCGATCGCCCCAGTCGAAATCCTTGTCCGCGCGGAATGACGGCGCCCGCCTCAGCTCCTCGTCATCGATGTCGAGCTCGTAAGCCTCGAACCTCGGGCTGTAGGTGAGACGCGGCCATGGCAGCGGAAGCAGGTTGGTTCCCATGCCGAGGAACCCGCCGAAGCTGAGGATCGCGTAAGACACCTTGCCGGAAATCTTGTCGATCATCAGTCGTTCGATATGGCCGATCCTGTCGCCGTTCGGCCGTCTCACCGCGGTGCCTTCGACCCGGTCGCTCGCAATCAGCTGGTGCGGTTTTGCCATCACGTCGGTCATCATCACCCTCCATTTTGGGTTGATGAAACCGACTAACGCCGTGCCCGCCGAGGAGTTCCGTCAGGCCGCGAGAGCTTCGCGATCCGGCTCGGAATCATTGAAAAAGGCCACCGCCTCGAACCGGTAGTCGCACGCCCGGCAATGCCAGAGATATGAGATGCGGTGCGGACCGCTTTCAATCCACTCCGGGGCGGCGATCGACTTGCCGCATTGGGCGCAGGGATTTTCGTGGGGTAAGTAGCCGAAGTCTGTTCTGGGCATGGCGCGTCTCCCCTTTTAGTTTTTTGTTTTTCAAAGCAAATTGGACAGGATTGCTGTCGGATACGAGCACTGCCCCCCTGCGCCCGGAATTCTAGCAAAGCAATTTGTCTTTTGAACGGCGATGAAGGCTGGCGTAGCCAATATCGTTTAACGCATGACGCCGGCGAAATTTATTTCGCCTTCGGATCGACTGCCGGTTCGGCGGTATGCACCCCGCCGATTTTGCGGACATGGATCGTAGCGGTGTCGTCGGCATACACCTTCTGCCAGCCGTCGATATGATCGAGCAGTTTGGTCGCGGCGCTCTGCGTCCGCATCAGGGTCGCCTCGATTCCATACTCCTCAAGCAGCCGGAACAGATTTTCCGGCTCCTGCAAGCCGCTGGCATTGTTGTGATCGACCATGAATTTCTCGCCGAACAATTCGGTCCGCCCGTCGATGAACGTTGCGACGCCGCTGGCGATCAGATAGCCGCCGAAATCATAATCGTTGAACACGCGCTTGAAATTCATCTTCTTCAGCGCCGCGACTGCGGCAACCGGCGATTGCCGGACATTGGGCTCAAAACGATGGACCGATGCAAACGCGAGCGTGCCTGCTGCCAGAACGATTGCGAGCCCCGCCAACAACAAGCCTTGCCGCGGCGATCCAGCGGGCTGCGTATTGGCGTCGGGGCCGCCGACCCATCGTGCCAGCGGCGCCGCGATAACCATCGGCCCGAGCAGCGCGAGGACTTCCGCATTACGCACATGGCTAAGCGCCATCAGCACAAATCCAACCACAAGCGCGACGCGTATCGGCGGCAATACCACGCCGCGCCAAAGCGCCAGAACGAACGCCAGGGTAACGGCGGCCTCCAGCGCTCCGGGATGAGCGAAGTTCGCCGGTCGCCACTCGCCGATCAAGTCCAGCGCCGCGCCGAGATTGAGAATCCGCCGCGCTCCAAACAGCGCGTCCCATCCGTAAGGCGTGAGGCAACTTGCGAGCAGCGCCGCGGCGGCGAACAATGCCCAGCGCAGCGCCAGTGATTTGCGCACGGGTGCATCCGCGTTCCACACCGCATCGACCGCCATCGGCGCGACCAGCGCCAGGCCGAGCACGAAACCGCCGTGCAGATTGGCCCATAGCGCCATCAGCGGCAGCAGCCAGAACGAAGGCGCCTTGCGATCATCCATCGCCGCAACCAGACCGCCGACCCAGGCCACCATGACGGGCAATGCCAGCACATGCGGCCGTGCCAACAAGTGCCCCGCGACCAATGCCACCGCCGTTGCGATGAATGCGAGTGACGCGCCGCCGGTCAGGTGCCGGCTAAGAAAGCGGACCAACAGGGCGAACGTCAGCGCGATCGAAGTCGCCGCGAGCACCACCAGGCCTGCCCATCCGGCGATCGAATGGGAAACCGCCAACAAGACCTGCGCCAGCCATTGCGTGGAGATCCACGGCTGGCCATGCATGGTAAATGAATACATATCGGTTTGCGGGACGGTTCTATGGTCGAAAATCCATTGACCGACCGTGATCTGCCAATAGGTGTCGGGGTCGTTGAGAAGTTGATCGCCGGCAAGCACAGACAGCGCATAGATGCCGACACCGACCCACAGCGGCAGCAGGCCGCGCATCGGGCTTGCATCTTCAGCGGTATTGGCAATGGACATGGTCATCGGCGCGGCCGGATCTCTCGGTTTCCCCCGGGGGATCGAAGCACGCCAGGGCATAATTCTTGGTAAATCGGCCGCTATGGAATGTGGGCGAAAGCCTGAGAAGGCCGGGTTTTGGCCAAATCAGTGCCCGGTGATTGCAACAATTGGGGTACAAAGCGTTCCACCGCCGTATCCATGCCGCCCCGAGGCCATTTTCCCGATGAAACGTTTGTTATCTCTCGCATGCCTTGCCACCATAGCGGCGCTGCACTTTCCGGAAATCGCGTTAGCCCAGCGCGCCGAATATGATGCGCTGGTCGCCACCCACGCCAGGGCCAACGCCGTACCGGAAGCCTTGGTGCATCGGGTAATCATGCGTGAGAGCCGGTACCAGCCCGCACTGGTCGGACGCGGCGGCACCATCGGCCTGATGCAGATCAAGCTCGCGACCGCGCGCAGCCTCGGTTATGCCGGCACCGCCGATGGACTGCGCGATCCCGACACCAATCTCACTTACGCGGTGAGATATCTCGCCGGCGCCTACCACGCCGCAAACGGCGACCACAACCGCGCCGTGCACTATTACGCCAGCGGGTATTACGCAGCCGCCAAACGCCAGCGACTCGAACGTATCGGGCATCCCGAACCGGTGCTCGCTAGCGCACCGCCGAAACAAGCTGACAAAGGTCCCGCCGACGCCAACGCCAAGCAGATCCCCAAAAAGTAACCGTCATGGCCGGGCTCGTCCCCGCAATCCATGTCCTGGAACCAGAATAAGAGGTGGATGCCCGGCACAAGGCCGGGCATGACGAGCGCGTGTCCGTTGACACCTCGCCGCATCGGCCTACATTAGTCCTGTTCCGAGGGGAGCTCCGATGAGGAGCTGAGAGACCGCAAGCTCAAAGCCCTGTTTGATGCAGGGGTGCGAGACCGCGGTGACCCTTTGAACCTGATCCGGGTCATGCCGGCGAAGGGACAGGGATGTACCAGAGTTCATATACCCAGCGCGGGCAAGGGCCCGTCGCGCCGAGGGGGGAATCCCCCGTCTCCGTCATAGGCGCAGGCATTGCCGGCGCGTGGCAGGCACTGTTGTTCGCGCAAGCCGGCCGCGACGTCACGCTGCACGAGCGCAGCGGCGCGGCAATGACGGAGTCGACCAGCTACTGGGCCGGCGGCATGCTCGCGCCCTGGTGCGAGGCCGAGACGTCGGAGCCCGTGATCAGCCGGCTCGGCATCCGCTCGCTCGACCTTTGGCGCGAGCATTTTCCGCACACGCCATTCAATGGCTCGCTGGTCGTCGCGCATCCACGCGACCGCGCCGACTTCGAACGTTTTGCCAAGCTCACGACCGGCCATCGGCGGCTTGATGGGCGCGCGTTAAGCGAACTCGAACCATCGCTCGACGGCCGCTTCCGCGATGGCCTGTTCTATGCCGACGAAGGCCATGTCGAGCCGCGCCGCGTGCTGCCGGAATTGCACGAGCGCTTCGCCGCCGCCGGCGGCACCATCCAATTCAACAGCGAAGCGAACCCCGACGATATCGACGGCATCGTGATCGATTGCCGCGGATTGGCCGCGCGCGACACGCAACCTGGCTTGCGCGGCGTCAAGGGCGAAATCATCCTGATCGAGACCGACGAGGTCGAACTGTCGCGTCCGGTGCGGCTGATCCATCCGCGCTGGCCACTTTATGTGATTCCGCGCGGCGGCAACCGCTTCATGCTGGGCGCGACCTCGATCGAGGGCGAGGACAACGGCGTCAGCGTCCGCTCCGCGCTCGAACTGTTGGGCGCGGCCTATGCGGTGCATCCGGCCTTTGCGGAAGCGCGCATCGTCGAATTCGGCTCCGGCCTGCGTCCGGCCTTCCCCGACAATCTGCCGCGCATTGCGATCGACAACCAGAAGATCGCGGTGAACGGACTTTACCGCCACGGCTTTCTGCTGGCGCCGGCGCTCGCAGAGCTCACGCTCGGCTATGTGCAGCGCGGCGTGATCGACAACGAGGTGATGCAATGCGCGTGATCGTCAACGGCGAGCAGCGGGAGATCGCCTCACGCAGCGTCGACGCGCTGCTTGGCGAGCTTGAATATGAGGGCACGCATTTTGCGATCGCGCTGAATTTCGACGTGCTGCCGCGCAGCCAATGGGCGCAGACGCCGATCAAGAACG
>Ga0137359_10005461_pt1 | contig 10478 bp, 8 predicted proteins | sample Mad1_40_16metaG_FD_108281 | JGI IMG/M metagenome (GOLD analysis project Ga0137359, IMG submission 108281) | Vadose zone soil microbial communities from Angelo Coast Range Reserve, California, USA - Mad1_40_16 metaG | ecosystem: Environmental > Terrestrial > Soil > Vadose zone | place: USA... | reverse complement strand
CCATGCATGCTGCCCATTTTCATCTGGGCCGGTCGGATGCGCAGGAACAGCCGCCACGAAACAGGTTGGTTGCCATAAAACTGATCAAGCACAGATGGTTTCGAATAGAACATCAGGTCACTGCCGATCGCCATTGAGAGTTTATCTGTATTCCAGATGTCGCGCGCACCGCCAAAGGTAAAGGCGCCAATGCGAAAGTTCGGATGCAGTTGTGTGATTCCCAAACGAACGCGTTCGGCCAACCGCAGTAGATCGTCCTTATCGACGAGTTCCAGCCGCGTGTATAGATAGTTCTGGTCCAGGAAATTGATGGTAGATTCAGCCGTGTAACCATTAAGGTTGCCAACTTTATCTGGACTGTTGAGGTGATTACGGCCCCAGATCACGCTCGTGGCCCAATTACCTCGATTGAAAGGTCGGTTGTAACTAATCGATGCCGTGGTCCGCCGCACGTCACCCGGTTCCAAGGCTTCGGGATGCCTGAGGAATCCGTGGCTTATTTGCATCGACCAATTCCTGTTTGGGGCCAAAGACAATCGCACAGAACGAGAATTCCAGGGATGCGCTTCGAAGTTGTAGCGGTGTTCATCTGGTTCGCGACCGTTGAAAATCGAACCTTCCAACTTGAACCATCGATAGGTGAAACCAGTTGTCAGGACACCGAAACTGATGTGCGTGGAGTCTTGAAGGTGATGCGACAGTGTGGCGGATGGATTCTCCGACGCCGAAGCACGATGCATGAATGCGGATGGGCCAAGCGCCGGCTCACCGGGATAACCGAAGTAAGTGAACCATGTACCGCGCTCTCCCAGGGCCATCGTGTACTGCGCCGACAACTCCATCCATAAATCGTGCGGATGCTGCCGATCGACCAACGGCTGGCCTTTGAAAGTTTCTCCGGTTTGGAAGAGTAGTGGCGAACCGCCGCGCGCAAACGTAAACGGCTCAAAGCTGAACATGCCGCGCAGTTGCACAGTACCTTTACCAAGTTTGTGAAACGCCATCGGCATAAACCAATTAGCGGATTCAAATTTCGTAACACCGCGTGGACCGCCCTGGGCATTCACTCCGACAATCGCGTTGAAATGAAACATTAAAAGCCATTTCCCTGCCTGTTTATCCATCATGTAGCTGGGCGAGGTATCGGGCTGCCATGAAGTGCCGGAACCCATTTGGCCCAAGTCCATAACGTTCGCTTCGCTGTCACCGATCCGAACCGCCATCTCATCACCACGCATAACCATCAGCGGGCCCATGTTCATTGAACCCATTCCCTGGCTATTCTCCATCCCCGGCATGTTCTGCATCGCGCCGGGCGAAGGACTTGCTTGCGGCATCGGCGTATTCATTCCCGGCATATTCATTTGCATTTGCTGTGGCGGAGAAGCTTGCGGGTTCGGCGAAGCCGCAGGCATCTGCATACTGGGCATATTCATTTCCGTCTTTTGCGGCGATGATGATGGTGAAGGATTAGCCTGAGGCATGTTCATCCCCGGCATATCCATCTTTTGGGATGAGGGCTTAGCCGTCGGTGACGTCTCAGTTGCCGGCCTCTTCATTCCGGGCATATTCATCTCCGGCATATTGCCCATTTGATGTTTTCCAGCGGGCCGCCTCTTTCGCGCAGTGCGCTTCCTTTGCCGAGCGTGTTTGTGCATTCCTGACATGTTCATTCCCGGCATGTTCGCCATGTTGTGTTTCCTGGCCGGCTTCTTCTTTCCAGTCGCTGCATGCTTTTTCTGCGGCGACGACTTCTTCATGCTCATCCCCGGCATGTTTTGCATGTCCTGGGCAGGTTCCGCCGATGCGAGCAAAGACAAAACGAGAATTAGGCCAGCCACCGCAAACCATCGCGACCGTCTATGACGACTATTCTTGAACTGCATGCTTGTCCCCTCTGGATCGATAACAGGTTGAAACCACGGCTCGAATGCCAAGGCTGAAACCACGCAGACCTATGCCTGCACAGTTAAGCGCTGCGTGATCAGAGATGGGATCTAAATGCGGAAGGCATTAACGAGAACGTACAGAGGGGCGCTTGAGCCCGGTGGTCCATGATCGTGTAAATCTAAAAACGTAAGAGATGAGGTGCCGGTATTCACTATTCGCGCTGTAGTGTGGGCGGCGATGCCCTGGTACGTCGTACTTTGCCGGACTGCGGCCCTAAATGGAAAGTCCGCGCCAGATCGCGAGTGCATCATGCAATGTGAACAGGGCTCATTCGGCTGGGTGATTGCTTCATAGCCTCCTTGCGCGTCACGCTCGAATTGCAACGCCTCGTTCTTTACCGAATCGTTTTCTGGCGGCGATGTTGCGTTACCCGTCCGCATGTCTGACATGTCCATGGTCATGTCCCGCACGTCCATCTCAGACATTTGCGTGTGGTCCATGTGTTCCATCGATATCTGAGCATTCCTCACACTTCCATGGGAATGCGCATGTGAACTCTGCATTAGGCAATGATCGGAGCTACCCATCATGTGTGGGCAAAAGACGGCCGCTATCGCGTTGCTCCACATGCCTACTACAACCAGTGCGCTGAGTACGGCTAAGGCTTTGCTTTTTGGAATGACCTGCAACATCGACTTTAAGTTAACCTGCGTTTCGCAATATAACATCGAAAAGGTTCCGCCAACCAACCTGAAGCACACCAATCATCGGTCGCCACACTTTGTCCACATTTTTCAGCGATCAGATGGCGGGCATAATTCGAAAACAATTGACGGCGAGGTTAGTCGGAATCTTTATCTGAAGGGTGCCAACCCTACCGATGCGCCCCATCCAATGAACAAAACGCCGGCAATGCGGCCCACCCATTTGTTGGCGCGAGCGGGAATGGTCTTCTCGATTAAGACAAACGCGGTAAGAAGAGCAATCCAGAGAAGATTCATCACGCCGGCCACGAACAGAAGAGCCATCAGGACCCAACAGCAACCCACGCAGTAAGCCCCGTGTCGCAGTCCCATGCGGAGTGCGCCGTTGGTCCCTTCGCGCCAGTAGCTGGAAAAGAAATCGAGCGGAAAACGGCAATGAGTGAGGCAGGTATTCTTGAGGGATGTCCATTGGAATATTCCTGCCGCAATCAGTAATGATCCACCAAGCACCGGACTGGTGCTTACCATCATTGGCGAGAGCAATGCGGCGCGATGAAGACTCCACTGTGCGAGCGCAGCAATTAAGCTAAAGGCGATCCAGATCGTTAAGTAGCCGAGCAGGAATATGCTGGTTGGCACAAACGGACGTTCCTGTTCCCGACGCTTGCGATTGCAGGCAGCGAAGAGGAGAACCATCGGCCCGGCGGTCGGGACCATCATCGCCACCATCATTACCGCCCACATGGTGAAGATCAGCAGGAGATCGAGCACGCCCCAGGAATGGGTTTGCGGCATTACCATCGACATTCCCATGTCCATCCCAGTCATATCCATGCCGCTCATGTTCATGCCATCCATGTTCATCGGCTGCATACTGCGCGCCTGATGAAAAAGATAGCCCCAAGCCAGCGCTGACACGATTACGAGACCGCCCAGGACCAGAACGCGATCTCGTTTTAGGACAATTTCGAGCGGTGTTGACAACATAGACTGAGTTGAAAATTAAAACGGGTAAGAGTTATTCGATGAACTATATATAAGCCCGCCGATCGAGTGCGGCGGGGTTACTGACCCAAACGCGTTTAGCTCTACGTCGATCTGACAAGCGGCTTATCGGTGACTACCAAATGTCTGTTGCTCAACAAGAGACGTGTGACAGCCACTGTAATCGAAGCCGATCTCGTCAGTAGAGCGCATCACCTCTGAGCGAACAATTTCGGCGACGCCTTGATCGGAGTATTCCAATCCGCCGGAGATGCGAACCTGGACGGAGGATTCGTCGCCAGTCACTGGATTTCTAATCGGAGCGAAGCGGTTTTCGATTGCATCGCCGATCTTTATCATTCCTGTCTTGCCGGAGAATTCGAAATCGAGGTCCACAATTGCCGGCTGCTTAACCTCGCTGACAATTGTCGAAAGCATTTCAAACCAACCCCCGCCCGCTTGGCCCGTCAGAATTTGGCCCAGAGCGTTTAACTGTTCGGGCCGCGTGGAGGTGTCAAAGTAAGGCTTCACCGTGCCGTTTCCTTCGTGCAGTGGCCCAGGCCAGTGATAGGCGACCGCCCATTTCACTCCATCCAGCGAAACGCCGTCGAAATTGCCTTGTTCAACTTTCATGCCCAACACGCCTTCGCACTTGTGATGCGTGGGCGGGCTCATAAAATCGCAGGGACAACCGGGATCGCAGTTACAACTCTTGAAGTAAGTTCCGGTCATGCGCCACTCAGCCATATCTACTGTCCTCCTTCGCCGTCTGTTCGTGAGGCCGTATTATACACGCTGGTTGAAGACTTCAAAGCAGACTCATTGAGTCAGTAGTGATGCAGTTTGGATGAGCGGCACGGGCGTTCCGCCTGTGAATCACGCGCAGGATGCTCGTGCCACATTCAAACTGCATCACTACTTATTGAGTCTTTGGGCTTTTGGCGGCGCAGTCATTAGAGGTTACTGCGCGGCATAGCCCAGCGATAAGTGGTGATCAAAGAAGGTGCGCCGCCCGGCTTGTGCTGGTGCATCAATACGATTTTGTAAAGCCTGATAATGTGGATTATTTTCTCGTGTTTCGACCTTCGGATTCCGGCCTATAGACTTCAGCGAGGTGCTGTAGCAAATTGGTTGGGGAAGAACACATTCGGCACGTTGCATCATTGGTTAGCACTAGATGCAATTTCTGCATCAAGCGGACTGGCCAAGGCGCCACGCTGCCAAATGAGCGAGGCGAACCTCGGAATATCTTCGCGCGTGAAGATCGGTAGATTATTGAAATCCAGATCAAGTGTCAGACTCAGCCGCCATGCTTCGAATTGCTTCCGTGCCAGCCTCGCGTCAGCATTAAGAGACGAGAGATACAGAAGATCACTTTTGATCAAGGCGCGCCGTCCGGATGGTTTAACTTTGCCGCCGTCGGAGCGGGCGCACATGACGGCCAGGTCGGGCCGGACGTAATCGAGAAAGCTATTCCCTTCAATTAGTACGCCATCATTCTTTACTCGGGCCAACGCTTCGTTGATGCCGCTTTCCACCTGACCATCTTTTACAATTACCCAGTGCACATTTGAGGCCCCCGCATCCCAGAAGTGGCCCGTATCTTTCCCAACCTCATAGTTAGACTCACGTCCCGAACGAATGACGGGCTCGTCCCGGATAAGATCACTTACACAACAGCCCGCCGGGTCCCTGCCGCACGAACGATAATGACCGCGAGTAAGCTTGATTGCTTCCCACCCAGGCAATTGACGAAGCAGTTCGCACATCAAGGTTGTCTTACCCACGTTCGATGAAAACCCGCTCACGGCGACAATTGTTGGTCGATAAATTCCCATTTAGACAGCCTTGTTGCAACTCAAGGCGCCATGCCTTCATCCATCCAACGTTTGAACCTGGCCACCTGATCTTCCGGCCACGGCCCATCGCAGGGCATGCTGCCGTCTTCCAGCCTGGCGTAGATACCTTCCGCCCTGGCCTTGACGTCTTCATAAGACGAAAGGTCGAGGCCCATACCCTTCATAGTCTTCACGTCGGGCGTGTCGCGAAATAGCGGTCGAACATCGCCAGCAAAGCTTAGTGCCATCTTCAGCCCCTCCGGCAGAATGGAGCCGCGACTAACAGCCAGGAAGCGACTGTCTGCCCTCTTTCAGCTAGAACGTAAAGATCGCCGCAAACTCCGATCTGAGGTTATGAGTTGTGAAACTCGGAATCCCGCGAAATAACGGCAACAGACCCGTGCGAAAATCCGCGCGCGTGCGATAGTAACCTTGCTCGTAAGCAAACGACACCCATTGGTTCCACTTGTATTGAAGGTTGCCTGAGAAGAGGTCGCTCCGATCTCCACGCGCGCCAAACCGCCGCGCATCACGCGCCGCCGCCTGATCGTCTCCGTAATAAAGAAAAGCAGTCCAACCGGCGTTCCGTCCTTTCGGATCTGCCTTGAAGATTCGCGAAAGCGGAAAGCCGATCTGCACGAATCCACCCTGAGCCCGCACGGGCCTTTGCGGTGCTATCACCGCTACGCCATTGACCAACCCGAAAACGATAGTTGACGCACCGTCGATCGAGGCGGCCGTCGCGGTCCCGGTTAATCCGGCAGTATCGTTAAAATTCGAGAGCAGTTGGCCGGCGAGGAAAAAGCGCAGGTCGGAACCGTTGTAGTACTTGCCGACCACGGTGATTAAATGCGTCGGCAGTTGCGTCTCAACTGAAAAGCCATTGCTGCTGCTACCGACTTCCGCGCCACTCGGGAAGGCGCCTCTAAATGCGGCCGGCACGTTTGCAGCCGTCACGATTGCGCGCCGTCGCGCATGCTCGAAACTAACAATGAACTGAGCCGGCGCCACACTAGCAGATCTGTCGAGTTGCCATTGCAGCACAGCGCGGCCCTGCACACCGGGCTGTTGTGAATCCGCTCCCTGCCTTTCGCCAAATGCCAATTGGTTCGCGACGTCCGTAGGCAGATCGCCGAAAGCCGGCAACACGATTGCGACTTCAGGTCCAAAACGAAAATCGCGCGAGCCGCCGAACTTATGATTGAAGCCGAACCGCGCCTGAGGGATGCGGGTATAGGCCGCGCCGTAGCCGATTCCTCCGAAGTTCGTATTCTCGATCATATTCGGCATGGTTGATGAGACAAACGGCGACCAGTCCTGGCCAAAGAGAGCGAACGCGCTGGTGTTGTCATTGAACCGGCGATCGATTCTCACCCACGCAAGGCGCAGAGAAGGCTGGCTCGACCGAATCGAAGTGATATTGCGATTGGCGACGCGCGTGAAATCGCCTTCGAAATCGAATTCGATCTTACCGGTAATTATCATCCTCGGGGCCGGATCGACCCACTCGAAATTTGCGCCGAGCCGCAAGCCTCGCGCGCGTAAATGAAACTCTGGCGAATTGTTCGGGCCAGTATCCGCCGCCAGCAACGGCAGCGGAAAATCATTCCCCTGCGGCGAAGATGAGTCATGAATAAGGCTCGTCTTGAATATGCCGTAAAGCTTCAAGCGCGCGCCGGTGCCAAGTTTAATGTCCGGGATCAGGCCTTCCCTTTTCGGCATGTCGATACCGAGCAAGCGCACGGGAGCGACGGCGGCGATCACGGTTGGCGGTGAGGGCTGCGGCGCGGATGCTGGTCGTTCTGCCGCGTTAGTTTTGTAGTCGGCGTTAACCGGCGCAACCGTTGTGTTTGCCGAACCCGTTCGCACCACTTCAAATTCCGCTGAAGAGATCACACCCTTGTCGCGCAGTAGTGTCGCCAGACGATCTCTTTGTTCGGTAGGCGTTGCATTGACGCAGATCAAACGCGCCTCCTCCGGCGTGATCACTCCTTTGGACACCAGTACGCGCACGAGCGGATCGGTAGGGTTCGCAGGATTATCCTGCGCGAGGGTAGTCGAAGAAAAGATCAATAAAATAATTACGATGAGAATAAGACTAGCTCTTGACCCCATGATTGACTCTCCTTCCCGGAACATAATGGATTGCCTCAGCCTGGTTAAGAGGCTAGAGGATAAAGCCTGTGGCGAAGTCGCCGGGGAGACTCCGAAAACTTACGGCCCTGGCTGATGCTTCATTTGCTTCGCGGATTCAATGCTCTTCCCGGCGTTCAAATTCTTCGATGGCGCGTCGGCGATCACTCTGTCTGCGTTTCTCTCCTTCATAAGCCTCGCGCGGATCACGTCCAGACACCGCTCGATACCATGCAGGGTGATGGGTCCAGGCCCACTTCTCAGTCACGGTGCCATCGATCATTGACCGGAAGGTTCCTGGTTGATGAGCCGTGCCCTCATAGATGTGAATGATCAACCCGCCCAGCATGAGAAGGGCGGCCAAGTCGTGAATCACATAACTAACCGCTACAATCCAGCGCGCGACGCTGTCGTCGAACCAAATCAGCAATCCGGTAATTAGAAAGAGCAATCCACTAGCGGCTATCGCCCAAAAGTAGAGTTTTTGTCCCCCGTTAAAGAAACCAACGTCCTCTGCCTCCAATTCGTCTTCGTTTGTCGCATACGCCTTAAGGCGACGCATCCAGCGGCGATCAGCCGCCGTCCACGCCATTGGTGCGAACCAGTTGACGAATTGAAAGAGAAAGAAAACCTCGAACACCACCCCGAACCACGGATGCAACGCGCGCGTTCGCGCCCCACCGCCGAACAGCGGCGACAGAAAACGAAAGAGCCACGGAGAATAGATCGCAAAGCCGGTTAACAGCGAGAGGATAAAAAAGATCGCAACCGACCAGTGCAGAAAGCGAGTGTAAACGGGATGACGAATTAACTCGCCACGATGAACCCTTGTCTTTCCCAGGCGCGCGAACTCACCCCGTGCGTCCCGATCAAACTGCTCGGCAGACGTACTCATGGCTGCTCCTTTCGCGTGGCTGCAATTTCATCCTGCGGCGTGGTTTCAATGACTGGCGTGTCTTCGGGCTCCGGCTCCTTCGGGCCATAGAAGACTCGGTGGAAAAACACGGCGCCTATTCCCAGCATCGCCATCGCCAGACCGGTAGGTTTCGCCAGCCACTTCCAATATGTATAGCTCGGAGGTATGACCGGTACGGCCGGCAAGCCATAACGTTCCGGGCTCTTAATGTCATGCAGAACGTAGATGACATGGGTTCCTTTAATTGAGGCGGGATCGTAGACTCCGGCATTGGCCCAGCCCGATTGCTCGCGCAGTTGTTTCGCCCGCGACGAGGCGATCTGCACCATGTCGCTCTTGGTGCCAAAGTGCAGACATCCCGTCGGGCAAGCCTTTATGCAGGCAGGTTCGAGACCTTGTCCGACTCGATCAGAGCAGAGCGTACACTTGTAGACTTTCTTCGTCTTCTCGTTGAACTTGGGAATATCGAAAGGACAGCCCGAGATGCAGTAACCACAGCCGATGCAGTTCTCCTGCTGAAAATCCACAATGCCATTTTCGTATTTGATGATGGCGCCATCGGCTGGACAGGCACGCAGGCAACCGGGGTCCTCACAATGCATGCACTGGTCCTTGCGCATCAGCCACATCAGATTGCCGTCGCGCTCGTCCTCGGCAAACTTGATCAGGTTCCAATAGTTCCATTCAGTCGACGGCATCGTTTGATAAGTGTCATTGAAAGTTGTTTCCCGAAACGGATGTTCGTTCCATTCGACACAGGCGACCTCACAGGCTTTGCAACCGATGCACGTCGTTACATCGATGTATTTGCAAACCTCTTCCTCGCGGCGTGTTCCCTGGCCGGCCACGGGTCCGGGATGGGCCGAGATTTCCTGAATCTGAAATGTTCGTGGATTACTCATGGTGTTGCTTTCGTTATGAGCCCGCGGAGCGGGCGAGAGCATAAAGCCTGGGGCGTCAGCCCCAGGAATGCGCGACGATAAAGATCACAGCCCGTGAAACGGGCGACAGCCGCGGCACCGGAATTAGATTTTCGTTCGACAAAGCGATCATTACCTTTCGTCTGTCACCCGCTTCGCGGGTGCAGTTCTTTCTTTCTAATCATTCCTGGGGTTTCGCTTCACCCCAGGCTTTATGCTACCGCCCGCTCCGCGGCTTCAGACTTTCTCGATCTTCACCAGGAAGCCTTTGAACTCGGGCGTATAGGCGTTCGGATCGATCGCGGCCGGCGACAGTTGATTTGCGGTCATCAGCGAAGTCTTGCCTGCATCCTCAGCAATGCCGCGATAGCCCCAGTGAATCGGCACGCCGATCTGATAAGTCTTCTTGCCGTCAATCATCATCGGCTTGATCCGTTTGGTGACCATTGCTTTGGCGATGTATATGCCGCGAGCGCTGGTCACTTTCACTCTTTCGCCACCGGTAATTCCCATCTCATTGGCGAGCTGCGCGGGAACTTCAACGAATGGCTCAGGCACAAGCTGCACATTCATTGGGTTGTTCTTGGTCCAGTAGTGATAATGCTCGGTCAGTCGATAGGTGGTGCAGACAACATTGAAGCCTTCGGCTGGCGTACCGAATTTGTCCATATCGGATTTGAATTTCTTCGCGACTGGATTGTTTGATTGATTCGGATGCAAGGGATTGGCAATCGGACTCTCGACCGGCTCGTAGTGCTCCGGAAATGGCCCATCCGCGAAGGCCGCGAGTGGCGCGAAGATGCGGCCGACGCCTTCCGGATTCATGATAAAGGGACCCATGTGATCCGAAGGCTTCGAATCCCCTTTGAAATCCGGTACATCGTTGCCTACCCACTTCTGCTGCGCTTCGTTCCACCAAACCTGTCGCCGCTCGGCATCCCAGGGCTTGCCGGAGGGATCACAAGACGCGCGGTTGTACATCACACGCCGATTTGCCGGCCAGGACCACGCCCAGTTTTGATAAATGCCGAGGCCGGATGGATCATCCGTGCCGCGTCGCTGCATTTGCGCGCCGGCCTCAGTCCATGAACCT
>Ga0137359_10005460_pt1 | contig 10478 bp, 7 predicted proteins | sample Mad1_40_16metaG_FD_108281 | JGI IMG/M metagenome (GOLD analysis project Ga0137359, IMG submission 108281) | Vadose zone soil microbial communities from Angelo Coast Range Reserve, California, USA - Mad1_40_16 metaG | ecosystem: Environmental > Terrestrial > Soil > Vadose zone | place: USA... | reverse complement strand
TTCACGCCGCTTCGTGAGCGCCTCCTCCGCTCGCACCTGCTCGTTGCGTCCATCGGCGGGTCGGTGATCGTCGCCGGCGTCGGCGCCGCGCTCTACGCGCGCGCCGCCACGCTGCGCCTGACGATGCGCTCGGACGGGCTGCAGGCGGTCGCGCGCGAGGTCGTGCAGCACGATCCGACGCCGCCGGTGCACTACGCCGTCGAGCGTTTGAGCACCGCCGCGCTCGCGCAGCACGTGCAGCAACGTGCCGACGCCGCGCACCTCGTGCGCGTGATCGACGCCGAGATCGCGATCGTGATCGTGCTGCTCGCCGGCGCCGCGATCACGACGCTGGCGGTGGCGAAACGCGCCGCGGGCGCGATCACGCGTCCCATCGTGGCGCTCGCGACCGCGACCGCGACGCTCCTCGTCGACCGCACACCGCTCGACGACCTCCCGGTGCTGCGCGAGGACGAGGTCGGCATGCTCACGCGCACGTTCAACCGCATGCGCGCCTCGGTCATCGTCGCCGAGCGTGAGCTGTCGCGGCGCGCCGCCGAGGCGACGCGCGCGAACGAGGCGCTGCGGGCCGAGTTCGTCGAGCGCACGCAGGCGGAGGCGATGTTTCGCCAGCTGCTCGAAGCGACGCCCGACGCGATCCTCATCGTCGATCCTGCCGGTACGATCGCGCTGGTGAACGCGGCGAGCGAGCGGCTCTTCGGCGGCCCGCGCGCCGAGCTCCTCGGTACGCCGCTCGATCGCGTCCTGCCCGCCGCCTTCGGCGGCGGACGGCCGGACCTCGACGCGATGAGCGGCACCAGGGAGTCGGAGCTCCTCGCGCACCGCCGTGACGGTACGACGGTGCCGGTCGAGCTCCGCGCCAACCCGTTGCGCATCGACGAGCGCACGCTGGTCGCGATCGCCGTCCGCGACGTGACCGAGCGCTACCGTACGGCGCACGCGCTGGGCGAGCTGAACGCCGAGCTCGAGCAGCGCGTCGCCGAACGGACAGCCGAGCTCAGCCGCTCGAACGCGGAGCTCGAAAAGTTCGCGTCGATCGCCTCGCACGATCTGCAAGCGCCCATGCGCATGGTGGCGAGCTACGTCCGGCTCCTGGCGGAGCGCTACCGCGGGCGGCTCGACGCCGACGCCGACGAGTTCATCGGGTTCGCCGTCGACGGTGCCGAGCGCATGCAGCGCCTCGTCCGCGACCTGCTCGCGTACGCGCGGGTCAGCACGCGCGCGCGGGAGCCGGAACCGACGGACGCGGCGCCGATCCTCGAGCGCGCGCTCGCGAACCTGCGCCTCGCGATCGCGGAGAGCGGCGCCACCATCACCTCGGCGCCGCTGCCGCGGGTGCGCGTCGATGCCTCGCAGCTCGGCCAGCTGCTGCAGAATCTCGTCGACAACGCGCTCAAGTTCCGCGGCGACCGTCCGGTCGAGGTCCACGTCGACGCCGAGCGCACGCCGCAGGGGTGGACGTTCTCCATCCGCGACAACGGCGTCGGCGTCGCGGCGGCGGATCGCGAGCGGGTGTTCGACCTCTTCGAGCGCGCGCACGGCGCAGTCGGCCAAGGCTCGGGAATCGGGCTCGCCCTCTGCAAGAAGATCGTCGAGCGGCACGGCGGACGCATCTGGGTCGAGCCCGCGCCGGCAGGCGGCAGCATCTTCCGGTTCACGTTGCCGGCATGCGACGACGATGCATCCCCGCGCCGGCCCGTCGCGCCGTTCGGGGCGCCGGCGCTGGTCGCGAGCGGGCGCGTATGAAGGACTTCGATCCCATCGCCGGCGATCCGATCACGGTGCTCCTCGTCGAGGACGATCCGGGCGATGCCCGCCTCGTCCGCGAGGCCCTGCGCGACACACGCAGCCTCCAGTTCCGCGTCGTGCACGTGACGTCGCTCACGGCCGGCATCGAGCATCTGCGCGGCGCCGACGTCGACGTCGTGCTGCTCGATCTCTCGTTGCCCGACGGCGCCGGGCTGGCGTCGATCGTACGGGTGCGTGCGGCGGCGCCGCGCGTGCCGATCCTGGTCCTCACCGGCACCGAGGACGAGGAGCTGGCGCTGCACGCGGTGCGTGGCGGCGCGCAGGACTATCTCGTGAAAGGCGTCGACGCCGGCACATTGGCGCGTGCCGTCGCGCACGCCGTCGAGCGCCACCGCATGCTCCTCGAGCTCGAGGCGACGCGTCGAGAGCAGCTGGCGTTGAAGGATCGCGTCCTGTCGCACGTCTCCCACGAGCTGCGCGCGCCGCTGCACGCCGTCGGCGGCTTCATCACGTTGCTCGTCGATGGACTCGCCGGCGAGGTGACGACCGCGCAGCGCGAATACCTCGAGCTCGCGCAGCGCAACCTCGACCAGCTCGCCCGAATGATCAGCGACCTCCTCGACGCCACGCGCGCCGAGACCGGGAAGCTCCTCATCGAGCCGGCACCGTTCGATCTCGCCGAGGTGCTCGACGCGACCGTATCGAGCCTGCGGCCGCTCGCCCAGACGAAGCAGATCGCGCTCGATGCGACGCTGCCGCCGCGCCTCGACGCGTACGCGGATGCGCAGCGCGTGCAGCAAGTGGTGACGAATCTCGTCGACAACGCCGTCAAGTTCACGCCCGAGGGTGGGCGGATCGCGGTCGTCGCCGAGGCGGCGGACGACACGGTGCGGGTGAGCGTCGCCGACACCGGCGTCGGCATCGCGCGCGACATCGCGCCGCACGTGTTCGAGCGGCTCTACCAGGCGTCACGGGGGCAGCGCGGTCTCGGTCTCGGCCTCTTCATCTGCCGCGCGCTCGTCGAGCGGCAGGGCGGGCGCATTTGGGTCGAGCCGGCGGCGGGCGGCGGCACCGTCTTCCGTTTCACGCTTCCGGCGCGCATGCCGGCGTCGCCGCATGCGGCCGCACCCGCGCCGTGGTGACGAGCACGACGGCAAGGACGATGATCGCGCTGCCGAGCGCGACCGCCAGCGAGACACGCTCGCCGAGAATCCACCACCCGAGCAGCAGCGCGATCACCGGGTTCACGTACGCGTAGGTCGCCGCTTTCGCGGCCGGGACGTGCGCCAAGAGCCAGACGTAGGCGGTGAACCCGATCCACGAGCCGAAGACGATCAAATAGGCGAGGGCGACGACGCTCGTCGGCGTCGCATGCAGGTCGGTGGCGCTGCCGGCGGCGAGCGCGATCAGCACGAAGAGCCCGCCGCCGAACAGCATCTCCCAGCCCGTCGCGACGAGTGGGTCGACGCTCGCGGTGGCGCGCCGCGCGTACAGCGAGCCGCACGACCAGGAGAGCGCCGCGACGAGCACCGCCGCCTCGCCCGCGAGCGGCCCGCCGCCGGCGAGATCGGGACCGACGAGCACTGCGACGCCCGCGAAGCCGAGCACGAGGCCGATCACGCCGCGTGCCGGCATGCGCTCGCGCGTCGGTGGCAGCGCCGCCAGTCCCGCCATCCAGAGCGGGACCGTCGCGACGATGAGCGCCGTCAGCCCCGATGTGACCGTGCGCTCGGCCCAGACGACACAGCCATTGCCGCCGACCAGGAGGAGGGCGCCGACGACGGCGAGCGCGCGCAGCTCGCGGCCGCTCGGCGCGATCGCGCGCCCACGCAGCCGCAGCGCCAGCAGCATTCCGGCGCCGGCGATCGTGAACCGCGCGCCGGCGAGGATCGGCGTCGGCACGCTCACGACCGCGACGCGGATCGCGAGATAGGTCGAGCCCCACGCGAGGTACACCGCCGCGAACGCGAGCGCCACGAGCGCGGGCGCCGGCGCGGGACGCGGTCGCGCGGCGTCGCGCGCGGCGAGCGCCGCCCCCGCTGCGCCCACGGTCGATCCGGACGCCGCGGCTGCGCCACCGGCAGACCCGGACCCGACGGGTGCGCTCACGGCGTGACGACGACTTTGCCGATTTGCCGGTTCGATTCCAGACGACGGTGCGCGTCCTGGATCGCGTCGAGCGGGAAATACGCGTCGACGATCGGCGCGAAGTCGCGCAGCTCGAGGTGGCTCGTCACCGCGTCGACGGCGCGCGCGCGGCGCGCGGGATCGGCGAGCATCGGCCCGAGCGTGTACCCTTGGAGGCGGATCTGCTTTCGCAGCATGCCGCCGGCGTTCAGCGTGAGCGGCGTGAAGTCGAGCACGCCATACACGAACACGATTCCCTCGCGGCACGCGGCTTTGATGTGGTCGTTCACGATCGGGCCGTAGATCGGATCGAAGATCACGCGCGCGCCGGCGCCGCCGGTGATCGCCTGGACACGCTCGACGTACGGCTCGGCGCGCGTGTCGACGATCGCGTCCGGGTCGAGGCGGCGGAGCGCCTCGACCTTTTCAGCGGACGTCGTCGTCGCGATCACCTTCGCGCCGAGCGCGCGGCAGAGCTGGATCGAGGCGATACCGACCGAGCTCGACGCCGCCGGCACCACGACCCAGTCGCCGGGGCCGACGCCGGCGATCTCGACGAGCGCGCCCCACGCGGTGAGGTACTGCATCCAGATCGCGCCGGCGTCGCGGTCGTCGATCGTGCTCGGCGTGCGCACCACGACCGCCGCCGGCACCGTCATCGATTCGGCCGCCGCGCCTTCGGTGACGACGTCGAAGGAGGACGGCAGAACCCCGACGCGGTCGCCGGCGGTGAACGGCGTGCCCGGACCGACGGCGTCGACGATGCCCGCGCCTTCGAAGCCGCTGCGGCTCTCGCCGGGCGTGCGGATCAAGTATTTCCCGGCGCGATAGTTGGCGTCGGCGCGGTTCAGACCGGCCGACGTGACGCGGATGCGCACCTCGCCGGCGCCGGGCGCCCGAGGCGGGACGTCGACGATGCGCAGGATCGAGGCATCGCCCGTGCCGGTGAACATCGCCGCTCGCATGCTCGCTCTCCGTGCCGCTCCGAGGGGAGGTCGATGGAAGTCCCGTCCTTGATGGAAGTCCCCTCGTCTACGGGGCGCGCGCTGGCGGCGCAACCGTCTCCGTGCGCCTCGTTGCGTCGTGCGCCGCAGTCGGGCACGGGTGGGCCATGGAGACCATGGCAGCCGCCGACGCGCGGTGGATGTGGGCCGCGCTCGCCGAGGCGGCGCGTGCAGAGGCCGCGGGTGAGGTCCCGGTCGGCGCCGTCGTCGTCGCCGACGGGCGCGTGATCGGCGCCGCCGGCAACGCGCCCGTGCAGGAATGCGACCCGACGGCGCACGCCGAGATCCTCGCGCTGCGTGCCGCGGCGCGGGCCGTGGGCGATTACCGGCTCGCCGGCTGCGACCTCTACGTGACCGTCGAGCCCTGCCCGATGTGCGTCGGCGCGATGCTGCACGCCCGAGTCCGCAGTCTGGTGTACGGGTGCGAGGATCCGAAGGCCGGTGCAGCGGGGTCGCGGTATGCGCTCGCGGGCGACGGTTGGAACCATCGCCTGGTGGTGCGCGGCGGCGTTCTGGCGGAGGAGTGCAGCCGTACGATGCGCGCGTTTTTCGCACAGCGTCGCTGAGCGGAACGCGCCTGGAACCGGCGCGGACAGGCGCTCCTGAAGAGGGGCCCGCACGACACGCGCCGCGTACCAGAGCGCGTGCCGTGCGGTCCGACGGGGCGGGGGGAGACGCCCGTCGTCGTGAGAAGGCGGGTTCGGCGCACAGAGCGCCTGCGAAACTGCGCTACGATGCCGGGGTGCCGTCACACGAGCACGGACGGCGCGTGCGGCGACGACCGAAACGGCAGCAGATCGCTGTGCAAGAATCCTGCCTCACCTGCGAGCGGCGTCGGCCGAATCAGGGGCGAAATCTCAAGCGTTCCGCCACGGCAGTCGCGCCGCCTCTCGTTGCAGAACTGCGAGAGCAGCGCTCGACCCCCGCAAACGTCTCATCCCTGCGCGGTGAGCGAGCGGATTTGGCATCGATCCTCATCCACGGTAGGAGAACGCATTCATCCGCGCGACGACGACACCACGGAGAGGTGCGTGAGCCCGGTTGAAACGGCACGACTCGAAATCGTGTGAGGCTTCGGCCTCCGGGGGTTCGAATCCCCCCCTCTCCGCTCTTTGTACAATGCAGCCGACGTCGCGGCGAGCTTTTCGGTACGAGCCGGCTCCGGAATGCCCTCCTTCTGCGCGTGAACAGGCGCTCGCGACGCGATCACGTCTCGTCGAGCGGGTTCATCGTCCGCAACGCCGCGAAGCGTGAGAAATCGCGATCGGTCGTGTACGGCGCGGCACCATGCTCGATCGCAAGCGCCGCGACGCGCGTGTCCATCACGAGCGCGCCGCGCGCCTGGGCAGGCGTGAGAAGTCCCTCGAGGATCGACCAATGGCGTTCGCCGGGCTCGAGAAATCCGACGTGCCGCTGCGCAAGCCATGCGGACACCGCGGCCGACGCTTCCGCAGGGGACATCTGCCGCGCGAAGACCCGCGCGTCCGTCGCGATGCGAAGAAACGCGAGCACGGCGATCCAAGACAGACGAACCGCGTCTGGTTGCGACGAGCATCTTGCGACGCGAGCGCCGCGACGGGCGCGGGGTTCGCGATCTCGATCGAGAGGTCCGTGAGCCCCATCGCTCGTCGGTACCACGGCGGATGATGCCTCCAACCCGTAATCGCACCGCCTGGCCTCCTGCGGTCCGCTACGATAGATCAGAGTACTTCGAAGGTCGGAGTACTCCATGGAGAGGTGTCCGAGTGGCTGAAGGAGCACGCTTGGAAAGCGTGTGTAGGGTAACACCTACCGTGGGTTCGAATCCCACCCTCTCCGCTTCTCTCGCTGGCGCGGATGCGCCGCGCGGCCGGGTTTCGGAATCCTCGAGGAGAAGTGCATGACAGAGCAACGGAACCGTGTTGCGCCGACGCGTTGGTTCGTGGTCGCGCTGCTCGCGATCGCGAGCACGGGCGCGCTGGCGGTCGCGATGGACGGGCTCCTGCGTGCCGACGGCGGCGCCGGTGTCCGCGACCGGTTCACGACGGCGCCACTGCCGACCGCGGCGGCGCTCGTGCTGCCGCTCCTCGTCGCCTGGGTCGCCGCGCTCGTCGCCCGCGCACCGCGGGCGGCGTCGGCTGTGGCGCAACCGCGGCGCGCCGCGAACGAGTCCGGAACGACGGGCGGCGCCCCGACGCGCGCCGATGTGCGGGCGGTGACGCCGTCGGACGCGGCCGCGCTCCAGCTGCTCGCCGTCTTGCAGCAGGAGGGCCGCTTCGTCGACTTCGTCGAGGAAGACCTCACGCCGTACTCGGACGAGCAGATCGGCGCCGCCGTGCGCTCGATCCACGACGGCTGTCGGACGGCGCTCCACGATCGTCTCGAGCTGCGCCCGATTCTCGCCGCGGCGGAAGGCGCGACGGTGACGGTCGAGCGCGGCTTCGATCCCGCCGCGGTGCGTGTGACCGGCAACGTGCGCGGCGAGCCGCCGTATCGCGGCGTCGTCCGCCATCCCGGGTGGCGCTCCGATCACGTGAAGCTCCCGGAGCGAACCGGCGACGGCGACGCGTCGATTCTCGCACCGGCCGAGGTCGAGGTGCTTTGAGCCGCCGTCCGCCTCGCTTCCTCATTGGCATCGACCTCGGCACCACCAACTGCGTGCTGGCGTGCGCCGACACGGCGGCGCCGGACGCGCCCCTCGAGGTCGTGCCGGTGCCGCAGGTCGTCGCGCCGAAGCAGGTCGAGGCGCGCGAGGCGCTGCCGTCGTTCCTCTACCTCGCGTCGCCGGAAGAGCAGGGCGCGCTCGACCTGCCGTGGGAGCGCGGCCGCGACTTGGCGGTCGGCGCCTACGCGCGCGATCGCGGCGCCGAGCTGCCGGCGCGGCTCGTCGCGTCGGCGAAATCGTGGCTCTGCCACGCCGGTGTCGATCGCACGGCGCCGATCCTGCCGTGGGGCGCGGCCGAGGACGCGCGTCGCATCTCGCCGCTCGACGCGAGCGCCGCCTACCTGCGGCATCTGCGCGACGCCTGGGACGCGACGCGCGCGCAGGGCGACCCGAGCGCGCGGCTCGCGGCGCAGGAGATCTATCTCACGGTGCCGGCGTCATTCGACGCGTCGGCACGCGAGCTGACGGTGCGCGCCGCCGGCGAAGCAGGGCTCGAGCACGTCGTGCTCCTCGAGGAGCCGCAAGCCGCCTGCTACGCGTGGATCGCGGGCGCGGGCGCAGCATGGCGACGGCAGGTGCGGGTCGGCGACGTCATTCTCGTCTGCGACGTCGGCGGCGGCACGACCGACTTGAGTCTCATCGCCGTCACCGAGGAGGACGGCGCGCTCGCGCTGCGTCGCGTCGCCGTCGGCGACCACATCCTGCTCGGCGGCGACAACATGGACCTCGCGCTCGCATACGTGCTGCGCGAGCGTCTCGCCGCGCGCGGCACGGCGCTCGACGACTGGCAGCTGCGCGGCCTCGTGCACGCCTGTCGCGACGCGAAGGAGCGCCTCCTCGGCGACGCGCCGCCGGAGCGCGTGCCCCTCGCCGTGCTGGGTCGATCGCGACGCGTCGTCGGCGGCGCGCTCAAGGTCGAGCTGACGCGCGCCGACGCGGCGGAGATTCTCGTCGACGGCTTCCTGCCGCGTGCCGACGCCGACGCGCGACCGCAGCGCGCGCGTCGCGTCGGGTTGCAGGAGATGGGACTGCCGTACGCGGCCGACGCGCGTCTCACCGCGCACCTCGCGGAGTTCCTCGCGCGCCACGCAGACGCGCGCCCGACGGCGATGCTCTTCAACGGCGGCGTCTTCAACGCGGCGGCGATGCGCACGCGCGTCCTCGAGGTCGTGCGCCAGTGGCTCGGCGCCGACGTCCGCGAGCTGACGGGCGCACACCTCGAGCAGGCGGTCGCGCGCGGCGCCGCCTATCACGGGCTCGCGCGGCGTGGACAGGGGCTCCGTATCCGCGGCGGCACGGCGCGCGCGTACTACATCGGCGTCGAAGTCGCGATGCCGGCGGTTCCCGGCGTGCCGCCGCCGATGAAAGCGGTGTGCGTGGTGCCGCGCGGCATGGAGGAAGGCACCGAGGCGGACCTTCCGCGCCAGGAATTCGGCCTCTGCGTCGGCGAGCCCGCGGAGTTCCGCATGTTCGGCTCCAGCACGCGCGAGGGCGACGCGCTCGGCGCCGAGCTCGAGCGCGCCAACGGCGAGCTCGAGGAGCTGGCGCCGCTCGTGACGACGCTGCCGTGGCCGGCGCACGAGGGGACCGTCGTGCCGGTGCGGCTGCACGTGCACTTGACCGAGATCGGCACGCTCGAGCTCTGGTGCGTCGCGCGCGACGGCGAGCGCCGCTGGAAGCTCGAGTTCGGTGTCCGCGCGCCCGATCCGCTCTGAGCGCGGCCGATGAGTGCGCGCTACGCGGTCGGCATCGACCTCGGCACCACGAACTCGGCGATCGCGGCGATCGACCTCGCGGCGCGCCGCCGCGCGATCACGTCGCTGCCGGTGCCGCAGCTCGTCGCCGAAGGGCGGTTGGGCGAGCGCCCGACGCTGCCGTCGGCGCTGTATCGCGCCGGCGCGCACGACGTGCCCGCCGGCGCGCTGGCATTGCCGTGGGCGGAGGACCGCCGCGAGGTCGTCGGCGAGCTGGCGCGGATCGAGGGCGGGCGTGTGCCGGGGCGGCTCGTCACCTCGGCGAAGTCGTGGCTGGCGCACGGCGGCGTCGATCGCACCGCCAAGATCCTGCCCTGGGGCGCGTCGGACGCCGACGTGCCGCGCGTGTCGCCGGTCGCGGCATCCGCACGATTCTTGGCGCACCTCCGCGGCGCCTGGGACGCCGCGCATCCCGACGCGCTGCTCGCGGAACAGGAGGTCGTCCTCACCGTGCCGGCGTCGTTCGACGAGGTCGCGCGCGAGCTGACCGTCGCCGCCGCGGCCGCGGCGGAGCTCACGACGCTGACGCTCCTGGAAGAGCCGCAAGCCGCGTTCTACGCTTGGCTCGCGGCCCACCAGCGCGAGTGGGAGCACGCGCTCGGCGGCGCCAAGCGGATCCTCGTCGTCGACGTCGGCGGCGGTACGACCGATTTCACGCTCATCGAGGCGAAGCTCGACGGCGCGACGCTCGCGCTCGAGCGCGTCGCCGTCGGCGACCATCTGCTCCTCGGCGGCGACAACATGGACATCGCGCTCGCGCGGCGCGTTGAAACCCGTCTCGGTGAGCGCGTGGGCACGCTCGACAGCGCGCGCTGGCAGAGTCTGGTGCAGCAATGTCGGGTCGCGAAGGAGACGCTCCTCAGCGGCGCGGCCGCGACGGCGACCGTGCAGCTCGGCGGTCGCGGGCGCGGCGTCGTCGGCGGGGCGCTCAGCGAGACCGTGACCCGCGCCGACGTCGTGGAGCTCGTGCTGGAGGGCTTCTTTCCGCTCGTCGCCGCCGACGCGCGGCCGCGCGCCGGGCGCGGCGCCGGGCTCCGCGAGTGGGGGCTGCCGTTCGCGAGCGAGTCGGAGATCCCGCGCCACTTGGCGGCGTTTCTCGAGCGTCATCACGCGACGATCGGCGGCGGCGATGCGGTCCTCTACAACGGCGGCGTCTTCACGCCGGCGGCGCTGCGCGAGCGTATGACGGCCGTCTCGGCG
>Ga0137359_10005457_pt1 | contig 10482 bp, 6 predicted proteins | sample Mad1_40_16metaG_FD_108281 | JGI IMG/M metagenome (GOLD analysis project Ga0137359, IMG submission 108281) | Vadose zone soil microbial communities from Angelo Coast Range Reserve, California, USA - Mad1_40_16 metaG | ecosystem: Environmental > Terrestrial > Soil > Vadose zone | place: USA... | reverse complement strand
TCGAGACTGGGACCCTTGGGTACGGCCCAGCTCAACAACACGCCATTGAGCTCGAGACGGAAATCGTAGTGGAGATGGCTGGCGGCGTGCTTCTGGATGACGAATGACAAACCCCTGTGTGGACCTGGCGCGACCCGGCCGCGGGGCTCAGGGGTGACCTTGAAGTCGCGCTTTTCGCGGTACCGTTCCAGCGCCATGGCGCGCTCCGCTTGTGGGTTTCGAAGTCCGCCGCGCTCGGGCCCGCTGCCTCAAGCGCGCTTGCGCTTGGCCGGCGCCTTCGCCGAGCCACGCGCCGAGGCGACCACACGAAGCGCAGTCTTGCCGGTTGCTTCCGGCTTGGGTGAGCGTCTCGGATCGGCCGCTTTGCGCCGCGGGCCGCCTCTATCGAGGCTTTGTTTCAGCAGTGCCGCCAGGTCGATCACCTGCGCCGATCGCGGCGCTTTGGTTTCCTCGGCGTCGGGCTCGGTGATCTCCGTGGTTTCGCCCTTCTTAATTTTTTCTTCGATTCGCCGCATCAAGTCGTGGTGATAGGTGTCCTTGAATTCGTCGGCTTTCCAATGCTCGGTCATGTCGTCGATCAGCCGCTTGGCTAGATCGACCTCCTTGCTCGTGACGTGTGCTCCTTTCAGCCCCTCCTCCGGCAACGCAAAATCCTTGGTCGGACGCAGCTCGTCGGCATAGCGCAGCGTGTTGAGCATCAGAATCTTGCCTACCGGCACCACCACGGCGAGATGCTGCGCCGTGCGAATGACGACCTGGGCGACGGCAACCCGGCCGGTCGATCGCAACGTCTCACGTAGCAGCGCATAGACCTTTTGCCCGCGCTCCGTCGGAACGAGATAGTAAGGAGTATCGAAATATTGCGGTGGAATTTCGCCTGCCGGAACGAACGCCTCGATATCGATGGTTTGCGAAGCCTTGACGTTCGCGCGCCGGAAATCCTCGTCGGAGAGGACCACGTATTGATCCTTCTCGTACTCGTAGCCCTTGACGACGTTGTTCCAGTCGACCTCCTTGCCGCTCTTCTTGCTATAACGCTTGTATCCGACCGGAGAGAAATCGCGCTTGTCGAGCATCGAGAATTTGAACTCCTTGCGCTCTTCTGCGGGATAGAGCTCGACTGGGATATGCACCAGGCCGAAAGTAATGGCACCTTTCCACAAGGCGCGCGCCATGGCTATGCCCTTTCTTGGTGTCGCTCTATTTCGACGGTGACGCACTCGACGCAAAGGCCGAACGCCGTAGTGCGCACGATGAGCGCTCCACATCCGTCGCACTGGTTGAAGGGCCATTCTCCGGAAAGCTGGCAACCACCGGATCGGCAAGCCGCCAAGTCGCACCAGTGCATATCGTGAGGGCAAACGAACATGCTTCGCGCCGCAAAGAAACAGGACCACTCTCGCCGATCGCTCCGCGGCTTTGTATCGGTCCTGTTCTTATTTCCGCGTCGGACTTGGGGCTGTCAGCCGTAAGAGCGGGGCTGACATGCGCCTGTTGCAGACGATTCAGAGGCCGGTTTTGAACATGCCGGCGAAAGAGGAGCTCGCAGAGCTGGAAGCCGGCCGCACCATGAGCGCGAGGCAGTCATCCGCCGACACCGGTTCGCTGCAAAGATAACCCTGCATGACATCACAACCGTTGTCGCGGAGAAAAGCGAGTTGTTCCGCGGTCTCCACACCTTCCGCGACCACGCGAAGGTTCATGTTGTGGCCGAGAGCGATAATGGCTCTGGCGATTGCCGCGTCATCCGCGCTGGTAGTCAGGTCACGAATGAAGGTTTGATCGATCTTCAGCCGATCGATCGGAAAGTGGCGCAGGTAGCTCAGGCTCGAGTAGCCCGAGCCGAAATCATCGATGGCGATGGTAACGCCGAGGCCCTTCAGTTTGAGCAAGGTCACACGCGCCGTCTCGGGATCTTCCATGAGCAGGCTCTCGGTCAGCTCGAGCTCCAGCCACTGCGCGTCGAGCTTGCTCGATGCCAGCACGGCGGCGACGGTCTGAAACAAGTCACCACGGAATTGGCGCGCCGAGACGTTAACGCCGATCCGCAGCGGCGCCGCGATTGCCTGCCACGCGAAGCCCTGGGCGCACGCGGTTGCCAGAGCCCATTTGCCGATGGGTACGATCAAGCCCGATTTTTCGGCAAGCGGAATGAATCGCCCGGGCGAGACCAAGCCCAGCTCAGGATGTTGCCACCGTGCGAGCGCCTCGACGCCGACGATGCTCCCGCTCTGCAGATCGACCTGCGGCTGGTACTGCAGAAAGAGCTCGTTGTTCTCGATCGCCCGTCGCAGCTGATTCTCCAACGTAACCTGCTCGCGTTTGAGCGTGGTCATCTGCGGTGTGTAGGACTGCAGATTGTTTTTTCCTTTGTCCTTGGCGTAATACATAGCCGTATCCGCATTTTTGAGCAAGGTCTCGAAGCTGCGGCTGTCTTCAGGGTAAACCGTAAGGCCCGCGCTGGCGGTCACGGCGAATTCCTGCTTTTGCAGTGAGAGCGGCTTCGACAGCGCGCCCAGCACCTTGTGCGCGACCGCAGTGGCTTCGTCGCGATCGTGGAGGTCCTCGAGAATCAGCGTGAATTCGTCGCCGCCCAGGCGCGCGACCGTGTCACCCTCGCGTAGCGAATGCTTGAGCCGGGCGCCGACGGCTCGAAGCAGTCGATCGCCAGCCTTGTGCCCGAGCGTGTCGTTGATCTCCTTGAATCCGTCGAGATCGAGGAAGATAAGCGCGACCGCGGACTTACGTCGGCGGGCGCGCGCCATGGCCAGCGAAAGGCGGTCATGGAAAAGCGAACGATTGGGAAGGCCAGTGATGGCGTCGTACTGCGCAACGTGCGATAGGCGGGCTTCAACCCGATGTCTTCCGACGGCGGTGCCCAATGCGGTGGCGATCGCCTTAAGAAAATTGGAGTCGTCTTTACTGAAGCCGCTCGTATCGCGCCTGTAAGCCCCCAGGATTCCAAACGGCCCATCGGATGTCGGGATCGCGACCTCGAGGCCGCTCAGCAGGCCGTGGCTTCGCACGAACGAAGGGAGGATCGGGTGTCCTGGGGCGCGAATGTCGTGAACGACGATGGTGTTACCCGAGCTCAGCGCGGCGCGCGTCGACGTCCCCGCGTCGGCGCTGATGGTCACGGTGCCTATGGAGTCCGCGTTCCATCCCACGCCGGCAACCAGCATCAGATCCTGCTGTCCGTGAATGAAGCGAAAAGCGCTGGAATGGTCAATGTCGAGGCCCGACGTCACCATCGCCGCCGCGTTCGCGACCAGTGCGTCGATGTCGTGGCTCTCAAGCGCGAATTGCCCATACACCGCGATGGCCTCTTGCTGCAAGGCGTGCGTCCGAACGGCATCCTCGGCGATCTTGGATGCGGTGATATCGATCACCAGCGCGTAACTGCCTTTGACGCGACCCGAAGCATCGATGTCGGGTACGAACGAAACCTGAAACTGCCGCTTGACGCCTTCGCTCGACCGACGCATCGCTTCGTATGACACGGCATGGCCATCGAGGACGCGGCGCAAATAGGGCACGATGCCCTCGAAATTGTCTTTCCCGATCACTTCCGACATGTGCTTGCCGAGAATGCCGGCTTTGCTGAAGCCAAAAAACCCGGCGTACTGCGAGTTGGAAAATCCGCACACGAAGTCGCGATCGAAGTATACGATCATCGCCGGGACGTTTTCAGTGACCAGGTGCAGCTGCATCTCGCTCGCGTGAAGCGCTGTCTCGGCGCGATCGAGCGCTGACACATCTGGTTCGGCCGGACGAGGACGCGCCGGCTCCGCCTTGGATACACCCGGGAAGGCCACCACGTTGCGAAGCTTTTTTTCGGCCATCGGATCGTCGGCGATTCGAAAATGACAGCTAGCGTCGAATGTCGCGCGGGAAAGTCGACACGCGGAGCCTCGACGACGCGACCCGCCAGGGAGCATGCCTGGCGGCCGTTTCCTTCGATCTCAAGCCGAATGGCGATGATCAGCGAACCCGCGTGCCCGATACCGTAGGCAATCGGGCAGCCCCTTCGCCCGCGCAACCTTGGAGACTTAGCAAGCCCCATGCCGCACAGGGCGGCGTCGCCTCAATGAAGTGCCCAGGGCCGGACTCGAACCGGCACGACGCGTTTCGGCATCGGTGGATTTTAAGTCCACTGTGTCTACCAGTTTCACCACCCGGGCAGCGCGATCATTGTAACGGCGGAGCGTGGGATAAGGGCAGTGATGAGATCGAACCGCATCGGCGGCAATGACTTGTCCGTCCCGCTGCGCGGCCGGCGCTACCGAGATTCGCGGTGGCCTTGGCCCTCGCTGGGCGAGCGCTTGGCGGCAGCTTCTCCCGAATTTGGGCACTTTGGTCAGTTGGGCAGACGCCCTTCGCCGGGTGCGCATCTGCGCTGATGCTCGGCTAATTGTGCCTAACGGATGAACCCAAACGCTCGCTCTAGGTGCGGCGAAGAGTACCCATCTTCAGGCTCCGGGCAAGGGCTCCGTGTTCGGGGCATTGTCGGACGCACCAGCGGTCTGCGCTTCCCAGATCGTCGGCATTCTTGCCGGATCGCCGAATGAGTTCCACACGGTAAATCCCTTGGAAGACTCTTTCGCGGTGTACATCAGGCGATCGGCGAATTCCATCGCAGCGGTAGCAGCGCCCGGGGTCTTGTCGAAAACCGCCACGCCGATGCTGAAACTGACCCCCCATTGCCGCAGGTGAGTCACCGCGCGCAGTTTGTGTTGCAGCTTGTCGACGACGAACAAGGCCTCCGTTCGACCGGTCTCCGGAAGGATCACCGCGAACTCATCGCCTCCGATGCGGCCGACCGTGTCGCTCCGGCGCAGCGTCTCGACGGCCACATCGGCGATCGCTTTCAACAGCCGGTCACCCTCGGCATGTCCGTGATTGTCATTGACCTGTTTGAAATTGTCGCAGTCGATGTACGCCAGGCAGAACGTGATCCCTTTGCGCTCGTGCCGCGCGATATCGTTGGCCAGGGCCTCCTGAAAACCCTTGCGATTTCGCACCTCGGTCAAAGCGTCGATGCGCGCGTTTAAGCGCTCCTGGTTGTACAGTTTGCGCAGCATTCCCGTGAGCACGACCGCGAGCACGTATTCAAGCAGAACGTTGGCATGAGCGACGTACGGACGCAGAGGCTTGATAGAGGAAGTCTCCGGCAGCGTTGCCTGCATGACTTGGGTGCCGACCGCCGCGGCGGCGAAGACGAGTCCCCAGCCGCGGCCGCAATTCCAGGCAACCAGAAGGATCGGGAAGAGATAAAACGCGGCAAGCGACAGAGCGTTCGACGTCGCCCAGTCGAGCACGGCGACCCCAAGGAATAGTGCCGTGCCAAAGAGCATCGCATCGCGGCGCTTGAGTCGAAACAGATTCATCTTGGGAAAGAAGGCGGTCATGCGATGGTTGAGCCAGCGGGACGTAAGGAAACGTGATCGTTCACCTGAGTAGAGCAATTTCCGCGCCTCCCAACGCCATTGAACCCGATTAATCTGCCAGCCTCTACAGTATATGGTCGATAGCGGCCCTCGCTGGGAGCCTCTGCTTTGGATGCCGTCCGGGGCGAATACGTCGCAATTCTTCGTCTTGAGGCTGTATCAGCTCAACCCGGGGCCGCAGTGTTTTCTCTGCGTGACGATGACACGAACAAAACGGAAATTCGGGTGCCCACATCGCCAGGAGTATCCAGTTTCAAGGCTGCGCCATGTTGCTCAACCACCTCCTTGACAATCGCCAGGCCCAACCCGGATCCGTTGCCCGGCGACCCTTCTATCCGAAAGAACCTCTCGAAAACCTTTTCACGAGCCCAAATCGGGATCCCTGACCCGGAGTCCTCGACGCTCAGGCAGGCTGATTCGCCTTCGTATCCGGAACGCACGGTAACGGCGCCACCGGACGGCGTATAGCGCAGGGCGTTATCGATCAGGTTGTCGAGCAGCTCTCCCAACAACAGCGGGTCGCCCTCGACTGTCGCATCGCGAAGCTCGAACCCGAGGTCGATGTCGCGCGCGATTGCGCGGGGCACCCATTCCTGGACGGCGTGGTGAGCCAGCGAGCGAAGATTGATTTCCTGGGGATGCGCGAGGGCAATTGCACCAGCCTCCGCTTTCGCAAGGACAAGAAGCTGATTCGCGAGGTGACTTGCGCGCAGAGTCGCGCTTTGCATCATTTCAACTTCTTTGCGAACATCAGCAGTCAGGGGCCGCTGCAAGAGCAGTTCCAGATGCATTTGCAATCCGGCCAAGGGTGTACGGAGCTGATGCGCCGCATCTGCGAGAAAGCGTTGTTGTATCGCCGTGGATTCGCGCAATTGCGAAAGAAGGCGGTTGAAAGCATCGACAACGGGCGCGATTTCGGTCGGGGCGATGCCGCCGTCGAGAGGGCGCAGATCTCGCGGTGATCTGCCTAGAAGGTCTGAAGTCGCACGGGCAAGGGGCGCAATGCCGTGCGACACGCCCATCCACGCCAAGCCGATGGAACCAACGGCGATCATCAGCGTGGGAATCAGGTCTCCGGCCAGCATCTCTCCGATCAGGCGCTTGCGCTTGTTAAGCGTTTCACCGACTTGAACGTAAACTCCTGAGTCGGAGCGGATAGCTGCGATGCGCACCGGCTCATTTTCGTATAAGCCATCGAAGAACACGCGTTCACCTGGAGCAAGCGCCGGCGGCGCCGCGAGGTCAGGCGACCCGGCGATAACTGAGCCTTGTGCGTCTCGAATCTGAAAGACGAGTCTGTCCTCCCGATCATAGAGCAGTGCTTCTTGTGCCTGCGCCAGCATGTCCAGCCGTGGACCATCCGCTCCAACGCGTACGTTTTCGGCCATATCAAGTGCCGGATCAAGCAGCGAGCGATCGTACGATGACGCAGCGATGTTGACAGCGTCGAAATATGAGAACCACGCACCCAAGAGAACCAAAAGCAGCAGCGATGGGATGAGAAACGTCAACACTCGCCGGCGTATGCTGTTACGCCGCGGAGCCCGGTCACTCATTTTCTCCTTCCCACATGTATCCAAACCCGCGCACTGTGCGAATCCGTACTCCGGAAGCTTCCACTTTTGATCGAAGACGCGATACGTACACCTCGATTGCATTGACGGTCAGCGTATCTTCGTAGCTTGCCAACTGCTGTGCGATCTGCTCTTTACTGAGGACACGCCCGGGACGGGCCAGGAAGAGTTCGAGTAATGCCCATTCGCGAACTGTCAGATCAATCGGCACGTCGTTCACCCTGACGCGTTTTGCCTCCACGTCGACGCTCAGTCCGCGTATTACGATCGAAGCAGCGGCGAGCATCGGCCGGCGCGACAGGGCACGGACGCGAGCCTCGAACTCAGTCACGGAAAAAGGCTTTGTCAGATAATCGTCGGCGCCGAGATCGAGACCGCGCACCCGGTCCTCGACGCCGTCGCGCGCGGTCAGGACCAGTACGTTAGCCTTGGAGCGCCGGGACCGGAGCCTGCGCAAGACTTCAAAACCATCTATGCCAGGCAGCCCGACATCAAGGACCACGAGCTCGTATGATGTGAGTCGGAGCGAATTGTCTGCTTGCAAACCCGTTCGGACTTGATCTACAGCGTGTCCCGATCGCTTCAGGACCTGGGTCAATCCATCTGCCAGTAGGGCGTCGTCTTCGACGACCAGGATACGCATGGGGTCAGCGGTCGTCGAGACTGGGAAGCGCGCGCGTTATCTGTTCCAAGTTTGCTTAGCAGCGCGCATGCCGAGATGGGCCGCGGTGTCACGCGCTGCGTCCGCCGAATCGCCACGATTTCGCGAAGATGGCGACAAAGTTGTGATTGAAGCGCGTTCCTTGCGAGTCGATATTGTTCGATCGATGCGGATGCCGAGGGGAGGCATCCGCAGTTCACCAACAGCGTAGCAATCCAGTATCAGAACTTATAGTTTACGCCTGTCGAAACCCTTGCAGCCTGCCGCCGGCAAAGCAATGTGGGTTGGCGGCATTGTCCGGCTCGACGCCGCCGGAGGTGTTGTGCTGACCCGGGTCGCCCGGTGTCGCGTCGGCGTGCGCCCAGCCGACACTGACGCTGTCCTTCTGTTTGTCAGGTTGTTGTCAGGTTCACGCGTTGCTTCTCCGCCACACCAAATGAAATCAAACCGGAGGCACGCGAGCGCATGAATAATTTGCCGCGACCGGACGGCTCAATCGCGATGAACAGCGTCATCGTGACCTCAGTCCGCGTCGCTGCTCTTGCTCACCGTTTCCGCGACTTCCCGTGGACCGATGCCGATCAGCCGCGAGACGCGAATCTCTACCCCCGGATGCTGAAGCTTCGAGACGCGTTCCTGCAACTGGCGATCGCTTACTGTCATCCGGCTGCGTTGTCGAACATACTCCGCCCAGGATGAAATGATGTAGCGCTCCACAAAGCAGTCTTGCTCAGCGATATCGCGGAACACACGCCAGTCGTCTGCACCGTTGCGCCGACGCGTCCGCTCGATGGCGTGAATTGCACGCAAAAAGGCCGCCACGTTCTCCGGAGCGATCCGGTATTCCACCTGAATCAATACCGGTCCGTCGTCGGGCAGCGGCGGCACCGCAAGGCCCAGGTCCGGCAGTTGTGCGCCCGGCGTCACGTCCGCATCGTTGCCCAGACGCACGCGAACCCGGCGATTGAGAATCAGCAGTAGCGACATCACAGCGGCTGACGCGGCAAGTGCGACACCGATCCCGAACAGCGACGCCAGCGATCCCCACGCCGCGCTTCCTAGTGCAAGGCTTGCCTGCATGGCGACCAGATTCATGGCGACCGCGCGCGCTCGCACCCAGGCCGGTGCCGCGCTTTGGGTCCCCGCCGACAGACTGGCGAGTACGCCGACCCACGCTGCGCCGGCGCCGAACATACCCACCAGCGCGACCGCCGTCAGGGCGGTGGACGCGATCAACAAAGTGGCGCCCACCCATAGAAGGATGGCCGCGCTCACGACGGTGTTGAGCGATACACGCTGAAGCTGTCGAGGGATCGTCAAGGCGCCGGCAATGGCTCCCACGCCGAAGCCTCCGGAAAGAAGGCCGAAGCCACCCGCGCCGAGCGAGAGCTGGTCGCGCGCGATCACGGGCAGTAGAGCCCACAGCGCGCTCGCGCAGACACTGAAGCTCAGGTTGCGGATAATCAACGCCCGCATCAGCGGTGAATGTCTGGCATAGCGCAGGCCGCTTCGAACGCCGGAGAACAATGTCTCGGGAACGCCGGGGAGAGCAGGCGTGTTTTTTTTCCATCCCTTTAGCGCGACCATCGTGACCACGAAAAAACACGCGCTCGCAATCGAGGCGCTGCCAGTGCCTATCCATGCTGCGATCGCCCCCGCCAGCGCGGGACCCACGGCGCGGGCCAGGTTGAACGCGACCGCGCCAAGCGCAACGGCACGCGGCAAGTCCTGACGCGATACGAGATCGTTGATGCTCGCTTGCTGCGCGGGGAGGTAGAAAGTGAAGGCCGTGCCGATGAGAAAGGTCAGCGCCAGAAGCGTCAACGGACCGATCCATCCGATCAGCGTGGCAATGCCCAGGCTGACTGTCGCCGCGAAGAGCACCCCCTGAGTCATCAAAACCACCCGCCGCCGATCGACAATATCGGCCAGCGACCCAGACAGAAGCCCGAACAGCAGCGAAGGGGCGGTGCTTGCCGTCTGCACCAGAGCGACCATGAACGCCGACGGAGTCAACGTCGTCATCAGCCATGCTGCCACCGTGGCTTGCATTGTGTAGCCCAATGCAGCGGCGATCGATCCAGCATAAAAAAGCCGGAAGTTACCGTGGCGCAGCGGGGAAGCGCGAAATACTTCGGCTATCAGTGAGGCGGTGCGCGCGGACACAGCCAAAGTCTAGCGCGCCCGCATCGTGGGTCCCAAAACCGTTTACCTGAACGAACGATCGTTCGCTAAACCTCTAGCGCCTCGTCGCTGGCGACCTTATCACGTATGTTTCGGCTACAAGCGCACATCCACTGTCACGGCGTGCCGGATCGGAGGACACGGCAATGAGCAGGATCGAGTCGGTATCCGTCTGTGTCGCCCGCGTTCCACTCGACCGAGTCACGTCATTCGCGACCCGCACGGTGACCGCGCGCGACTACTGTCTGGTCAAAGTCAGATCGACCCAGGGCGTGGAGGGCATCGGGTTTTGCTATGTCGGCAGTGCGGGTGGACGCATCGCACAAATCGCCGTGGAAGAACTCCTGGCGCCCAAGCTCATCGGACAGGAGCCGCTCCGTGTGGAAGGATTGTGGCAGGAGATGTATTCGGAATCGCTGTTGCACGGGCGCGCCGGCAGCGTCATGCGCGCGCTCAGCATTCTGGATACGGCAATCTGGGACCTGAATGCGCGCAGTGCGAAGCTGCCGCTGTATCAGCATCTGGGCAGCGTCACCGATGACAAGGTTCCTGCCTACGCCAGCGGCGGCTACTATCTGGACGGCAAGACCCCAAAAAAACTCGGCGAGGAGATGGC
>Ga0137359_10005456_pt1 | contig 10482 bp, 4 predicted proteins | sample Mad1_40_16metaG_FD_108281 | JGI IMG/M metagenome (GOLD analysis project Ga0137359, IMG submission 108281) | Vadose zone soil microbial communities from Angelo Coast Range Reserve, California, USA - Mad1_40_16 metaG | ecosystem: Environmental > Terrestrial > Soil > Vadose zone | place: USA... | reverse complement strand
GTTCAAATCAGCGCAGGCTCGAGCGGATTTCGGACAGCGCTTCTCGGTCGAGATCATCGGCGTTGTGAGCGATGTGCGGCACACGGGCTTACAGGACGAGCCCTCCCCCGAGGTCTACATCCCGTACACACTGAATCCTTGGGGACACATGAACGTCGTGGTCCGCACGGCGGGCGATCCCAGCGCTCTGCTGCCTGTCCTTCCACGCGTGATCAGCGCCATCGACCCGGACATTCCGGTCACAGGTGCTCAACGGCCTGGCGCGCTCACTGTCGTTGTGTCCGGACAGCTCGCGCGCCAACGCCTAACCGTCACCGTGCTCTCGGGGTTTGCCAGCGGGGCATTGCTGCTAGCGGCGCTTGGCATCTTCGGTGTGATCGCGTACGTGGTAACACTGCGGACACGCGAGTTCGGCGTGCGTGCGGCTCTGGGTGCTACGCCACGCCAGATCGTGCGGCTCGTGATCCGTCAGACAGTCTGGATTGTCACCACCGGGCTCGTCCTCGGCCTCGCGGCTGCGCTCGCGTTGACTCGTCTCATGGCGGGACTCTTGTACAACGTTCCCCCGACGGACGCAGCGACCTTTGCCAGCCTCACCGTGTTCGTCGGAATTGTCGCGCTACTGGCGTGCTACTTCCCGGCGCGCCGCGCAACACGCATCGATCCGATGATCGCGCTGAGGAATGAATGATGGATGCGCTGCCGCAGGATCTCCGGGTGGCGCTGCGTCGCATGCGGCGAGCTCCGGTGCTCGCGACGGCCATCGTTTTGACGATAGGCCTCGGGTTGGGCGCGGCCGCTGCGATCTTCGCGACGTCCAAGGCTGCTCTGGTCGAGCCGCTGCCATACGCGGACCCTCAACGCCTGGTACATCTCTGGGAGCTACGCGTGGGTACCGATGAGCGGAGCCCCACCTCGTATCCCACGCTCCGCGATTGGCGATCGCGCGCCAACAGTCTCACTGGTCTCGAAGGCTACGACCCCATCAACGTCACCGTTGGACTGGGCGATGAGGCGCGAATGCTGCGCGGCGCGCAACTGACCGCTGGCTTCTTCCGGCTCCTCGGCGTCCGGATACCGGTCGGGCGCGACTTCCTTCAAGGCGAGGATGAGTCGGGAGCTGGAGTGGCAATTGTGAGTGACCGCTTTGCCCGCTCCGTTCCCGGCAGGAGTGCCGTTGACCAAACCGTCACGATCAACGGCACGCCGTACGTCATCGTGGGAGTTCTACCGGCGGAGTTTCACTTTTCGCTGCTTCAGAATGCCGACATTTTTGTGCCGCTCGTCGTTGATAATCAACGGCTCACAAACCGGCTGCTGCGCTCGATCAATGTGATCGGACGGCTTCAGGACCAGGTACCACCGGCAGGGGCGCAAGCTCAGCTCTCAGCCGTGATGTCGGGGTTGGCGAGCGAACATCCCAATGAGTTAGCTGGCCGTACGATCGTCGCGGTCCCGCTCCGCGACGCACTCCTTGGCAACATGAAGCCGATCCTGACCAGCCTTCTCATCGCGATGTCCCTCCTTTTGATGACCATGGGCGCGAACCTGGCCCTCCTCATGCTGACTCGATACGTCGAGCGCATGCCGGAGCTGTCCCTGCGCTCCGCGCTTGGCGCCACGCGCGCGCGCGTTGTACGCCAACTGCTGGTCGAAAGCCTCGTGCCCAGTCTCCTCGGCGCTGCCCTTGCCACTGCCATCGGCCAGATGACCACCAGCGCTGTGATCGCGGCGATTCCTGAAGGCGTCAGGATCGGCATGCCGTACCTGGGGAACACCGGACTCGATGCAGGGGTGATCGCGGTGATTGGAGGAGTGGCGATCATACTGGCGATCGGCTTCGGGCTCGGCCCCGCTCTACTCATCACCCAGGGCTGGAAACGTGGCGGCGATGCGCGGACGACACTCGCGCGCGGCGATCGACGCCTCCGCCGCGGCCTCGTCGTCACACAACTGGCCTTCACAGTCGTGCTTCTCATCTCCTCGGGCCTGCTCGTCGTGAGCTTCAGTAACCTGGTGCACCGCGAGGTGGGATTCCGGGATCCGCAGGGATTGGTGACGGCTCGTGTCCCGCTGTCCGGGCCACGCTACGAGACGCCAGTCGCGCAGCAGCAGTTCTACGAGGCATTGCTGGGTCGGATCGTGGCGCTGCCAGGCGTCCGTGGCGCCGCGCTGATCAATGAGGTACCGGGGGGAGGCGGCGGGATCACGACCTTCGATCCGGTCGACCGTCCGCGCCCACCGTCCATGCAGCCTCGGAGTGTACTGCGGATCGTCGGCGGCGAGTACTTCGCGACGATGGGAATTCCCGTTGTCACGGGACGCGCGTTCGACTCCCGCGACCGCGGCGATGCGGCGGCCGTCGCCGTGGTCAGCGCGAGCTTTGCGCGACTGCTCGGTAAAGAAGGTCCGACGGTCGGGCGGCGGCTGCGGTTGGGCGGAACCGGCCAGACTGAGTGGGAAGTAGTCGGCGTCGTCGGCGACGTCCAGGTCGCCGCTCTCGATGCGGATTCACCGCCGGTTATCTACTTGACGCATCTCCAGACGGCAGAGAACCGCATGAATCCGGTCCTCCGCACGGAGAACGGGGTTGCGTCGGTCGCGAACGAACTCCGCGCGATTGTGAGGACCTTGGACGCCGGCGTGCCGGTGTACTCGGTCACGACACTCCATCAACAGCTGGGCGAGTCGAAGGCCGTGTTTAGTCGCCGCTTCCCGATGATTCTGCTCGGCGTGTTTGCTGCCGCGGCGTTGGCGCTCACGCTCGTGGCGCTCTACGCGATCTGCATGCACGACGTCCTCACGCGGCGTCGCGAATTCGGGATTCGGCTCGCGGTGGGAGGATCCCCGGGCTCGATCAGGCGATTGATACTCAACGATTCGATGCTGCTGGGCGCGGCCGGGATCGCGATCGGTGGGATCGTCGCGATTGTGGTCTCGCGCTCGCTGCATGCGGTCCTGTTCGGCATTACCGCGACCGATTGGCGCGTGTACGCAGTGGTCACGGCAGCCGTTCTTGTGTCCGCGTTGCTGGCCACGTTGGGTCCGGCGCTGCGCGCTGGATCGGTGGACCCCAGCATTGCCATGAGGGCCGAGTAATGGACACCCTGCTCCAAGACCTCCGCTACGCCGCGCGCCAACTGGTCCGAAACCGCGGCTTCACGATCGTCGCCGTCCTCACACTCACCCTCGGCATCGGTGCCAACACGGCCATCTTCAGCGTGATTCGCGGTGTCCTGCTGCGGCCGCTGCCGTTCCCGAACCCCGAGCAGCTGATGCTGGCGGTGGGCGTCATCGGCGACCGACGCGCCGGCGTGACAGCGCCGGATTTCATCGACTGGCGCGCAGGGAGCCGCACACTCGACCTCGCGGCGCTGACGACCTACAACGCCAATCTCACGGGGATAGACGAGCCCGAGCGGGTGACCGCGGCGCGCGTCACGGCCAATTACTTCACCGTCCTCGGCGTACGCCCGTTGCTGGGGCGCGCGTTCACACGCGAAGAAGAGCCCGAGCGTGGTGCACATGTGGTCGCGGTGACGGAGGGGTTTTGGCGCAACAGGTTGGGTGCCGATTCATCCGCGTTGGGCCGCACGCTGACGCTCGACGACGTGCCCTACACGATTGTGGGCGTGATGGGTGCTGACGCTGAAGCGCTGCAGAACGGTGAGAACCTGTGGGTGCCGCTGGCGCTGCGGCGCAACGAGATCGCTGCCACCGGCGCGCGCTTTCTCGACGTTGTCGCCAGGTTGCATCCGGGCGTGAAGCGCGAGCGGGCAGCCGACGAGCTCCAGGCGACTGCGGCACGTCTCAAAGAGGTCCGGCCTTGGTCGAACAAGGATGTCACCGCCGGGCTCGTGCCGATGGCCGAGGTGGTGGTGGGCGACAGCCGCCGCCCGCTGCTGCTGCTGTTCGGCGCGGTCGGTCTGGTGCTGCTCATCGCTTGCGCCAACGTGGCGAATCTGTTGCTGGTGCGTGCGACCGCTCGCGGCCGCGAAAGCGCGATCCGCACCGCGCTCGGCGCGGGGCCCTCCCGCCTCATCCGGCAGCTGCTCACCGAGAGTGTGTTGCTCGCTCTGCTCGGTGCCGCCGGTGGTCTGCTCCTCGCCGCGTGGGGCACTGGACTGCTCGTGCAGGCGCTACCCGCGGGTACGCCGCGCCTCGATCAGGTACGGCTCGACGGCATGGTGCTCGTATTCACGCTCGTCGTCGCCACACTGACCGGCATTGTATTCGGACTCGCCCCGGCGCTACGCGCGGCGCGTCCCGATCTCGTGTCAGAACTGACGGAAGCGGCGCGCGGCTCCGGAGGTCCCCGAAGACGCAGACTCGGCGCGGCGTTGATCGTGGGCGAGATCGCCGTGGCGCTGGTGCTCCTCGTCTCGGCCGGCCTGCTGCTGCGCAGCTTTGCGGCTGTGACCCGCGTCGATCCCGGCTTCGATGCCGAGCACGTAACGGCGGTGCGGATCGCGCTGCCGGGCGGGCGCTACGGGTCGCCCGCGCAGACGGTGCTGTTCTATCAGTCGCTGATTGCCCGCGCGCGCCAGGTGCCCGGCGTCCAGGAAAGCGCCGTCGCGTCCAGCGTCCCGTTCGGCGGCGGCGGATACAGCTTCTCGATCGTGATCGAGGGCCGGCCTGCTCCCGCCAGGCTGGAAGACACGCCGATGATCTTCGGCCGTGCCATCAGCGCCGGGTACTTCCACGCGATGGGCATCCGCCTGCTCGAGGGACGCGAATTCGAGTCGAGTGACCGCAGCGGCGCGCTGCGCGTGGGGATCATCAATGAAACCGCCGCACGCCGATTCTTCCCGGGTGAGAGCCCGCTCGGCCGCCGCTTCAAGCCGGATGACGATGGCGGCATGCTACAGGTCGTCGGCGTCGTGTCGGACGTCCGCGGGTTCGGTCTCTCGAGCGAGCCACGCCCGGAGCTGTTCTTCCCGATCGAGCAGGCACCGCCTAACCATTGGGAATGGACCGGACGTGCGATGAGCCTGGTCGTACGCGCCGGTACCGATGCGCGGCTGGACGCCCCATTGAGGGAAGCCGTCTGGTCGCTCGATCGCTCGCTGCCGATCTACAGCATCTGGACGGTGCGCGATCTGATGGCCCGGTCCGTGGCACCGCGCCGTCTGTTCATGCTGCTCATCGCGGGGTTCGCGGGTGTCGCATTGCTGCTCGCCGCGATCGGCATCTACGGCGTGATGGCATTCACCGTCAGCCAGCGGAACCGAGAGATGGGCATCCGCGTGGCCCTCGGCGCAGTCCGGCAAGACGTGTTCCGTCTCGTGGTCGGCAGGGCCATGGTCCTCACCGGGCTCGGCCTCGCGGTGGGCCTGCTCGGCGCCGTTGCGGCGACGCGCCTGCTGACGCAATCGCTGTTCGGCGTCCGGCCGACTGACCCATTCACGTACCTGGCGATCGCGGTGTTGATGTGTGCGGTGACGTTCTTGGCGAGCTACATCCCCGCCCGCCGGGCGGCGCGGGTCGATCCGATGGTTGCGTTGAGAAATGAATAGGGCCTGGGGGCTTGGGGTTGGGGCCTGGGGTTTCGCGGTTGGGGATTCCGGTACGGCCGGTGGAGGGCCGCTGCCGAACGCGGCAGGCCCCAGCCCCCAGCCCCTAGCCCCTAACCCCTTTCTTTCGGTTCGTAACGTCGAGAAGTCGTTCCCCGAAGGCAATGGGCGACAGTTCGTGCTCCGTCGGATCTCGCTAGACGTCGCGAAGGGCGATTTCGTGACGATCATGGGACCGTCGGGGGCGGGGAAGTCCACGTTGCTCGCGGTGCTGGGGATGCTCGACGGGGACTGGACGGGAGAGTATCGCCTGCTCGAGCACGTGGTGCACAAGCTGAAGCACAAGGACCGCATCGCGCTGGGCAAGCAGTATGTGGGGTTCGTGTTCCAGCAGTATCACCTCATCGACGACCTCACGGTCGCCGAGAATCTCGCGATGCCGCTGTCGTACCGCGATGTGAAGGCCGACGATCGCGAGGCCGCGGTGGCGGATACGCTCGATCGTTTCGGCATGGTGGCGAAGAAGAATCTCTATCCCCGTCAGCTCTCCGGCGGACAGCAGCAGCTCGTGGCGGTCGCGCGCGCCGTGATTCACCGGCCGGCGCTGCTGCTCGCCGACGAACCGACCGGGAATCTTCATTCGAGTCAGGGGAAGGACATCATGGAGCTGTTCCGCGAGCTCAACGCCGCCGGCACGACGATCGTGCAGGTCACGCACTCGGAAGAGAATGCGAAAGTCGGGAAGCGCGTGATCCAGCTGAGGGATGGGTGGATTGTTGACTGACATCAGCGTGGGTATCCGGAGCCTCCGCCGTACTCCGGGCTTCGCGCTGACCGCCATCCTCACGCTCGCCCTGGGTATCGGTCTCGCGACCGCAGTGTTCACCGTGGCCGACGCCCTGCTGCTACGCCGGCTCCCCGTCCGAGATCAGGATCGCGTGGTCGTGCTCTGGGGACAGAAGTCCGATCAAGATTTCGCGTATCCGTTGGGGTTCGAAGATGCCCGCGAGTTCGCACAGCGGACTCGAGTGCTCGAGCGCGTCGCGACTTTCGCCTCCTGGGGCGCCGCGCCGCTACCGATTCGCGACGCGGATCAGATCTCGCGCCTGCGCCGCGCGCTCGTTTCGGGTGAGTTCTTCGACGTGCTCGGCGTGCGACCCGTGCTCGGTCGAGCCTTGCAGCCGTCTGATGATGTGTACGGCGCGGCGCCGGTGATGGTGTTGAGCTATGGCGCCTGGCAGCGAAGGTTCGGCGGCGATACCCACGTGTTGGGACAGCCGATCGTGATGTACGAGGATGGTGTGCCGTACACCATTGTCGGTGTGATGCCGCAAGGACTGGATTACCCGCGGGGCGCTGACTTCTGGGCGCCGGTCGCGGCGGCGATTCCACCGAAAGGCCTGCCGTTTGTCTCGCTGCAAGTGATCGGGCGGCTTGCATCGCGCGCGACGGTCACCGAAGCCAGGGACGAGATGACCGCCTTTTTCGGGCGCGCCGAGGCGTCAGCCTGGGGGCGTGACCTGCGCGGTGTCGCGCAAACGCTGCCGCGGCTCGTGTTGGGCGACGTACGACCGGCATTGTTCGTGTTTGCCGCTGCCTCAGGGCTGCTCCTCCTGATCACGTGCATCAACGTCGCCAGTCTGCTGCTCGTCCGCGGCGTGGGACGCTTTCGGGAGATCGCCGTGCGCACGGCGCTCGGCGCTGGGCGCGCGCGGCTGATCGTGCAACTGCTGATCGAGAACGGGATCCTCGCGGCCCTGGGCGCGGCTCTCGGGATCGTCGTGGCCGGGGCTGCACTCCAAAGCTTCATCGCTTTCGCGCCGGCCGGAGTACCCCGCCTGGACGAGATTCACCTGAATGCGACGGCGCTCGCTGGGGCGATCGAAATCGCGGGCGTCGCGATGCTGCTGTTCGGCCTGGCGCCGGCGGTCATGACGTCCCGGGTCGAGCTGCAGCGCGCGCTTCGGTCCGATCCCCGGCAAAGCGGAAGCCGGCGCTCCCGGCTGGCGACCGAAGCGCTGGTGGCTGGGCAGGTCGCGCTCGCACTCGTCGTCCTCTCAGCGGCGGGGCTGATCGCCAAGAGTCTCCTCAAGCTCGAGCGGGCGGAGCTCTCGCTCGAACCCTCTGGTCTTCTGATCGGCGAGCTGGCGGTGCGGTCCGGTCCGCACGACGACGCTGCCAGGCAACGCGCGTTGCTGGAGCGGCTACTGCCGCGGTTGCGGGCGATTCCAGGTGTGCGCGGCGTCTCCCCGGTTGTGGCGGTCCCCTTCGCAGGATCGGCAGCGTGGGACGGCCGACCAGCCGCTGAAGGGCAATCGCAGGAGGAGTCCGCTGCGAACCCGATGCTCAACATGGATGTCGTAACTCCGGACTACTTCGAGACGCTCGGCATTCCCGTCCTCCGGGGCCGGGGCTTCACGGAAGGGGATCGTGCGGACGCGCCGAGTGTCGTCGTGATCAGTCAATCCGCCGCGCGCCACTACTGGCCGGGTCAGGATCCCATCGGCAAGCGCCTGCGGATGGGAGCCGCTCTGGAGCGGACCGTCACGGTCATCGGCGTGGTCCCCGATACGCGATACCGCGACCTGCGCGACGCGCGCCCCAGTGTGTATTTCCCGCTGCGGCAATCGTTCTTCCCCTTCGCACCGCTGGCGCTCGCCATTCGTACGAGCGGCGCTCGGGACGCGCAGGTACCGGTTATCCGCCGCGTGATCAGCGAGACCGAACCCGGTGTCGCGCTGTCGAGCGCTGCAGCATTCGAGACGTACCTCGACGGACCGCTGGCGCAGCCCCGTTTGAACGCGCTGCTCCTGGCGGTGTTCGCGGGTGCCGCTGTCGTCCTTGCAGCAGTCGGCTTGTTCGGCGCCATGGCGACGATGGTGCGGCAACGGACCCGCGAGCTCGGAGTACGGATGGCATTAGGGGCCAACGCGGGAGATCTGCGACGGATGGTGATGGGTCGCGGTCTGGCGATCACAGCGGTTGGATCGGTGCTTGGGCTGATCGGTGCACTTCTGGCGAACCATTTGTTGCAGGGGTTGCTCTACGACGTCAGTCCGACAGATCTCGCGACCCTCACGGCGGTCACCGGATTCCTGATTGTTGTCGCGGCGGTCGCCACCCTTATCCCGGCCCGGACCAGCACTCGCATCGATCCGGTTGTGGCTCTCAGAGCGGAGTAGGAAAGGAGCCGTCTCATGGACACGATTCTCCAGGACCTTCGCTACGCGCTTCGCACGTTCGCGAACCGACCGGGATTCACCAGCCTCGCGATCCTGACGCTCGCCCTCGGCATCGGCCCCACGACGGCGGTCTACAGCGTCGTGGAAGGCGTGCTGCTGCGACCCCTGCCGTACAGAGACCCGGGGCGAGTGGTGCGCGTCGGGTGGACCTTCGAGCAATACTATAAATCCGGCCAATTCACCGCGTCGCCGATCGTGGCGGAGGTCCGGGCGTGGAGCGAGCAGAACCACTCGTTCGAAGACGTATCACCGTACTGGGGCGATAGTCCCGTGCTCAGCGGGCTTGGAGACGCGACGCGGCTCAGTGCCTGGACCGTCAAGTCCAATCTCTTCCCGATGCTCGGCGTGCAACCGCTACTCGGCCGCGGCTTCACCGACGAGGAGGATCGCCCAGGCAGCACGCCCGCGGCCGTGCTCAGTTACCGGTTCTGGGTCGCACGCTTCGGGGGAGATCCTCAGGTGCTGGGTCGCTCCATCACTCTGGATGGTACGGCCGTGCAAATCGTGGGCGTCATGCCCGCGACCTTTGGGTTCCCGGTGCTGCCGCCAGGGTTCCGCTCGGAGGGTACGGACCTGTGGCGGTCCATGGGTGCGACTCCCGCCGCGTTCGATCCCGCTGGAACCGCCGAGCTTGTCGGACGGCTTCGTCCAGGCGTGACGCTCGCGCGCGCCAAAGCGGATCTTGACGCGGCGGAGCGCGCCTGGTCTAAGAGCATCGGAGAGCGCCGACCGAGGGTAACGGTTCCGATCACGCTTCGCGATATGGCCGTGGGTGAGGTGCGAAGGCCGCTGCTCCTCGCGCTTGCGGCCGTGGGTCTCGTGCTGCTCATCGCCTGCGCCAACGTCGCGAACCTGCTCCTCGCGCGCGCGGTCGCGCGTGGACGCGAGACCGCGATCCGGACGGCGCTTGGAGCCACTCGGATCCGCATTATCCGGCAGGTGATCACCGAAGCGATGCTGCTCTCGCTTGCCGGCGCGGCCGTGGGCGTCCTGCTTGCGGCGTGGGGTGTCCCGTTGCTCGTATCACTCGCGAACACGTCGCTACCCCGGCTGCACAACGTGGGCATCAATTTGCAGGTGCTCGCCACCACCGTTGGGGCGGCGTTGTTCACCGGGCTGCTGTTCGGCGTGGTGCCGGCGCTGCAATCGGTGCGCGGCATCTCGACGGTCGCTCTCAAGGAGGGCGGTGCCGGGGTGGGGTCGGGCGCCGTGCACGCCCGCGCCGGCGGAGCGTTCGTGATCGCGCAGATGGCCTTGACGCTCATGCTGCTCGTCGGGGCCGGGTTGCTCGGGCGAAGCCTCGTCAAGCTGATGACGCTCGAGCCCGGGTTCGACCCGGAGCACGCGCTCGTGGCGCAGGTCAATCTGCCTGCGGCGCGCTATGGAACCACGGCACAGAAACTCGCTCTTGCGCAGGTTGTGATTGACCGCGCCCGTGCCCTCCCCGGGGTCACCGCCGCCGCGGTGAGCACCGGAACACCACTCGCCATCGGTGCATTCGGCACGATCCTGGTGCCCGACCAGCCCGAGCAGCCTGAGGCTCCCTGGGGCAGCATCACTGCCACGACGCCGGACTTCTTCCGCGCGCTCGGAATCCCCCTGCGACGTGGCCGCCTCTTTGTCCCCGGCGACGGCGGCGCTTCGCGGCCCGTCATCGTGAACGACGCTCTCGTCAGCACCTTCTTCCCAGGGCAGGATCCGATCGGTAGGCACGTTGCTTTTTACGG
>Ga0137359_10005455_pt1 | contig 10483 bp, 7 predicted proteins | sample Mad1_40_16metaG_FD_108281 | JGI IMG/M metagenome (GOLD analysis project Ga0137359, IMG submission 108281) | Vadose zone soil microbial communities from Angelo Coast Range Reserve, California, USA - Mad1_40_16 metaG | ecosystem: Environmental > Terrestrial > Soil > Vadose zone | place: USA... | reverse complement strand
TCGCCAGGATCGGATCGGCAATCCGACCCAAGGATGTGAGCCAGCCCGGTGGATTTATGATCGGCGCCGCGGGGCGCTGCACCGGCGCGTTGAGGTCGATGCATTGCCCGTCGCCGGCCGACAGCCAGAACGCTTTCCCGTCATCGATATCGAGCACGATATAGACCGGTGGCCGGCCGGGCTGCAGCCCGGCATTGAACACCCAGCTCGTGCCGAGCCGGTCGAACCACGACCCGTCGGGGATGAAGGGCGACTGGTGCACATGGCCCGAGATCACCATCGCAGGCTGATAGCGCTCGATCCATTGCACCAGTTCGACGTCGCCGAAAAACCGCTTGCCGCCCCAGCTCGTCGGCGAATTCGCGGGCGGCGCGTGATGAACCCAAATCCATCGCTTCAGCCGCTTGGCGGCGGCCTCAAGAAGCTGGTTCTCGATGCGCGCTTTCACCAGCGGCCCGTCCCACCACGGGCAGACCGTGAACAGGGTGTCGCCGATCGTCAGGTCGTCGCCATCGCAGGCGATGCCGAGTTCGCGGACCTCGCCGACCCAACGGGATATCTTCTCGCCTTCCGGGCTGCGTTCGTCGAGGTCGTGATTGCCCGAGCACAGAATGACCCGGGTGATGCCGGACAGCAGCGAGAGGTATTTCTTCACCACCACGATCTGGGCGCGGAAATCGACGAACGAGCCGACGTCGAGCGCATCGCCCGCAAAGATCACGAGATCGAATTGCGGCGCGGCGGCAAGCAACCAGTCGAATTGCGGCAGTGAATAATGCAGATCCGCGACAACGAGGCAGCGCATCATCAGTCAATTCCAAACTGCTTAGAATATAGGCGATCCGGAGCGGATGCATTCAAGCAGACTTGATCGAGCAAAGATTGTGCCGTGGCGCGCCGTTTGGGCGCGACAGATGCCCGCAGCGGAGGTCTGGTCCGGCGCTTGAGGGCGTTCCGCCTATCTCGTCATGCCCGGCCTTGTGCCGGGCATCCACGTCTTAGCTGCAACTCGTCAAGAAAGACGTGGATGGCCGGGACGAAGCCCGGCCATAACGAAACAATCTACGCCTTCGCGACCGCGTGCGCGTTGCCGACACCTCCTACTCGATTACAGGAATCGATCAAAGGATCGAAAAAAGCAGCTCATTGCTAAACGTCATGGGCTGCTTCCTATAAATTGACTTCTTGCGACGTGAATCTTCGCAAGTTCAACGATCTCTTGGATGTTGAGAGGCGATGCGAGCCACGGCAGCCTCTCTTCCAAGCCGCGCGATGCTGGATCAGAGGTGATAGAGACGGTTACACTGTTAATGCGAGCGCCCGAGCCGTAGGTATCCTGCAATGCGGAGGGATCAACGGCTTTAATCGACCGCGCTTCACCGACGTCTTGGAAAGTAACAAAGGCCGGCCAATTAACTGGCTCGAGGCGCCGTTCTCCGCTGAGTTTTTTGAGGTCTGCAGCGTTGTCCGCACTGAAAGATATGTTGAAGGCTCGAAATAGGAGGGTAACAGCATCCTTGCCCTTGCTTGGCCCCGGATTCAGGAGCGCTACAAGGTTACGTCCTCCGCCAAGGTCGACGAAGGTAGCTTGGCCGTTGATACCAAAGTGCCAGCGCGGATTGTCGAGAACGTTCGGCTGCATTTTCACTTTTATTTCGACGACGCTAGACCCACTGTATTGCTGCTCTCCAATTGCGGCGTTCACGGTTAGCCGATAGCGGCATATGTAGGTCGGATAAAGCCAAGGATAGCTAATGTAGAGACCAACTACAGCGGCTGCGCATAGGGCCAAAATGGCGGCGAATATCCTCATCGCGCGCTCAGCGTTGGTCGAGAGACCAATAAATTACGACCGCCACCAGAGGCCAAGCTTACGATTCGCCGTTGCACCGAATGAGACCACCTTATTGTGTTAGTTCAAGATGGTACGTAAGACTCAGAGAAGTGAAGATTGCATGAGATAGATGACACTATTTTAGGTGCAACGCGATGAGGCGCGAAGCGCAATCTCGAAGGATGAAGCCGCCGAACTGGAAAAGGCTCACGCCTTCGCGGTCGCGTGCGAAAACACCACTTCGATCAGCGTGCCCGTACGGCCGCCGGTCTTGATCTGGAATTTGGCGCGGTTGGCTTCGACCAGCGCCTTGGTCAGCGACAGATTGACCGGCGAATTGTCGGAGGATTGATCCGATGGCGGCGGGGTCCGGAACGGCTCCAGCGCCGCGGCCACCTCATTGTCGTTGAGGCCCTGGCCGGTATCGCGGACGCGCAGCACCACCTCGCCGAAATCCGACAGCGCCGTGGAGACGATGACCTGGCCGCCGGCATTGGCGAGATGGATCGAATTGCCGATCAGGTTCAGCGCGATCTGGCGCAGCGCGCGGGCGTCGGCCACCACCGGCGGCAACATATGCGCGAGCGACGTGCGGATGATGATGCGTTCGCGGTTGGCCTGTGGCTGCATGACAGCGACGCAGCTCTCGACCAGTTCATTGAGATTCTGGTTGGTGAAGGAAAGATCGAGCTTGCCGGTTTCGATCCTGGAGAGGTCGAGCAGATCGTTGATGATGGCGATCACCCGTTCGCCGGAGGCGCGGATGTCCTTCATGTATTCGGCGTAGCGCTCGTTGCCGAGCGAACCGAAACGCTCGCCGATCATCACCTCGGCAAAACCGATGATGGCGTTCAGCGGCGTGCGCACCTCATGGCTGATCCGCGCCAGCACGTCGGCCTTGGCGTTGGCGCCGCGATCGGCCAGCCGCCGCGCCTCGCGCAATTCGCCCTCGGTCTTTTTTGCAGGCGTAAGATCGCGGAACACGGCGAAGAAGTTCGGCCCGTCGGCCCGCGTCCGTCCCATGGTCATCGCCAGCGGGATGAGGCCGCCTTTGGCGACGCGTCCGAGCGCATCGAGGCCGTGATCGAGCAGGCTTTCGACGCTGCCGGATTTGATGCTGGCGAGATAGTCGAACACCGCGTGCTGGCTCTCCGGCGCGAACAAATCGGCGAGATTGCGCTGCACGAGCTCGGCGCCGTCATAGCCGAACAGCGCTTCGGCGCTGCGATTGGCCGAATTGATATTGCCCTCGGCGTCGAACATCACGATGCCTTCGGCCGTTGTGTCGAGGATGGCGCCGAGTTCCTCGGCGTCGGCTTGGCCGACCGCCGAGGGCTCGATGACCGGGGCCGCTTCCGCGATCGCAGCCGCGACAGCCGCGCCTTGCGAATGCGGGCCCGAAAAGATCAAGGCGAGCGCGGAATCGCCGTCCCATGAAATCGTGTAGAGCCGCGCATCGACAGCCTGCGGCGGCGTCTGTTGCTCCGACGGCTGGCTCGCGGAAATCTTGACCGGCGTGCCGGTGTCCGACGTGCTGGAGGCGTTCGACACGCCGGGCTCGACATAGAGCGAGTCGAGGCCGCCGGCGTCCTCCAGCGCGTGCAGGCCGGCATAGCCCATCTGCGCGAGAAACGCGGGGTTGGCGTAGAGCAGCCGGTCGAGCCGGTAGATCAACACGCCGACCGGAATGAGATCGAGCAGCGCCTTGTCGCGTTTGGCCTCGCCGCGCGCGGGCGGTTCCGGGGGCGCCAGCCAATCGGGTTGTTCGCCGGCCGGCGGCTCGCTGTTCAGTTCACTTTTCAGTTCACGTGCCACGTCGCGCGTTTCGGACGCCGGCGGCCCGACCACGGTCTCGTCGACATCGATCGCGGGCGGCGTTGTATCCGCGCCCATCTCGGTCTCGAGCCGCGCCGACAATTGCCGCGCGAGTTCGTTGAAGGCGCTGTTTTCGACCGGCGTCAGCGACGGCGGTTTGCTGTCGCCGATCGGGCGGAACGGCAACACATTCTTCGGCGTTTCCGCTGGCATTTCCACGGGGGTTTCCACGGGCGTTTCCAAATCGGTTTGTTGTGAAGTCTCTACTGCTATCGGTTCGGGCAATTCAGCAGGCGGAGCTGACGCAACGGTGGGGTCGCCGGTAACATCCGGGATGGGTGGCACCTCGGCGATCAAATTTTCCAGAGGCAAATTTTCTTGAGGCAAGGCTTCCTCAGGCAAGTCTTTGGCGGGCAGGTCTTCTGTGAGCAGGTCTTCTGTGAGCAGGTCTTCTGTGAGTAATTCTTGAGTAGGTAATTCTTGCGTTGGCGTGTCGTGAGCGGACGCGTCGTTTACGGGCCGATCTTCGCCCGGCGCGTCCGTGGCCGGAGTTGCCTTAACGAAGTCGGAAGACAGCGCTTGCGGCGCAAGCGGCGCACCGAAGAATTCATAGCGGCGCAACGCGGCCAGCCGCGCCAGTCCGTCGAGGTCGCGGCAAACGCCGAAGCCCCGATAGCCGGCAAAATTCCGCGTGCTGTCGAAGATCGGCAGGCCCGACAATTCGACCGGCAGGCGGCCGCCGCCATCGACCGGCCAGTTCAGCGTGATGCCGCTCCAGGTATCGCGCGTGGCGAACGCCTTCATCACGCGGCCTTCGGGATCGAGTCCGAAAGCGTGCGAGATGTCGCTCCACAGCCGGCCGAAACCGGCGGCGGTGCGCGCACCGATCAGGCGGGTGAATTCGTCCGAGCCGAGCGAGAAGCGGCCCTCATGATCCATCTGCCACATGAAGCGCAGCGGCAGCCGGCGCGTATTCGGCAGCGGCTCGTCGAGCCATGACGGCGCCTTGACCGGCATCGGCGCCTGCGCCGGCGCGGAAATTTCGGCGACCGGTGCTGGCGGGGATGCTGCAACGGGCGCCGGCGCCGGCTCCTCGACAGGCGCGGCTGCCGGTTCATCGGCGACGGCCTCGACGTAGGGCGATGGCTCGTGCGGCGGCACTTCGATCTCCGGTATCACCGTCTGCTGCGGCAGTTCGGAATGCGGGGAATCAACAGGCGGCGTTTCATCATACGATGTTTCGCCGTCTGACGCTTCGACCGGCGCGCCTGCGTCATGCGGGAGATCGGGTGGCAGCGTCTGCATGTCGGGTTCGGCCGGCTCCTCCGCAACGACATGTTCAGCGACGGCTTCCGCAGGCGGCTCTTCAAATGCATCGAACAGGGCGAACTCGGCGGGCGCTTCGCCGGATAGTGCCGGCGCTTCGTAGCTTGCGAAGGGTCGATCGACGGCCGCAGCGGCCGGCGGCTCCGTCACGGCAGCGACAGCCGGCGCTTCCGCCTCGGGCAGTTTGGCTTCCGGCAGCAGCGGCGCGGCAGGCCGCGCATGATGGGCGGGCTGGTGGGTGACGCCGGGCGCGATCAGCGCGAGCAGGCCGATATCGGCGCCCTGGCCGACACGCCGCAGCACCATGTGGCCGATGCCAACAGGCGTTTCGACACGGCCCTGTTTCAACGCGTCGGCGCGCGCCGCGTCGAGACCGGCCTCGGAGAGATTGCGAAAGCCGAGCAGCGGACGCGCCGCATCGCTGGCGCCGATGAACATGCCGTCGCAGGCAAACACCGCGATCGGCCGGTCGATGCCCTCGACCAGAAGCTGCAGCCGTTCGAGCAGCGGCATGGTGCGGCCGGAGGCGCTGCCTGTTGTAACGAGGATGCCGTGGCTGCCATCCGGAAAATCGAGCCGCGCGCAGCCGCAGGTCGCGAGCATGCCGGGCAAAGCGCCGAAGCCGCGCAGACGCTCCAGCCGGATCGCGCCATTGTGCGGCAACCGGCCGCCGAGCTGCGCGACCTGCCGCCGGTGCGGATCCGCCGGTCCGAAAATCTTCTGCGCGAGGGCTGCCGCATTGGCGGCGCCGAACACGCGGGCGCCAACCGGATTGGCCCACAGAATCCGGGTGCCGTCGGTCGACCAAAGCCATGCGGGCAGGGCGCTGGTCGCATGCAACGCCAATCTGGGATCGCCAAGCACGTGCAACTGGAATTCCGCATTATTCATCGCGACGATATGACCGCACGGGTTGGGCTTTTTGCCCGACAATGGCTTCAGAAACCGGCGGCCAAACGATGGCAGCCTTGGTGGATCGCGAGTATCGCAAGCGAGGAGCGGCAGGTCCACGGCCCGGCTACGGCGGCGCTATCCAAAGCCACGATAACCTTAATCCGGTCGAACCGTTTAGCCGTTCTACGCGTTGGGATGTTGCAAAGCGCCATCAGGGGTCCACGATAGGGAGCCGACGGATACCGCGTCACACCGGTGAGGTCTTTTGGCGATATCCTGACGCGGGCGAACCGGGGCTTAAGGCTGGCTCCGCCAACGAAACCCGCCACGAAAAAGGAGTGGGATCATGAGTGAAGATACGCGTTTCGAGATTCCAAAGGACATGAGAGCGATGGCCGAGGCGAGCTTCGATCAGGCCCGCAAGACTTTCGAGAAATTCCTGACCTCCGCGCAGGCCACCGCAGGTTCGCTCGAGGAGCGCGGCGCAACGGTTCGCGCCGGCGCCAAGGACGTCAGCAGCAAGGCGATCGCCTATGCCGAAAAGAACGTGCAGGCATCGCTCGACTATGCCCAGTCGCTGCTGGAAGCCAAGGACCTGACCGAGGTGATGCGGCTGCACAGCGAATATGTGCAGGGTCAAATGCGGTCCCTGGCGGAGCAGGCCAGCGAAATGGGCCAGATCCTGAGCAAGGCCGCCATGGAGGCCGCCAAGCCCAAGGCCTAACGCTCCCGGCACAACCCCAGCGGTTCCAACGCGGAACTTGCATCCATTCCGGGTCAGGTATGCGGCGTCGCACTCAATTCTTCGTTGCAATGCACAAATTTGACATGATATGGGTGCTTATTGGGCAGGCCCACGGTTGGGCACTTGCGTGCGTTTGAGTAGGTGATCCGATTCGACGTTTCCGGCGTTTCTCCGCGGGGGCGGTCGCAAGGGGTCACAGTGTTTCACCCATTGCGAAGGATAAATGCCATGACCAACCCCACCGATCCGTTCTCCGCCTCCATCATCCCCTTCGAAGTCCCCGAGCAGATGCGCGCGTTCGCCGAAAAGGGCGTTTCGCAGGTCCGCGACAGCTACGCCAAGTTCAAGGATGCCGCCGAGACCCACAACGGCACCATCGAGGCGGTATTCACCACCGCCAACAAGGGCGCCAGCGAATACTCCGCCAAGCTGCTCGAATTCTTCAAGGCGAACACCTCGGCCTCGCTCGACTTCGCGCAGGAATTGTTCGGCGTGAAAACGCCGTCGGCCGCGCTGGAGCTGTGGACCTCGCACACCCGCAAGCAGTTTGAGACGCTTGCCGCCCAGGCCAAGGAACTGGCCGAATTGGGCCAGAAGGTTGCGACCGAGACCGTCGAGCCGATCAAGGCCAGCGCGTCGAAGTTTTATAAACCGGCCGCCTGATCGATCCGCGTTTGCGTTTGGAGGAGCCCGGGCGGACAGCCCGGGCTTTTCGTTTGAGAGGCCGTTTTGCGGTCGCAATTGACCGCTTCCCGGCCTTGCCAAAGCGGGGCGTTGCACCTAGTTTCCGCCCCATTCGCGGACCCCCATTTGAGGGATCTCGCAAGGATGCAGTTGTAGCTCAGTTGGTTAGAGCGCCTGTCTGTGGAACAGGAGGTCGGTGGTTCGAGCCCACCCAACTGTACCAGAACAGTTGAATTGCTCCGCATCTCCAGCAACTTACTGATAGACCTGACGTATTTGCGCCGCCTAAAATACAAAAGGCGCTACAAATGGCATTGCGGATGGTCTCGTTAGGTCGGTCTGATGATGGTCGATGGTTTGCCCGCAAGGGCATTCCCGAAGAGGTCCGTGAGGAGTATGCGCGGCTCTATCGGGTCAAGCGAGAGGCCCACCTCAAGCTGCACGCAGACACACCCCGGCACGGGGCAAAGGTACGCCTCAGGGCAGTTTTACCTACGCCCCGACGACCAGAAATGAGGTGATGCCGACGGGTCACCGCAACTCTCCGCTGCATCCGTGTCCTAAGTTGAAAAACGTAGTCGCTAATTCATTGAAGGAACGTTTAGTGAACAATCGTCATCGGTCACAGTAGAACTATGGGAACTTTGACGATATTCTCTTCTCTCTACGCAAGGGCGCGGCGCGCAGCGTCCGAAGAAGCGGAGTCTGATTAAGCTCGATTACGAGGACTCACTTTGTTAACCAAGGGAGTATTAGTGATGGTTCAGTCAACAGTAGAACGAGTCTCGAGCGTCATTGATCTAGAGAGCGAAATCGAGGCAGAGTTTCGAAACAGGCCGCCAGTCCACGAGCCGCGGCCTGTCACTTTCGCGCCGCCAAGGGCGCGTGAGCCGATCGTGTCGATGCCGGACTATGTCGAGCACCGCGAGGGGGCCACGGAGATCGGCAAGCTGACAGCGGAAGCCATTGTCCGCGAATACGAAGCTGCGGCGAAAGACATCGAGGCGATGGGCACGGAGCTGATCGAGCGCGTCAAGCAATGCGAGGCGATGACCCGCGATGCGCTCGCCGTGACCCAGGAGATGAAGGAAACCGCAATGCGCTACCGCGAGGAGGCCAAGCGCATCTTCGTTCAGATTGAGGACTGTTCGCTGATGACGGCGGAGGTCCGCAAGACCTGCACCGAACTGAAGGAAAGGATCGCCGCTCCGGCCACGGCCTGATTTAAGTTCGGGCCTACTTGAACTTTAGTTCCGCGTCTGGACGAAAGCGTACATCTGCCAAGCAAGACACGGCGCGTGTAAACGCTTGGGAACAGACAGCCCTGATCTGTCGTGTGGCGGCCCGCTGCACAACCCTGCTTACGGATGATCCTAGCGGGCTCTTTACCGAGCGCCAGCGTCTTGCATGCTGGGAATTCACTACAAAAGCGTGCTACAAAAGCAAATCGGTCGCGGCCAAATTCGCTCGGTTTATCAAGGGTAATTTGCTTCCACGGCAGTTCCCACCCAACTGTACCACGCCCCACATCGCTGATTCTGCGCGCGGCATTGCCCTGTGGCCCCAATGTCTACCGCTGTTCGGTCTACCCCTGCTTGCCAAGCCCCCGGCATTCACCCACAATTCACGAAATCGCGCTTCGGGGGATTCGTGACAATGGTCCGGTTCGGGAATTTACAGTTCGCTTCGATGCTGGCGGTGGCGGTTGCGATGTGGCCGGCCGCGAGCCAGGCCTATACCCCCGAACAGCAGCAAGCCTGCTCCGGCGATGCGATGCAACTGTGCGGCGAGTTCGTTCCCGACGTCGACCGCATCACCGCCTGCATGATCCGGAAAAAATCCCAGCTCTCGCCGGGCTGCCGGGTCTACTTCAGGCCCGACCCTGAGCCGGTTGCGGCCGCGCCGGCCGGACGGCCGATGGCGATCAAACCGGTCATGGCGCGAAAGAAGCCCGCCAGCACCACGCCGCGCAAGCCCAAGAAGCCGGCAAAACCCGCGGCGACCTGACCGCGCGCACCGTTTTCAAGTACCCGGTCGCGCGACAGACTGCCGCCTTGCGGCGGCAGCGCGCGTCGACATCTCTCCCGGACGTGGAGAGCGAGATGCGCGAAGATCATCAGGCAGAACTCGACCGGCATTTTGCCTGGTTCGAAACCAGGTTGCCGCCGGGGCCGGCCAGCCTGGTCGGCTGGTTGCGCAAGCCGTCGTCGCGCTACGCCCGGATTCCGCTCGCGATTCTGTTGATCGTCGGCGGGGTTTTCAGCTTTTTGCCGGTGCTCGGACTCTGGATGTTGCCGCTCGGACTCCTTTTGTTCGCGCAGGACGTCCCGGTGTTGCAGCAGCCGATGGCGCGAATGCTCGGATGGGCTGAACGCAAATGGATCGCGCGCCAGCGTGCGAAAAGCGCGCAGTGAGTCGCCGTTCAATTGCCATTCAATGGCCCGGCCAACTCCATCTCCGATTGTATTGCGGCGCAAGGTGTGACTCAAAAAGCAGCCTTGGCGGCTAATCCGTGGCTTCTTCGCGATTGCCAGTAAATTTTTCTTTCACGAATCAGCGCGCTGATTCATTTTCGTCTCCTGGGGTCAATCTGGAGGCCAAGGTATGAACGTCATTGTTTTCGCTTCGCGTAAAGGGGGCTCGGGAAAAAGTACCCTGGCTGCTCATCTCGCTGCGCACGTCCACAAGGCGACGAAACCCTGTTTGATGATCGACGCCGATCCGCAGGGTTCGCTGACCCTGTGGCACAAATTGCGTGGCACCAACGAACCGCCGATCAAGGCTGCTGTGAATTCCGTCAGCGGAATCATCGCCGCCGCCAAGCGCGACGGTATTGAATGGGTGTTCATCGACACGCCGCCGAATCTGTCGGCTGTCGTCGACGACGCCATCAAGAACGCCACGATGGTGATCATTCCGGCGCGGCCGGGCGTGTTCGACGTCAACGCGGTGCAGGAAACCATTCAGATATGCCGCACGGCGCGCAAGCCCTATGCGGTCGTGATCAACGGCGCACCTGCGCAACGGGACGGCGTCGAAAGCCGGATCGTCACCATCGCGCGCGAAGCTCTGGCAAAATTCCGTGCGCCGGTGTGGAGCGGCCAGATCACCAACCGCGCCGATCTGTTGATGGCGCTCGGCAACGGCGAAGGCGCCCGCGAATATTACGCGGAAGGCCGGGCCGC
>Ga0137359_10005453_pt1 | contig 10483 bp, 6 predicted proteins | sample Mad1_40_16metaG_FD_108281 | JGI IMG/M metagenome (GOLD analysis project Ga0137359, IMG submission 108281) | Vadose zone soil microbial communities from Angelo Coast Range Reserve, California, USA - Mad1_40_16 metaG | ecosystem: Environmental > Terrestrial > Soil > Vadose zone | place: USA... | reverse complement strand
TCCCTGCCGGCTCGCGAAGGTATCCGCCGTCGTTTGGAGGAGTTGATGCGCGCGCCCGCTATGGGGACTATCACCAAAGCTGGAAGCCGATTCTTCTTTCGCCAGCGTCTTGAGGATCAGGAACTCTCGGCGCTCTATTGCCGGGACACTCTGAATGGCGCACCGCAGCGGTTGCTTGATCCAAATGAGCTGAATCCTCGGGGGACGATAACGCTCGCGGACACGTACCCATCCTGCGACGGAAGGCTTCTCGCATACCGTCTGTCCTTGTCCGGAAGTTCCTGCATGTCGCTCTATATAATGGACGCCGACACCAAAGAATTGCTGCCCGACATCATTCCCGGTGAAGTAAATCCAGTCGCGCATGCATGGCACACCCAGAACCGAGTTGCCTGGCTGCCTGATAACAGCGGCTTTTATTACACGCGTTGTCCTGACACAACGCCTGTCGAAGATAAGCGATTCAACCATAAACTCTATTTCCATCGGCTCGGCGATAATTGGCGAGACGACCTGCTGGTATTCGGCGAATCTTTCACGAGAGAGCAAATGCCATACCCGGTGGTTTCGGCGGATGGTCGCTATCTGGCGGTTCTGGTGCAGAATGTGTCTGGCTGCGCACCACGCTCGGAACTATTTTTGCTGGAACGCGAAGGTCATCTACCTGAGTTCCGCTCAATTATCCGAGAGACCGAGGCGTTTATAAGCGCGGTCGCGTTTCATCGTGGTCGGCTCTATATCCAGACGAATCACGAAGCGCCCCTAGGCAAACTCATAGCAATTGACGTCGCGCCGTTTACCGATCGCGAGTTTGTAACCACCACAGTGATTCCTGAGGGGGCGTATCCGCTCAGGGCCTGGCTACCTGTTGGCGACTACCTTTTTGTCGAGACGATCGAAAGCGTTTCCTCACGACTCCGCGTGTACGGTTTGGAAGGGAACCTTCTCAAAGAAATCGCGCTGCCGGGCGGCGGCAGCGTCACCTCGTTGAGCGCGGGGCCTGAGTCGAACGATTTATTGTTTTCGTTTTCATCATTCCTGATGCCCCGAGCAACGTACCGAATGGATCTCGAGACTCTGATGCCTGACCTCCATCATGCGGACGAAGTCCGATTTGATCCGGAGATGTTTATCGTCGAACAGGTCTGGTTTGATTCGCGCGACCGGACCCCGATACCTATGATCCTGATTCATCGGAGAGATATCGAGCGCGACGGCAACAATGCTGCTGTGGTTTACGGATACGGCGGCTTTGGCGTCAGTCTCTTGCCGATGTTTGCCGCGCACGTGATCCCGTTTCTGGAAGGTGGAGGAGTGTATGCCGTCGTCAATGCAAGAGGCGGAGGAGAATTTGGCGAAGAATGGCATCGAGCCGGAATGCGCGCGCATAAGCAAAATGTTTTCGAAGACTTCATCGCCGCCGGCGAGTGGCTGATTGCCGAAGGCTACACGCGAGCCTCAAAGCTTGGTTGTTTTGGGTGGAGCAACGGTGGTTTGTCAGTCAATGCGGTTGCGGTTCAGCGGCCAGATTTATGGAAGGCAACGGTCGCTGGCGCGCCGGTCACCGACATGGCGCGCTTTCATCTAGCGCACGGCGGCCGGCATTGGATCGCGGATTATGGTTCACCCGAAGACCGGGATGACCTAAGTTTCCTGATGCAATACAGCCCGTATCACACCCTGCCACAAGAGATTGAGGCTCCCGCGATACTGACCATCGCTCCCGGCAACGACGATCGGGTCGCTCCCTGGCATAGCTACAAAATGCATGCTGCATGGCAAGCAGCGAACGTCTCAAGCAGGCCGATTCTGCTGCGCGGAGAAGACCAGGCGGGGCATCGGGGCAACCCGACGATCGACATAACCATTTCCCGTTACGCAGACATTTGGGCGTTCTTCTTTTGGCAACTCGGCCTCGAGGGTTAGCTTGATGTTGACTCCGCAGCTCGCGATTTCATGGGAAATTCAAAAATTCAGTTTGACAGCGAACTGAATCAGGCGCGGGTTATTGCTCGTGGAAACCACTCGACCAAAGTCGCCGGGGTTCCCGATAATGCTTCCGGTGTTCGCATCAATTGAGGTGGCCGGAACGGCGCTTAGATTACTGATAGGATTTGCAAAATTTGCGTGATTGAAAAGGTTAAAAAACTCGGCGCGCAACTCAATGCTCTTCGATTCACGAATCGGGAAACGTTTGATTAATGAAAAATCCACGTTGACCTGTCCCGGCCCGCGCAGGACATTGCGACCTACATTCCCAAAATCCGTGCCGGTCGCGTTCGCGATAGCCGCTCCGTTTGAACTCGGAATCCGCTGGCCCGCCAGGACGGTCGGCCGAACGAAAGCGGGCGGATTGAAAAAATAGCCGGCAGGTATATTACTGGTAGCCGTGACAGTGGTTGCGCCGGGCGCCCAGCTTGGCCGCATGAAGGCGTTGTTTCCGCCGCTCAACCCGTAAAACGATCCCGCGCCGCCGTCGATGATGTCAATTGGCAGGCCCGACATCGCAGTGATGACGCCGGCGATTTGCCAGTTGCCGAAGAGCAACTTCTCCGCATTCGACTCATCTCTAAAGACCCGGCGCGGCAGGTCCCAAAGATAGCTCAAGACAAAACGATGCGTGCGGTCAAAGTCAGATAGGCCACGATTGGCGCGATTATCAAGTTGATTGCCGGCGATATTAATCGTGTCTCTCGCTTCACCCGTGCTGTCACTACTACCGGAAGCGTTGTCGATCGACCTCGCGTACGTATAGGAAGCCAGCAACTGGACGCCTTTAGAGAGACGTTTCGTCAAACTCATTTGCAGGGAGTTGAAACTCGATTGGGCGGTGGACTGAATTTGCAGAAAGCCCCCGACTTCGACGCCCTGGTAAGGAGCGCGGAGCCCTGCGTTGGCCGGCGTGTTCGTGGTAATTGTCTGGCCGGTTACAGCGTTGATACTAGGAGATTGCGGACTGGCTAGTCGCGCCTGGTTGATCGCGATGTCGCGAATCAGATTGAGCCCACGCGTGCCCACGTAAACAGCCTCAAACACAAAATCTTTTCCCAGCAGATATTGAACGCCGCCATTGTAATGGTGGAAATAGGCAGTACGCAAACTCCGGTCGAATATTTGTCCTGCCAGCGCAACGCCACTCACCAGGGCTGGAAATTGATCCTGCGCCGGCAAGGGAAAAAACGGATCCGCGAATGGCACCGTCCCGCCCGCCGGACTCCGGCGAATGGTATACATTGGTGGAGCGTTAATCGCGGTTCCAATGTAAGCCGTGGAGGGTCGCGAGTAGTAGATGCCGTAACCGCCGCGGACCACCAGCGAATCCCGAGGCGAGTAGGCAAACCCCACCCGGGGTCCAAAATTATTCGGATCGACGCTGTCCAGAACTCGCTTGCCAACATTCGGAACATTAGGCAAATCGTATTGGGGAATCACATTTCCTGCCTGGGCGAACCCGCCGACGGGTGGGCCGATCGGATTGCCTCCGCTGTCGACTTGCATCCGCGGTTGATAGAGTGCCGGGTCGAATGTCGATAGCGCACCGTGAGTTTCATACGCTGGAAGATCCAACTCGTAACGCAATCCCAGGTTGAGAGTGAGCTTCCGCGAAATCTTCCAATCGTCCTGAAAGAACAAGCTGTAATCAGCCGCGCGCAGGAAGCGAGTATTGATTCCATCTCCGTATACTGAGTTGTTAGCCAGGCCCAGCAGAAAGTTATTAAAGGTCTGGAAAGCAATTGTTCCGCGCCGATTGTTATTCGCCGCAAGTCTGTTTCGATAAAAAATCAGTTGGCCGCCGGCGCGAATGCTGTGTGGGCCATGAACAATCGAAACGATATCAACCAGCGTGGTTGCGGTCGCAACGTTCTCTGTATCAATGTTGGCGCCGGAATTTCCGATGGCTATTGCATTGGCGCCGGTTGGGCCAATCCGAATTGCCCCCAGTCCCGGGTACGCGTTAGCATTTGCGCGCCGAATGCCAAGATCGGAATCCCTCACCGGATTTTGACCCGACATATTCGCGCGAATAAAACTGAAACCGGCTCGAGCTTCATTTACGATTCGCGGGCTGAAAAGGTGAATGTTCTGAATCGAGATCAGCCGGTTATCCTGATTTAGATCGGCGCCGAACCCGGGAACATTTGCGCCGCTGTTGGGAAGTGCCAGGAATTGCGGCGCATTCGAGAAGAAGAACCTTACCGCGACCGAGTTCCTCTCGTTTACGTGGTAATCAATGTTTGCGTTGAATTGATCCTCGCGATAGGTGGACACGGAGGATCCCGAATAGTGGCCGTCGGATTGTTGTGGTGTCGGAATCAGGAATTGACCATTCGGCAGTCTTGCATTCAGCAGGGCGAGCGCGACCGGATTGATCGACGTCGCGGGAGGCGCTGTCGGCGATGACCGCGGCCGAAACGTCGCCAGGAGTGTCTGTTGTGAACGATCGTCTGTCAGACCGGGAGCGATCAAAACGCTCGAGACAAGACTGTTGGGTGATGCAGCGTTATGCTCGCGAGTGCCCTGGTACGAGCCGAAGAAGAATAAGCGATCAACCTTGATTGGCCCACCGATCAACCCTCCGAAAATATTACGCTGTAACTTTGGTCGCGCGACGCCGGCTGCCTTTAAAAACGGATTGTTGGCATTCAACGCATCGTTCTGAAAATATTCATAAGCCGCGCCGTGAAAATCGTTGCTGCCGCTCTTCGTAACGGCTTGAATGTTACCGCCCCCGCCACGTCCAAATGCGGCCGGGTACAGTGACGTTTGGACCTTGAATTCCAGGATGCTCTCGGGGGCCGGTACCGCCACGGACGCTGCGGCATTGGTTGCCAGGTTGTTCGCGTCAATTCCGTTGATCTCGAAATCGTTCTGTGTCACGCGCGCGCCGTTGACCGACACGTTTTGCGAGTTCCGGCCAAGCGCCGTGTTATCGGGGAGCGACACTGACGTGCCGGGTGAGAGCGCCAGAATTTGCGTGAAGTTCCGCGTTCCCAACGGTAGCTCGGATACCGCGCGGGAATTAACAACGCGGCCGAGTTGGGGACCATCCTTTTGGATCAACGGCGCGATGTTAACTGTAACCGGATCGATCATTACGCCTGCAACCATTAGCTCGGCATTGACCGTGGTTGTTTCAGTAATGGCGACCTGGACCGAATCAAAGATGAACGACTTGAATTGCGTGGCGGCGATTTTGACCTGATACGAGCCAGGAGGGAGCGATGAGAGGGTGTAGTTGCCTCGTTCGTCAGCTGTCGCTGTTCGTTCTTCGGCAGTGGTGTTGCTCTTGACGGTTACTTCCGCGCGAGCTATCACGGCGCCACGCTGGTCCTTCACAGTTCCGGCAATGCGACCCGTTGTCTGACTCTGCGCAAAAGCCGGCGTACCGCACAGGATTATCAGCCATCCAAGCCAGATAACGGGAGTGTAAGTCTTCCTCGGCACTTTCTTGCCAACCTCGATAAGTCAATAGATTCTGCCATGCTGAAGTGCGGCAGAGAGTCTATATCACTTTAAAGAGCGCAAGAAAAGACTGAAGTCTGTGTTCAAATCCCTACGCGCCTGGCACATTTGTACTTGGCAAGTTCACATCTCTGAAAATTCTCGAAAAATTTAGTGGCCAATATTAGCCCAACCCGTTTCTAGCGTGACTATAAATCTTTTAGAGTGAAAAGTTTACTCGGGAGTCCACAATTACTGAGCCAAGCGGGCGTCGTTCACTGTTAAGTCCAGTGTACACAACAAAAGTTTCTATCGTAAAGCTTAATGAGCACTGACAAACTGTCCCTTCAGTCCTTCCTGTCCCTGGAATCCCTCTAAACAGCGCAATACCAGCGCATTGATTCTCGCATCGCTCATTATCAGCAATTGCTGGCTATTCGTAACCGTTGCAGGCTTTCAAAACGCAAGATCGGTTTTCATTTTATTAGCAATTTCTCTATTTAGTTTCAGTTTTGCCAGATTTGTTGTTTGCTAGATTGCCAGCGCGGTAGGGCAATCGCACAACTCTCAGATGCTTATTCGTCTGGCCAAGGAGTCTCAACAGCGTGCTGCTCCCGTAAGGCAACAGTGCGTATTTTCTCGCCTACACAGATACCTTCTTACTGAGGGCGTGTTTGTGCATAAGAATTCGGGGGAGATTAAGATAACCGACTAGGCGTAAGCCGCAATGAAAGGAGAGAAATCGAGGTCGATTATCACGACAATAGACGGCACGCGGATCCATTACAAGTTCTCCTTTACATCTACTTCAATCTGGAAAAGACATTACGCCCTGGGGGAGCGACACATTGAATACTTTGGCGTTCGTGAAATCTGCTAGATTTGAAGGCGGAAATCAGTTGCGACGATCACTGCAAAGTTACGGGCCTGTCGTGCTCTGGCCCGCTCTTGGACTGTCGTTCGCAATCTGTCTGGTCGCTCGCAAACAATCGATCCCAATCAGTCTAGGCAGGCTTTCTCGGATAGAACAAACGCTATGGCCCAACATAGCTTCAAGTCCTTTATGTATTTTTCATGCTCCACTTATTGGATCGAACTCACGAATGCTCGAAAGAATGGAGATCCGAAGTTACGAAGCTTTGAGGAGGTTCCTAATGTCGAAATGGATCATCGGCACGCTCCAAAGCAGCCTGAAACTTTGGAAAAGCCGATCAACATCTTCTTCCGACAAGTCACTTCCTGATGATAAGTATTCTAGCTCTGCCTTGATCCCGATGAGGTGCGGAATCACATCTGTCTCGAACGTTGTTTTTCGTCCGCCATCACATTTCCTTGCGATCAGAGCCGTGACTGGTGTAGTGTTTGGCGCCCGCTTGCTCGGTCGTTTAATAAGCTAAGCATCGAGTTTTCTCGCGTAAATTCTATGTGAGTCCGAGGTCAGATATTAATGAGCAATATTCGAAATCTAATGCAAAGAGGAGTCTCAATATCTCGCCCTACCAAAATCATCATTGTTTGGGCGAACCAGTCCTGCCGAACCGACTGTGATTTTGATCCGCAATTTGTAAAGGAGTGCAAATGAACTATTCACGTCTCGGGCTGGCGGCGCTTGGTGGCATGGTCGCGTCTTTTGCCTTTGGTTTCTTAGTGTTGGGGCTGGTGCCAGCTCTTATCAATGAAGCCCGCAAGTACCCGGCCGTATTCCGACCTAAGGAAGAAATGATGACTGTTATGCCAATTGGATTGGTCGCAACTTTCATATCGATCCTGGTTGTCGCCATAATTTTCGCAATGATACATCAGGGCGGATCGGGCATTACGGAAGGTGCGCGCTTCGGCGTTCTCATTGGCATTTTCGTGGTTTGCGCATTTGTGCTGCACAACTACGTGAACCTGAACATCGGACTGAAACTCGCTCTGGGACAGGCTGCGGCTTACTTCGTCCAGTGGACTATCATCGGCATAGTCATCGGTCTTATTTACAAACCCCTCCCTACACCATAATCGTGAATATATCTGTTGTTGTTTTGCGTCTGAAGCCTTGATTGTGGTTTTTAGCCATTGAGAAAGAGATAGGCTTTGTTGGCTAATTCATGCCACTGAAAGAGCCTCACCTTCGTTTGCGATCTTATCTAACTGGATAGCTCTCCGGCATCCCCAGTTCTGCCATTTTGTTTAAAACCGTACAAGCTGTGAAGATTTCTGTTGCTTGATTAGCAAACTTTCGGGATCTTAACTTGTCCCCAATTATTGTCTTGTACCTGAAGAAGCCATTTTCGACCTGGAGTATTTTCTCCTACGAGAACAACGGTGCAGGTACGACCTTTGAGTTGGTTGTCAATCCATTCCTGAATCTTGGAAGCGCCACCGTTCGTAATCGTTTCCCAATCGTTGTCGGAAACTGGGTTGTTTCCCTCGATGACTCCGATATTCCTCACCTGTGAAGCTCGCCAGTTGTCGGGTATATAGTGAAAGCTGAAGAAACGTCTTACGTGCCATTTCTCTCTTCTCCTTGTGTCTTCATGTTCGCCACCGCTTGAACGCAGGATTGCTATAAGAGATTGCCAAATCTATTGTGACACGGTCTCAGGCTTCACTGTAGGGCTGATCTGGCCAGGTTGAGGCGTTTCTAACATTTCCTTGAAACGCGGGTCGGGGCACAGATTATCCAATCCGGTCTCGACCTTTTATAGTGCAATGAAAAAAGAGCGTTTATCATACGCTTTGTTAAGACACTCAGATGCCTTATCTTTGTCGTTTAGTCCGTCAGCCACACGCTACCGCGTCGTGGTAGTGACTTCAACACCCACCGACTAATTACCCCAACACAGGTACGGCAGTTTTCGGGATTGATTCACTCTGTTCCTCCGGAATGAGTATCTCTGTGGCATCGATCCTTAGCCATGCAAGCGCCGCAATCGTTAACATGCAGGCGATGGGAATCAGCGCCAGATCATAACTGCCAAACCATGTGACGAAGTAACCAAACGAAACTGAAAACAGAAACCCACCAACCTGGCACATGGTGTTGAATGTCCCCATGATTCCGCCAACATACTTCCGGCCAATATCTAGGGCGACGGTTAGGATTACTGTTTGCTGCAATGTGATGCCCGCATAGACGAGCCCCAAAAACAGTAGCGTTGCGAGCTTATTAGCGGTCAGAATCGTGGCGATGGTGCAGAGCGTTGCAACCGACAGGCCAATGAGTCCCACGCTACGACGTCCCCACTTTAATCCGAAGTGTCTGACCAACACGTCGCTGACAAAACCTCCGCAAACATTGCCGCACGCGCCGAGCAGGCCGGGAGCTGTGGAGAGAAGCAGATCGGCTTCCGTGAAACCGCGTCCCTTGACGAGAAACGTGTGCAACCAGGAGATGAAGAAGTAGAGTCCGAAGACGTAGCAAAAACCCACCAGCAGGATGGCCCGTAGATTGGCACTACGTAGCGCGATGCCCCAGGGCAATTGATGGTTATTCGCAAACGATTGGGTACCAATCTCCTTAATCTCTACCTGAGTCACGTTTGCGTTTTCCCCCGGCGTGTCTCGATACCATCTATACCATGCGATACACCAGAGCACACCCACCATCCCCAGCACATAAAACGAAGTGCGCCAGCCATAACGAACCTGGATGGGCACAATTACTAACGGCGCGAGAGCGCCGCCGGCTTGCATGGACATGAGGACGAACCCCATCGCCCGCGCTCGTTCAATAACCGGAAACCAACGCGATAGGCTGACCCCGATGTTGGGTAACGCCCCTGCCTCGCCTGCGCCAAAACAGAAGCGGGTCAACAACAGCACGTAATAATTCGAGCTGATCCCGGTCAACGCAGTGAACGCCGACCACCACAATACAACGCGTGTCAGAACACGACGTGCGCCGATGCGGTCGCCCATCCGTCCGGTAGGAATCTCAAATATGCCATACGAGACAGTGAAAACACCGACGACCCAACCCCATGCTTCAGGACTGATGCGCAAACTGTCTTGTATTCGTGGACCAGCCACAGAGATTGCTATGCGATCAAGGTAAGTGATCGCGGCGAGGAGGCATAAGAAGCCAAGAACTCTGTGCCGGTATTTCATGTGTCAGTAAACTCGGCTGGCAGCTCATTATTCATCTTGTTAATATTCATTCCGGCAGATTCATCCGTTTCAGCATTTCCTTGAATCGCGGGTCGGAGCGCAGATCGTCAAGCTCCGGGGCAACTGCATAGGTATTGGCGGTTTCTGAACGACCCGACATCTGCTTTTCGAGCCAATTCAATGCTTCCTCTTTATCACCAAGTCCAATGTAAACAAGTGCAAAAGTGTAGCTCTGAACATAACCCCGGGTGGCTTCCTGCCTTAACTCGCTGAGCAGCTTTACTGCTTCATCACGCTTGCCGGATCTCGCCAGCCACAGTCCCAAAAAACCCTTTGCTGAGGAACCTTCACGCAGTTCGATAGACGTGCGCGTTTCGGCTATGGCTTCCGGATACATTCCTTTTGAGCCATATGCCCATCCCAAAGTCACGTGAGCGGCAGCAAAATTTGGGTCACGAACGAGAGTGCGTTTGTATTGTGCTATCGCCTCGTCATACCTGCGAGCGAAGACTAGCGTGTCACCGAGATTCGTACCGATGATCGGCGAAAGCGGGTCAAGTTCCTCGGCCCGCCTCAACTCGACCAGGCTATCGTCAAACCGTTTTACATTCGAGAGGTCAGCACCTAACCAATGATGGGCGGTCGCGTAATTCGGTTTGAGTTCGATAGCGCGTCGATACTCCCTTTCCGAGCCATCCCGATCCCATTCATAATTGGAAAGATAAAATCCGAGCGCGGTGTGTGCTTCTGCCAGCGAATCGTCAATCGCTAGTGCCCGCAAAGCCGCCGCTTTCGCCTGAGGCATGCTGTCGTTTGCCGGCGCCACGTCGTAACTCGAAAAGAGAACGTATGTTTCAGCCAAACCTGAATAGGCCAGGGCATAGTTCGGGTCTTTCTCAATTGCTTGCCGATAAAGCTCAGCAGCTTGTTTGAGGGATTCGCCCGT
>Ga0137359_10005451_pt1 | contig 10485 bp, 16 predicted proteins | sample Mad1_40_16metaG_FD_108281 | JGI IMG/M metagenome (GOLD analysis project Ga0137359, IMG submission 108281) | Vadose zone soil microbial communities from Angelo Coast Range Reserve, California, USA - Mad1_40_16 metaG | ecosystem: Environmental > Terrestrial > Soil > Vadose zone | place: USA... | reverse complement strand
TCAGCTAGACTAGCATGTCGGTCGTGAAGCCGTGGGCAAGCATGAGCGCCTCGGTTACGCCGAGCGGCCCCGCCTTCGCGAGGACCTTGAGCGCCCGGAGGTCCGTCCAGCTTAAAGCCATTTTGCATCACTCGGCTCAACACCATCAGTTCGTCGAGGCTTCCGGCCCGGCCAAACCTTGACCGATGGCGCCGCTACCTTGTTGCCACCTGTCCCGTTGGGCGAGGTCACCTAGGGCGAGGTCGAGAGCCCCTCGCTGAAATCCAACGCCGGCCCCATCGGCGCGTTCCTCAAACTATCGGTCGGAAAGCGAGCCGCCGAGTCACAAGCTGCAAACCAAACCAAGGCGATGCTGGCAAACACGCACAACCCCCAGGATCACACCTGGAGCCCCGGCCCTTTGGCAACGAATGCGAGATGAGAGCCGGGGCCCGCGCGAGGCGAGATCGGCAACCTCACGCAGGAATCCAACGCCTGTCACAGTGGCGCGTTCCTGGGTTGCGTTTAGAGAGGCGTAAGCAAATGGCCCAGAGCATCACCGCATCGACCGCCTGGCGGCCCTGGCCCTGGCAACCGTATTGCCGGCTTCTCGGTATGGGCATGACCTCGATCTTCGTCGGGACGACGAGGCTCCCAGAGTGTACCGTGCCTTCCCTGGGGCGCTGCACAGCGACGATCGCATGGCGGAGCGACCACGTGTTGTGTCCACAAACCCGGTGAAGTGGGACATCTATTTGGCGCGCCCCTCGCCGGCCAAGTTGCTTGGCGTCGTTGAAGCGGTCAGCGAACGCGCCGCGATCGCGAAGGCGGCTAAGGAATTCAAGCAAGACCCGGCGAAGCTGATCGCGGTGCGCCGCCGCTGATGGGGAGCAAACGTCCGCCATGTGGTTGACAACGGGGCGGCCCTCGGGCCGCCCTTTGCTTTTTCGGGATGAGGATTTTCTATCAGCAGCCACCCAGGGGCAAGTACAACCAAGCAAATCGCATAGCTGATAAGCGCAAGACTGACAGTATTGCTGCCGGTTAACCTTCGATCTACTGTCGTGTGCTCGGCGCCCTGCCACGCGAGGGATCAGGGATGCACTACTCAAGAGGAGTAAACCGTAATGGCAAGAATGATCTTCGCCATGCTGGCATTCACAACCGTGATGACGATCCAACCTGCCGCAAATGCGGTGCCCTACTGGCAGTGGTGCTCCCAGTATTTCAGCCGGGGCACCTCTCACGCCTGCGCGTTCAGTAGCTGGGAGCAATGCATGGATACGGTGCGAGGCATCGGCGGCTACTGCTACGCCAATCCGTACCCTGCGCCGCCGGCCGCCAGGTCAGCTAGATCGAGCCACCACGCAGCACGGGGTTGATGCGGCCCGGCGACACCTTGCGTGTGCTGACGCCGGGGTGAGGGAGGGGGCGGTTGATAGGCGGCAAGAGGGGCGCCTACGGGCGCCCTTTCGATTTCCGGCTCGCTCCTAGCAATGATCCGCGCACCATCCCGATACTGGATCGTGTCTCTTGGATAGAGCCTGACGGCGGTTGCCGTGCAGAGAACTTGCCTCGCGGCTAAAATCCTCAGTGAAAATCGGCGCAGCCGTTGATCGATCGCACACTTAATTTGATGCAGTGCGCGCGACGAACACTACCGCGCACCGGACGCCGTGACGTAGATAATCGTCCCCAGGGCCAATGCGAGCATCAGATGAAACCACACCTCGACTCTTTCCATCAAGTCGTCCCTAGCTTCCTGCTGTCCTGGTTGCATTGACGCCTCACATCTAGCAGGATTCAGTCTGCAAATTGAAACGGGCTGCGGGGACACCATGCCTTGCGTTCACTGTGGGCACCTGCTGGTCAACGAAATGAGCGATCAGCACTGGAACCACGTATTCGGAAACCAGCTTCTCAATGTCTTGCGCTGTGCGGCCCAAACTGTCCGAGCAGCCCGCAATTTCGATGCCTACTGGATGGACCAATATAAACCGGCAGTGAGGGTCATCAACTGCATCGTGTCGATCAATCGAAGAACGGCATTCGCTGCTCAGAGGTCTCTTGAATTCCAGAATGCTAATCCGAACGTGGTCTCAATCACCGATTTGCAGGCCATGCTTAACGCGTATCCCACTCCGAATCAGTTTATGCGCACCAGCCTCAACTACGAGGCGCGGGCGAACACACTCAATGCGGTCGTGGGCTGGTTGGTAGGCAACGTAAGCGGCAACGGCTCACCACACGAGCAACTGAACAATCTCACGAAGTGGGCCCAGACTGCCCACCCGAGTGGGTATCTCGGTCTTCAAATTCCAGGGTTCGGCTTAGCAAGTTTTCAATACCTTCGCATGTTGTTCTGCGCATGTACGGTGAAGCCCGATATGCATATCTTGAACTTTGTTCGACGGCACGATCCAAAGGCTAATGGGTTCGGAGCGATAAACGTCATCGAGCAGCTAGCCGCCGGTCTTGGCTTATGCGCTCGCCATTTGGACTTGGCTATTTGGGAAAATGGTTGGGCAGGGAATGCGACGGAACCGTAAGGAAAGCATCCGAACCGGTGTCGGCGCGCCTCCGCCAAGCCAGCTTCCAATCTAGCGAGTTTCAGCCGGAAGCCGGGGGAGCTACCCCCGGCCCTCGGCCTAACAATGGGCGGACGACCTGATCGCACATGTGGGGAGCGACCCCGTGCATCAAGAATTGCGAACCCGTCTAAGGTCAGGCCAACCAAGTAGCCGTTGGCCCCGGCGCGGGGATCGGCGTGCGCCGGGGCCAATTACGACTGATCGCCCCGTGGCGGATAAGCACTATGAGGCTTTGTTGTCGGTCGGCTTCTCGACACGTTCGACAAGGATCGGAAGGGCGTGTCCGCCGTGCAACACTTCCACGCATCGCCTGGGCGTTTTTCGGCATTACGGAATGTCTGAGCGCGGCATCGGTATCTGTGGAGGTCGTTGAACGGGCTTGGACACCGTGGTAGGCGCCGATCGCGGCGGAAGCGTCGAGATCCTGTCAAGAACGTACTGTTCGAAAGTCTGCATGTCGTTGATCTGGCGCGTGGTCTGCTCCTGCCCGGCCGCGAGCCGCTCGATACTGCGCTCGATTCTTCGCGCCATCTGCTCTTGACTAGTGGCGACACTGGTGGCGATACGGTCGAGGCTCTGCCGTACCGCGTCACGATCGATCGATATTGCTTTGAGCGAGGCGGCGTCTCTGGTCGCGTTGCCGTAGGATTGCCAAGCCAAGGCGACAGCTACGCCAATGGAAAACGTGATCAGGTAGCGGGCAAAGACGAGTGGATCTAGTCTGCCGAGCCTGCCGAGCGGATCCAGGTCGCCGAGTGAAGGTCGCCAACTCGGGAACTGGTCATTTTTCAAATCGGCTAGGCGAATAGCAGGTGCCTCGACGGACGCCCTGAGGGGCACCGTGTCCTCGTCAAGAAACTTGGATTGCGTCGGTCTCGGCCTGGCATTCATCTGTACCTCCCGTCATTGTTTATCGACGGTGGCCAACCCGAGCATTTTTTGTCGGTCGGTTTCTCGACAGCGCCGTAAAGAAGTCGTTCCTAGTCCCCGCAATTCTTCTTCGACGTTGAAGACCGAAGGCGCGGCTTGGCCGTTAGCGGCGCCCGCCGAGCCCCGCCGATCGCCCTTCCGCCGGACGTGGCTATTTTAGTTGAGTCCGCATGAGTGGATGGCACAGCGGGTCTACACGGGTGTCTGCCCTCTGAGCGCAAGCGCTTAAATCCACTACGGGACCGTCACTGTTGCCGCTGGCATAAGGACCAGTGCCGTAACAGCCGGCAAGCCCAAGCGACAAACACAAAATAGTCAGGTACTTCATCGCTTTCTTTCTCCATTCCGGCGAATCGCCACAATGCCCGCGTAGGCGGTCGCGTCGCCGAAATAGGTTTGGATGTCTGTACGGTTGCACACGTCATAAAAATTTTTCACGCGACCGGCACCCCTGAAAAAACCGCACCAGGCGCCTGCGCGCCGCGTGCCAGCGGGTGTGATTCCGTGTTAGTGTCGTAGCTTCTGGCGCCGGCATTTCCTTCGGCGGCGCTGGGAAGGTGTACCGGCACCTTCTTGCGGGGCATTGTTCCTGGTCAGTGCGATGAGCGACTCTTGTTGCGCGTCACTCCTCGATCGCCTTCCGGCCGGCGGCAGTAATCTGGAGGCGAATGACCTCAACTGGCTTGGCGCCAGCCTTCATGACCTGGCGTTCTGCAGTAGCAAGCTCAGCGCGCAAGAGGCCGGCGACCATGTCGCTATCGAACCCATGGGCGCGCACAAGCAGTGCTTCGGTAGCGCCATGCGGGCTGCTTTCGAGTAGCTTTAGCAGCTCTAGCGTGCGGCGGGGTTGCGGGCTGAGACGGCGTTTCCGAATGGTCATCATACGTCCAGTATTGGACGCAAGCTATTTACTTTCAATTAACTGGCGAGCCGTTGGGCCGCTTGGGCATGGGGGACTAATATCACATCAAGGGGCCCCGTCGGCTCACGGGGAACATGGCAACGAGAAAGGTCTAGTGTTGCGGGGCGGACACGCCTCTTAGATCCTTGTCGAAGGTGTCGAGAAGCCGACAGACAACAGCTCAGCACAGTCGTTTTGTCATCGCACGTGGCTGATGCAGATTCTCCAGGAGATCAGCCCGGCGTTGGCCCCGGCGCACTTCCCCACACCCCACCGTGCGCCTGGGCCCGCGGTTACTTCGACGGACTCACCGGTCCCGTTGCTGAGGGCGGGACCGGACGTCGAAACAAGACCTAAATCCCCCTCAGGGGGCATACGCGCGAAGGGGACCAAGGTCGCGTGCGGGATGTCCTCACCGCGTAGAACCGCACGCAGAAGATATTACGCACGGCCGATCAGGCATTCCGTGGACCGAAAGGTGGCCCTCAATAGGAATATTGCTGAAAGCGTCGGCATCCGGACATTGGGGCTAAAGTGAAATACCTCTGAAGGCGGATCATCTGTTCCAATTCTCGCTGCGCTCACCATGGCAGCCAAAACCAAAGTAGAAATCGACATCGACATCACGCCCGACATGCTCGCGGCCGGCCTTCAGGTGCTCGTCGACTCTGGCGTGCTCAACCGTAGCGGAGGCAGAGAGCTACCCACTGGTGCCGACGAAGGGCTTGTTACCGACATCTACAAAGCCATGATGCGGGCCCGTTCTCGGGATGCGGCCGTACAGGTGACGTTGCCTGGCGTGATCGAGCCCGGCGCTGAGCTTGTCGTCAAGAATGACAGCGACCAGCCCATACGCGTGGTGGCCGACCCACACGAAACGTTAACGCTCAAGACGCGCGACTAAGGAAAAGGGTAGGCGGAACGCTGGGAACGCCTGGCCGCTTTTCGTCAGTCTTCTTCCGGTGGAAGCTTGGACAGCAGGTGCGGCCAGTTGCGAGCGACGATGCCGCGTATTTCGTCATCCACTGCAGCTATGACCTCGGCGCCTTCCTCAAAGCGCGCTGTCCGCACTTGGCCCGACTCTGCCGACTTGGGCGCTGCAGCAAGTCGGCAGCTATCTGGGGAACACCGGTCGCGAAGCCCACGTAGTCGTGAAGGCAGCCCTTGACCCTGAGCGGAAGTCGACCACCCGATTTTGCCGTGAAGTGCAACACACCATCGTCGTTACGTGATAAGGTGTGTCGTTGGTTCGGGGGAGCATTGAGACGGCGCGAATTCATCACGCTTATCGGCGACGGAGTAGGACCTTGCAACAGCCACCCAATCATCATCTTGCGCAACTGAACATCGGTCGCTTGCGCTACGAGGTCGACGATCCGCGCATGGCGGATTTCACCAACAATCTTGCGCTGGTGAACGGCTTGGCCGAGCGCAGCGTCGGTTTCATATGGCGCTATATCGACGAGAGCGGCAATTCAACCGCAACGCGCCCTTACGCCGATCCGCGCATCGCCATCAATCTATCGGTTTGGGAGAACGTGGAAGCGCTCGAACGCTTCGTTTATCTAACCCTGCACAAGCGCTTCTATGGGCGACGCTCTGAATGGTTCGAGCATTTCGATGGGCCGTATTTCGTGATGTGGTGGGTGCCTGCCGGCCACCGGCCGAGCGTCGAGGAGGCGGTCGCGCGGCTCGATCACCTGAAAGAGCACGGCACGAGCGACTACGCCTTCGATTGGCACATGGCATCCGCACAACTTTGGAAGACGGCGCGTTGTGCGCCCGCAGGACAGGTGGCGTAACACCAAACGCCAATCCTTCCCTCGCCGGCATCCGACCGCCCCAGCAGCTATCCGGGGCTAAGCTGCCGCTCGCGGCTTTGCCGGGACGAGTCGGTCCACTCAGCGGCAAGCAAGGGGTGGGCCTTCGGGTCGCCCACCTGGCTGATGCGCAGAGAGACGTGGCCGGCGTCACAACGCGCATCGTGGGCAAGAACTTAGAATCGCGAAAGACTGGCCCAAGTGATGCTGCTCGGGCTCTATCTGCGACCGGCGCAGAGCATGCCTGGTTGATCCAGGGCATCGACGATGTCTTGGCGCGGGAAGCGCGGGCGCAGTTGCAGAAAGATGAGGCGCGGAAAGGCGGGAACGTCGCTTACGGATTCGCTCGGTGCTCTGGCGCGATAAATTGTGGCCCGGTTCGGTCCGCCGGCGAAGGCTGGGCCGACCACTGGCGCTCAGGGGCCGGCCCCCCGGATACGAGCACCCGACCATCACCGTCGTCAAGGTCGCCCAAGTTTAATCGTCGTTCACCGGGGCATGCCCCGCGGGCTTGCGCTTTGCATCATCATCGTCACCTACGTTAATGCGCCGACGCCACTATTCATAATTGTATGCGGGTGATCTTCGATAAGGCCAACATCAGGCGTTCGCTAGCTAGCGGAGATCAGGCTTTGGCTAAACGGCTCAGGTGCCGAACTTCTCAGAGCGGCCCCCGAGGATCGTGTCCGCTTGTGGCCGGTATCAACGCGCATCGACACGACTGGCGACAGTGATAATGACCCAAAGCTCGTGGATGAGGTCACGGCGTGATGGGCGTTCGGGCCAGCACCAGCTGTTGTCGTCGCTGGTCGCGAAGCGTGCTTTCGCGTCTCGGCAGGTGCCGGCCGCGGCAGGGGCACTGATATCTTGGAAATGGTGTGCCGCTCGATCTGCTCCAGGCTGTCAAAATCGCGCGCAATCCGCTCCTGGGCGGACGCGAGCTGCACGACGCTCAGATTTACCTGCTGCTGGCTGGCTGCGCGCTGATCGACGTTTTCCTGTACCGCAGCGGGATGCTGCTTATCGAGAGAGGGGGCAGCGAAGGTCGCCGGCGCGGTCACGTCCGGAGTGGTCTGCGCAATGGCCGCCAACCCGCCGAGCTGCAAGGACGAAGTCTCGACCAGCGGTCGGGCCGCATCGCTGCAGGATTGCCAAGCCAGGGTGGCAATGACACCGATGCAAAACGCCACAAGGCAGCGGGACATGGCGCGCAGGTCTCGCTCCACAGCAACGAGGCTCCGCCCGGCATTTTTCGGGTCGTCCGCGGGGGGCATGGTTGCGTCCACTGAGGACTTGATGGGCAACCAAACTACGGAGTACTCGGATCGTCTGAGGTTCAGCACGGAACCCATAGGCACCCTCCTTCCAGCTGAGACCATTGTCGTGTGAGTCGTGTGAACGGAGCAAGGGCGGAGAGCAGCGGCGCCCACTATCCACAGGAAATCCCTGTGGTTTGAAGCTCAAAAGGTCCACGAATATACAGAAATTCGCCTGCGAGCGCGCCGGCTCCGGCGCGAAAAAGCCACGGCCGATGTTAAGCGCCGGAATCTCACGCCGGTTTAGGTCCGATGGAATATCTCGCGACGCCGCCACCCCATCAGGTCGTGCCGGCTTCTCAGGTAATTTTCGTAACGGGTCGCTGCCCAGAGTGTTCGAATGACCTGCGGGCGGAGCTCAGCCAGTTACACAATGTCTTCGTGTTCGTACCTCCCCACCGCGCTTTGAAAGGATCCTCAGCCATCAATTTCTTGATGGCTTCGCGATCCGAATAAGGGCGAGGCCGCTTCCGCGCCAATTGAACCGCCTCGACGTCGGCGAGCAGCCACAGTAGCACCAACTGATTGCCGGGCTTACTCTGGTTTGGTTGCTTCTTGATGGAAAAACAGCCGTCTGCCATCCGAGTCACCAAAAGCTGATAGTCAAAAACGCAAGTGCCGTTTGCGACCAAGCCGTACAGAGGAAAAAGCAGTTCAAGGAGATCGGCATCTGCCTTGAAACGAAAGTCCGGAAACAATTCTATTGCCATCTTGAGCGCCAGACTCTTGAAGTCGCAGAAATCGTCGCCCGTTCGAGCTACGCAATAGAGCCGAAAAAGCTGCTCGAACCGCTCGACGATCTTGGAGCCAATGCGCACTATTTCTTCGGTTTGAAGGTGTAAAAATTCCTCAAAACTCATCACCTTCAGCACCGGTGGGTCGTCAGGCCCCGGTACCAGATTATAAGGCGTGAAAGCAGCCTCGATCGCCTTACCGAATTGGCCCACCAGCCGCTGCCTTGTCATCGGCCGGCCCCCTTATCGGCACGCGCTGGCGACGTTGTTGGTTCTGTTCACGCTCGAAGACTTCATCTGCGTCAGAAAGCTGTCGCGCTCGGGAATCATCACCACCGGCGGACTGCAAGTGGAAGACACAACGCGGGCGCCATGAGGCATTCCGTGGGCCAAAGAGTGGCCGGCGGTCCGAGCCTGTGGAAGTATTGCAATCCGGACACTTGGCCGATGGCAGTGCTGGCGTAGCGAAGGCGTTGTGTGGATAGGCTAGATTCTCGCCGAAGTTCGCTCCCAAACAAAGCCTGAGCGGCCCATTCCCAAGGGCGCGAACACCAAACGGCTTCATCAAAACTTCTGCTGATGGCCCGTCAGAGACGTGACGCCGGCCGCACCCGAGCGGCAGCCATCGAGGGTACTGCGGACGTGCCAGCGGTCACGAGGCGGCGGATCCCAGAGCTGCATGCGTTGCCGCCGGTGGCAAACGTCCACGCGTCCGCCCGGGTTGTGGAATCTCTGTGCTGGACGTTCGCATCGCCGTGAGATTTTGATGCTCGAAATGTGTCAGGCCGCCTTTTCAACCTGCCGCAGCCGAAAGGCGTCTTGCAGAACCCGGGCGTAGTTTCCGATCGCGATCTTTCGAATGCGGTCCTCATTGAAACGCTTCTTTTCCCAATAGTCGACGACTTTTCTCAGATCGATATAGCTCTTCATCATAAGCCCCTTATCGTTGACGGGATCGCCATTCATGTCGGTTCCAAAACCAACGTGGTCTTCGCCAATTTGATTGGCCATTGCCATCAGCCTTTCGGCATATGATTCGGCAGAGTTGCCGATGTCTACACGCCACGCCCACAGACCAACGACACCTCCTTTTCGTGCGATCCGTTGCGCACATTTAAGCGTCAATTGTCGCGCTTTCCAGGCTATCATTGTCCAATTCGGCGTGCCGCCGCTCGCGATTGAACTATGCGACCAGATCACCGGCGCTTTCGAGATTTCCAGTGCCTGGTCTACGGTCCGTTCGGTGCAGTGAGCGAGATCGACCAGGATGCCGAGCCGATTGCACTCAAAAATGACCCGTCTTCCGAAATCAGTCAGGCCGTTGTGCTCGGGAGGTTCCGTTTGGAAGTCTCCGACCGTGTTCTTGGTGTAATGCACTAATTGAATGTGCCGAATGCCAAGTTCATAGGCGGTTTGCACGCGAGAAATATCGTCCTCCAAAAAAAGGCTGCCCTCCGTCGACAAGACGATATGCGGAACACCCGCAAGCGCCGCCATCACGTCGTCTCCGTTCTCAATCGCTTTCAGCTTCTGCTCGACGATATGCTGCTTGATGCGCGCCAACTCCCGTTTGAACCACCCAAAGCTTTCTCCAGGCATTGGAACGGACTTTTGAACATACGCCCTCGGACCCAGCGTGATCCAAGGCGCATCGGCGCCCAGCGCCCAGGCCACCAGAGTAGCCTTGTCATCAGCTATGACCTGCCCCATGGGCCTCGCCTCACCGCTCTGCAGCCGGCTAAACCACAAGTGACGATGCATGTCGCCAAGGTATATCGGGTCTTTGGCACTTGCTTCGTTTGCGACCCCTAATGAGATTCCGAGCCCGACGCCCGTCTTGAGTAGTGTGCGGCGATCCAGTTGAAACATAGCGGCTTCCCTCCCAAGTTCGTCGAGAGAAAATATCGCAATTGCCCGGCGCGCGCAGAATCGAATTTGTCGGGTGCGATGTCTTCCTCCGACAGGTCCGGTCGTTGGGGCCAAGCAGCCGCGATCATCACACCCGCGAAATGACGCGATTGACCCGAAGGAGAACTTGCGTGCATTCACGCCGTCCATCGCCTTGACCGAAATGAATACCGCGCGGTATGCGGCATTGCCGCATCCGAATGCCGAGCCGCGTGGGCGCAATGCCCGCGCGGCAGCCGATTGTGCCCCCCTGCCGTTCAGCTTCGCTCACAGCCCGAAGACATAGAGCACCAGGGCTTGGCGCTG
>Ga0137359_10005448_pt1 | contig 10490 bp, 7 predicted proteins | sample Mad1_40_16metaG_FD_108281 | JGI IMG/M metagenome (GOLD analysis project Ga0137359, IMG submission 108281) | Vadose zone soil microbial communities from Angelo Coast Range Reserve, California, USA - Mad1_40_16 metaG | ecosystem: Environmental > Terrestrial > Soil > Vadose zone | place: USA... | reverse complement strand
GCGTTGGCGGTCTCGCCGCCGAAATAGATCCGGGTATAGAGATGCATCAGCATGCCGCGTCCGAACACCGCAAGCAGGATATGCGGCGCCTGCTCCCTTCCGTCGGGATCGGGCACCGGGCCCGGCCGGATGGTGTCGAAGAAATAATCGCCGTTCGCATCGGTGCCGCAGCGCCCAAAACCCCGGAACGCCGAATTGGGCAGTGCGCGCTTGTCCTTGGGATCGGAGAAACGGCCCTGCGCGTCGGCCTGCCAGATCTCCAGCATGCAATCCGGCACCGGCTGGCCGTCGCCATCGAACACGCGGCCCTCGATCCTGATGCGGTCGCCCGAGGTATCCGACGTGACGAGGTTGTTGGTGAAGGCGTCGTTCCAGTCGTATTTGCCGTTCGAGGTCAGCCCGTAGGCGAAGAACGGACCGACGGTCTGCGATGGCGTGATCCCTCTTGCTTTGGGGTCTTGCACTATTTCGTCTCCATCGGCGTCGCATTGCGCCCGCGCAGCACGATGTTGAAGCGGTAGCACAACGCCCATTCCGGTTGGGTACTTTCCAGATCGAACGAGGAAACCATCCGCATCCGCGCCTTCTCGTCCGGCACCGAATTGAAGATCGGATCGAATTCGAACAGCGGATCGCCGGGGAAATACATCTGCGTCACCAGCCTGGAGATGAAGGCGTGGCCGAACACCGAGAAATGAATATGGGCCGGGCGCCAGGCGTTGTGATGGTTGCCCCACGGATAGGCGCCGGGCTTTACCGTGACGAACCTGTAGTATCCCTCGGCATCGGATTGCGCGCGCCCCGCTCCGGTAAAATTCGGATCGAGCGGCGCCGGATGCTGATCGCGGACGTGGATGTAGCGGCCGCAGGCATTGGCCTGCCAGATTTCGACCAGCGTATTCGGCACGCCACGGCCGTCTTCGTCCAGCACATGGCCGTGCACGATGATGCGCTCGCCGAGCGGCTCGCCCTTGTGCTGAATGGTGAGATCATTGTCATTCTCGCGCACCGTCTCGTGGCCGTAGACCGGTCCGGTCAATTCCGACAGCGTGTGGCGCATCGGGATCAGTGGCCTCGAGGGCGCCCGCTTGATCGAGCTGCGATAGCCCGGCGACAGGTGCGCGGGATGCGCGGCATTGCTATCGACGGGATAGGCGAGTGACATGAAAGCTCCTGTCTATCTCCTCATGGTGAGGAGGCGCTTCTTCGGCGCCGTCTCGAACCACGAGGCCTCCTCTTCGTCTTTCGAGATGCGGCCAACGGGCCGCTCCTCAGGATGAGGGCCGCCGTCAGTTCAGCTTCTCGATCGCCATCGCGACGCCCTGCCCGACGCCGACGCACATCGTCGCCAGCGCGCGCACTCCGCCGCGCTTTTCCATGCCGTGCACCGCGGTCAGTGCCAGCCGCGCGCCGCTCATCCCTAAGGGATGACCGAGCGCGATGGCGCCGCCATGCGGGTTGACGAAATCGGCATCTTCCTTGACGCCGAGCTGGCGCAGGCAGGCGATGCCCTGCGAGGCAAAGGCTTCATTGAGCTCGATCAAATCGAAATCGCTGATCTTCAGTCCCAGCCGCTCCATCAGCTTGCGCGTCGCCGGCACCGGCCCGATGCCCATGATGCGCGGCGGCACCGCGGCCGAGGCGAGCCCAAGAATCTTTGCCCGCGGCGTCAGGCCGTGCCGTTTCACCGCGGCTGCGGATGCGAGGATCATCGCCGCCGCACCGTCATTGACGCCGGAGGCGTTGCCGGCCGTGACCGTGCCGGGATTGCGCACGATCGGCTTCAATTTGGAAAGCCCTTCGAGCGTGGTTTCCGGGCGGGGATGTTCGTCCTTGTCGACGCTGATCGGTCCGGCCTTGCCGCCGGGCACGGAGATCGGCGTGATCTCCTCGGCGAAATAGCCCGATGCGATCGCCTGGCCGGCGCGCTGCTGCGAGCGGATCGCGAACGCGTCCTGATCGGCGCGCGACACCTGGAATTCCTCGGCGACGTTCTCGCCGGTCTCCGGCATGGCGTCGACGCCGTATTGCGCCTTCATCAGCGGGTTGATGAAGCGCCAGCCGATGGTGGTGTCGTAGATGTCGGCGGAACGCGAAAACGCTTCCGGCGCCTTGCCTATCACGAACGGCGCCCGTGTCATCGATTCGACGCCGCCGGCAATGGCAAAATCGATCTCGCCGGCGCGGATCGCGCGGCCCGCGGCGCCAACGGCATCGAGCCCCGAGGCGCAGAGACGATTGAGGGTTGCGCCCGGAACCGTTTCCGGCAGGCCCGCCAGCAGCAGCGCCATCCGCGCCACGTTGCGGTTGTCCTCGCCGGCCTGATTGGCGCAGCCGAAATAGACCTCATCGACCTCCGACCAGTCGAGCTTCGGATGCCGCGCCATCAACGCCTTGATCGGGGCGGCCGCCAGATCGTCGGCGCGCACTTTGGCCAGCGAGCCGCCGAAGCGGCCGATCGGGGTTCTCACGGCATCGCAGATAAATACATCGCCCATTGACTGTCTCCCTCAATGCCGTGGTTTCCGCGCCGAACGCCCCGCATTGGTGGCGAGTTTTAGGAGCGCCACCGCGGCAGGTCAATTGTCGCCTGCGTTCCAGCGGCGCATTCGCGTGAGGTCGGTTATGCTCACAGGTCGTATGGCCGGTCGCGGAGGACGTGGAAAACGCGGTTTGTCGCGGCAAACCGATAGGACCGAGGGCTAAAATTTTGTAGTTTGCGCACCCTATGACGATCCAGCAATCCATCCCCGCGCCGCCAGATGCCGCGCAGCCCGCCGAGGCGGCGGCGCGCGTCACGCCGATGATGGAACAATACCTTGAGATCAAGGCCGCCAATCCCGGGCTGTTGCTGTTTTACCGGATGGGCGACTTTTACGAGCTGTTCTTCGAGGATGCCGAGATCGCCTCCCGCGCGCTCGGCATCATGCTGACCAAGCGCGGCAAGCATCAGGGCATGGATATCCCGATGTGCGGCGTGCCGGTGGAACGCTCCGACGACTATCTGCATCGCCTGATCGCGCTGGGTCACCGGGTTGCGGTGTGCGAGCAGATGGAGGATCCCGCCGCGGCCCGGGCTCGCGGCAACAAGAGCGTGGTGCGCCGCGACGTGGTGCGGCTGGTGACGCCGGGGACGCTGACCGAAGACACGCTGCTCGACGCCAGGACCAACAATTACCTGCTGGCGATCGCACGCGCCCGGGCCTCCTCCGGCGGCGATCGCATTGGGCTCGCCTGGATCGACATTTCCACCTCCGAATTCATCGTCACCGAATGCGGAACCGGCGAACTTGCCGCGACGCTTTCGCGCATCAATCCGAATGAAGTCATCGTCACCGACGCGCTCTATGGCGATCCCGATCTGGGGCCCCTGTTGCGCGAATTGCCGGCGGTGACGCCGCTGACCCGCGACGTCTTCGACAGCGCTACCGCCGAGCGGCGGCTGTGCGATTATTTTGCGGTCGCCACCATGGATGGGCTGAGCGCGATGTCGCGGCTGGAGGCCACCGCCGCCGCCGCTGCCGTCACCTATATCGACCGCACGCAGGTCGGAAAGCGCCCGCCGCTGTCGCCGCCGTCGCGCGAGGCTGCCGGCACCACCATGGCGATCGATCCCGCCACCCGCGCCAATCTCGAATTGACGCGAACGCTTTCGGGCGAGCGGCGCGGGTCGCTCTTGGATGCCATCGATCGCACCGTGACACCCGCCGGATCGCGGCTGCTGGCGCAGAGACTGGCGGCGCCGCTCACCGACAGCGGGGCAATTGCGCGGCGACTCGATGCGATTGCGGCCTTCGTCGCCGATAGTGCGGCGCGCGACGACATCCGCACCACGTTGCGCGCGGCGCCCGACATGTCGCGAGCGCTGGCGCGGTTGTCGGTCGGGCGCGGCGGGCCGCGTGACATCGCCGGGTTGCGCGACGGCATCTTTGCCGCCGCCGCCGCCCTGGCGCGGCTTCAAAGGCTTGACGATCCCCCGCCGGAAATCATCGCTGTCATGGACGCGATGCGCTGCCCCTCGCGCGAACTGGCGCGCGAGTTCGAGCGCGCGCTGGCCGACCAACTGCCGCTGATAAAACGTGACGGCGGTTTCGTTCGCGAAGGCTACGAGGCGGCGCTGGACGAGGCCCGCAACCTTCGCGATGCTTCGCGCCTCGTGGTGGCCGCGATGCAGGCGCGCTACGCCGACGAGACCGGCGTCAAGGGCCTGAAAATCCGCCACAACAATGTGCTCGGCTATTTCGTCGAAGTCACCGCCCAGCATGGCGACAAGCTGATGGCCCCGCCGCTGAACGCGATCTTTATTCATCGCCAGACGCTGGCCGGGCAGATCCGCTTCACCACCGCCGAACTCGGGGAGATCGAGGCCAAGATTGCCAACGCCGGCGACCGCGCGCTCGGGCTGGAGCTCGAAATCTTCGAGCGGCTCTGCGCGCTTGCCATGACGGCGAGCGAGGACCTGCGCGCCGCGGCGCATGCCTTTGCCATGCTTGACGTCGCAACCGCCCTGGCAAAGCTCGCCGTCGACGACAATTATGTGCGGCCCGAGGTCGACACCTCGCTGACCTTTGCGATCGAGGGCGGCCGGCATCCGGTGGTCGAACAGGCGCTGAAGCGCGACGGCCAGCCGTTCATCGCCAATGCCTGCGACCTCTCGCCGGTACCCCCACCCTACCCTCCCCCGCAAGCGGGGGAGGGTAGGGTGGGGGCCGGCCAGATCTGGCTGATCACCGGCCCGAACATGGCGGGCAAATCGACCTTCCTGCGCCAGAACGCGCTGATCGCGATATTGGCGCAGATCGGCAGCTTCGTGCCGGCGGCGCGGGCACGCATCGGCATCGTCGACCGGCTGTTCTCGCGCGTCGGCGCCGCCGACGATCTGGCGCGCGGCCGCTCCACCTTCATGGTGGAGATGGTCGAGACCGCTATCATTCTCAATCAGGCCAGCGAACGCTCGCTGGTGATCCTTGACGAAATCGGCCGGGGCACCGCGACCTTCGACGGGCTGTCGATCGCCTGGGCGGCGATTGAGCACCTGCATGAGAGCAATCGCTGTCGCGCGCTGTTTGCCACGCACTACCATGAGCTCACCGCGCTGTCGGCAAAACTGCCGCGGCTGTTCAATGCCACGGTGCGGGTCAAGGAGTGGCAGGGCGACGTCGTGTTCCTGCACGAGGTGCTGCCGGGCTCGGCCGACCGCTCCTACGGCATCCAGGTCGCGCGGCTCGCGGGCCTGCCGGCGCCGGTGATCGCCCGCGCCAAATCGGTACTGGCAAAACTCGAGGCGCAGGACCGCGGCCAAACTGCGCGCGCGCTGGTCGACGACCTGCCGCTGTTCGCGGTGCCGTCGCGCGCCGCCGCCGAGCCGGCGCCGCCAAGCGAGGCCGAACAGCTGATCGAGGCCGTGGCCGCGCTGCATCCCGACGAGATGTCGCCGCGCGAAGCGCTGGAAGCGCTCTATGCATTGAAGGCAAAATTGCCGAAGACACCGTAGCCTGGATGCAGCGCAGCGAAATCCGGGAACGTGGGCAATGAGGACCCGGATTTCGCTGCGCTCCATCCAGGCTACAGGTTACACGCGCACGAGCTTCCGCCGCCCGTTCCACCACAGCCCGAGATTCCAGCTCACGCAGGTGAAAAGCGCGAGGCTGAGGCCGACCACTGAGCCGAACCGAGGTGCTGCGAGGTGCAGCACCGCAATCGCGATGCCCAATCCGATCAAGCCCCAGCCGCTGTTTGCGAGCACGGCGGCGGTCGCCGGCCCGCCGATGCGCGGATGCAGGATCAGCATCATGCTGGTGAACACCACGGGAAACAGCGCGATCGTGCCGCTGACGCCGGGACCGACCCAGCCCGACAACGTCACCACTGTCGCGACCAGCGTCGCAACCAGCGACGCGCGCAGCGGGATATCGTACCAGCGGCGCGTGATCGGCGGCATCTTGACGTGGCGGAAACGCCGCAGCAGCGGCAGACAGATCGCATAGGCAACGGCATTGGCGATGAGCCCGCCGGCGAGCGACCAGTGCACCATGCGCGACAGTGCGGCCAGTGCGCTCCACACCATGACTGCGCCCACAAAGCTGACGGCCGCGCTCCGGCGCTGCGCCAGCACGACATAGGTCAAGCAGAGGAAGATCGTTATGGCGTTGATCGGCAGGCTCGCCAGCGCGGCCTCGGCGATGAACGCCGCATCGTGATCGCGTGCGAGAAACACGTAAGAAGGGCCGGCTGAAATCGGCAGCGTCGCCACCAACGCGCCGATCACCGGGCCTGCGCGCTCGGTGATCACGGACGCCGACACCACGAACGCCGCCGTCACCGCCATGCGCAGCGCCAGCGTCAGGATGAAGGCGAGATCGGGGGACATGGACACTATCGTCATCCTGAGGCGCCCGCGCAGCGCGCGGGCCTCGAAGGATGGGCCACAAGGTCACCCTTCGAGGCTCACTTAGTTCGCACCTCAGGGTGGCGGCGCGGAGGTCGTGGCTCTTATCAGTTCACACCCTTCGCATCGTCACCGAAAGCTTAGGACCATTCTTGATGGTCTGGTAGACCACGCAATAGCGCTCGGTGAGTTTGAGCAGCAAATCGAGTTTGTCCTGCGGCGCAGATGTGTCGACGTCGAAACGCAGGCGGATTTCGGCAAACCCGACCGGCGCCTCCTTGTCGACGCCGAGCGTACCACGGAAATCGAGATCGCCCTCGGCGGTGACCAGCCCGGTCTTCAGCGGCACCTCGATCGCGGTCGCTACCGACTTCAGCGTCACCCCGGCGCACGCGACCAGCGCTTCCAGCAGCATGTCGCCGGAGCACAATTCAAGTCCGGAACCGCCGCTGGCGGGATGCAGGCCGGCGACCGCCAGGGCGCGTCCGGTCTCGACCTTGCAGGCGATGCCTTCGTTCTCGATCGAACCTTTGGCCTTGAGCGTGATGACCGCGGCCGCAGGGTCGGATTTGTAGCGCTCCTTGATCGGGGCCTGGGTGGCGCGGAGTTCGGCGGCGTCCATATCGCTCTCCAGATAAATTGTGTGTCGGATGTAGTGAAAGATGGCGCGGATGTCACCACTTCATATAGCGGGGCAATTCTGCTGGATTTAAGAAAGCCATTTCATCTCAAATGGTTAAGCCGAGCGGCCGATGCAAAAATACCGCCCTCCATGTCCTGCCGTGAGAACAGCCTTGCCTGAAGAACGCGAAATCCAACATGGCCCGCCGCTCATCGAGAATGCCCCGTGACAGCGTTAGCGCGGTCCGATATCCGGGTAGCCAATGGATAATGTTCTCACACAGGCCCAATCCGAGGCCGACGAACGTTTCGACACCGCAAGGGTCAGCGCCGCGGTCGACGCGCTCGCCGCAACGCATGCCGGACGCGAGGATCTGTTCCGCTCCGCCACGGCGCAACTTTTGAAGGCCGAACTGGTTACGGCGCGCGCCATCGCGCAGGCGTTGCTGCTGAAGGATCGTCACGGCCGGCACTGCGCCGAACGGCTGTGCTTCGTGCAGGACGAAATCATCCGCATCCTGTTCTCCGCGGCGACCCGCCATCTCTATCACTCGCCGACACCCTCGGGCGCCGAGCGCATGGCGGTCGTCGCCACCGGCGGCTATGGCCGCGGACTGATGGCGCCGGAATCCGACATCGATCTGTTGTTCATCCTGCCCTACAAGCAAACCGCCTGGGGCGAGCAGGTCGCCGAGGCTATCCTTTATTGCCTGTGGGACATGGGGTTGAAGGTCGGGCACGCGACGCGGTCAGTCGATGAATCGATCCGGCAGGCGCGCGGCGACATGACGATCCGCACCGCGATCCTCGAGACCCGATTCCTGACCGGTGACCAGCCGCTCTACGACGAACTGGTGGCGCGCTTCGACAGGGAAGTGGTGCAGGGCACCGCGGCCGAATTCGTCACCGCCAAGCTTGCGGAGCGCGAAGAGCGGCACCGCCGCGCCGGACAATCGCGCTATCTGGTCGAGCCCAATGTCAAGGATGGCAAGGGCGGATTGCGCGACCTGCACACGCTGTTCTGGATCGCGAAATATGTCTATCGCGTGCGCGAGACCGATGAGCTGCTCGAACGCGGCGTGTTCGACGCGCAGGAATACCGCACCTTCCGCCGCTGCGCCGATTTCCTGTGGTCGGTCCGTTGCAATATCCATTTCTTCTCGGGCCGCGCCGAGGAGCGGCTGTCATTCGACATGCAGCGCGAGATCGCGATTCGGCTCGGCTACACCTCGCATCCCGGCATGCAGGATGTCGAGCGCTTCATGAAGCATTATTTCCTGGTCGCCAAGGACGTCGGCGATCTCACCGCGATCCTGTGCGCCAAGCTGGAAGACCAGCAAGCCAAGCCCGCGCCGGTGCTCAGCCGGATGATGGCGCGGCTGCGGCCGAGCAACAACCGGCGGCGGGTGCCCGACAGCGACGATTTCATTGTCGACAACAACCGCATCAATCTCGCCGCACCGGATGTATTCAAGCAGGATCCGGTCAACCTGATCCGGATCTTCCGGCTGGCGCAGAAAAACAATCTGGCCTTTCACCCCGATGCGATGCGCACCGTGACGCGTTCGCTGAAGCTCATCAACACGTCGCTGCGCGAGAACCCGGAAGCCAACCGGCTGTTCATGGAAATCCTGACCTCGAACGACGCCGAAGTCGTGCTGCGGCGCATGAACGAAACCGGCGTGCTTGGCCAGTTCATTCGCGCCTTCGGCAAGATCGTGTCGATGATGCAGTTCAATATGTACCACCATTACACGGTGGACGAACATCTGTTGCGCTGCATCGGTTACCTGCACGAGATCGAACGCGGCGGCAATGACGAATTCATCGTCGCCAGCGACCTGATGCGCAAAATTCAGCCCGAGCACCGTGCGGTTCTCTATATCGCCACGCTTTTGCACGATATCGCCAAGGGCCGCCCTGAGGACCATTCGATCGCCGGCGCAAAGGTCGCGCGGCGGCTGTGCCCGCGACTCGGATTCAACGCCGCCGATACCGAACTGGTGGCCTGGCTGATCGAACAGCATTTGACCATGTCGATGATGGCGCAATCGCGCGATCTGTCGGACCGCAAGACCATCGAGAATTTCGCAGCCGTGGTGCAATCGGTCGAGCAGATGAAGCTCTTGACGATCCTGACCACCGCCGACATCAGGGGCGTCGGTCCCGGGGTCTGGAACGGCTGGAAGGCGCAGCTGTTGCGCACGCTGTATTACGAGACCGAACCGGTGCTGACCGGCGGCTTCTCGGAAGTCAACCGCGCGCAACGCATCGCGGTGGCGCAGGCGGAATTTCGCGCGGAGTTCACCGAGTGGCCGGAGCAGGAGCTCGACGCCTACATCGCGCGGCACTATCCGGCGTACTGGCTCAAGGTCGACCTGCCACACAAGATCCGCCATGCCCGCTTCCTGCGCGCCAGCGAGCAGGCCGGCCACAAGCTCGCCATCAATGTCGGCTTCGACGAAGCGCGCGGCGTCACCGAATTGACGATTCTCGCGACCGACCACCCCTGGCTGTTGTCGATCATCGCCGGCGCCTGCGCCTCGGCCGGCGCCAACATCGTTGACGCGCAGATTTACACCACCACCGATGGGCGCGCGCTCGACACCATCGCCATCACCCGCGAATACGACCGCGACGAGGACGAGGGACGGCGCGCGACGCGGATCGGCGAGATGATCGAGGACGTGCTTGAAGGCAAGCTGCGCCTGCCCGAGGTGGTGGCGCGCCGTTCCACCAGAAGCGGCAAGGTACGTCCGTTCGTGGTCGAACCGGAGGTCACCATCAACAATCAGTGGTCGGACCGATACACGGTGATCGAGGTGTCCGGGCTCGACCGGCCCGGCCTGTTATATGAGCTGACGACCGCGATTTCGAAACTCAATCTCAACATCGCGTCGGCTCATGTCGCGACCTTCGGCGAGCGGGCCCGCGACGTGTTTTACGTCACCGACCTGCTCGGCGCGCAGATCAACGCACCGACGCGGCAGGCCGCGATCAAGAGCGCGCTGACCCATCTGCTCGCCCATGACGAGGCCCTGGCGCAGCCCGCGGCGTGATTGCTCCAACGCCTCCGAAAAGTGCTAATCTGCGGGCTTGGGGAACGCCACATGATCTGGATCGCGAACTTTCTGGTGGCGCTGGTCGCAGCGCTGCATGTGTATTTCCTGGCGCTGGAGATGTTTCTCTGGACCAGGCCGCTGGGCTTGAAGACCTTTCGCAATTCGCTCGAGAAGGCGAAAGAATCCGCGGTGCTTGCCGCCAACCAGGGGCTCTACAACGGCTTTCTCGCCGCCGGCCTGATCTGGGGCCTGCTTCTGGGCGTTCCCGCCTTCGCCTTGCAGATCAAGACCTTCTTCCTGCTGTGCGTAATCGTCGCCGGCGTCTATGGCGCCACGACAGTCAGCCGCCGGATTCTCTACGTTCAGGCGGCCCCCGCCGCCATCGCGTTGGTTCTGCTCTGGCTGGCGTGAGTTCGTTC
>Ga0137359_10005446_pt1 | contig 10493 bp, 5 predicted proteins | sample Mad1_40_16metaG_FD_108281 | JGI IMG/M metagenome (GOLD analysis project Ga0137359, IMG submission 108281) | Vadose zone soil microbial communities from Angelo Coast Range Reserve, California, USA - Mad1_40_16 metaG | ecosystem: Environmental > Terrestrial > Soil > Vadose zone | place: USA... | reverse complement strand
GCCACGACTTTTGCCCCTCTTACAAGAAGGAGCGGGCGAGACGCCCGCGGTCCCCAGTCGCCCGCGATCCCAGCCTCACAGCCCCGCATACCACTGGTACCCGCGGTCCTCCCAGAAGCCGCCCTTGCCGCGGGCGATGTGGCTGAGGCGGTCCACCGCCTCGATGCGGTTGACGTATTTGGCGTGCTTGTAGCCGACATGACGCTCCACCCGCAGCCGCAGCGGCGCACCGTGGGCGACCGGCAGGGCTTTGCCGTTCATCCCGTAGGCCACAATGGTCTGCGGATGGAGGGCGTCGAACAGGTCGATGCTTTCGTAATAGAACCCGCTGTTGTCGGGGGTGCGCACCATCTCGTCCATGCAGTGGAACACGATGTAGCGTGCCTCCGGCAACAGTTCTGCGGTCCCAAGGAGACGGCCCAGCGGAACGCCCGTCCATTGGCCGATCGCCGACCAGCCTTCATCGCAATTGTGCATGGTGATCTGGGTGCGCGACGGCATCGCCTTGACCTCATCGAGCGTGAGCGACAGCGGCTTCTTCACCATGCCGTCGACGGTCAGACGGAAGTCCGCAAAGTTCGACATCATGTGCCGGAAATACGCCATGCCGTTCGGCCGTTCGGTGCCGTTGGGCGGGAATTCCGGCGAGATGTCGGCCTCCGTGAACTCACGCACGAGCGGCTGGCCTGCCAGCAAGAGGCGCTGCGCATGCATCGACATGACCTGACCGAGGTCGAGGATCGGGCGCAGCCACGCTACGTCGGAAATCGCAACAGGGTCGCAGGCGGACACCAGCGTTGCGGCGGCCGCCGAACCGCCGGCGATCAGCGAGCGGCGCGTGATGAGACTCATTTTCTGATCTCCGGCAGGATCGCGTAGCGCCCGGTGATCATGGAGCGCATGTTGTTGAACAGTCCGGTCACGACGACTTGGGTGATGTGAACGAACACGAACAGCACCAGTAGATTGGCGACCACGAAGTGGATCGTCCGCGCCGACTGCCGCCCTCCGAACATGTCGAACAGGAACGGCATTGCGGCCGTCACGGCAGGCGACATGGTGAGCCCGCTCAGCACCATCACGGGCAGCAAGGCGAATATCACGATCACGTAGGCGAGCTTCTGGAGCACATTATAGCGGCGCGCAGCCGCGCCGCGCGCCCGGCGCAGGCGGATGTGGCTTAAGATGTCCGCCAACATGTGGCGCGGGCGGAGCTCGGCCGCATCCGGCATGAGATCGCGCCGGAAGTGGCCGGTGAACAGGCCGAACAGGAGATAGGCGAGGCCGTTGATCACGAGCAGCCAGGCCGCTGCAAAATGCACGTCGCGCGCCCCCGCCAGCGTGTCCGACAACGTCAGCCAGTTCGGAAATGCTGCCGAGACGGGCTCACCGCTGGCGTCGTAGGAAACACCCAATACGCCGGTGGTGATGAAGTTGTGCCCCATGATGGTGGTCACGCCGACCGGCTCGTCGGTGTCGATATCCTCCAGCGCCGCAATAGCGAGGAGGGGCGGCACGCCGCGATAGCCGTAATTCCCCCAATACAGCGCCGGATGATAGTTGAAGAGGCGCAGTCCGCTTATCAGCAGCAGGACGAGGATCAATGCGTTGATCCAGTGTGTCAGGCGGACCGCGACGGTGTGCCGATACATGACCTCGCGTCGGGGGACCACGTCCGGCTGGGCCGCGGCTTTCGTTTCGGCATTTGGTTCGCTCGAAGCCACCATGCGCTATTTTACGGGAACATGTAATACGCCGTTATGGATGCAGAGCCACTATCTGAGAGTTATTTCAACTTCTTAATGAGTCGATGTGAGGGACATGTCAGCGCCCTGTAAGCACCAAGACCAAAAATCCGGACGACGAGCAGTGATCCGAAACCCTTCCGTGCGTCCTGTCAAGGGCAGCGCTTCGCTGCTTCTTGCCGGGCAGCGGACTGGGCGCTTGCCGCAGTCAGCGTAAGCGCTTCTCGGTAAAATCATTCGTGTACATTGGGCCGACATTGATGGCGATATTGGTGGGTTTTCGGCCCATTCGACGATACTGGCGGCCCGTCGCCTCAAGCGCCGTCATGTTGGTTTGCGCGCTCGATATGAGGAAGAAGGCGGACAAGGCGCGGTCGTCGCAGCTCACGGGTGGCGAAGGTTTCACCTATGAGGACGTTGTCGCGGCCTATTTCCTTGCGGCATTACTTCGAGAAGAAGCTGCTCTCGGTCAACCGGGGTATGTGGCGCGTGTGGCAGTCCAGCAAAATCGTCAAGGCGAGCCGATGGATGATGTCATCGTCGACAGCGAGGCTGCCGGCGAGCGCAATCGACTTAGCGTTCAGGTCAAGCGCAGCGTCACGATCAGTAAGGCCAATGACGATTTCAATCAGATCATCGCGAACGCTGTCGCAACGCGTGCGAAGACGGAGTTTCGGCCCAGTCTGGATCGTTACGGCTTTATCGCCCGCGCTGTCACGGACGGCCGCTTTCAGTCTCTGCTGCGGATAATCGACCGCGCGAAGGCAAGCCCTACCGGGGCGGAGTTCGCCAATCGCTTCAGGCCGGCTAGCGAAAGTAGCAAAGAGGACATCGTGCTGCGGGATGAACTGCGCACGCTCATTCATCCTGCCGATGCCGACGCGGAGGCCGACTTTTATCGTCACTTCGTTGCGCACCGTCTTGACGGCTTCGAGCCCGGCGGCGATCGCTTCGCCGACCTTTCCAACCGGCTCGGAGCGATCTCGGCGAATGGGGAGGGACCCGGCCTGGCCGAGATTCTTTGCCGCCAGGTCCGCATCGGCGAAGGAGCCGCAAAGGTCTGGACGCGGCCTTCACTGATCGCGGACCTAAGGTCGCTGCACGCGCTCGTGGTTGCTCCGTCCTACGTCGAGGACATTCGCATTGTCGTTGAGTTGGCGCGCGACGCCGTAGCCGACATCAGGTCGGATATCGGCGGTGTAACGATTCCTCGCGATGGGCTGGTTGAGCGGGCCGAGCAAACGGCTACGGCAAATGTCTTCTCCAACATCAGCGGCCTACCCGGATGCGGGAAATCCGTTGTCCTGAAGCGCTGCGTCGAGCGCGCCATGGAGAAGGGCCCGGTCCTCTTCCTAAAATCGGATCGGCTTGAAGGAACGTCGTGGCGACCTTTGCCAATGCCCTTGGCCTCCGGCATCAGTCCGCGGTCGACCTCCTTGCCCAGATTAGCGCGAGCGGGTCTGCGATCCTCTATGTGGATGGCATTGACCGGATCAAGTCGGAGCACCGGGGCATCGTCACCGATCTCCTGCACGCGATCGAACGCGATGCAGCACTTCGGCACTGGCGGGTGGTGGTCACGTCGCGCGACCAAGGGCTGGAGGTTTTACGGTCGTGGATTCCGGCAAGCCTTTACGCAAAGACCGGCGTTGGCGATGTCGCCATCGAGACCTTGAATGACGCCGAGGCAGAAGACCTAGCCACTCATCGGCCGGAGCTTCGGCCGTTGCTCTTTGGCACGGAGGCCGTGCAGGAGATTGCCCGCAGGCCGTTCTTTGCAGCCGTGCTCGCCGACCAAGTGGCGGCCATGGGTCTCGACATCAAGGCTCCTCCCCAGACCGAGAGCGAGCTTATTGAAGCGTGGTGGGCCGTTGGCGGCTACAACGTGCCGAGCGAAGCCGCTGACGGTCGACAGCGTGCGTTGCTCGACCTTGCGGAGATCGGTGCGCCTTCCTTGGGAAAGGGCATCGGCGGTCGGAATTTGAAGCCCGAAACGATCGGACAGCTCGAAAACCTGAGGCGAGACAAAATCGTCGACGCTTCTGTTCCTGGCTCCGTCTACAAGTTTACGCACGATATCTTCTTTGAGTGGGTGTTCTTTCGCTTGCTAATCGATCGGGGCGATGACTGGCCGAAGGCATTGACCGCGGCCGGCGAGCCTCCGCTGCTGGCGCGGATCGTGAGCCTGCACTCCCAATTCATGTTCGAGGGCGCCGGCGACTGGTCCGGCAACCTCGACGCGCTTTCAAGCCAGCCACTCCGTCCGCAATGGCGGCGCGCGTGGCTACTTGGCCCCTCTGCCAGTTCGCACTTCCGGGAGCACCGGCCGACGTTCGAAGGGGTACTTTTTGCCGATGGAGCTGCGCTCCTCGCAAAGTTCCTCGTATGGTTTCAAGCGGAGCGGACTATCCCCAATCCTTTGCTTCTTCAAAACCCGAGCACGGCTTTGGAAGGGGCGGCGCTTATCCGGGCGGCCGACCAGTGGGGCTGGCCCTCGGATGTTGCGGCGTGGAGACGCGTCCTCGGGTGGGTGTTTGCTCGTCACGGACAGTTCCCGGCGGCTGCGCTGCCGCTAGTGGTCGAGCTGTTCGCCGTTTGGCAGAATATGCTCAGCAACCTGCAGAACCCGTTTTCTGAGCGGATCGTCGGCCTTGCGGAGGCGTGGCTAGCAGAGCTTGAGGGCGAAGAACCGGGGCGCTGGCAGGGTCTTCGGGCCGACACGCGCGAATCGGTTGAGAAGACGCTTCGAAACCTGATTCTGGGGTCCGCCCTGGCATACCCGGACCCAGCGCAGCGGATGGTCGATCGTGTGATTGGCGTCGAGCGGCGGGGTAAGCTGTTCGAGCTGATCGTAGCCTTCTCTCCGATCCTCGCGCAGATTTCTCCCGACAAACTGGCGCAATTGGTCTTAGCCGAAGTCATCGAGCCGCTGCCTAGTGAAGAGCTGGAGAAGGAGCGCCGGTCCCGCGACCAAGGGAACGCCCACAGGGCAGCCATTCGTGCGAAGCCGCAAGCGGAACGCACGGAACACGAAAAGCGCATCCTCCGCGGTTTGTTCATGTCGCTGGGGATGAAGACCTACGATTTCAATGACACCGGCATCGATCGTATGCACGGGTCTTTCTATCCGCCCTCGCCCGCCCACGAGCCATTCGCGAGCCTCTTTCAGTATGCGCCCGACGTTGCGCGCGCCGTCGTTCGTACCCTGTCCAATCGTGCAACCGAGGCGTGGTTGCAGGTCCATGACATCAACGCCCCGAGGTACGGGACCCCGCTTCCACTCGATATCGACTTCCCTTGGGGCCGCCAGCGCTTCTGGGGCGGCCAGCGGACATACGCTTGGTATTTCGGCGAGGGCGGACCCCAGCCGTTGGACGCGGCGTTTCTGACGATGACCCACTGGGCTCACAAGAGGTTGGAGGAAGGCCGGGAGCTTGAAGAATTGATCCACGAAGTTGTCGAGGGCCACGACAATGTGGCGGCGCTGGGCCTTGCTGTTTCGCTCGCCCTCGAAAAGGTCGAGCGATTGCCCGCAGTTTTCTCGCTCATCAGTTCCCAGCGTCTTTGGCATCTGGATTTCAGACGACAGATCGAGGAAAGCGCCCGCGAGATCAACTTCTTTGGGCTCGATCCCAGAAACCAGATGACTTCTGTCCAGAAGACCGCCGACGCCTACCTCAAGGCGCGGCACTATCGCCAGCGATCCCTCAAAGACCTGTCCTATGTGTTCGCCCTGAGTAAGGACGAACCTGATAAGACCAAGTTCCGTGAGGCCCTGCAGCGCTTCCCCGCTGAACTGCCGTACGAATACGAAGAGCAGAAGGAGGATGACACGGCCGCCGCCGGGCTAGCGGAGACAGCGCAGGCCTGGTCGAATTTCTGGAGGACCGAGAATTACGGGCTTGAGCCGATCCCAGATCAGCCGGGGATGGCTGCGCTGACCTACAGCGATCCGGAACCCGTCTCGCCGGCGGTCCAGAGACGACGGGAAGACAGTGCGAACTCTCTGCGCGACACCAGCGTGGTGACGTGGGCCACGAAATCCTTTCAGCAAGGCAAAGTCGAAGAGCGGATTTCGCTGTCGCACGCAATCGGCTTCGCGCAGTCACGGGATTCTACCCAGTTGTTCGATGCCGTGGCGGAGGCCGGAGCCGGAATGATGCAGAACTGCGTCGTCGCCGCAGCCGCCATGGCGATCCGCTTCAGTGATGACGCCAAGGATCGTGAATGGGGCTGGTCAATCATGGATCGCGTCGACGGCATAACCGAGCGTCAGAGCTACTGGCGCTACGGCAACAATCCGTATGACCCGCGCTTGTTCTATATGGCGGTTCTGAAGGGCGACCTTGCCGGCGGGCGGCCTAGGGCAGATTCCGCGGCTCGTCTGTTAACGCTCGCCGGAAACCCGAACCCGTATATCGCCCAATTCGCGCTCGCTGCCTTGCTCGATGCAAAAGCTCTGCAGCCGGCGCTCGTTTGGAATGCCGCAGCTCTGGCGACCGAACTGTTTATTGCCCATCAGGCGTTTCAAAAAGACGGCACTCGCGACGGATCAGTGCAGGAAGCCTACCTCGCTGAGGCGACAGGCCGCGCCGTGGCACGGTTAGGTGGCCAAGGCAAACCGCTCGCTCCGCTGACAATCCCGCCGGGTGCGTGGGTCAGGCAGGCGGCTCGCCCAAAACGGAAGCAAAGGGAAGAGCACTGGAGCCACCCTGACCCCGACTTCGATCAGCACTTTGCGAAAGACGTAATCCGCCACTTTCCAATTGAAAGTTGGGCTGCGTCGGCCGAGCACCGCGAGGCCCTGCTCCAGTACGCCGACGAGCTCGTCCGTTGGACGGCTGATCGGCTTTTCCCCTCATGGTTAGAGCGCCGGGAACGTGAGAGCTGCGGGACGCAGCTTTACGAATGGCTTTCAGCGCTCGCGACCTTCGTAGCCCGAGTGGCGACGCTAGTGCCGGACGGATATGCACGCTTTATCGAGCCCATTGCCAAGCATGACGACCGGGAAGTGCTCACCTTTGTATCGAACATCACCGAGGCGGTGACGACACGTCATATCTACGATGCGTCGACAGTTAGCGACGAAGCACTTGGTCTGCTCGGGAACTGCATGGATAGGATGCTGACCGAGTCTACGTTCAACCCAAACAGCCATCGGGCCGGCGACATCAACACGAACAACCTCTCTCGGATGGTGAAATCATTTCTCCTGATCTCCGTAAAAGATGCGCCCGGCGCCGCGCGGTTCGCGAATGGAGAATGGGTTGATCTTCCGCGGCTTCTGCCGTTGATCGAAAAGCTGATGATGGCAGCCGGTTGGTCCTCCGGTGTGATGGACGCCTATCTGCTCCTTTGTGAAAGGGCCAAATCTAACTTCCCCGTCGAAGCCTTCACACGGCATGCCTCTGCCAGCATGGACGCCACCAGCTTCCGGCAGGAAAGCTGGAATAGCTCGGGAACCTCGGCTGGGGTCTCCACAGCGGTCCAACGTCTTGCCGAGGCTCATTACCCGCTGACGCGGAATCAGGCGCGCGATCTGCTGATCCTGCTCGACCGGCTCGTTGACATGGGCGACCGGAGAGCGGCTGCCTTGCAGCAGTCGGAGCACTTTCGAAGTATTCAACGCGGGTGGGTGACCAGTTCGGTGCGGGTCTTGCGCTGATTGTCGGCCAGGGCCATCGCGGGTCTTGCGCTGATTGTCGGCCAGGGCCATCGCCGAGCTTGTGCGGCCCTTGGCGGTGGCCTTCTCGATGGCGCCCCAATGTCGCTCGACAACATGCGAAGCCTCGGCGTGATGTCGCCCCGGTCGATTGCGCTTGCGCCGTTGCAGCCCGCCGTTGCTAGCATGGCGAGCGCTCGGCGTTCGACGCCGAGGTGTGCCGTCGCGGTAAAGTGCTCCCTGAATAGCTCGTTGCGATAATTGCGTCGCCAAGCGCACACAGCTTCGACGCAAGCTTGATCGCTCGTCTGGTCAACCGAAGCATTGCGGCCATCGCAGCCGAAAAAGTTCCGGGCTGGCCGAAGACGGTCGATGTCGTCGAGGTGGTGGATCACCGACGCCGGTCCCGGGCGATCAGAGCTTGACCCAGGCAGGTGCGTTCAGTTCTCCGGTCGATCTCCCAATCGATAACCTGGATCGACCGGGGTCGCCTTCAGCATCACCCGCCGAAGGAAGGCGAGTTCGTTATCGCTCAGGACCGAAAGGTTGATAGGCGGAGCGTCGGTGTCGCCCCCAATGGCTAGACGCTGCGGGATAAGGCTCGCGACCACCCTGAGATAGGCGGCAGGGCTCGACTTCCGCACCTTCGCGAGCACAGCCGCACCATGCTGCACCCAATCATCGTGTACCGCTGCAATGAAGTCCTCGCCCAATTTGTTGCGCGATCCGGGCCGTCTGCCTGGGCCGCCGATATTCCCCGTTACAAAACGGCCGCCTGCGTCTCTGTCGGGCTGACGGACGGGGTGCCGTTTCGTTTTTGGTGTTGCGGAGTTCATCATTCGGTCGCCAGTGTTGGAAGTTCTGCAAAGCGGTGCAAAACCTGCCGGTTCTCCGCAAGGCCCTCTCGGCCGTCAACGACAATTATCTCAGCGTGCAAGCAGGACATCCTGGAGACCTTTATCGCGTGGCGAGCTACCATTCTTGCAGAACCGACGGTGACGGCAGCGGGAAAGCGCATTCCCGGTCTCAAGCTCGACCATCCGCGACAACTCGCCTAGACGCTCTCGTGCGCTTTGCTCACATCGCGGCCGGCAGCACCTTCACCACCACGGAACTCTACCCCCATGTCGTTGAGGCACTTCGCTGCCGTCCGCACGAGTATACGCTTGCCCCGCTGCGCTACGGCCTCTTGGCGATAAGCCGCAACTGATCGAGGGAGTCAAATTCTGGAGCCGCTGTGGCGATAGCCGCCTTCATGCGGCCGATCGACAGCTTGTTCAGGCTGCCTTTCTGACGGCCGCCTCGACGCTCTCCAGGCTTCGAACCACGTGGCATTGCTATTTTTGCTATCCGAGAGTGAGACTTTCAGCGTATCGACCAATACGCCGGCCGCAATGCTGCTGCAACGAGATCGTTCAGAAGGCGCAGGCTGGATTGAGCAGACCCAAAGAGAGGGATGGCCGTGCAAAGAACCGCGAGAGCGAACACGGTGCGATTTCGCGGATTTCATGTGAAGGCAGATTCCCTACCGTCGGCCGCAGCGTGGTCCGGTTACGGATGTAATCGTGGTGATGTCGCGGTTTGTCAGCGTTAACTTCAATTCGAGGAAGAAATCGGGGACCTCTCTGGTTCGTCGCCCTCGCTAGCGTTCGGCCGGTCGCCGAACGAAGACCTCTGTCATCCGATCGGCGAGTTCGTCAAAGTTAACGGGTTTCCTCACCCGCGGCGCACGTTTCAGCACGGGCGGGTCTCCCTTATGACCGCTGTAGCCGGTGACCAGAATAAACGGCACTTCGTGGCCCAAGAGCTCATCGGCCACCGGAGACGAGTTCTTTCCACTCAAGTTGGCGTCCAGCAGCGCCCCATCGAGACGGTTTTGGCGTACGGTCGCGACAGCCTCTTCGAGGGTAGATACCGGCCCGACAATTTCGCAGCGAAGGTCCTGCAACATCTCCTCGACCAGCATGGCGACTAGGAATTCGTCCTCCGCGATGAGAATGCGCAGACCGGCGAGTGCGTCACGTCCTGTCTCCACGGCTCAGGCCTCGGACCCCCCCGGAGGGGACGATTCGTCCCATGGGAAGGTCAGTTCCCCGTGCAATCCTTCCTCTCGATAATCCAGTGTTGCCTGACCGTGCAGCTCGTGGGTCGTGCTGCGTTCGATAAGCTCGCTACCGAATCCGCGGCGGGACGGCGTCTTCACCGGTGGACCGCCCGCTTCGATCCAGCGCAGGCGGATTTGAGGCTGGCCGCCGCTGTCCTCGCGCCGCCAGTTCACGTCGAGTGTTCCGTTTGGTGTGGAAAGCGCCCCGTATTTCGCAGCATTGGTGGCCAACTCGTGCAGGATCATAGTCAGCGCGACGCCGGCTTGCGTCCTCAGGGTGAGCCTCGGACCGTCCACCGTGATCCGTCCGCCAACGTCACCGGCACGATACGGCTCCAGCGTCCGTCGCACGAGCTGGCGCATATCGCTACCTGCCCAGCCCTCATCGACCAGGAGGTCGTGCGCGCCGGCGAGCGCGTGCAACCGGCCATTGAACGCCGCCTTGAAGCCCTCCAGCGAGCCGCTTTGCCGGAGCGTTTGCGAAGCGATGGACTGCACCGCCGCCAGCACATTCTTCACACGATGGCTCAGTTCCGAGATGAGAACGTCCCGGTGCGCTTCGGCGCCGCTGCGTATCGTGATGTCGTCAATGGCGACCAAAATCAGGTCCGACCGGCCGGGGCGTTGCAGCTTGCGCGCATTGATCAGCATAATTCTCCGGCCGAGGTTTTCGAAATTGTGCTCCACTACGAAGTCCTCGATCACGGCATTTTCGGGCAAGACGTCTTCAAATAATTTTCGCAGCGCCGGTATGTCCCACTGGCCGTTGCCCAAATCATAAATCCGTCTGTTCCGGGTGTCCTCCGCCGGCACTTGGAACAGCGTGTAGAAGGCACGATTGGCCGATTGGACGCGCAGTTCGGCGTCGAGCGTCAGCAGAGGCTGCCGGATCGTCTCGACGACGGCTTCGGCATAGATTCGCGCCTCATTGACGTCATCCGCGGCATGCTTACGCTCGGTGATGTCTGTAAAGATCAGGACG
>Ga0137359_10005445_pt1 | contig 10494 bp, 10 predicted proteins | sample Mad1_40_16metaG_FD_108281 | JGI IMG/M metagenome (GOLD analysis project Ga0137359, IMG submission 108281) | Vadose zone soil microbial communities from Angelo Coast Range Reserve, California, USA - Mad1_40_16 metaG | ecosystem: Environmental > Terrestrial > Soil > Vadose zone | place: USA... | reverse complement strand
GCCGAAGGAGGCGCCGTTCTTGGCCACCCATTTCGGTCCCTCGTCGGTGTCCACGACATGGGGCATACGGTCCTTCAACTCACGCGAGGCCATCGAGGTGAAGAGGTCGGGCGGCATCCAGGGCAGGTCGAGATGGCTGTCAGCCGAAATGCGCTTGTATTGCATGGCGTTCTCCCGTTCGATCTGGACCAAGTATGAGCCGTTCCCGAACCGGCCCGCAACTGGAGAGAGGGGACAGGCTCGACCGCCGGACCCGCAGGGCGATATCCTGATTTCAGGTCGGAGGAGGGAAAGATGAGGGGAAGCTGTCTCTGCGGCGCCGTCACTTACGAGGCCGAGGTGCCCAATCTGCTGATCGGCCACTGCTCCTGCCGAACCTGTCGCAAGGCCCATGCCGCGCCCTTCCCCGCCACGTCCCGCGTACCGCGCGACAAATTCCGCTGGTTGAGCGGCGAGGAGAAATTGCGCGCCTTCGAATCCTCGCCGGGGAAGAACCGGCTTTTCTGTTCGGTTTGCGGCTCGCAGCTGATCGCCGAGCGCCCGGCCGAGCCGCATGTCATCCTGCGCGTGGCCACGCTCGACGACGATCCGGGCACCAAGCCGGTCATCCACATCTGGCGCTCCCATGAGGTGCCATGGCTCGCCTACGAGGGCGACATCAAGCGCTACGAGGAATGGCCGCCGGGGCGGTAACTCGATGCGTTTGGCGGAAAGACCCAGTCGGTGGCATACTGATTTGCGTCATGGACACCATCCTCATGCCTTCACGCGACGCGCTGGCCGGTGTCTGCCGACGTTGGCAAGTGGCAGAGCTTGCGCTCTTTGGTTCGGTTGCGCGAGGCGCATCCCGCCCCGACAGCGACATTGATCTGCTCGTCACCTTTCAGCCGGATGCGCCTTGGAGCACGCTGGATCTCGTGGATCTGCATGAACAGCTAGCAGCGCTATTCCATCGACCAGTCGACCTCGTCGAGAAAAAGGCCATCCGTAATCCCTATCGCAAGGCATCGATCCTGCACGATAAGTCGGTTCTTTATGCCGCCTGACGAACGTGACAAGGCGCTGCTCTATGACAGGCTCGATGCGGCACGCCATTTGCGGAAGATATGGAGCAGCCGATCGCTCGACGATCTCCTGGCGGATCGTACACTCCAATGGGCAACGGACCATGGCTTCAACATCATCGGCGAAGCCGCCCGTCACGTGTAGACCACGACCAAGACAGCGTATCCGATGATCGACTGGCGTCGCATCATCGGCCTGAGCAATGTCGTCGTGTATGACTACGACGAAATCGACTATGCGCGGCACTCGCGCGTGATTCAGGAAGACGTGCCGAAACTGATTGCAGAGCTCGAAAAGACGGTCGGCTAAGGAACGGCTCGCTATGCCCATACCTGCTTGTAGAGCGCCACGATCTCGTCCTTGGTCGGCACGCGGGGATTGTTGTTGGGGGAGCCGGAGGCGAGGGCCTGGTCGGCCATGGTGACGATCAGGGAGGTGTATTTGTTCTCGTCGATGCCATAGGCCTTGGGCGTCGGCACTTTCAGGTCCTTGTTGAGATCGGTGAGGGCGTCAACCAGCTGGGCCACGGCGCTCTGGTCGCCGACATCGTCGTCGGCCACGCCCATGGCGCGGGCGCAGTCGGCGTAGCGGCCGAGGGCGGAGCCTGCGGAAAAGGCCGTGATCGCCGGCAGCAGCATGGCGTTGCTGAGGCCGTGCGGCACATGAAAGAAGGCCCCGATCGGCCGGCTCATGCCGTGCACCAGCGCCACCGATGAGTTGGAGAAGGCCATGCCCGCTTGCGTGGCCGCCAGCATCATCGCCTCGCGCGCGGCGTGGTTGCCGGGCTCGGCGCAGACGGTGCGGATGTTCTGCCAGATCAGCCGCATCGCCGAACGGGCGAGCGAGTCGGCGTGTGGGCTGGCGCGCTTGCTGACATAGGCCTCGATCGCATGGGTGAGCGAATCGATGCCGGTATCGGCTGTCAGGCGATAGGGCTTGGTCATGGTCAGCTCATAGTCGACCACCGCCGCCGCCGGCAGGCAGGGCACGCCCGCGATCAGCATCTTCTCGTCGGTCTCGGTGTCGGTGGTGACGGTGAAAAGCGTCACCTCCGAACCCGTGCCGGCGGTGGTCGGGATGGCGACCAGCGGCACGCCTTGCCTGGGGATCGGATTGGGCACCTTGTAGTCACGCATCTTGCCGCCGTTGGCCGCCAGCACCGACATGGCCTTGGCTGTGTCGATCGGCGAGCCGCCGCCGAAAGCGATCAGCGAGTCGTAGCCGCCTTCCTTCAGACGTGCGACGCCGGCCTCGATCACGTCGGTGGTCGGATCCTCGACCGTGTCGGACCACACGTCATGGCTGACGCCTTGCTTGCTGAGGATATCGGTGACGGCGGCGATCTTGCCGCTCGACACCATGAACTTGTCGGTAACGACCAGCGGTCGGGTGCCGCCGACCTGGCGCAGTACGTCGACAACCTGTTGTGATGCCCCGCCGCCGATCACGATCAGGCGCGGGGTCAGGATGGTGGCGATGGTCATGGCGTTCGTTCCCTCTTATGACCCCCAAGATGCGTCGCCTCGCGACACTTGCCAAGGCCCGCACTACGGACCCAGGATGGACAAAACTGCAATGGGGAGGCGGGAGATGCTCAATCGCATATCAGGTCTACTGGTAGCGTCGGTGTTCGGCCTGATGGGGACGGCCGAGGCACAGACGACGTTGCGAGTGGTCAACCACTCGGATCTGAAGATCCTCGATCCGATCTGGACGACGGCTTACATCGTCCGCAACCACGGCTACATGATCTACGATACGCTGTTCGCGCTCGACGGCAATCTCGAGGTCAAGCCGCAGATGGTCGACAAATGGACCACCTCGGCCGACCAGCTCACCTGGACCTTCACCCTGCGCGACGGCCTGGAATTCCACGACGGCACGCCGGTCACCTCCGAAGACGTCGTGCCCTCGCTCAAGCGCTGGGCCGTGCGCGATCCCTTGGGCCAAGCACGTTTTAGCAAGGTCGCCGAAGTGAAGGCGATCGATCCCAAGACTTTCCAGATCGTGCTCAAGGCGCCGACCGGCATCATGCTGCAGGCGCTGGGCAAGCCCTCGGGCAACGCCTTCATCATGCCCAAGAAAGTGGCCGAGACCGACCCTGCCAAGCAGATCGACGATTATACCGGCTCTGGCCCCTTCATCTTCGTCAAGAACGAGTGGAAGCCCGGCGACAAGACGGTCTACGTCAAGAACCCCAAGTACAAGCCCAGGCCCGAGCCCGCGTCGGGCCTGGCCGGCGGCAAGATCGCCAAAGTCGATCGCGTCGAATGGGTCGCCATCCCCGACCAGCAGACCGCGACCAGCGCGCTCATCAAGGGCGAGATCGACATGATCGAGACGCCGCAGCACGACCTGCTCAAGATGATGGAGGCGAGCCCCGACGTGAAGCTGGTCACCCTCAACAAGTGGGGCAACCAGTACATCTTCCGCTTCAACCAGCTCTTTCCGCCGTTCGACAATCCCAAGGTGCGCCAGGCGCTGCTCTATGCCTTCAACCAGAAGGATTTTCTCGACGGCGTGATCGGCGATCCGCGTTACTACAAGGTCTGCAAGGCGATGTTCATGTGCGACACGCCCTATGCCTCGACCAAGGGCTTCGACGACAAGTTTGAAAGCAACTTCGACAAGGCCAAGGTGCTCCTCAAAGAAGGCGGCTACGACGGCAAGCCGGTCGTTCTGATGCACTCGACCGACCTGCAGATCCTCGCCAACCTCGCCCCCGTCGCCAAGCAGCTCATGGAGCGCGCCGGCATGAAGGTCGACATGGTCTCCATGGACTGGACGACGCTGGTCTCCCGCCGCTCGCGCAAGGACGCTCCCGACAAGGGCGGCTGGAACGTCTTCCTGACCTCCTCGGCCGCGGTCGACATCGTCGATCCGCTGGCCAATACCTACATCAACGCCGTGGGTGAGAACGCCTGGTTCGGCTGGCCCAAGGATGACGAGCTCCTGAAGCTGCGCGCCGCCTTCGCCGACGAGACCGACGAGGCCAAGCGCAAGGAACTTGCCATTGCCATGCAGGTGCGCGTGTCGGAGAATCCGACGCACGCCTTCGTAGGTCAGTGGACCGTGCCGGCCGCCATGAGGACGAGCCTCACCGGCGCGCTCGAATCGCCGGTAACGATCTTCTGGAACATCGAGAAGAAGTGACGCGGACCCTCAAGTCCGCGCCTTGAAATTGAACTCCGCGCCGGCGCGGATGCCGGTCGGCCAGCGCGCGGTGATGGTCTTGAGCTTGGTGTAGAAGCGCACGCCTTCCATGCCATAGATGCCATGGTCGCCGAAGATCGAATCCTTCCAGCCGCCGAAGCTGTGATAGGCGACCGGCACGGGGATCGGCACGTTGATGCCGACCATGCCGATCTGGACATTGCTGGCGAAGGTCCGCGCGGCGTCGCCGTCGCGGGTGAAGATCGCAGTGCCGTTGCCATAGGCATGATCGTTGACCATCTTCAGCGCATCGTCGAAGCCCTTGGCGCGCACCACCGACAGCACCGGGCCAAAGATCTCGTCTTTGTAGATCTTCATGTCGGTCGTCACATTGTCGAACAGGCAGCCGCCCATGAAATTGCCGTTCTCATAGCCCTGCAGTTTGAGGTTACGTCCGTCGACCACCAGCTTGGCGCCTTCCTTCACGCCGGTGTCGACATAGCCCATCACCTTGTCGCGGTGCTGGCGCGTCACCAGCGGGCCCATCTCCGACTGCGGATCCATGCCGGGGCCGACCTTCAGCCCCTGCACGCGCGGCGCCAGCTTGCTGATCAATTTGTCGCCGATATCGCCCACCGCGACAGCAACCGAGATCGCCATGCAGCGTTCGCCGGCCGCCCCATAGCCGGCGCCGATCAGCGCATCCGTCGCCTGGTCGAGGTCGGCGTCGGGCATGATGACCATGTGGTTCTTGGCGCCGCACAGAGCCTGCACGCGCTTATGGTGCCTGGTGCCGGTCTGGTAGACGTATTCGCCGATTGCAGTGGAGCCCACGAAGGAGATCGCCGGCACATCGGGATGCGCCAGCAGCGCATCGACCGCAACCTTATCGCCGTTCAGCACCTGGAAGATTCCGGCCGGCGCGCCCGCTTCGGCAAACAATTCGGCCAGCAGCATCGGCGCGCTCGGGTCCTTCTCCGAGGGTTTCAGGATGAAGGCGTTGCCGCAAGCCACGGCCATGGCGCCCATCCAGCAGGGAATCATGATCGGAAAGTTGAATGGCGTGATGCCGGCAACGACGCCCAGCGGCTGACGGATCGACCAGCTGTCCATGTCCGAAGCGACCTGCTCGGTGAAATCACCGCGCATGTGGTGGGCGATGCCGCAGGAGAATTCGATCACTTCGAGCCCGCGTCCGACTTCGCCTTTGGCGTCGTCGAATGTCTTGCCGTGTTCGAGCGACATCAGGCGGGCGATATCGTCCGTGCGCTTCTCGACCAGAGTTTTGAGGTTGAACATGACGCGCTGGCGGCGCAGCGGCGGCGTGGCGGCCCAGGCGCGCTGGGCGATCTTGGCCGCCTGCACCGCGGCATCGATCTCGGCTTCGGAGGCGAAAGCCACCTTGGCCGTCACTTCGCCGGTGGCCGGGTTGGTGACGTCGCCGGAGCGGCCGCTTTTGCCCGCGGTCAGCTTGTTGTCCAGGAAATGTCCGATATTGGCGACCATCTCAGTTCCCTCCAATTCTTCTTCATCGATTGAGGCGGTTTTTAGCACCAAATCCGCAGGCAGGGGAGCCGATTGGAGGTCGGGTCCGCGCTTCCTATATTGATGGCATGATGTTCAGAATGCCGATCGAGGCCGTTCTCTTCGACATGGATGGCCTGCTGCTCGATACCGAAACCATCTATACACGCGCGCTGCTGGAAGCGGCGGAGTCCAATGGCCTCGAGATGCCACTGGAATTTTGCCATTGGATGATCGGCATGCCCGGCAAGGAATGCGAAGCCCTGATCCAGGATTTTTTTGGTCCGGGGCTTTCGCTCGACCGGTTCAGGGAGAGTTTCAAGGATAGCGTGGCGCGCGAACTCGAGGCTGGCCTCACGGTCAAGACGGGCGCCGTGGAGATCCTCGACTTTCTCGAAGGCCAAGGCCTGCCGACGGCCGTCGTGACGTCTACGGGACGAACGACGGCGGACCGGCATCTGCAGCAAGCCGGCCTGCTTGGTCGCTTCAAGACCATCGTTACGGGCGATGACGTCAATCATGGGAAGCCCGCGCCGGACATCTATCTCGAAGCCGCGCGCCGGCTCGGAGTCGCTCCCGAACGCTGCATTGCCCTGGAGGATTCGCACAACGGGCTGCGCGCCGCGCATGCAGCCGGCACCATGGCGATCATGGTCCCGGATATCGTGCAGCCGTCGGAGGAGGCGCGGGGCCAATGCGTCGCGATCGCCCGCGATCTCCACGCGGCGCTTGCGCTGCTGCAGCCCGCTTTGTCGGCAAACGAACCCCGCAATGTCTAGCGCTTGCACTCGATCTGGACGGAGAAGCCGCGCGCCTTTTCGCCAAGATCCGGCGTGCCGAACTCCCGGCCTGACCCTCCCGTTTCGGAGCCGACGCCGGCAAATTCGAGGAATGTCCGGGCCACGTCCGCTTTGATCGCAAAGTTCACGTTTTGCGGGATGCTGCCCCCGGTGAGGCGGGCGGTCCGCAAAGCGTTCAGCCCGGATGACACGATGCCGACCACATTGCCGCTCGTGTCGAGCAAGGGCCCTCCGCTATTGCCCGGCTGAACAGGCGCGGACATCTGCAGGTATCGCGTGTCGTCGTGTAGCCCAGAGAGGGCGCTGACGCTTCCGGTGGTGAGCGATCCGCCGGACGAAAGGTCGCCAGGCAACGGAAATCCAAAGGCGATGACCGATTCACCCTGTCGCACGGCACGTCCGCCGCGGAAGGCAGCGATCGTCGATGGTGGCGAAGCCGCCATGAGCACGGCGAGGTCGTTTGAGGTGTCCGCTTTGACCATGCTTGCCGACACGGGCACACTGCCTTGTCGCAGGAGTGTGATTTCCTTGCAGTTATTGACGACATGCGCATTGGTCAGCACATTGCCTTGCCTGTTGATATAGAAGCCCGTTCCGTTGCTCACGCGCGACGAGGAGCCGGCAGAGCCGCCTGCCGACGCGGCTGGCGTCTTCGGACCGAGATATTTGGAGCCTTGTTCACGGCTGAGACCGTAGGTGAATTTTACTGGCGTGCCATCGTCCATCGAGCCGAATCCGTAACCGCTCACCCTTGACAGGCCGTTGAATTGAATGATGGCGCGTTGGCCACTGTTGCACGTCAGCAAGCCATGGCCGCTCTCTCCGCTGGTGAGGGCGAATCGACCAACACACCTCATGCCCTTGCCGTTGTCGACTTCCATCGTACCGGTATGGTCGGAATATCCGGTGGCCGAACCGATGAAGGCGTCCCTTTCATCGCCCATGATGCCATAAACATCGGTGGTGACGGAGCAACCGGTTGCAAACAGGATAACGCCGACTGCGAGAACGATTCTTGTCATTTACGTGATACAACCTGAGGTCGTGGCCATCTCGGCGCCAATCCTGCCTGTGCTTTTGTTCCGTATCAAGCTAAGACCGCCGGCCGGGGTCATCGGCGAGGACGGACACATCGGCGACCGCGCCGTGGCAAATGTCTATGCGGTGGCGATCCGGGACACGGCCTTACCGTAACGTGCCATGATGGCCTCGCGCGCAACATGACGGCCCTCCCGCACCACCGGCACGCCGCCGCTATAGACCGTCCCGACCGCCCTGTTGTCGGAAGCGAACACGAAGGCATCGATGACGGCGTCGTCGCGGACCGCCGCGAAGCTCGGATGGTCGGTATCGAGCACGACGAAATCGGCACGCTTGCCCACGGCGATCGCACCGATCGGTCGATCGACTGCCTGTGCGCCGCCGGCGCAGGCGCGTTCGACCAGCCGGCGGCCGGTAGAGCGGCCCGCCTCGCCCAGCACATTGCGCTGCCGATGGGCGATACGCTGGCCGTATTCCAGCGTGCGCAACTCATCGGCCAGCGAGATACGAATCAGGGAGTCCGAGCCGATGCCGAAGCGGCCGCTCTGGCGGAGGAAGTCAGCGGCGGGAAACAGCCCATCACCGAGATTGGCTTCGGTGATAGGGCAAAGGCCTACGACCGATCGGCTCTTGGCCATACGCGCGATCTCGCGAGCGTCGGCGTGCGTCGCGTGGATGAGGCACCAGTTCTCGTCGACTTCGACGGTGTCCATCAATAGATCGATCGGTCGTTGGCCGTGCGCGGCAACGCAATCCTCGACCTCGCGGAGCTGTTCCGAGACATGAATATGGGCTGGCCGGCCGTGCCATGTGGTGGCAACCCAGGCAAGATCGTCAAGCGTGACGGCGCGCAGGGAATGTGGAGCGAAGCCGAGATTTCCGCCCGGGACCTTGGTCTCCATCAACCGCGCATAGGAATCGCGATTGTTGAGGAATCGCCGTTGGCTGGTGAGCGGCGGCGCACCACCAAATCCGCTTTGGCGATAGAGCACCGGCAGCAGGGTAAGACCGATGCCCGCGGCGTCGGCCGCTGCCACGATGCGCTCGGCCATCTCGGTGATGTTGTCGTAGGGCCGGCCGTCGGGCTGGTGGTGGAGATAGTGGAACTCCGCCACCCATGTAAAGCCCGCCTCGAGCATCTCCATGTAGGCGAAGGCAGCGATCGCCTCGATATCCTCGGGTGTCAGCCGGTCGACGAACCGGTACATGACCTCGCGCCAGGTCCAGAAGGAATCAGCCTCGGTGCCACGGCGCTCGGTGAGGCCTGCCATGGCGCGCTGGAAGGCATGGCTGTGCAGATTGGGCATGCCGGGCAGGACGACTCCCGCCACGCGCTCAAGGGCAGCCTCGCTGCCATTCGCAGGCTCGAGCCGGGTGATCATCCCGTCTTCGATCGTTGCCACGAGCTTGGAGCGCCAGCCGTCCGGCGTAAGTGCCTTTTCCAGATGCAATCGGCCTGCCATTTGCCATCCCGGGGAGTGCCTGCGTTGACAGGGCTTTTACGGTAAACGACAGTCCTGCGCATCGCAGGTCTTGGGGGATTCTCGCATGAAAGCCGTTTACCGACTCGTGGCCATTGGAGCCTTCTGTCTTGCCGGCGTCGCCTCCGCGCAGACCCTGGCGCCCAGCCCGACCCTCGATGCCGTCAAGGCGCGCGGCCATGTCGAATGCGGCGTGCATCTCGGCCTGCCGGGCTTTTCCTTCGCCAACGACAAGGGCGAATGGTCGGGCCTCGACGTCGACTACTGCAAGTCGCTCGCCGCCGCGGTGCTGGGTGACGCCACCAAGGTGAAATTCACCCCGACCTCGGTGCAGCAGCGCTGGGCCGTGCTGCAATCCGGTCAGGTCGATCTGCTGGCCCGCAACACCACCATAACCTTCTCGCGCAATGCGACCTTGGGCGTGAATTTCCAGGGCATCAATTTCTACGAAGGCCAGACCTTCGTCGTGCGCACCAAGGCCAAGGTGAGCGCCGTCAAGGACCTCGCCGACGCCACGGTCTGCGTCGCTGCCGGCTCGACCGAGGAAAAGACCGCTGCCGACTGGTTCCGCGAGCGCGGCCTCAAGATCACCATCATCAATTTCCAGAAGAACGACGATGCGATCTCGGCCTATGACCAGGGCCGCTGCGACGCCTACACCGCCGGCATCGGCGCGCTGGCCGGCCAGCGCATCAAGTTCAAGGATCCGGCCGAGCACCAGATCCTGACCGAGATCATTTCCAACGATCCGCAAGGGCCGGTGACGCGCTGGGCCGACGAGCGCTGGCAGCTGATCGTGCGTTGGGTGCTGAACGGCCAGATCGCGGCCGAGGCCTTCGGCATCACCTCCAAGAATGTCGACGAGATGAAGGCCAAATCAACCAGTGCCGAGGTGCGACGCATCCTGGGCGTCGAGGGCAAGTTCGGCGAGATGATGGGGCTCTCGAACGAATGGATGTACAACGTCATCAAGCAGGTCGGGAATTACGGCGAATCCTATGAGCGCACCGTCGGCATGGGCTCGCCGCTCAAGCTGAAACGCGGCGCCAACGCTCTGTGGACCAATGGCGGCCTTCTCTTCACGCCGTCGTTTCAGTGACGTTTGATGAGGACCGCGCGGCTCCAGCCGCGCTCATGAGCGGGCCTGGAGACCCGCGGTCCAGTTGAAAATCGGCTGGGCTGCCTTCCGCGACCGCAAGGTGCGTGACGTGCTGTGGCAGGTCGTGGCCGTGCTCGGCATGGTCGCGGTCGTGTACTTCTTCGTGCGCAACGCGTCGGCCAACATGGTCAAGGCCGGCATGGCCTCGGGATTCAACTTCCTGTGGCGTGATGCCGGCATCGAGGTGCCGTTCAATCTGACTGGCTATCAGCCCAGCGACACCATCCTGGCGCTGCTCTGGGCCGGCATCGTCAATACGCTGCTGGTTTCG
>Ga0137359_10005444_pt1 | contig 10497 bp, 4 predicted proteins | sample Mad1_40_16metaG_FD_108281 | JGI IMG/M metagenome (GOLD analysis project Ga0137359, IMG submission 108281) | Vadose zone soil microbial communities from Angelo Coast Range Reserve, California, USA - Mad1_40_16 metaG | ecosystem: Environmental > Terrestrial > Soil > Vadose zone | place: USA... | reverse complement strand
TGGTCCATTTTCGTTGGCGAGACAGAGCCAGCCATAGTGGCGCGAGCTTGCCAGGATCGGTGCGAATATGAGCGATTGCAGGCGTTCTCCCGATTGCGACAGTTTCGCAAGTATCTTTCGGTATCGAGTTGCATCAACAGACGTCGGCCCCTCAGGAGATGGATCGATCTGTTGAAGCAAGTCTTCGAATAATTTCACGGAGACTTTGCCGCCCGTGGCCCCTGAATGCGTGCTGCGATGGAAATACACCAGGCCAACTTGTCCTACCTCAAATACGCCCACAGCGGCAAAACTCGCTTCGGTAATGTCTCTTGCCGCGATACAGAACTTTTGCAACATTTGACGTGGATCGCGCTCTGATGCAAGTTGCTGGCCCAGGTCCACCAACATTGACAATCTTCTAAAGTTCGCATTTTCTAACTCAATGTTTTTCGTCTGCAGGAGCTTCGCCTGGGCTTTGACCTCTTCCGTTTTTTTGAAGAGCTCAACAAAAACGGCAACTTTGCTGCGGAGTATCTCGGGGTCGAGCGGCTTCTGGATATAATCGACCGCCCCTAAAGAATATCCCCGGGACGCAAGCGTTCCACCATTGTTGTCCGCAGTGAGGAATATTATCGGCGTATTTCGCGATCTCTCTCGACCCCGGATTAGGGCCGCCGTTTCAAGCCCGCTTATGCCCGGCATATGGACGTCTAACAAAATAACTGCGACGTCCTTTTCAAGCAGATATCGGAGCGCCTCGTCCCCGGAACTTGCTCGGACCAGATTGCGGCCCGGAAATTCAAGTATCGTTTCGAGTGCAAGAAGGTTATTCGGCTTATCATCGACCAGCAATATGTCTATCTGTTGTTGCTCAGACTGCATTTGTAACCTCGGTCTCCCTTAAGCAAAGGGAGTTCAGGAACGGAGCAATCTCCGCAAGTGATAGGACCTCATCCACGGAAGTGGCCTTCAAAGCAGCCAGGGGCATCGACCCGCACTCCGCTGTCTTCGGGTCCTCGACGATTGCAAGTCCTCCCGCTGCCTTTATCGCGTGCAACCCTGACGCCCCATCCGAATTTGTGCCGGTCAGGATGATGCCAACAGTACGCGAGCCAAACGCGTCCGCTGCAGATTCAAACAGAACATCGATTGACGGCCGGGCCCTCGCCTTTGGCGGCGCGGTCGACAACGCAAAATGATCGTCGTCAATGAGAAGGTGATAATCCGCGGGCGCCAGATAAACGATTCCTCCCTCGATTTGCTCTTTATCCTCGGGCTCGCGAACTTTCAGCGCGCTACTCTTTTGCATAAAGTTAGCGAGGTTCGAACTTGTATCTCGTTCTCTATGTTGCGCCACGGCAATTGGCCAGTTGAAGTTTGCCGACAACGATGACAGGACTGACTGCAATGCTCTTAATCCTCCTTTGGATGAGCCGATCACTACAAGAGGTATAGTCATTACGCAACCTTTCGGTATAAACGGTCGACTTCGTTCAATTGCACATAGAGTTCTTCACATGGTGTGAGTCGGAGCGACTCTTTATTACCGATACCAAGTACGCCAAATTTTGCAAGGCTTTCGTAGATCAGGCTGTGTACGCGTTCCTGCAGACTACGATTGAAATAAATCATCACGTTTCTGCAAAGAACGACGTGGAATTCGTTAAACGATCCGTCGGTGACAAGATTGTGTTCCGAAAACACGACATTCAGTCTAAGTGAAGGATCAAATAAAGCTCCATCGTATTGCGCCGTATAGTATTCAGAAAAGAATTTCTTCCCTGACGCTCTTATATAATTATTGGTGTACTCCTGCATTGAAGATAATGGGAAGATCCCCTCACGAGCCGATCGCAGGGAATCGACGCTCATGTCTGTAGCGTAGATTCGGCACCGATCATAAATCCCCTCTTCCTTTAGCAGAATTGCCATCGAATAGACCTCTTCGCCGGTCGAACAGCCCGCGTGCCAGATTCTGATGAACGGATAGGTTCGCAAAAAAGGAACTACCCGTTCCCGGAACGTGCGGTAAAACGTGGGGTCCCGAAACATGGAGGTCACATTAACTGAAAGGGTGCGCAGGAACTGTTCAAAGGAGCTGGGGTCGTGGAGCAATTTTTCCTGGAATCCGGATATTGTCGAAACACCTGCTTCGCGCATACTATCGCTCAATCGCCTTTTCAGCGAAGCAGGTGCGTAATTTCGGAAATCAAATCCATAATGCCTGAACATTCCTTCAAGCAGCAAACTGGTTTCGACGTCTTCCAGCGTCTCATTCTGAGGCGTCGATATCCTCATCCGCGCTTATCTTCGTTGTCGTAGAGCCAGACTCGAAGCAATGAAAGCAGTTGGTCAACGTCAAGCGGCTTCGAAATGTAGTCAGAGGCTCCTGCCTGGATGCATTTTTCACGATCGGCCTTCATCGCCTTTGCTGTCAACGCAATGATTGGCAGTTCCGAGAAATTTTCCATTTCCCGCATCGCCTTCGTCGTCTCGTATCCATCCATTTCCGGCATCATGATATCCATCAGGACGGCGTCGGTATCCGGGTTATTCAGAAGCAAGCTCAAAGCATCACGACCATTTTCTGCGTGGAGTACGCGCATGTCGTAGCTTTCCAGTGCGCTTGTCAAAGCGAAAATATTGCGAACGTCGTCATCAACCACCAGGATCTTTTTTCCCGTCAAAATCGCATCTTTCCTGTGTAGTTGTTCCAGGATTCGCCGCTTGTGTTCCGGCAGGTTCGCCTCGACGCGGTGAAGAAACAGCGCCGTTTCCGCTAGAAGTCGCTCGGGCGAGCTAACTTCTTTCACTATGATCGCATCAGCAACTCCCCGAAGTTGGGTTTCCTCCTTTTCTGTCAACTCTTTACCTGTATATACGATGATCGGCAGATCCCGATTGCCGGGCTCCGTTTGAAGTCTTTCAATAAGTTCGAAACCGCTCATATCAGGCAACTTCAAATCAAGCACCATGCAGTCAAACTGCTCGCTGTTCAACGCAGAGAGGGCTTCTTCGCCAGTCGGCACTGCTGTGGTTTCAACGTCTCCGTTACCGATAAGATCGACAATACTCATTCGCTGAACATCATCATCTTCGACCACAAGCAGGCGTCTTACGTCACGTCGATTAAAAGCCGAAATGTTGTCGAAGGCGGCTGCCAGTTCAGCCCGTGTCAAAGGTTTTTGAAGGTGCGTCAACGCGCCAAGTCTTAACGCTCGGCTCCTCTGTTCAACCCCCGAGATAATTTGAACCGGAATGTGGCTGGTTTGCGGATTGTGTTTCAGCCGGTCGAGCACGGTCCACCCATCTCTGTCCGGAAGTTTGATGTCGAGTGTAATAGCGTCGGGTTTGAACTTTCGCGCCAGATTGAGTGCGGCGTCTCCTCGCATGGCGATTATTGCCTTAAACTCTTTTTCATGGGCCAGGTCCAAAAGAATCTTAGCAAATCCCGGATCGTCTTCGACGATCAGGACTACACGGTCACCCACCTCAATTTCGTTGCGGTCATCGATTGCGATAGCAAACTCGTTCACCAAATCCTCGGCTGAACCCATGTTGGGTCCAAATGTTTCATTCAAGTCGCTTCTTCCCGCTCCATTTCCCCCTGAAAGAGTTCGAAGCGCGGTGGTCCGGCTGGTATCTGTCGGTATCGGCTTTTTGTAGGTACGCGGAAGATAGAGTGTAAAGGTGCTTCCCTCACCCTGCCGGCTCGAAACTCGAATCTCACCACCGAGCAGTTGTGCGATCTCTCGACTTATCGATAACCCAAGACCTGTCCCACCAAATTTGCGACTGGTGGTCCCATCAGCTTGCTGAAACGCTTCAAAGATGATTCGTTGTTTTTCGGCGGGGATTCCAATCCCGGTGTCCTTCACCGAAAACGAAATAACCGTTTCAGCTCGATTCAAACTGTCGAGCATGAAGTTAGCCGTCGTTTCCGCAACCCCGACCTCCAACGTAACCTTCCCGGTTTCAGTGAATTTGAAAGCATTCGACAACAGGTTCTTTAGAATCTGTTGCAGCCGTTTCTCGTCAGTCTGAATTGAAAATGGCAGCTCCGGATTGCCGGTCAATTCAAATTCCAGATGTTTGTCCAACGCCACCTGATGAAAGCTTAAATTCAGTCTTTCCAGTACATCGCTGAACGGAACCTCAGCTACATCGATTGCCATCATGCCGGACTCAATTTTCGAGAGGTCAAGTATGTCGTTGATCAACGACAACAAATCAGCACCCGACGAATGGATCGTCTCGGCAAACTGGACCTGTTTTGGGTTCAGATTGTCGTCCCCATTTTCAGCAAGCTGGCGTGAAAGAATCAGCATACTGTTCAGTGGCGTCCGTAATTCATGGGACATATTAGCCAGAAACTCTGACTTGTATTTCGACGTAAGAGCAAGCTGCTCGGCCTTTTCCTCCATGGCCCAGCGCGCTTCCTCGACCTCTGCATTTTTCGCCTCGACCTCGGCCTTCTGTTTGGCAAGCAGCTCTGCCTTCTCCTGCAACTCTTCGTTGGTCTGCTGCAATTCTTCCTGTTGGCTCTTGAGCAACTCTTCTGATTGACGGAGCGACTCTGCCTGTTGTTCCAGGCGTTCGTTCGTCTTTTTCAACTCATCCTGCTGGCTTTGAAGTTCCGTCGCGAGCGATTGCGATTGAAGCAGCAAGTCCTCGGTCCTGCTGTTTGCCTCGATGGTATTAAGGACAATACCGATACTTTCGGTCAGCTGATCCAGAAAGGCGATGTGAGTTTCGCTGAACCCGTTAAACGAGGCCAGTTCGATCACCGCTTTCACATCGCCCTCAAACAGGACCGGCAACACGATGATATTCAGAGGAGACGCTTCACCAAGTCCGGAAGCAATCTTCATGTAGTCGGACGGAACATTTGTCAGAAGGATGCGTTGTTTCTCTACCACACATTGGCCTACCAGACCCTCGCCTGGAGCAAACCTGTTTGAAAGGTTTTTTCGCTGGTTGAAGGCGTAGCCCGCCAGAAGCTTCATTACCGTGCTTCCGTTTTCAGGCGAATTTACATAACAGACACCCTGGCTCGCATCGACCAGTGGTGCAAGGTCCGACAAAACCATCTGCGCAACAGTCGTCAGGTCGCGCTGTCCCTGCAGCATTCGCGTAAATCTTGCCAGATTCGTTTTTAACCAATCCTGTTCCTTGTTCTTCTGGGTCGTATCGCGCAGATTGCGGATCATCTCATTGATGTTGTCCTTGAGCGCGGCCACTTCCCCTTGCGCCTCCACCGTGATCGAACGGGTCAGATCGCCCTGCGTCACAGCCGTGGATACCTCGGCGATTGCGCGAACCTGCGTGGTGAGGTTTGCGGCCAATCGGTTCACGTTGTCCGTCAGATCACGCCAGGTACCGGCCGCCCCCGGCACGTTCGCCTGACCGCCAAGCGCTCCTTCGACACCCACTTCACGCGCCACAGTTGTAACCTGCTCGGCAAACGTGCGAAGCGTGTCGGTCATGCCATTGATTGTATCCGCGAGTTCCGCAATTTCTCCCTTTGCCTCCACCGTCAACTTCCTGCTTAGATCGCCGTTTGCGACAGCAGTAACCACGCGTGCTATGCCGCGCACCTGGCTGGTCAGGTTTCCGGCCATGAAGTTCACGTTGTCAGTGAGATCCTTCCACGTTCCTGCAACTCCTCGGACAATAGCCTGTCCTCCAAGTTTCCCTTCGGTACCCACCTCGCGAGCAACGCGGGTTACTTCCGATGCGAACGAGTTCAGCTGATCCACCATCGTGTTGATGGTGTTCTTAAGTTCAAGAATCTCGCCCTTCACATCCACTGTGATCTTTTTGGAAAGATCCCCGTTCGCTACCGCGGTGGTCACTTCTGCGATGTTTCGCACCTGGGCAGTCAGGTTTCCTGCCATCGAATTTACGTTATCTGTTTTTTCTTTCCATGTTCCGGCGACCCCCCTGACGTCCGCCTGGCCGCCCAGTTTGCCCTCCGTTCCCACCTCACGCGCGACACGCGTAACTTCCGAAGCAAAGGAATTCAACTGGTCGACCATCGTATTGATGGTTATCTTTAGTTCGAGTATCTCTCCCTTCACATCTACCGTAATCTTCTTCGAGAGATCTCCATTCGCGACCGCGGTTGTAACGTCCGCGATATTGCGTACCTGGGCAGTAAGATTGCCGGCCATGAAGTTCACATTGTCAGTCAAATCCTTCCAAACCCCGGCGACGCCTTTTACCTCTGCCTGGCCACCCAACTTGCCTTCGGTTCCCACCTCGCGCGCCACGCGCGTAACTTCCGAGGCGAACGAATTCAGTTGGTCCACCATGGTATTTATGGTGTTCTTGAGTTCGAGAATTTCACCCTTAACATCAACAGTGATTTTCTTTGAAAGATCTCCGTTCGCGACCGCAGTGGTAACGTCTGCGATATTGCGGACCTGGCTCGTAAGATTGCCGGCCATGAAATTCACGCTGTCAGTCAAATCTTTCCACGTCCCACCGACTCCTCGCACATCAGCTTGTCCACCAAGTTTGCCCTCAGTACCCACTTCCCTCGCCACGCGGGTAACCTCCGAGGCAAAAGCGTTCAACTGGTCCACCATCGTGTTAATGGTATTTTTCAGCTCGAGGATTTCGCCCTTCACATCAACTGTAATCTTCTTTGAAAGATCACCATTGGCCACGGCGGTGGTTACGTTTGCAATATTTCGAACCTGCGCGGTCAGATTGCCGGCCATGAAATTCACGTTGTCGGTCAGGTCTTTCCAGACCCCTGCAACTCCCTCCACTTCAGCCTGACCGCCCAGTTTTCCTTCCGTTCCGACTTCACGAGCCACACGTGTTACTTCAGAAGCAAACGATCCCAACTGGTCGACCATGGTATTTATGGTGTTTTTCAGTTCAAGAATTTCGCCCTTCACGTCTACCGTTATCTTCTTCGACAAATTTCCATTCGCGACTGCTGTGGTAACTTCCGCGATATTTCTAACCTGGCTGGTAAGGTTACCGGCCATGAAATTTACGTTATCGGTCAAGTCCTTCCAGGTTCCGGCGACGCCCGTTACTTGTGCCTGCCCACCGAGCTTTCCTTCGGTTCCCACCTCACGCGCGACGCGCGTTACTTCGCTTGCAAACGAGTTCAACTGATCAACCATCGTATTGATGGTGTTCTTCAATTCCAGGATCTCGCCCTTGACATCGACGGTAATCTTCTTTGAAAGATCTCCGGTTGCAACTGCTGTTGTAACCTCTGCAATGTTTCGCACCTGGCTGGTAAGGTTTCCGGCCATCGAGTTCACGTTATCGGTTAAATCCTTCCAGACGCCTGCAACCCCTTTGACGTCTGCTTGCCCGCCAAGCTTTCCTTCGGTTCCCACTTCGCGCGCTACGCGGGTCACTTCTGATCCGAACGAGTTCAGCTGATCGACCATCGTGTTAATGGTATTTTTCAGTTCAAGGATTTCCCCTTTCACGTCCACGGTAATCTTTTTGGAAAGATCACCGTTCGCAACCGCCGTCGTCACTTCCGCGATGTTGCGCACCTGGGCGGTCAAATTCCCGGCCATCGAATTCACGCTATCCGTCAGATCTTTCCATGTACCAGCGACACCCTTCACTTTTGCTTCGCCGCCAAGCTTGCCTTCGGTTCCGACCTCGCGCGCGACACGCGTAACTTCAGAAGCAAAGGACCCCAATTGATCCACCATCGCGTTGACCAGCTTGACGGAGCGTAAGAACTCGCCTTTCAGTGGCCGGCCGTCAACCTCGTACGCCATCGTCTGCGACAAATCGCCGTTGGCCACGGCGCCAATCACTCGGGCCATGTCGGCCGTCGGACGTGCCATGTCGTCCACCAATGTGTTGACAGATTCGATCATGCTTCCCCACGACCCTGCGGCCAGGGGCATCGAGGCGCGCTGCATGATCTTGCCCTCCTTGCCGACCACGCGACTGATGCGTTCCAGTTCCCTTGACATCCGCTGGTTAATGTCAATCACAGCGTTCAAAGTGTCGGCGATCTTGCCATTAATTCCTGTCAGGTCGTCTGGAAGCTTGGCAGAGAAATCGCCTTTTTTCAGCGCTGTCAAAACACTTAATAATTGTTTTGGATCCAATGAGTTGGCGGTCGATTCTTGGTTGGCCATTTGTCCTCAAAATTTCAAATTCTGGTGTTAAAACGCAAGAAGCGCACTAACGCCTGTATTCTAAGAATGTGGAGCTAAACTCGCACACTTCGACGAAGTTATTTACGCTTGGTTTTGGGGGAAGGCGAATTAGCATATTTCAAGGGGATTTGTGCAAGCTAAAAAAGCTGCTTGGGGTCTCTATCTTTATACCCAGAAGTGAAAATTTTGTAAACCCGTTGCCCTCACCATCTCTTGCGGTTTAACACTGGTTCTCGCAGGATTAATGAATTCCTGGCGATAGCCTGGTCGACCCAGTCCTGGGCAAATTCATCCGCAATTTCTTTTCCTGTGCGGTTTACCTCTTCGACCAGTTAGTCTAATCTAGTTCGTTCCCGTTCATTTTTTCGGCAATTATTCAAAGAAGGGATGAAAATGAATCATTCACTTAACGAGACTTCGATTCGTCAAATAACCGACTCGCTAAAACAAGCAAACCAGTTGTTCTCCGATAGGTACCGCGGCGATAGGGGCAATCGTCAACCCGTTCACACCGTTTATGGGGGCGCCCATCTTTTCAAAGCTGAGACAACCTCGCGCCTTGGTACACTGGCGCTTCGATCGCTGGAACAATACGCTCCTGACGCCTTCAGCTTCGCAAGCGCTATTGGACTTGAGGGCTGCCACGAACTGCCGGATATGGAATCCACCCGAAACACTCTAATTACACAGTTGCGTGAAAATCCGGAGGCGCTCAGGTTAACCAATCGCCCCGCCTGGCTTGCCCACACCATCTATCAACGAGTGCTTGAGAAATTAACGCGAGAGCCGGTCGAAGATTTTCGAATCGACTTTGAGGACGGCTACGGCAACCGCCCCGATTTGGAAGAGGATGGACATGCTGCGGCAGCGGCGCTGGAAGCCATTAAGGGAATTCAAAAGGGTACGCTCTCTCCGTTTTTTGGTATCAGGATCAAGCCATTCAACGAAGAGCTCCGCGAACGCAGCATCAGAACGCTCGACATTTTTATAACCACTCTTACAAATGCGCTGGGTGGAAAGGTTCCTGACAATTTTTTTGTAACGCTACCGAAAATAACGGTACCCCAACAGGTGGCGGCGCTTGCGGATATCTTCGACCTTCTCGAAACCAAACTTTCGCTGCCGAGTGGCTCGCTGAAACTGGAATTGATGATTGAAACGACCCAGTCGATCATCGACGAACAAGGACGTTCAAACCTGCCGCATCTGCTTACTGCTGCTCGAGGCCGCTGTGTGGCCGCGCACTTTGGGACGTATGACTACACAGCAGCTTGTAACATCACCGCTGCCCATCAACACATGTTGCATCCTTCATGTGATTTTGCGCGCAACATGATGCAGGTAGCATATGGCGGCACCGGTGTTTGGTTGTCTGATGGAGCGACCAATATTATGCCCGTCCCACATTATCGCGTAAGCGAAGATGGTCGACCACTAACCGCAGAACAGGAAGCAGAAAACCGCCTGTCTGTTACTCGCGCATGGAAACTTCACTACGACCACATCCAGCATTCCCTGATCAACGCCTTCTACCAGGGATGGGACCTGCATCCCGCGCAACTTCCAACACGCTATGCAGCTGTCTACGCCTTCTTTCTCGAAAGCCTTGATGCGGCATCGGAGCGCTTGCGGAATTTTGTTGAAAAGGCGGCCAAAGCAACACTCGTCGGTGACGTATTCGACGACGCAGCGACCGGCCAGGGTCTATTGAACTACTTTCTTCGCGCAATAAATTGTGGAGCGCTAACCGAAGAGGAAGCCGTTCGGTTAAGCAGCCTGACTGTCCCGGAATTAAGATCAGGATCGTTTGTAAAGATTTTGAATAGCAGACAAGCAGGGACAAACCCTTTGGGTTAAGGCGAAGGGGGAAAGGAGAAGAGAGAAATCATCGGGTAACTGTTGAAGGATGTAATACCCTTCTGCGCAGTGAACGATGAAACGGCTATGGGTCCGGGAAAGTTGAGCTCTGAAAATGTGGCTATTCAAACTCATGGTGAGGCATGATTGTTAACAAAGACCTGTGGGAACAGGAGGCGCGTGGCAAAGCGCGGTTGCACAGGATTATCTTTTCAATCCTGGTTTTGTTTGTACTCATTCTCGCGGGCTGCTGGTTTCTAATCACCGAACCAGTGTTTTCTGTAACGCAACTTGAACCGATAGCTGGCGTTGAATCCTCACGTCTCGAATCAATGGTTCGGAATCTCTCGAATTCGCCACGGGATTTCTCTCATATCGAGAATCTTGATCGAGCGGCCGCCCTTATCGCTAATGAATTGAAGTCCGCAGGCGCAACTGTAACCGAGCAGGAGTATCGAGTTTCGTCGGCCAACAGCTCCGGGGTTTATAGGAACGTGATAGGCAC
>Ga0137359_10005440_pt1 | contig 10498 bp, 6 predicted proteins | sample Mad1_40_16metaG_FD_108281 | JGI IMG/M metagenome (GOLD analysis project Ga0137359, IMG submission 108281) | Vadose zone soil microbial communities from Angelo Coast Range Reserve, California, USA - Mad1_40_16 metaG | ecosystem: Environmental > Terrestrial > Soil > Vadose zone | place: USA... | reverse complement strand
GGTCCGTTGCATCTGCGCGAGGCGGAAACGCAAGCGGAGGCCTTCGAGTTCTTCACTTCGATGAAGGCATTGCATCGCGCTTCCTGGGAGCGTCGGGGCAAGCCGCATTCGTTCACCGGCACGTTCTTCGAGCGGTTCCATAGACGGCTGATCGAGCGCAGCTTTGCCGAAGGCGGGACGCAGCTTCTGAGAGCCTGCGCCGGCGACCGGATCATCGGTTTTCTCTATAACTTTCGGTTAGGCAATCGCATCTATGCTTATCAAAGCGGGTTCGACGATGCCGATCGGCGGGAGCGGCCCGGGATCGTCACGCATGCCCTGGCGGTCCGGCACGCGTTTCGAACGGGCGCGCGCGTATACGATTTCATGGCGGGGCGTAATCGGTTGAAAGAGAGCTTTGCGACCCGGTGCGAGCCGATGCTATGGCAAGTAGTCCAGCAGCCGAGATTTGTGTTTCGTGTGGAAGATCTCGCCCGCCGGGTGAAGCGTGTTCTTCGGCCGGAGCGAAACGACACGGCAGAATGATTCACCACCCGGCCGGGCGGTGAATGGGACTGCCGAGAACCAGGAGCCTCATGTCGATCCTTCTCACCGGCGCCGCCGGATTCATCGGCTTCCACGTTGCCAAGGTGCTGCTCGAGCGAGGCGATCGAGTGCTCGGCATCGACAATCTCAACAAATACTATGATGTGGGGCTGAAGGAAGCGCGGTTGGCCGAACTGCGCAGGTTTTCAGATTTTTCATTCGCGAAACTGGACGTCGCGGACCGCGGCGCCATCTTGGCCATCGTCGAACGCGATAAAGATTTGCGCAGCATCATCCATCTCGCAGCACAGGCGGGGGTTCGTTACTCTCTGGAAAATCCGTACGCCTACGTCGATGCGAATGTGACCGGTTCGCTGGTGATGCTGGAGGCCGCGCGCCGGATCGACAAGCTGACCGCGATCACCTATGCCTCGTCATCCTCCGTCTACGGCGCCAACAAGAAGCAACCCTTCAGTGTCGGGGATCGGGTCGATCAGCCGGTCTCGCTCTATGCCGCAACAAAGCGCAGTTGCGAGCTGAACGCCCACACTTACAGCTACCTTTACGGTCTGCCGGCGACCGGATTGCGGTTCTTCACGGTTTATGGACCGTGGGGCCGGCCTGACATGGCGGCCTACCTGTTCACCCGGGCGATTTTGGCCGGCGAGCCGATCAAGGTCTTCAACGAAGGCCGGATGGCCCGCGACTTCACCTACATCGACGACATCGTCGCGGGCACGGTCGCCGCCCATGATCGCCCGCCGGGCGCGGGCGCGGACGGGGTTCCCCACCGCCTCTATAACCTCGGCAATCACCGCCCCGAGAAACTCCTCGACTTCATCGCCGTCCTCGAGCGGTTGCTGGGCCGCACGGCGCTGAAGGAGCTGCTGCCGTTGCAGCCCGGCGATGTGCCGGAGAGCTTTGCCGATATCGAAGCGTCACGACGTGATCTCGGCTTCGAGCCGCGGACGACGATCGAGGAAGGACTCGCCCGCTTCGTCGAATGGTACAAGCGGTATCACAACGTAAATTGATCGGAGCCTGGCTCCCGTGCCGCTGAACACCTCACTCAAACCTCCAAGATCGTCATTGCCGGGCTTGACCCGGCAATCCAAACGCCATCTCGGGATGCCCGGGTCAAGCCCGGGCATGACGACCAGCTGATTTGGATCGGCCGTCTGGCATGGAACGCGGATTTGCCGTCATCGGTCTCGGTTATGTCGGCCTGCCTGTCGCGCTGGCTCTGGCGAAGAAGTTCGAACCGGTCATCGGTTTTGACATTTCGCAGCGGCGGATCGCTGCCCTGCGGGATGCTCAGGATGCCACGGGAGAGGTGAGCGAGGCGACGCTTCATGAGACGACACTTCGCCTCACCGACGATGCAGACGCGCTGAACGAGGCCAGCTTTTTTATCGTCACCGTCCCGACACCGATCAATGCCGAGCGCCGGCCCGACCTTTCGCCGCTGGAAGGGGCCTGCTCATTGATCGGACGGCGTCTCAGACCGGGCGCGGTCGTCGTGTTCGAGTCGACGGTATATCCCGGGCTGACTCGCGAGTTCTGCGGACCTCTTCTCGCCACAGCCTCCGGGCTCAAGCAGGGGGTCGATTTCAAACTCGGCTACTCGCCTGAGCGGATCAACCCGGGCGACCAACAGCATCGGCTCGAGACTATCGTCAAGATCGTCGCCGGCGAAGACGAGGAGACCTTGGAGCGGGTCGCCGGTGTCTACGGGCGCATCATCGAGGCGGGGATCTATCGGGCTTCCTCGCTCGAGGTCGCCGAGGCGGCGAAGGTCATCGAGAACACCCAGCGCGACCTCAATATCGCATTGATGAACGAGCTGGCGATCATCTTCGACCGGCTCGGCATCCCGACCAAGGAGGTGCTGCAGGCGGCCGGCACGAAATGGAATTTCCTGCCTTTCACGCCGGGGCTGGTCGGCGGGCACTGCATCGGCGTCGACCCTTATTACCTGACCGCCCGTGCCGAGGCGGCCGGTTACTACCCGCAGGTCATCCTCTCCGGCCGTCGCATCAACGACGGCATGGGCGCGTTCATCGCGCAGCGTCTCGTCAAGTTGCTGATCGCGGCGGAGCGGCCGGTCAAGAGCGCCAGAATCGGCATCGTCGGCATCACCTTCAAGGAGGACGTCCCCGATCTGCGCAACAGCCGCGTCCCGGACATCGTCACCGAATTGCGCGAATTCGGCATCACGGCATCGGTCGCCGATCCGCTCGCCGACCCTGCCGAAGCGAAGCGCGAATACGGTATCGATCTCGTTCCGCTCGCAGCGTTGACGGAGCTCGACGGGTTGATCCTGGCCGTGCCGCACAAGATCCTCGGCCGCGCAGGCTGGGAAAGGCTCTTCGTCACACTGAGCTCCGGCGGGGTATTTATCGACGTCAAGTCGGTAATGTCCCGCGACAGCGTTCCGAAGGAGATCCATTATTGGAGCCTGTAGCCGTCGCCTCCTAGCGATAAATCACGCAATCGCTCGCCGATCGTGAAGATCGCCCCGCTGAGCTTGGTTCTGGGAGGTCTGGCGTGCAGCATGGCGGCTGCCGACGAGCTCGTGTTGCCGCAGGCGCTCGAGCGGGGCCAGTCTACCGAGATTGCGTACCGCTTCGGCACCCCCTCAACGGGACACGGTTTTCTCGATATCGAATGGAGCGATGTCGATCGCCGGGTGGTCGAGCGCCGCCGCATCCCGCTCGACCTCACCGACGCGCCCGAAGTGACTTTCACTCTCGACATCAGACGGGCAGTGACCATTAAGAACGAGCTCGTTGCTCATCTCTCGCTGGATCGGTTGGATCGAAGCGACAATGATATCCATCGCGAAAATGACGAGGCCAAATCGTTTATCGTGCCCCCACCCGAGGGCGCGTGGTCGGATTATCAAATCATCATGTGGCAATCTCAGACGCCCGCCGGATACGCTACCTTGAAAGAGCTCGGGGTCACCGCAGGAATGGTGGAAGCCGACCACCGCGATGAGCAGAGCATCCACAATCCCGCTTATCTCACGCGTCTGCTCGACGCCGATCTGGGCTGCTATCTCGAGAACATCGCGACCGATTTCTATGCTCCCTATCACAAGTGGTACGACAATCGCCCGGTAAACTGGCGAATTCTCGAGCTGAAACAGCGGTATTGGGGGAACCGCCTCGACCCCGCGGCTTTTGTTCGCGAACCCAGCCTTTCCGATCGGGAATGGCTGAGGCGCGTCCAGGATCGTTTGATCCGCGACGTACAAGCGCTGCATCCTTACCGGCCGCTGTATTACAGTCTCAGCGATGAGGCCGGTATCGGCGATCTGTCGGCGTACTGGGATTTCGATTTCTCCGCCCCTTCTCTGGCGGCGATGCGGGATTGGCTGAAGGACGAATATCGGAGCTTGGCCGCATTGAACGAGCAGTGGGGCACAAATTTCAGTGGGTGGGAGCAGGTCATCCCGATGACCACTGACGAAGCGATGAAGCGCTCCGACCAGAATTTTTCGGCATGGGCCGACTTCAAGGAGTGGATGGACGTCGCCTTCGCCCGCGCCCTCAGGAGCGGCACCGACGCCATTCACACCGCCGATCCCGACGCGGTGTCGGCCATCGAAGGCACTCAAATCCCCGGTTGGGGCGGCTACGATTATTCTCGCCTCGCCGGCAGCGTCGATGCGATGGAGCTGTATGATTACGCCGACAATGTCGCAATCGCCCGCTCGTTCAACCCTGGACTGATCATGCTGACGACCTCCTTCATAGGCGGGCCAGCCGAGGCCCATCGCGTCTGGCGCGAGCTGCTGCGAGGAACGCGGGGGCTGGTCTTGTGGGACGACAGCAACGGGTTCGCCGGCAGGGACGGCAGTCTGGGCGAGCGGGGCCGCGAAGCTGCGTCCTATTTCGACGATATGCGAGGGGGTCTCGGCGCTTTAGTTATCAACAGCCGCAGGCATACGGACCCGATCGGCATCCTCTATTCACCCGCCAGCATGCGGGTGCAATGGCTGCTCGATCGAAGAGCCACAGGCGAGGAATGGAGCCGCCGCAGTGCGAGTTCGGAATATCAGGATGATGCGATCAGATCGAGCACGCGAAACTTCGCACATGCGCTTGAGCACGCGGGCCTGCAATATCGCTTCATGTCATCCGCAGAGGTTGGGCGCGGCGAGCTTCAGAAAGCCAATTACCGACTATTGATCCTGCCGCGCACGATCGCCCTTGCGCCCGGCGCAGCCAAAGAGATCCGTGACTTTGTCGGGCAGGGAGGGGTGGTCATTGCCGACGGCGAGCCGGGTGTCTTTGACGAGCATGGTCGAAGGGCGCCAAAACCTCTTCTCTCGGAAATCTTCGATGGCCCCGCCACACGCTCAGCCACCAACTTTGCCTTCGGCAAGGGAAAAGCGATCTACCTGCCCTTGTCGACAGACCTTCACCGAGAGAGCACGCGGCGTATCACCCGAATTCTCGACGATGCCGAGGTGAAGCCGCCCTTTCCCATCGCCCGCCCCGACGGCCGACCGGCCAATGATGTCGTGACCCATATCTTCACTAACGGAGAGCTGACGCTCGTCGCTCTGCAGCGCGACTACCCTGCCGCGTTGGACAGTCGAGAGACTGTCGTCCTGACGTTGCCGCGGCCCTTCAATGTCTATGATATCAAGGCGACGCAGGCGCTCGGGAAGACCGACCGATTGGCGGTCGAGCTGGGTCCGGTCGAGCCCGTTCTGCTGACATTGTCCGAGAAGCCGCTCGCGCCGCCTTCCATCGCCGGCCCTCGCAGTGCGCATCTCGGCGAAACTGCGGAGTTTTACATTGGGGCGGGCTCGCCGGCGCAGCGCCATATCGTTCACCTCGATGTGACGGACCCCCAAGGCAGCACGGTTGCGGGTTATTCCGGAAACTTGCTCTTTGCAGACGCCGTGACGGCAAAGCTCCTGCCGCTTGCCTTGAACGATAAAACCGGGGTCTGGAAACTCCGAGCCAGAGATATCCTGAGCGGCGAGACGGCAACCACGGAGCTGCAGGTCGAACCCTGAGTTCCGGAGAGGACGAAGCCGGCGGAGGTCATCGATGCGAATTTTCTTTGTCTGTCGGCGTGTCCCATTCCCGCCGGACCGCGGCGACAAGATCGCCACCTTCAACGAGATCCGTCACCTCTCGGCCCGGCACGAGGTGCATGTCTTCTGTCTTGGCGATGGGTCTCGAGACCTCGACAACATCCCCGGCCTTCGCAAGTATGCGAGAAGCGTTACTGCTGCTCCGGTAAATGCGCTGACGATAAAGCTGCGGGCGCTCAAGGCGCTGCTCACCGGAGAACCGCTCTCGGTGGCGGCCTTCAACGAGGTGAAGCTGCACACCGCGATCCGGCGGAAATTTGACGAACTGCGTCCCGACCTGATCATCGTCTACAGTTGCAATGTGGCGCAATTCGCCGAGCACTTCCCGCACGTGCCACGGATCATGCAGTTCGGCGACCTCGACTCGCTGAAATGGCGGCAATACGCGGAGCGGTCGAGCATACCATTGAAGTGGATCTATGCGATCGAAGAGAGGCGGTTCCTCGCCTATGAGCGGCGTATCGCACGTGCTTTCTCTTACGCGCTGGTCCATACCGATGTCGAAAGACGTGATTTCGAGCGGCTGATCCCCGGAGTCCCGGTAAGCCTCGTCGGCAACGGCGTTGATCTCGACTACTTCCGGCCCGGAGGCGAAGCGAAGCAACCGGGATCGATCGTCTTTACCGGGGTCATGGATTACCGCCCGAACGTCGACGCCGTCGTCTGGTTCTGCGACGAGATCCTGCCGGTCATTCAAGCGGAAATCCCCGAAGCGAGTTTCACGATCTGCGGAAGCCGCCCTACCTCAACGGTGCTGAATTTGACGAAACAAAGGGGCGTAGCGGTGACTGGTTGGGTTCCGGATACGCGCCCTTATCTTGATCGGGCCGAGGTCTTTGTCGCACCTCTGCGAATGGCTCGTGGGGTTCAGAACAAGCTTCTCGAGGCCCTTGCAATGGGGCTGCCTTGTGTCGCGTCGACCGCCGCCTGGAACGGAGCGGCCATCGCGCAAGGTGAAGGCATCTTCGGCACCGACAACCCGCGGGAATTTGCCGAGCATGTCGTCCGCTTGCTGCGGCACGGTGATTGGCGCGCGGATATGGCACGCCGGGCGCGTGCTGCTGCAGAAGCGAATTGCCGGTGGGAGGCACAGATGGCTCGCCTCGATCAGGTTATGGCTGCCGTCTCGCAGCCACTGCCCCGTGTGACCTCAACGTCGCTGGAACGCTCTTGATGAGGAACGCAGCGGCTGCGGATTTGAGCCGGCTGCTGAGGTGGACAAAAGTGATCCGAGATCCGGGCACTTCGATTGATCCCAGAGGTCTAGAACGCTAAAATTGAGTTGCACGCCAAAATTTCCGCCGCGGCAGGGCCGATCTCATCGAGAAACCGACGCCGCCGACGTGAAGCGGCTTGACGCGAGATCCCGCCGCACTACGCTGCTAAGATCAACGGGGGGCAGGCCAGAGACGCTGGGACGCTGTGGCAGATTCCAGAGTAGAACACAAGTTTGCCGTCGTCATGTGTGCGGATGTCGTCGGCTATTCCCGCCTGATGGGGATAGACGAGGAGGGCACCCTGGCGGCGCTGAACGCCGTCCGGCGCGATCTCGTCGACCCGACGATCATCGCGCACAGGGGCCGCATCGTGCGCACCATGGGCGACGGCCTGCTGGTCGAGTTCAACAGCGTTGTCGATGCGGTAAGCTGCGCGGTCAAGGTGCAGAGCGAGATGCCGGAACGCAGCACAAAAATGCCGGCCGACCGGCAGATCCGGTTTCGCCTCGCGATCGCGATGGGCGACGTGGTCACCGATGGCGACCTCATCTACGGGCAGGGCGTCGACATCGCCGCGCGGATGGAGAGCTTGGCGGAACCGGGCGGGATCAATGTCAGCCGAGCGGTGCGCGACCAGGTTCGCGATCGGCTGCCGATTGCGTTCGAGGATTTTGGCGAGCACGAGGTCAAGAACATCGCGCGCGCGGTGCGCGTCTTCCGCATCGTGCTGGACGACAGGGCCGCCGCCCCGGCGCGCGCGACCCGCCGAAGAGCCGCTACGCCGCCGGACAGGCCGGCGGTCGCCGTGCTGCCGTTTCAGAACCTTGGTGGCGACGCCGAGACCGAGTTCTTTCTCGACAGTGTGGCCGAGGACCTGATCACCGAGCTGGCGCGAGCGCGGTGGTTCTCGATCGTGGCCCGCAACACCAGTTTCAGCTACAAGGGCAAGGGCGCCGATTCGAAGCAGATCGCCCGTGAACTCGGCGTGCGGTATGTGGTGGAGGGCAGCCTGCGCAAGGTGGGCAACCGAGTCCGCATCTCTAGTCAGCTCGTCGAGGCGGCGAGCGGCCAGCACCTGTGGGCCGACCGCTTCGACGGCACCCTCGACGACACGTTCGATCTGCAGGACAGGATCACCGAGAGCGTCATCGGCTCGGTCGGGCCGGTCCTGCGCGAGGCCGAGATCGAGCGGGCGCGGCGCAAACCCGAGGCGAACCAGGACGCCTACGACCTGACCTTGCGGGCCTTTCCTCCGACCTTCGCCGAAACGGCGGAAGACAACGGGCAAGCGTTGCGGCTGTTGACCGAGGTGCTGGAGGCGGATCCCGCCTACCCGATGGCCAATGCCCTGGCCGCGTGGTGCCACCAGCAGCGCCATCTGATGGATTGGCCAGGCGTGCAGCCCGATGACCGGGAGGCTGCAAGACGGATGGCGCGGGTCGCGATCACCGGAGGCGGCGATGCACCGCTCGCCCTCGTGCTGGGGGGCGCGGTGCACGCCAGCCTGACGCGCGACCACGATTTTGCGCTCGCGGCTGTCGACCGCGCCATGATGATCAATACCAACGCCGCCGCGGTTCTTGGCTTCGATGCCCTGACGAGATGTGTTTGCGGTTCCTACGACGCCGCCATCGAGAACGCCGAGAAAGCGCTGCAGCTGAGCCCCCTGGAGCCGCTCGTCTATCACGCGGGATTTGCGTTGGCATTGGCTTGCCTGCTCACCGGCCGCACTGAAGAAGCGGTCGCGCATGCCCGCAAGGCGATCGAGGGCAACCGCAACTTTGTCCTCCCTTATTGTGTGCTTGCCCTGGGATGCGCCCGTCTCGGTCATGCCGACGAGGCCGAGCAGGCGGTGCGCCACCTGGTCCGTGTGGCGCCCCGCTTTCGCCTGGGCGCGTTGCGCAAGATCCGCTTTGCCGACGCGGCGCGCCTCCAATCCGATCTCGAATTGCTCGGCGAAGCGCAAATCCCCGAGTGAGCATGGCGCGGTTTGTCGACGAACCCCATCGATCCCACCTGATAATCCTGATAAATCAGGGCAAGATCAGGTCGGATTCCGGTTCCGTGGCGGAAATCTTCGTGTTTCGGATAGCGGCGGCGAAATAACAGGAAGACGCTGCTGCGGCCCCGTCGGCCCTTTGCCCTCTCCCCCTGAAGGGTGGAGGGGGCTCGCGCCTGCGCTTTCGCACAATTGCGAGGAAGAGCAGAACCTCGTTCGAACGGCTCCACCATCTAGGCGACTGCATCGCGTGCTCCGTCATAAGCGGGGACGGTACCACGCCATTGGGGCAATTTTCGGGTTGGCCGCCGTACCCTTTAGATTGCGGGTAGATTCGCACCGAGACCGGAAAAATCGCGCAAGTGTGAGCCGGTTCACACTATACTCGGCGCGAGGCGGAGAATTTTGCCCGCATCTTGCGAAAAAAAAGGTGCACGGCTGTCGTGATGGATGAAGCCACAGGAGGCGTTACGCGCCGGCTGGCGGCCATTCTGGTAGCCGGCTATAGCCGGCTGCTCCCCGGCGACGAGAAAGAGAACTTCGCCGAGCTGAGGGGGCTTCTGACCGGGGTGATCGAACCGCAAATCGGCGAATTCGGCGGAAACATCTTCAAGGAGACCGCCGAACTGCTGCTGGCCGATTTCGAAGACGTCGGCGAGGCGGCGCGCTGTGCGGCCGCTCTGCGCGACGCGGTCGCGCAAACGAACCAGACGCTGCCTGAGGAACAGCGCATCGCGATGCGGATCGGGATCAATTTCGGCGACATCATCGCGGAGGAAGGCGACATCTTCGGCGACGGCGTCAACATTGCGGCGCGGGTCGAGGCGCTGGCCAAGCCCGGTAGTGTTTACGTCTCGGAAATCGTCCACAAACAGGTCGCCGAGAGGGGCGATTTCGATTTCGAGGATCTCGGGCCCCAGAGCCTCAAGAACATAGCGAGGCCCATCAGGGTCTACCGGATGGCCGGCGAGATGGCCGAACTGTCGGAACACCTCCTCGCCGCTGGCGCCAGGTTCTCCGCGAGCGCGCCGGTCTTCGACGATCGGCGCGCCATCGCGGTCTTGCCCTTCGCCAATTTCAGCGGCGATCCGGAGCAGGAGTTCTTCGCCGACGGCATCACCGAGGACATCATTTCGATGCTCGCCGGCTGGCGCGCCTTTCCGGTGATCGCCCGCAACTCGACCTTCACCTACAAAGGCAAGGCCGTCGACATCAAGAAGGTCGGCGAGGAATTGGGCGTGCGCTATGTCGTCGAAGGCAGCGTGCGCAAATCGGGCCGTCGCGTCCGCGTCACGATCCAGTTGATCCGGGCCGACACGAACCATCACATAATGGCCGAGCGGTACGATCGCGACCTCACCGATTTGTTCGAGCTGCAGGATGAGATCGCCCACACGATCGCCGGCGCGATCGAACCGGAACTCCTCAGATTCGAGCGCGAACGCATCGCCGAGCGGCCGCAGCACAGCGAGGATGCCTACGAACTCTACCAGCGCGGCATGTTCCACCATTACCGTCAGAACAAGGCGGACAATGTCGAGGCGCGGGCCTTTTTCCGGCGCGCGCTGGCGATCGACGCGCAATACCCGCAGGCCACCGCGGCCCTGTCGATCGCGTTATCCGCCGCGGCTCAGCCCGGCT
>Ga0137359_10005437_pt1 | contig 10500 bp, 12 predicted proteins | sample Mad1_40_16metaG_FD_108281 | JGI IMG/M metagenome (GOLD analysis project Ga0137359, IMG submission 108281) | Vadose zone soil microbial communities from Angelo Coast Range Reserve, California, USA - Mad1_40_16 metaG | ecosystem: Environmental > Terrestrial > Soil > Vadose zone | place: USA... | reverse complement strand
CGAAAGCTGCGTCCCGAATTCATGGCCGCAACGGCTGTTTCCTGAGTTCCGATCGCTGCAGTCGGTTGTCTTCAGCGTGTAGTTGAACATGGTCTGGTCGGCGGCCAAACCCACATTCACCGGATCGTAAGCCGGTCCTACCTGAAACGCGGCGGGCCTTTCAGTCACCGGTTTGAGCAGGTCGGCCAGCGTCGGAACGGAGCCGTTGTGCAGGTACGGGGCTGTCGCCCAGATGCCTTGGAGCACACGGGATTCATAGGTGCGGGGAACAGGCGCCGGAAGGAATGCACCTTTGAGATCTGCCATCTCTGGGGTGAAGCTGAAAGTCGATCGCCGCCGCGCTTGCGCCTGCGGCGCGGCGAGCGGGACATATTCCTGCAAGATCGATCCGACGACCGATACTCCGAGGATGTTGATAGATTTGTCGCGAGGCTGGAGCGGTGAAATAACGACCGGGATCTCTGCGCCGTTCAGGACGCCGCTTTGGGCGGTCCAGTCGAGAATGTCGTATTCCCTGCTGTCCGTGCCAACGTCCTGGATTGGTGTCGCCCAGGTCTTCTGCTCAAAAAACCGCGTCACACCGGGCCGGATTGCATGACACTCGGCGCACCCGCCCTGCTCCTTCGGCCACCCATAGATCGCCTCGCCCTGCTTCGCGAGCACTGGATCGACCGCAAATGGCCATTTCGGCGGGCCGATCTTCTTGACCAGCCCCTCGAGCGCGTTGAGGCCATGGAAGTTCCCCGAGTTCTCGTTCAAGTAGTCGACGCCGAGCAGATGCCACCGATCCTTCTTCGGGCGGTAGACGGCAAACACCCCGTACACCTCGCCCAGATTGCGGGACAGACCGAGAATGTCGTTGCCGTTATCGGCAAAACCCGGCCACTGCGTCTTGTCCTGAACCGGAGAGTTCCACAGGAAAGGATAACGGACCGGCGCGTCTGCGCGCTGGATGTTCTCTGCGATGACACGCGTCGGCGCCGGCCCGATATCGAGCCCGGTGAGCCGGTTGAAGATCATCGCGACTGCGTCTAGCCGCGCCGGCCCCCAGGCATTCGGCGGCAGCGCGCGTGTCATAAGCGTGTGATAGGGGTAGAACCAGTCGGACACCTCCTGACGCAGACTCGCCTTTTCTTGCGGCGTGGGGGGACGGCCGAGGACGGCCTGCGCGAACTCCGAAAACGCCGTTTCGTTGGTCAGCACCGTGTTCACTGCGGTGTCGAGATCGGCAAGGAAACTCTGGAAATCGACGATGGCTGGGCCGCCATCGACCCGGTAGGCGGTGTTGGCGACCGTGATCTGCCGCGTGTGGCAGGCCGAGCAGGTCATGCCGATGGTTTCGCTGCCGCTCGAGCCGGCGACGGTGAAGCCGATCGGCATTCCGGGAATGTCGCTATTCGGCAGGTAGCCGTAACGGGCGAGACTATCGGCCATGAACGGCTCGCCGTTCGGCTGCTTCAGCGCTTGTATCCAGCGCAGAGGCATGATGCGCGAACCCTGGTCCCGGCTGTAGAAGTCGCTGCGGGCGCTCGGGGTCCAGTTCGGTCCCTGATCCAACAACACCGGCTGCGGGGTTGTCAGATCCGCCGGCCTGGAGGGGGGCGGCGGTGCACAGGAAGCGATGGCGAAAGCCACCGCGGCGCAGCATCCGATACCAAAGACAGCTGCTATCGTCATGCGCGTGCCCTCTCTTCGTGCAGCGAAGGTGATCGCCCAAAATCGACGCCTCACTATAGTTAACATTGGCCGATCGCTGGGAGCCAAGCATCTGATTGGCGAGATGCCGAGGTCGAGATGGACGACAACGCCGTCCTCGTCGATATTGACCTCCCGACGCGGGCGGCCCAGGGAGATCGAATATGGTTGAGACTGCGCGTGATCCGGTCCCGTTCCGGCCGTACGACCCGGGGACACAGCCCCCCTTTGACGCGCCCGCCTATGGCAGCACCCACAAACGGCATCCGCAGGAAAGCCTGGTACGGCTGCCGCACACCATCACCGAGATCACCGGCCCGCGTTTTGCCGCCGCCCAGTTCCCGCCGATACCCGATTTATCGGTGGTGAACGGCAAACCGGCACTCGGCGAGCGCATCATCGTGCACGGCCGGATCACCGACGAGGATGGCCGGGCGATACCCCAAACCATTGTCGAGATCTGGCAAGCCAATGCTTCCGGCCGCTATCAGCACCCGGGCGACCAGCACGACGCGCCGCTCGATCCGAATTTTCGCGGCGAGGGCCGCGTCTACACCGATGATGACGGCTGGTATCGGTTCACTTCGATCAAGCCGGGCGCCTATCCCTGGCGCAATCACGACAATGCCTGGCGGCCGAACCATATCCATTTATCGTTTTTCGGGTCCGGCTTTGCCGCGCGGCTGATTACGCAGATGTATTTCCCGGGTGATCCGCTGCTCGAGCTCGATCCGGTCTTCCTGTCGATCCCCGATGAAGAGGCGCGCAACCGTTTGATCTGCAAATTCGACATCGCGGTCACCGCGCCCGAATGGGCGCTGGGCTATCGTTTCGACGTCGTGCTGCGCGGCCGGGAAGCAACGCCGATGGAGGGTTGACCCGTGCCGAGCGCCACCGGCAGCCAGACGATCGGTCCCTTCTGGCATTTGATCGAGCACCCGGAATGGGCCGATCTGACACGGTTCGGCGCCGCTGGCGAGCGGATCACGCTGACCGGTTCAATTGTGGATGGCGACGGCAATCCAGTGACGGATGCCGCCGTCGAGCTGTGGCAGGCCGACCCGCCCGCAGACGAGCATTTTCCGGCCTTCGGGCGATCCCGCACGGATGAGCGCGGGGAGTTCCGTTTTACCACCGTGAAGCCGGGCCCGGTGCCGGGCCACGGCAATGCGCAGCAGGCTCCTCACTGCGCCGTTGCCTTGCACGCCCGCGGTCTCCTCAAGGCTCTCGTCACGCGCGCCTATTTCGCTGGCGAGCCGCTCAACGAGACCGACCCGCTATTGTCGTCGATCGAGGACCCGAAGCGCCGCGCCACCTTGATCGCCCAACCTCAGGGAGCGGACCATTGGCGAATCGACATCCGGCTGCAGCGCGGCCCCCACGCAGAAACCGAAACCGTGTTCTTGGACATTTAAGATCGGCCGCTTGGTCTTGCGGATCCTGGCTGCGTCGATGTCGTGCGTGCTTCGAGACGCGCCCGTCCGGCGCTCCTCAGCATGAGGGAAGCCTTTGATAGCACTAAGAAAGCTCCTCATCCTGAGGAGGCCGCGGAGCGGCCGTCTCGAAGGACGCACCGCGCTTATCCAGCTCAGAATCAATTCTCTCACTCTTCGAGAACACTCTCGGGTCAAGGCAACCCGACCGTTTCACCGCATCGCGTTATGAATCAGATAATCGGCGTAATCGGTTGGTTTCAGTTTGAGCTCGGCGCGGTCGCTCTGACCCGCGAGGGCTCGCGTGACCAGGATGTGGTTCTCCACACGGGCGGGGGTCAGCCGGACCACTCCGGCGGCTCCCTTGAGCTTCGGGTAAAGCTTCGGGTCGATGATCTTTTCTTTGCGTTCGAGTCGGTCGAGCGCTTCCTCCTCGCTCAGGCCCTCGACCGCCATCTTGCGTAGGATGGCCCAATCGGTTTCGCCGGCCCAGCCGGCGGCGGCGAGCGCCTTTGGATCCCCGTCGGCGACCCCGACCTTGTAGACATTCTTTCCGAGCCCTACATCCGACGCGCCGCGGCCGAGCTTGACGCTGCGCGCAACGTAGAGAATGCCCATTTTCTCCCTTCGATTGCTGTTCGCCGGGGATTAGCGACAGCAGGTTAACCGTTACATCGGCGTCTTCGACCCCGAAGTCAAAACGCCGGAAACGTGCCATGCCGATGTTGATTGGAGCCGCCACTGCCGCGACGACCTTGCTGAGCATGGCGCTGGGCCAGATTAATACGGGCTTCGAATCGCTCGGGGTGCTTCTCGCAGCGATCGTTTTGATGACGCTGCGGCTGGAGTAACCGGTCTCGAAGTCCCCGACATGCCCCTGCGCTAGTTCGTCGCAGCCGGCCAAACTTTCAGGTCGGCGAGGGTTTCCGGGCGTCCGTCGCACGTCGCGCTCCTATAGTTACCAAGTGGACACAAAGGATTACAGTTTGTTAAGCTACCTCCCGATAGCCTGGGCCAAGGCAAGGGGCGGGGGCATCAGGAATGCGGCGGTGTTTTGTGGCGGGGGTGTGCGCATTCGTCCTTGGTTTTGCAGTCTTCGCCGGTGTCCCCGCGGGGGCGGTCGGGCTCGACCCGGCCTTTAACCAGGAGTTGCTCGGCCCGGAGCGGGCAAAGGGCGTGGTAGTCTGGAACCACGGCCGTTCGATCAATGTCGAGGATTCCGAATCGCCAACCCCGCCTTATCTCCGGATACTGCGCGATTCTGGCTGGGATGTGCTGCGCTTCAACCGGCCGCGCGACGGCGACACGCTGACAGCCAGCACACGCCGGCTGGTCGAGCAGGTTGGTCAATTAAAATACAGGGGTTACCGGCGCATTGTGCTCGCTGGGCAATCTTTTGGCGCGTTCCTGGTATTGATGGCGGTTGACGCATCGGAGGATGTGGATGCAGTGGTCGCGACCGCGCCGGCGGCTTTCGGCAGCTTCGACGAGTTCTACGATTCGTGGCGGCTGAACGCGACACGGCTCTATCCGCTGCTGGAGCGGGTCAAGCGGGCGCATGTGATGCTGTTCTATTTCCATGGCGATGATTTCGACCCGGGCGGTCGCGGCGAGCGGTCGCGTGTGATTTTATCGACACGCCAAATCGGCTTCAGTGTCGTCGACCAGCCCGCTTTTCTCGCTGGTCATTGGGCAGCATCGACGGGGCTTTTTATGCGTCGCTTTGGTAACTGCATCCGCGATTTTATCGATGCCGACAAGCTTGACGGCGAGCGTGCTTGCGAGCCGGGCTGGGGGGAGGCGCCGAGTGCCGAGCTCCGCCTGCCCGACGAGCTTGTTCATCCTCCGGCTGCGATGCATACCGCCGCCGGGGCGATCGGTGCCTCGGTGCCGGCAGCATCCGCCGTACCTCCCGCCGCCGCCGGCGGCAAAGGCGCCCGCCAAATGTGGTACGGCTTTTACCCGAACGGCCGCGAGATCCTCCTTTCCATCGAGGATTTGCAGGGCCAGGATCTCGATGCGGTTTATGCTATCGGACCCGGGATCGACGAAGACGAGCCGGCCGAATGGAGCCGCCGTAAGGGCCGCCGCGTCGATGACGAATTCGTCTTTGACGAAAAGGACAAGAGCAATTTGCGCTTTCGGCCGCGGGCCGATGGTGGTTTGAGCGCGACCTGGACCTCGCCCGACGGCAAAACCTCGATGGAAGCCGGCTTGCGTCGCCTCGACCCGCAGCGCTTCCCGCGCCACGCGGAAGCGCGTTAGCCCTCAGTCCCAATAGCGGCCGCTACTGCCGATCGCGACGACGACCAGGCCGAGGACAAGGTTGACCGTCACGATCGTGCGGATCTGGGCGAGCTGCCGGCCGCCTTCGGCCCAATCCTGCCGCGCCACGGCGGCGCGAAACCGACCCCATGGCGCGAAATAGAGATGAAAGAACAAGAGCATCATCAGGATGCCAATCCCTTGCATCAGGTGCACGTGGACGCCGACCCGGCCGAAGCCGCCGAAGACGGCGAACACCAGCGCGTAACCGCTGGCCAGCAGCAAGATGATTGTGGCGATCACCCAAGCGAAGAATCGGCCGAGGACGCGCGACCAAAGAAGGAGGCGCGGCGCCGGCTCGAAGGACGCGGCGGCGGGCCGCAGCACCTGATGGGCAAAGAACATGCCACCGGCCCAGACGACCGCCGACAGCGCATGAAGGATCAGCGCGACTGTCGCAACCACATTCGTCCCGGCCATCGCTCAACCGCCATAGGCCGGGCTCTTGCGGGCGAGGCCGCCGAAGGCGTCCAGCAGGCGCCCGCGCCAGACTGCGATCGGGTCGTCGGTGGCGAGAAGCTCGAAATCGCTGATCGCACGGGCCCACTGAAAGGCGCCGAATATGATGTAATCAGCATAGGCGGGCGCTTCGCCGGCGAGAAATTTCTGGCGCTCGATCGTCCGGCGCAGCGGCGTCAGGCTTTCGCGGAACGCCGGCAACCGCGCGTCGCGGTCCTTTACCACCTCCTCGAGCGTCCTGCCGAACCGATCCTCGCGCGATTGCCGGAAATAGGCTTGGTCCTGCGGCGCCGCGTGACGGCAGATATCGAGCACCACAAACCCGACCAACCCCGGCTGCAATATGGTCTCAGTCCAGTTCTGGACGAACCGGGTCAGCGCGCGCGTGGCCTCGCCGCCGAACAGCGAAGGACGGTCCGGGTACCGGGTTTCGAGATAATCGGCGATTGCCGAAGAATCGTGCACGACTTGGCCGCCATCGACGACGACCGGCACCCGGCCGGCATTGGGTTGAGGCAGCTTGTCCTTCTCGGTGAACCGCCACGGCACGGTCTCGACCTCGAGCCCCTTATGGGCGAGCGCCATCTTGGTGCGCCAGCAGAACGGGCTGAAGCGCCGCTCCGCCTCGGCGCCGGCGAGGTCGTAAAGAGTGATGGTCATCGTCTCCTCCGCCGATGTCGGAATGGAAATCACTACTATGGCCACCTCCAACGCCCTGGGAAAGGCTGGTTGTCGTCACCAAGCGGCGATGGGCGGACCGCCGTGCAGCCCTTCTCTCCCTCTCCATATCGACGCCATGGTATAAGCGGGCAATCGTCCGGGGAGGGCTCCGTTGCCTAGCGTCTACATCCTGAACGGCCCCAATCTCAATCTGCTCGGGGTGCGTGATCCATCGGTTTACGGGCATGACACGCTGGCGGATATCGAGGAGCGCTGCCTCGCACGGGCTGCTTCGCTCGACCTCCAAATCGACTTTCGCCAGACCAACCACGAAGGCCAGCTCGTCGATTGGATCCAGGAGGCGCGCGAATCGGCCGAGGGGATCATTCTAAATGCCGGGGCGCTGACCCATACGTCGGTGGCGGTGTTCGATGCGTTATCCGCCGCGGGGTTGCCGGTCATCGAGGTGCACCTCTCGAACATTTTCCGGCGCGAGAGCTTCCGCCACCATTCCTATGTCAGCCTTGCAGCGAACGGGGTAATCTGCGGATTGGGAGCGCAGGGCTACGAGCTCGCGCTCGACGCCATCGCCCAACTGATCGACGCCGCATCGGACGAGGCCGATCGGTGAAGATCGGCGGCCGCAGCCCGCCTTTTCCTGACGCCGAACTGATCCGCACCCTGGCCGCGCTGTTAAACGAAACTGGCTTGACTGAGATCGAATATGCGATCGGCGATCGCCGCATCCGCATCGCCCGGGTGCCGGGCGGGCCGGCGCAGCCGCCAACCGCAGCGGTCGCCGCACACTCGCCCCTGCCTGCGCCTACCGCGCCGGTAGACCATTCCGGCGCGGTGAGGGCGCCGATGGTCGGGACCGCCTATCTGGCGCCGCAACCGGGAGATCCTCCGTTCGTCCGCCTCGGCGACGCCGTCACCGAGGGTCAGGCGCTCTTGATCATCGAGGCGATGAAGGTCATGAACCAGATCCGCGCTCACCGGTCGGGCTGCATCGCGCAGATCCTGATTGCCGATGCGCAACCGGTCGAATACGGCGCCATCCTGATGCTGATCGAGTGATGGCGGTTAAGCAAAGGACGACGCTCGCGCGACGTTTGCGCCGCGATGCGACCGAAGCCGAAAAGCGGGTGTGGCGAGCGCTACGCGAGCTCAGGCTCGCAAACCGGTTTCGCCGCCAGCACCCTGTGGGGAGGCATATTGTCGACTTCGCTTGTCCAGCGGCAAAGCTGGTAATCGAGTTAGACGGCGGCCAGCATGCGGTTCAGAGCAAAGCGGATGAGGAGCGCAGCCTCAACACAGCCCGCCACGGCTACCGGGTGATCCGTTTCTGGAACGGAGATGTGATAGACAACCTCGCGGGCGTGTTGGGAGTGATACGCCAGGAATTGAAAATCTCCCTCTCTGCCCCTGGGGGCGGAGAGGGTCGGGGTGAGGTGGGGGGAGCGGCTCCGGACTGCGGCGCGACCCACTTCACCCTCCCCGCCGCTGACGCGACGGGGCCCCTCCCTCTCCCCCCTAAAGGGCGGAGAGGGCATGGTCGCGCTTGATGTTCGAGAAAGTCCTGATTGCCAATCGCGGCGAGATTGCGCTGCGCATTCACCGTGCCTGCCGCGAGATGGGGATCAAGACGGTAGCCGTGCATTCGACCGCCGATGTGAATGCGATGAATGTGCGGCTCGCGGACGAGACCGTTTGCATCGGACCGCCGGCGGCGCGCGACAGTTACATGAACGTGGCGGCGATCATATCAGCCGCAGCGATCACCGGCGCCGACGCGATTCATCCCGGGCTCGGCTTTCTGGCTGAAGACGCCGATTTCGCGACGACGGTCGAGGAGCACGGGTTTACCTTCATCGGTCCCTCGGCCGAGCACATCCGGCTGATGGGCAACAAGGTCGCGGCAAAGGAAGCCGTGCGCAAGCTCGGGATTCCGACAGTTCCAGGTTCGGTTGGGGCGGTGCGCGATGTCGCGGCCGCCGAGACCGCGGCCCGCGCGATCGGCTACCCGGTGCTTATCAAGGCTGCCGCCGGCGGCGGCGGCCGCGGTATGAAGGTCGCCTGCAACCCCACCGAACTCGCCCGGATGTTACCAATCGCACGGAACGAGGCGGCTTCTTACTTTGGATGCGGCGACGTCTATCTCGAACGCCACCTGGAGCGGCCTCGGCACATCGAGATCCAGATCCTAGGCGACGGGCAGGGCGGAATCGTTCATCTCGGCGAGCGCGACTGCTCCCTGCAGCGCTCGCATCAGAAGGTGCTCGAAGAAACCCCCTCACCCGCGTTGAACGGGGAAGAGCGCGGGAGGCTCAGCGGTCTCGCCGTCGTGGCGTTGCGCGACCTCGGCTACAAGGGCGCCGGCACACTCGAATTCCTACATCAGGATGGCGAATTCTTTTTTATCGAGATGAACACCCGCCTGCAGGTCGAGCACCCGATCACCGAGATGATCAGCGGCATCGACATCGTCCGCGAGCAGATCCGCATCGCCGCTGGTGCCCCGCTCGGTTATCGCCAGGCCGACATCAGCTTTTGCGGCCACGCGATCGAGTGCCGTATCAATGCCGAGAGCCCAGACACCTTCCTGCCTTGCCCCGGCCGTGTGACCGATTACCATGCCCCGGGCGGCCTCGGGGTGCGCGTCGACAGCGCGCTTTATCACGGCTATGAGGTGCCGCCCTACTACGACAGCTTGATCTCGAAATTGATCGTCCACGGCAAGAGCCGCAACGAATGCCTGATGCGGCTGCGCCGCGCGCTCGAGGAATATGTGATCGGCGGCATCGAGACGACCATCCCGCTGCATCAGCGCCTCGCCGCAGCCGGCGACTTCATCGACGGCGACTACGACGTGCATTGGCTGGAGCGTTTCGTCGGCGATCGAGCGTAACCGAGGCCGCCTTGTTTCGGCTGACGCCAGACATTCTGCTCGCCGCCTACGCCGCCGGGGTCTTCCCGATGGCCGAATCGGCCGAAGATCCCGAACTGTTCTGGGTGGATCCGCACCATCGGGGGATCCTGCCGCTCGACGGGTTCCACGTGCCAAATCGGCTGCGTCGCGTGGTGCGCCAGGGCAGCTTCGAGATTCGCTGCGACAGCGCCTTCGAGGATGTTATCCGCGGCTGTGCCGAGGCGACCGAAAAGCGACCCAACACGTGGATCAACGACGAGATCGTGCGGCTTTATGCGGCGCTCTTCGCACGCGGGGCGGCACACAGCGTCGAATCGTGGCAGGACGGCATCCTGGTCGGCGGCCTATACGGCGTCTCGATCGGTGCGGCGTTCTTCGGCGAAAGCATGTTCAGCCGGACCACCGACGCGAGCAAGGTCGCCCTCGTGCATCTGGCCGCCCGGCTGTGGCTCGGCGGCTACCGGCTCCTCGACACGCAATTCCTGACGCCGCATCTGGCGCGCTTCGGCGGGGTCGAAATCACCCGCACCCGCTATCATCGCCTGCTCGCCGACGCGCTCGCCTACCGGGCGTCCTTCCCCTCCGCACTACCGGACGCCTCTCGCGGTGACCCGCTCGCCGCCTTGCAATCGAGCAAATTGACGTCGTAGACGGCATGCTCGAGCGCGGACAACGCCGGGCTCGAGGCGAACATCCACCCGCTGAACAACCTCGTATTGTATTCGCCCCGGCGCGTTTCATCGATCTCGACAAAGGCCGCGCTCTCCGGCGCCTCTTCAGGCGGGTTCTTCTCGCAGTCGCGGACGCGAATCGACAATGTGCCGAACCGCACCGGGGCGCCGACCGGCGCCTCGAATTTCGAGACGCGCGCGGTGATCTTGTCGAGCCCCTGAAGAAGCGCCACCGGCTCCGGGATCGTATCGCCGATGGCCCGAATCGGCAGCCCGGTGGCCACCAACGCCACGAAAGCGAAAGATATCAGCCAGATGCCGCTCACTT
>Ga0137359_10005434_pt1 | contig 10503 bp, 5 predicted proteins | sample Mad1_40_16metaG_FD_108281 | JGI IMG/M metagenome (GOLD analysis project Ga0137359, IMG submission 108281) | Vadose zone soil microbial communities from Angelo Coast Range Reserve, California, USA - Mad1_40_16 metaG | ecosystem: Environmental > Terrestrial > Soil > Vadose zone | place: USA... | reverse complement strand
GTGTTGCCGCCGCCGCTATTTGTATTGAGGCTGTTGAGGGCCCCAACACCCTCAGCCGTGTTGGCGTTGGGATAGCCTCCGTCCGGTGCGGGATTAAGCGCTCGAGCCGGCGGTGACGGCGCAAAGCATGCGAGCGCGAGCGCGAGCGCGAATGCGGTGAGAGAGACACGGCGCCGCAAAGGCGGGCGGCCAATCGAATTTCTTACAGATAGAGTTTTATTTTTGAGAGGACTTGGAGAGCTCATCGGGAGTTTCTTTCTTTCTCCCGATGGTTAATGTTGCGGACTGCGACCTGCAAAGGGGAGAGGCGCTATCGGGAGGAAACGCCACAGCCCGATTCAGATCATGTTTGTGATCGATGATTTTTGCCGAAAATCCCCCCAATCTGTCAAGATCAATATCAGCCAGTTGTAAGGCGCGTGATGAGTCGAGGGATCCGGTGACTGAAAGCAGTCGCCAAGCACTCCCGCTTCATCGCAGCAGCATGCTATACGGGAATCACGTATAGCATGTCACGGTTTAGAAAGGAATTATTCCGTAAGGAACAACAAGTAAAATCGAAATGCGGCGACCGATGATACAAACAGTCTATTGATCGTTAGCCGCCAGTTGCGTTGCAGGTTTGCTCAGGTCCAGTTGTTCGCTCACCTTCTGCACCGTTGCAGTTAGCGCTTCAATTTGCTTCTGCATCAGCGCGAAAGCCACTCCTTGTTCCTGCACCTTGCGATGCTCTTTCAGAAACTCATTGAGCAACATCGCGTTCACCGCGTCGTAGCGAACGGTGTTGACCTTGCCGTCTTCGTCCCGGACTACTAAGTCGGGATTAACCTTCTCTACTTCCTCGGCTACCAGACCGAACTGTGGGATCCCATCCGGGTCGATTTCTTCTTTGTAATGGAAGGTAACTGGTTTGAGGGCTAGGACCGCTTCGCTCGCCTTCTCCATTGGCTTGATTGCTTCCTTGAAGCGTGCCGAGGAGGTAGCTACGCCGAGCTTGCCGCTTGAGTTTACTACCACCGAACTGCCAGTCACAGCCACGCCAGAAATGCCGGCAATAAAGGTCTTCTTCTGTGTGCCCGATTTGCCAATGCGGATGGTGTTGGCTTCGCCTGCTACACCAGGGACGTTAGCGCCGATATCGATGTTGTTACTGCCGGTGGTCAGATTGCTGCCTGCTAAAAAGCCGAACCCGAACCCGATGTTGTTGATGCCGGTCGTGTTGGAAAGGAGCGCATCAACCCCGCTGGCCGTGTTGTTGCCGCCGGTGGTGTTGTTGAAGAGCGCGCCATCGCCGCCGGCCGTGTTGTTGCTGCCGCTTTGGTTGTCGACGAGCGCAAAGGAACCGATGGCCGTGTTGGCAGTCCCGTTGGTGTTGTTAAAGAGCGCATCAAAACCGTTGGCCGTGTTGTAGCTGCCGGTTGTGTTGTTTAAGAGCGCACTATCACCGGTAGCCGTGTTGTCGGTGCCGGATGTGTTGCGTAAGAGCGCATTAAAACCGTTGGCCGTGTTGGCGCCGCCGGTTGTGTTGAGTCCGAGCGCATTAACGCCGGTGGCAGTGTTGTTGTCGGCGGTCGTGTTTTGACTGAGTGCACCATCACCGGTGGCCGTGTTGGCGCTGCCCGTTGTGTTCTGTTGAAGCGCCCCACCACCGATGGCGGTGTTGCCGCTGCCGCTTGTGCGCATTAAGAGCGCTTGAAAACCCTCAACTGTGTTCCCGTTGCCCACATCCCCCTCGTATGTTTGCGCTCGGGACGTCGGTGAAAGCGCAAACCATATCAGGGCGAGGACGATGAGAACAAAACCGCGTCCCGCAGTCGCGGGACCAGTCGAATTTTGAACAGATGAACTTGGGACAATGAGAGTGAGAGAATGCATCGGAGTTTCTTTCTTTCTCCCGGTGTTACTGGTGGGAATGCGAATCCGGACAGGGTCGGGCGCTACCGGGAGGAAACGCCCTGCGCCCGATTCAGATTCTTTGGAAGAGGTGATTTTCGGAAAAAGCTCGGCAAGTTGTCAAGATCAAAGAAGGCCGACGGCTTCTGTAGCGGTGGTGTGTCACGGCCGATAATATGGTTCGGCTCTGCGAGCGTGCGTCCGGAACGCGTCTCATAGAGACGCGGCTACAGTTAGGAGTACGATCGGTGCAGCGACTTTACTGGTTGTTAACGACCAATTGCGGTTCAGATTTGCCAGTATCGAGCCGCGCGTTCACTTTCTGAAGGCCAGCAGAAAGAGCTTCAATTTGCTTCTGTTGCTGTGAGGCGGTCAGTGCCTGCTTCGCGACTTTCGCCTCCAATCCGGTGATGGTCGCTTTCTGTTCCCCGACTATGCGATGCTCTTTCAAGAATTCGTTCAGGAGCATCGCATTCACCGCTTCGTAGCGGACGGTGTTGACCTTCCCATCCGCATCGCGCACGACCAGATCAGGGTTCACCTTCTCGACCTGCTCGGCTACCAGGCCAAACTGAGGAATCTTGTCTGGGTCCAACTCTTCTTTGTAGCGGAAAGTAACCGGTTTCAGCTGAAGAATAGCTTCACTCGCCTTCGCCATCGGCTTGATCGCCGTCTTGAACCTCGCCGAGGAAGTAAGCGTGCCGAGATGACCGGTGGAATCGATTCTCACTGCCACTCCATTGGCCACGGTGGCTCCGAAGATCCCCGCGATATACGTGTTCTTTTGGGTTCCTTGCTTGCCGATGCGGATTTTATTGGCGTCACCCGCCACACCGAGGTTGCCGATATCGATGTTGTTGCTGCCCGTCGTCACGTTGTATCCAGCGATGTTACCCAAGGCGACATTGAAGTTGCCGCTAGTGTTATTAAAGAGCGTTTGATTACCGTTGCCGGTGTTGTCGTGGCCGACGGTGTTGTGATAGAGAGCAAAATCCCCGTCGGCCGTGTTGTAGTAACCGGTCGTGTTGCTGTAGAGGGCGTCAATACCGTTCGCGATGTTGTTTCCGCCGGACGTATTGCTGAAGAGCGCGTTGGCACCGCTCGCGATGTTATTGGTGCCGGTGCTGTTGGAATAGAGCGCGTCAAAACCGTTGGCCGTGTTGTAGTTTCCAGTCGTATTGCTACGGAGCGCCTCAGCACCAGTGGCTGTGTTGTTGAAGCCGGTGGTGTTGTTAATGAGCGCTTCAAAACCAGTAGCGGTGTTGTCGCTGCCGATTGTGTTGCCAGAGAGCGCTTCAAAACCGTTGGCTGTGTTGTTGTCGGCGGTGTTGCTAAGGAGCGCATTTGTACCGATGGCCGTGTTGCTGCTTCCGGTTGTGTTGGAATAGAGCGCATCTAAACCAATGGCGGTGTTGCTGAAGCCACTTGTGAGACTAAAGAGGGCATTAGTCCCCTCGGCGGTGTTGGCGTTAAAATAACCGCCGTCGGGTGGTGGGCTAACCGCTCGCGTCTCTGACGAAAGCGCAAGCCAGCTGACGGAAATTAAAAGAAGACCGCAACGAAAAAGCAAGCGGGTAATCAAATTTGAAAAATATGCAGTTGAAGTTAGGGGCAGTATTCGTGAATACATCGGGAGCATCTTTCTTCTCCCGGTCCGTTACTTGTTGGAACTGCAAACCTAGAAAAGGGGAGGAGCCACCGGGAGGAAACGGCCTCTGCCGATTCAGATTTCGTTTAAGCTCAGCGATTATCGGGAAAATCGCGGCAATTAGTCAAGGCCAATGTAAGGCTAAACTTGATACTGGTTGAATGGCGAAAGCTGCGATCGACTACTCCTTGCGGCCAACGTAACGGTGGCTGAGTTTGTCTTTGGTGAGGCGGCCAAACGGACATCGCCAAACGTTCATGAGCGCGGAGAATAACAAACAGAAGCAATCACCACGCGTTACTCACATTTCATGGGGCCGCATGGATGTCGCGAGCTTAGGCAGAGGTCGTGACTTCAAGCTCTACCCGGGCGGGGGGCGCAAGTGGGACTGGACAGAGACAGGTACGCATCATGTGCCTGGCATTCAGCCTGCCGATGTTCAGGAGTTACTCGACCACGGCAGTAAAGTCGTCATCCTCACTCGTGGGATGCAATTGGCTCTCCAGACTTGCCCAGAGACGTTGCAGATGTTGCGCGACAGAGGCATCAGGTATCACGTCGAGGAGACCAAAGCGGCAGTGGAGCTCTACAACCGATTGGCACTGACCGAGGCGGTCGGCGGTTTGTTTCACTCGACTTGTTGATTGTAGCCGAAAAGTGACTTCATGATTTTCACGGCGTGCAGCACAGAAGCGTCGCTTCCAATCCAGAGATGCGGGGTCAGGCGTGTAGTATAGGACCGGCGTCAGCAGGAGAGAATCACAACCTGGCGTGTTTTCGTTGTAGTCGATGTCGCTTCTTCGAGGTTGCGCGATCCGGATGGGTTCAGGACGTAACCGATAAAGACGTAGCGGCTGTTCCCATCGGTCTGAAGGTTTAGGCGGCCGTACTTCGTGGGGCTACCATATTCAATCCAAAGCGGGTGGGCCACCCCTCGGCCTTTCAGCCTGCCCTATCTGTCAAGAAATTTAGACTCGACTCCTAATACTTCCTGAGGGACGGTTTAGTTGTATCAGTCGCACACAATGAGACGCAGCGTGCGCAGCCATTTTCACTCGCGTACGATGCGACTACATCCGTTTGCGGCTCAGACGGACGGCGGCAAACACCCCAATCCAATATGAGATCGTGCTTAACACGACGCTCGGGAGTAAGATGATTAGAAGAGTGAATCCAAACACCGTCGTGAAGTTTTGGTAGGGCCACGACAACACTGCCAGGTAACACGAGGTTATGTGCGCAGCGATTACAATCAGGACCCATTCGCCTGTGCCAGCCCAGCACGAAGTGCTTCCGACAAAACGGTGCTCAGCAAAACCCCGGCCAAAGCCCACTGCGAGCGGAACGGAAAAGCCGATCAGCATATTGGGGGTTATAGGGAATAGCTGTATCACGTACCCGATCCCGATTAGTAGGCCGAAAGCTATGAAGTCCAGTGACAGTCGGCGTTTCAGCAATTTCATGGAGGTACGTTCCACAAACGGCCCCTGCGAGAGCGTGCTATGTTTGGAAACAGTAGTCTCGGGACCTCGATCGGCATTCGAAAATATCTGCTGTCGCCCGAAATAGGGCGTCGACCTGCCTCTAAGATTTCTTCAGTAAGGTCCGCACAGTTGTTGCTTGGCGGCAGGATGCTGTGATATTTGTCCCTTGCATAAGCGTCGCCATACATCGTCATTGCGAGATCGTCATCCAAGCTCGTTTGAATGTGATAAGCCTGGTCGTAACGGTGGGATGCTGCAGTATCATTTTTAAAGTCTTGGTACGTGCGATAGGTCCGAATAACCGTATCTCCACTTCCATCGTTCAGCGGCCCATTGCCATACCCATTCCGCGAATAATAACTCCATCCGGTGATATTATTGCCAATCAATGTTGCAATGTGTCCCTGCGCTACCTGACCAAGCACCCCAACTGCGTGCGAATCAAACAAAACGATCACATCTAAGCCGAGCGGATCTAATGCGTTAACCGAATCGTCGTCCACATAACGATACAAATTGATCCCGCCGGCTTCCGCAATCGGATCACGGCTCATCCATCTTCCCAGCTCAGCATTGTAGGCGCGATATACAGCTAGATTCAGACCGCTCACAGCGTGGTAATAAAAACCGGTAAATCCGAAATCGGAATCTGCATCCTCGCTGACTTTCGTACGGCCACCGTATGGATCATAGTCATAGCGAGCCCGCACGGCGCCAGTTGTATCGGTCAACTCGCGGATACTGGCCAAATGATCGCGATTGAAGAAATAGTTACTTCCTGCGACTTGTTCGCCGGCGGCGAAGAAGCGTTTCGTCACGCTGTTGCTGGCGTCGCGCTCCTCGCAGAGTTGCGCGCCACACCAGATTAACTTCTTCGTACTCGTGATGTTGCCGGCATTCTTCTCCACGATTTGCGAGCAGCGGCTCAATCCATCGTAGGAAAACTCCGTCCGGTTTGAAGACTCCGTGTAGTTGATTGCAACCAATCGATTCGCGCCATCCCATTCGTATGTTTTCGATCCATCGCTGGTCAGGTTACCATTGAGATCGTAGATGAAGCTCGTGCTTACGCCTGAAGGAACATTTACCTGGTAGTTATTGGTCCTGCTATTGCCATTTACATCCATGGCTGTGACAGCAATCGTGTTGGTGCCAACACTGACGTTCGCTATCCCGTCGAAATTGCCAGCACTATCGACGTTGGCCGCGTTACCAGCGACGGTTACCGATGCCGGCTCGTTGACCGTTCCGCGAAAATGCATGTTCCCGCCGAATGTCTGATTCGTCAGCTGGTTCAAATTGTTCGGGGTCGAGTGCGTAACAACGGTTCCGATCTGCGTGTTGGTCCGGTCGCCCGCAGCGTCGTAATCGTAGGCATATTGATTGAGAGCAGCTCCCGTGCTGCTGTCGATTAAATTGGCGCTTCGCAATTGATCTCCAGCATCGTAGCCAAAATCATACCGGCGTGGATTGGCAAGCGCCGAATTGGTTTGTGTCCAGCTCGTGATTTGGCCAATCGGATTGTAGATGTAGTCGAACTGCGAGATGGCGGCGTTGGAAGGATCGAGGTTCTTGATCTGTTTCAGTCGTTGATCGCCCTGGTTGTCGAAGTAGGCGTACTGGTTCTTTTGGCCGTTGGGGAAATCGACATGATCGAGGCGCTCCGTCGTGTTTACGTATGCATAGCTAAATCTCCCAAGAACGTTGGTGACGTTTTGGATGCGTCCAAGTGAGTCATACTGCACGGAAGCAGCATTTGCGGCGCCATTGATCGATCTGTTCGTCACACGGCCAAGCTCATCGTAGCCATACGTAATTGCATCAGTGTCGAGCGGGCCGTCGATGCCCGCCAATCTACCAGCGCCCAAAGTGGGGGAGGCAGTGATTGGATTGTAGGTATATGTCGTCACAGCAGTGCCATCACTCATAGTGCTCAAACGGTTATAGGTTGCATCGTAGGTGTAACTGACGCTCGGCGTGGCATGCCGCGCATTTGTGTAGCTTACCTGTTGAAGATTGTTATCGACAAAGTACGAGAAGTTAGTGCTTTGTGTCTGGGCGTCAGTGACTGTCTTTAGGCGACTGGTCGTATTTTCGTAAGCGTAATGTGTGCTCCTTCGATCCGGATAGAATCTGTCCGTCACGCGTCCCTGAATATCGCGAGCCCACGACGTAATATTTCCGTTTGGATCTGTGACGCTCTCCAGACTTCCACAATTGCACCAATCGTATAAAATAATGCGGTTCAGCGGGTCCTGAATAGCCACCAAATGTCGAATCGAATCGTAGAACTTTCGGCTCCAGCGTCCAAGGCGATCGCGCGTCCAGTCCGGATCGAGCCGATTGTAGGTGACCTGCTCGTAAGTGCCATCCGGATAGGTGATTTTCGCGACGCGATCGAAGGTCTTGGTTGGGTTGTCGCCGATAAAATCGTAATCGATCACGATCATATACCCGTCCGAATCAGTCATTGTTCGGAGCCGTCCAAAGCCGTCGTAGGTAAATGAAGTGCTGGCCCCAGGCGTTGCACCGATGATATTTTGGAGGTAACCGTTCGCGTCGTAATTATAAGTCGTAACTTCGCTTTTTGCGTTGGTGATCGTACGAAGTTGACCCGCGGCGTTATAGGTGTAGGCGGTCGTCTGACCGGATGCGTCGGTCGATGTTAGGGGCAGATGCTGGCTGTTGTAAGTAGCCCTGGTGAGGAGGTCGTTAAGGCCGTCAGTCTTTTGTCGAACCTCCAGTAAATCGATGCCGTTCGTGTCGTAGGTAAAGACGGTGATGCGGCCGGCCGGATCGGTTACTTTGGTCACTCTGCCAAAACTATTGTAATCGTACTGATAGAGCTGCGTCGTGCCATCATCCAGGACACGCCCGATATTGGAGGGCTTGTTGGTCGTGCCTAGTTGGTAACCGTTACCTCCGGGATAGCCGTTCCATACCCGTCTCTCGAGCGGCAGCTTGGTGCTTTCGGGCACGTCCGACGCGACGTTGATATCACTGGTGTGCAACCAATGCGTGATACGCGCCTTGCCATAATCGCCGTAAGCTTCAGCTGTCGCTTTCTTATCCCAGTAAAAGGTGTTTCGATTATTTAGGTATTGATTAAGGAGTGTCATTCCCGATGGCACGGTATTTCCGGGGTCGGAAAATGAGAGTGACGGAAGGTAGCTATTGTATTCGATACGTTCCTTAGCACCTTGTGGATCGGTGATCTCCAGCCACCGATAATTGGAGTCGGATTCTCCCATGACGAACGTCGTGTCGCCGTATGGCGTAGTCATTTTATTAATGAAGTCACCCCCACTATACGTGAACTGAGAAACGAGGCCGACGGAGTCAGTAATCTTCCAGAGTTGGCCAGCGCCGTTATACAGCAATGTCGCAGTCCGTCCGAATGGATCAGTTACCTTCGTGAGTTTCAGCGGATCCGAGGGCAATTCATAACTGAGGGTCGTGACTTGGCCAAGGGCATCACTGACCGCGACAAGCTTGAAACTACCGTCGTAGGTGAACAACAGCGCATTGCCCGCCGGATCGACTGACTTGGTCATGAAGATCTTTCGTGGATAAACTGTCGCCCCATCCGATAGGGCAAAAAGCTGCTTCGATCCGTCCGGGAAACGCTTTTCATAAGTAGCCGCACCGGTTTTGACCAGGATCACCTGGGTCTCGAGCTGCGGCGCGTAGCTTTGTGTACTGATGTTAAAACCGGTATAATCCAACGTCCCGCCACCGGGACCATAGCCTGTCGCATTCGCACTTGCGTTATTTGGATCAACGACAATGTAACTGAGCCAACTGAGGCTCCATTTATTGCCTAAATTAGAGTAGGTCGGAATTGATACCGGTGCTACTTCCCGCTGCTGATAGGAAACAGTGAAACTAACGGCCGGTCCACGGGGTGGGGTGTAGCCAAGCGGTATATCACTTATTGACAAGCTCACCCGAGCGGCGTCGACATTATAATCAGCCATACCCCGCATCGAGCAATCCGGTTTAATCGTGGGTGCAACACCAGGTGGTGCGGGTTTGCTATTCGCAGCAGCGTTGCCCTTGCCCCAAACCTTCGCCCCTTCTTCCGGGCCAACCGGCTGCCAGCCCGGCGGAAGTTGGCTGGAAGGAACCAAATAGTAGCCTGAACCTTCTTCATCAAGAGCTTTCGACGTCACCCAGACATCGTCGGTGAACGTTGGATCCTGGCAGAGAAATTTGTCGTCGACTTCCTTTGTCAGAGCCCCGAAGTGGCCCACCTTCCAGTTAACCACGGAAGGATAAATGACTTTGGCGCCGGGCGATCGCTTTGCCATCTGATAACTCATTCCCAAACGTCCAGCGAGGCTGTTTACTTCAACTAGCGACATTCCTTGTTTCGTCGACCGTGACTCAAGAATTTGTGTACTTCCTCTATAGCTTTTATTTGCAGCCAAGAGAATCCTGTCAAGTGCCATCGGGCCGCAGCGGAAAGCATCTTGCGGGCGATTTTGCATCAACCCAAGACCTTGTCTCGCGCCAGCAAGCTTTTCGGTGGCTGGGCCGCGCACATCGCGATCGCGAATTTCCTTAAACAAGGTTTCAAGTCGCTCGCAACGGCCGAGTCTGGCGTTCATTTGAGCTAGCTCGCCAAGCACGAAATCGCCGAGCGCTTTCCCATCCGGTTCCGTTTCCTTGGCTAGAAGGTGCCAGGAATCCTCCCATGCGCCCAGCGCCTTTGACCAATAGCCGGTCGAACGATAGATCGCACCGAGATTGGCCAGCAATGAGGCACGCCAAACGGCGTTTGGAAACTGGTCGAGAAAGCTGGATAGAATCTGGGTTTTCTCAGGATCGGTTGCTTTTGTGAAAGCGCTTATCGCTACCGCAAGAGCCTTGTTTTCAGCCGACGTGGTTTTCCCGCCAAGTGGAATCAGAGGTTCAGGAAAAACATTAGCCATGGTGAATTCTGCATTTTTGGGGCTAATCGTAAACGCAAGTGCTTTAGGCGAAGCAACGACAGGAAGTTTATGATTAACTTTCACGTTCGCGGTTGGGTCCGGAAGAATAGAAGCGCCGTCCGTCATCGTCGAGCGGGAAATTGTCGACGTCTGGGAAGTCGGGAGTGCCGTTATAACGATTGGATGAGCACTGGTTAAGAATTGGATGGGCAGCATCACAAATGTCACAATGCGGACCAACACAGTTGGTCGATTCCTCAAAGGGAATGAAAAATTCAATCGCGCGGTAGGCACAAAATTTAAGGGAGAAGAAGAGCGTTTGCGGGCTGGGTGAGAGTAATAATGGGCGCGCTGTGATCACCTGGATCTGGGGTTGGCGCCTGCCAACGTGTAAGATCGAGCGGATAAGCGTCCCCGCCGTCAGGAACGCCATCGCGGTCGGTATCGGCCAAGAATGGGCTCGTTCCCATGGCGATTTCCTGCGCGTTTGTCAGACCATCGCCGTCAACGTCACTGCTGGTTGGACTTAAACCTGCCCAGTACT
>Ga0137359_10005433_pt1 | contig 10506 bp, 10 predicted proteins | sample Mad1_40_16metaG_FD_108281 | JGI IMG/M metagenome (GOLD analysis project Ga0137359, IMG submission 108281) | Vadose zone soil microbial communities from Angelo Coast Range Reserve, California, USA - Mad1_40_16 metaG | ecosystem: Environmental > Terrestrial > Soil > Vadose zone | place: USA... | reverse complement strand
GGCTCCATTCTGTCGCGTCCGGTCTGCACGGCAGGCCGGGCAGGAGCCCGACCACTACAGCCGCGTCGCTAGGTCGCGAAGCAATCCTTAATGATACGCGAACATTAGATGAAAGCAAAACGCGGGAAGCGTCAGGAATTTCGAGCGCAAAGTAAGGATTTAGCGTTTGCGGGCGCACCATTCTTCCGCGGTGATTTCCCAGATTTCGGAAGGGAAGCGGCCGGAGACGTAGTTGCGGTCTTCGGTGGCGACCAAGCGCATGCGTTGCTTTTCCGAGATGCGGCGAGAGGCGACGTTACCGATGGCCTTGGAGGCGCGGAGGACGGGGAAATGGAGCGTCTCGAACCAAAAATCAGTGACGGCTTCGCAGGCTTCGGTCATCAGACCTTGGCGTTGCCACGGCAGGCCTAGCCAGAAGCCACGATTGTCGTTTTCTTTTTTGCGGAGATCGATGCTGCCAATGATGTGGTCGGGATTGGATGCCAGGCGGAGAGTCCAGTGCCACGCTTCGCCGCGTGCGACGGCGGGAAGAGCCACGTCGCGAATAAATTTGTGAGCGCCATCGGGCGGATATGGCCAAGGCACCTGTGTCGCCAAGTAGCGAACGATTTCCCAGTGGGGAAAGAGGAGTTGTATTTGCGCGGCATCGGCGAGTTCCAGCGGATAGAGGAGCAGGCGGGCCGTCGGCAATATTGGCGTCATCAAGTCTTCTAATTCTGAGGGGCTAAGGGATGGACCGCAAATTAGAAAAATCCGACCCGGATAGGAGGCCAGGTCGCAGGCGTAGCGCCTCATTGAGGTGATCGTACGTCACTAATCGAGCGGAAGCTGCTCGCCGGGGAGTTCGCTTGAACGGTACAGGGCCTCTACGAGCGCCATGGTGTGAAAGGCATCTTCAAAGTGCGAGGGCAACGTGGAAGCGGAGCCTTCAGCGAAGCACTGGAGAGCGCCCATGGTTCCCATGAAAGCGTCCGGAAAGTTGTTGCCGCTAACCGGGACGGAGCGCCAGCACGGGGAATCCGAGCCGCGCTCGGCGTACTCGGCCGTGTCTGGTTTTCCCTTGGGATAATCGAGGTTGACACCCATCGTGACGCGTGCCGCGCCCTTGAGCCCTTCCCATTGAACGAAGCTGTGCTGATGGTCCGGGCCAAAGTTGTGATTGTGGTTTGTGGCCACGAAGACGCGTTTGGAGTTGCCGTAGTCGAGGATGGCAATGGTCTTGGTCGCGGCGAGGTTTTCTGTGTGCGGGTTCTTTACAGTACGCGCATAAACACTTTGCGGATTGCCGAGCCACGAGCGAATAAGATCGAAATAGTGAATGCTGTGATAGAGGATTTCGAGCCTGGGTGCGCTGCCAAGAAAGGTCCACAGATGCCAAGGTGTATAAGTGCTTGTCTGCACCTCGATGTCGTGGATTTCACCGAGGAGACCGCTGCTCGCCAGTGCGGCGACAACAAGATTATTGGGGGAGTAGCGCAGAGAGAAGTTTACGGCGGCGGTGAAACCCTTTCTGCGGCAAAGGTCTCGAATGACGCGAGCCTCTTGGAGGGTCTCACCCATGGGCTTTTGGATGAGCACGGTCGCGCTTTCGGGTAGCTGCGGAAGGATGTGGACAAGCTGAGACGCGGGCACCGCCACATCGAAGACGGCGTCATGTGTAGCAAAGCGCGTAATTTCAGCAACGGAGCTGAACGAATGGGGGATGCGACGCTCGGCTGCGAGCCCTGCTGCTTTGTCCCCATCTTGATCCATTAAACCGATGACGGGGAATCCTGCCTTTTCGTAAGCAGGCAGATGTGCGGCGCGAACGATACCACCGGCGCCGATGATAACGATGGGACGGACCCGCTTTGGGCGAGGTTGCCGGACTGTTTGAACGGCTGCGGCGATCCGCGCATCCAGATTTTCCGTGGTGAGAGGATTTGGCACGTTGGATCTCCGTGTGAAATGTATTGAAGATTGCACGGCACCGCCGAGGCGATCGACTGCGGTTGACCGCGTTGCCCACGCCGCGAACTTTCGAGTACGTTTTTGATGATCGCCGCAGCTTGGTTGCCCATGATTGCTGAACCGGCCTTGTTGAAATGGAAGGGATCTTCATAGAGGTCGGAGTGCTGCGTCATCAGGGCGTGCAAATCGTCCATGAGAATCTTTTCGGATTCGATGAAGGCTTGGGCGATGGCATTTCGCGCGTCGATGCGCGGATTGGAAGCGCCGTTAGATGCTTCGGGCTTGACCGGCGTGATCGACGCCCAGATAAGTGTGCCGCGACCCGGAAGTGCCCGGATAGCTTGAAGGAAGATGGGAAAACCGGATTTGAATTGCATTTCGGTGTATCCCCACCCGTGCAAGCCGTTGTTGAAGTGAATTACGTCGAAGGAGATACCCTCCATAGCGGCGAACTCGGCGATCTGACGCGGTAGGCGGGGATCACCTACCGATTTTGAGGACGCCATGAGATAGACATTGGCGATGCCGCTGAGATTCTTCGTTGCGTCCGGGAAATAGCTGCGCGTGATGGAGTCGCCAAGAAGAAGGACGTTAGGGAGCTTGGGGTCGGCCAGTTGCGGACGAACTTCCCAAGTCCATTCGATCTCCTCTGGAATAGAAGTTTGGTTCTGGGCATAGACCATTAAGGTTCGGGCAATGAGATGGAGAGAGAGAATAGCAAGCAATAGAAGAACACAACGGGCTGCAGAGATTTTCTGGTGTCGCATTTTCATGTGATCTTTACAGGTGTTGTCCATGACGGTTTCTCATACAATCTACGGCGGCCTATACGCTGCCAACTGCGAGCAGGACAATGGCAACCGTCAAGCCTGCGATGCCTGAGCCCAATAGAACTCTCGCGGAGCGGCTGGCGTCCTTCCACTCCCCGGTCAGAACTCCCGCCATGGTAGCGGTCATGATCATGAATATCTGTAACAGGCCCCAACCGACGGATGTGCCCAGCGCACCGAGGTAGGCTGCGCTCATCCCATACAAAGCAAATGCTCCCATCCAGAGAACACCCATCAAGGAAGACCGCAAGAAGTCTGTCGGTGCAGAGCGGAACAAAGCCCAGGTCCGATTTTTGCCGAGCAGCCACAAGCTGTAGGCAGCGTTGGGCAGGAGGCCTCCTGCCAGTCCAACCGGCCAAACCGCGTAAGCGGCATTCACTGGGTGGTTTCCGAACATTACCGCCGCCTTGGCAATATCTTGCCCAAAGGCGAATGAGTAGTTGAGCATGGGCGCCATGAGGCCACACAGCACGGCAAGAAAGATGGACGCAAGGTAGGATCGACTTGATGGGCTCTGATGAGCGGCGGCCGTACGTTCTTTGATTTGACCACTCCATGCGGTCAAAAAAATTCCGATCGACATGACGACGACACCGCTCAAGATCAGTCTTAGTGCATGTTCCTTGGCGACCGCCCTTTGCTGAACAAAGAGTGGAACCAGCGTTCCTAGGACTGCGCCCAGGCCGACGATGATTGCGTAGGCGATGCCCAGACCAAGGCGCCTCACAGAAACCCCGAAAAGAATTTGCGCGATACCCCAGCCGGCACCCAGCAATATCGGAATGGCAAGCTGCTGAAGGGCCAGAGCTCGATAAGTTTCGAACAGACGGCCCACAAAACTAACGGCGAGTATCCAGGGAATGATCACAAGAGAGACCACGCTGAAAACAAGCCAGACGTTTTCCCATTTCCACGTACGCACAAACTTCGACGGAAGCATGCAACTGCCGGACATCAACCCCGCAACCATTACGAGAGACACTCCCGTCGGCACAGAATGCCCCATCAGTGATTCCCATCCAGAGACAATTTCAAGTCACAGGATGCACCTGGTTCCTGGGGAGTCTTGTAACAGCCGCCCGAAACCGACGCCGGGAAAACGAAGTGGGCGCGCAGGTGCGGAATGTGCTCGAGGAACGTGAGTTCGTGTCCCAGCGCAATGTGATTGAACAACACGAGGTGCTGATGCAATTGCCCCATGTCCCCTACATGTGGAACTACTGGAAGTGAGAACTTCTTCGCAAGAAGGCTGACGGTGAGAAACTCGCTCACGCCCGCCAGCCTGGTGCAGTCGGCCTGCACGTAGTGAAGTGCCGAAGCCTGCAGAAAGTTCTTGAACAGGACTCGATTCGGAATATGCTCGCCCGCCGCGATCTTAATGGGAGCGATTTCGCGCGCCAGCACGGCGTGTCCATGAACGTCGTCGGGATGCGTAGGCTCTTCGATCCAGGAAGGCCGGTAGACGGCAAGTTCGCGTGACATCCGGATCGCGACTGGAAGACTCCAGCGCTGGTTGGCGTCGAACATAAGAGCGCCGGACTCCCCGATGCATTCCCGAAGGATTGCAGCTCGTCTAAGATCGCGGCGCTCATCGTCGGATCCTACTTTCAGCTTGAAAGCTCTGAAGCCTGAGTCCAGCGCGCGTTGGGTGAGATCCCGCACCTTCTGATCGTCGTATGCCATCCATCCGACGGACGTGTCGTAGCCGGGATAGCCACTCTGCAGAATGGGAATTCGCTGATTGCGGCTTGCCAGTTGGCTGTGCAGCAGTTCGAGTGCGTCTTGTTCGCTGAGTACCTCTTCCAGGTAGCTCAAATCCAAAAGACGGACGACCTCGGCTGGAGTGAGATCAAGGAGCAATTTCCAGAGGGGTTTGCGCCGGGTTTTCGCCCAAAAATCAAAACAAGCGTTGGTGATGGAAGCCAGCGCCAGGTGAACCACACCTTTGTGAGGTCCAAGCCAGCGGAGCGATGGATCGTCCGCCAGCTTCCGAGAGACCCGCCCAAAATCCGCCATGAGCTCTTCGATATCGGCGCCGGCGAGAGGCTTGGCCAGCATCTCAATGGCTTCGCACACGAGCTTGTTGCCATTGCCGAGCGTGAGTGCGATGCCGGTTCCTCGAAGACCGTTCTCACCTGCCAACGACGTGACTGCGAAGCTGTATTCAGAATTCGTGTGAACGGAATCTGTACCCGCTCCAGGAGGCAGCGGAAACCGTGCGTCATATGTCGAGACCGAGCGGATCGCCGCGTCAGGCATCGCCATCTCCGCCAGTAGTCAGGGCGATGCCTTTCGGTTCGATGTCACGGAGCATGAGAAGTGCGATTCTCCCAGTTGTCGTAAGCTGTTTTGGCAAAGCGGGTCATGGCTTTCTTCACGTATTGCTCTGCAACCTCGCCCTCCGCGTCGCGCACGAGGTCGATGATTCGTTGGTGTGCTTCCAAATCCTTGTCCCAGGGAGAAGTTGTTTGCCCGCTGGCGGCAACTCGCATACGGACGAACGCGAAGAACGGCACGAGAAGCCGACGGCTTTGCTCGACAATAAATGGGTTGCCGGAGAGTGCACACAACTCAAGGTGAAATTGAAGATCGTGTTGGAGCAGCGTTTCGCAATTTCCTTCGTTCGCCGCGCGCCGCATACTATCGACCGCTGCCTGGATCTTTGAGAGGTCGGGGCGCATCTGTACCGCGAGTCGAGCGGCCAATCCTTCCAGCGCACCGCGCAGTTCATAGAGTTGTGCAACGTCCTTCTCAGTCAGGTGGACCACTCGCGCGCTTCGCCCCGACTCCTTGTTGACGAATCCCTCTAGCGCCAGGATGTTGATCGCTTCGCGTATGGAGCCCTGAGCTACTCCGAACTTCTGGGCCCACTTTCCCTCGACGATCCGGACCCCTCTAGGCAGCGAGCCGTTGATGATTTCAGTTCGCAAACGGTCCGCCAAGTCGTTTTTGACGAAGCGGCTTCCGGTAAGTGCAGAATGAGCTGGCATACGCTAAGTGCTTAAATCTTGACACACGAGAGCATACTCGCGTATAAGGCGCAGTCAACGAATTTTTAAGCACTTAAAATAGCTCCCTTCGTCTTTGCGAGAGGCGGCAGGAAACACGCAGGATCGAGTCGGGGTGGAACGATGAAACGCTTTGGGATGATGATCAGGCTCAAGCCAGGGAGCGAGGGAGCCTACAAGCGATACCACGCGGCTGTTTGGACGGAGGTCCTAGACAAGATTCGAGAATGCAACATCCGCAACTATTCCATCTACCTCAAGGACGGCGTGCTCTTCAGTTATTTTGAATATCACGGAGGCGATTTGAAGAGTGACTGGAGCAAGATGGCTGCGCATGCCAAAACTCAGGAATGGTGGGCGGTAGTCGGGCCGATGCAGGAACCTCTTGCGACGCGAAAAGAGGGTGAGTGGTGGGCGGAGATGGAAGAGGTTTTTCATCTGGATTGACGTAAAACGGCATTCATAACTGGAGACTAAGGGGCATGAGCGCTTGTTTGCAGGATCGACGGGATTTCATAAAGCTTGGACTTGCCGCGTCTGCATTTTCGTTCGCGCCAAGTGTCGGATGGGCCGTCGGCTCCGAAGAGGAACGGACGAGTTGGTACCGCAACGCGAAATTCGGGATGTTCATTCACTGGGGGCCTTATTCGCTTGCAAGCGTGGAAGCCTCGTGGCCCATTATGAAGCCAACTGCCGGCGGCATCACGGAAGCGGAGTACCGAGAACTTCCCAAGCGTTTTAATCCAACCAAGTTTGATCCGCATGCATTTGTCGATCTGGCCCGGGCTGCCGGCCAGCAGTACATGGTGTTCACGACCAAACACCACGACGGCTTCTGCATGTTTGATACGTCGTTCACGGACTACAAGATCACCAATACTCCCTATGGCAAAGATATCGTGAAGCAGTTGGCGGACGCATGCAAAGAACGAGGCATGCCGCTCGGGTTCTACTATTCACCGCCGGATATGCATCACCCGGCTTTTCGTGATACGTCGAAGCTGGCCAAAGAGAACTGGAACGGCGAACCCGTCCGCCCAGAATGGCCTCTCTATTTAGATTACATGCAGTTGCAGTTGACCGAGCTCCTCAGTACCTATGGCCCAGTGGCGTTGATCTGGTTCGATGGATTACATCACCAGGAGAAATACGGGGGGATTCGGTTTCTGGACCTGATTCGAAAATTGCAGCCAGCCACGCTCGTCAATGATCGAATTGGCCTTCCGGGGGATTACCAGACGCCCGAACAATTTATTCCCGGCGCTATTCCAACCAAAGACGTCCGGTTCAACGCCGTCGATACGACCGTCAATCAGAAACTGAAGAACATCATTCCCAAGCCGGAGGATTTCCAGCTCTGGGAAACCTGTATGACGATCAACAATACGTGGGCTTACAACATGCACGACCACGAATACAAATCAGCGCAGGTTCTCATTCGATCTTTGGTTGAAGTAGCCAGCCGCGGCGGAAATTTCCTTCTGAATGTTGGCCCGCAACCTGACGGCGTGATTCAGGCCGAATTCCAGGATCGTTTGCAAGCCATCGGAAAGTGGCTTGCGGTTAATGGTGACTCGATCTACGGAACGACATATGGGCCGATACAGGGTGTGCCCTCCATTCGAGTAACCGCAAAGAATGACAAGATCTTCATCCATGTTTTCGAATGGCCCTCTTCTCCTCTGGAGATCGACGGGCTAAAAGCGAAGGTTCTGTCTGCTTATTTGCTTGCTAGCGGACAACCATTGAAGGTTCGCCAGTCTGAAGGCAAATTGCAGATCGAGACGCCCTCACAGCCGCCAGATCCAAACGTCAGTGTCGTTGCGCTGCGAATCTGAGTGTGGCCGTTTTTGCCGCGACAGGAAGCCCGAAAGACCAAGGATTGGCGGAACGTTACTTGCTCTGCTTGTCGAGGAGTTGAAGAGCCGCAGTGATATCCGGATCGTTTGGCCTGAGCTTTCGGGCTTCGAGTAGCTCAGCGCGGCCATTCTTGAGATCTCCGGAACGGCAATAGATCAGCCCCAAGTTTTTGTGCAGTAGGGCCAATGCACTGCAATTGCCGCACACCTTCAGGCCCTCTTGCAACTGTCCGACGGCCTGCGGCCAGTCATGTGCAGCAGCGGAGGAGAGCGCGAAATTGCCGAGCGTCTGCGCGCGATCCATGATGTGACGGTTGGTCTGGAGGACCTCAAAGCGATCTTGAAGCACCTTCGCTTCCGCAGAGTTCGATTGCGCCAGCAGGCGGGCGAGGTTATAAAGCGCCTCGCCATGTTCAGGATTGATTTCAATCACTTTTCGCCAGCACTGAATGGCTTTTGGACGATCGCCGCTTCGCACAAAAGCTTGGCCCAGCATAAAGAGCGCGTCAGCGTTGTTTGGATCGACCGCGACTACTTTGCCGAATAGCTCAATGGATTTCTGCGCTTCGCCCGATTGCTTTGCAATAATCCCCAACAAATACCACGCGTCGGCAAGATTCGGATCAAGCCGTGTGGCTGTCTCGAGCTCAGGCTTGGCTGCCACGTTTCGCTGCAGATCGACGAGGGCTCTTCCCTTGTTGTAGTGCGGAGCTGGAGCGTCTGGAGCAAGGTTCACCGCTTCGGTAAATTCCTTCAGTGCACTCTCGAGATCAAATTGATCGGCGAGAGCGATGCCGAGATTCAGGTGTGCATCCGCGGACCGTGGATCAAGCTCGACGACCTTATGAAATTCCGTGATGGCTTCACTGGGCTGGCCAAGGCGAGTGAGCACCATGGCTCGAGAGGTGAGCGCCTTGATGTTGTTTGGTTCGAGATGGACGGCGCTCTGAAGCGCTTCGTTTGCTTCCGGAAATCGCGACTGACTGGCCAAAATCAGGCCAAGATTTACAAACGCTTGCGCGTATTGCGGATTGTTCTCGACCGCTTGCCGGAATAATCGTTCCGCCTCAGCCGGTTTACCCTGCTGCCCGTAAACGACGCCTAGGTTGTTCTCTGCCTCCGCGTATTGGGGATCGAGTGACGTCGCGGTCTTGAACTGCGTCTCCGCCTCGTCCATCCGGCCCGCCTGCAGGCTCAAGAAACCAATTTGATTGTGCAAGGGAGCGAACGAAGGATCGATACTCAGGCCTTTTTCCAGCGCATCGCGCTCGCCGCGATAATCCCTTAGGCGATCGAGTGCCAAGCCAAGGTTGTAGTAAGTCCGTGCGTTTTTTGAATCATTGGCAATGGCTTCGCGATACAGGTCCACAGCGCGCTGCACCTCACCGGTCTGCAAGTACTCATTCGCCTGGTTGGCTTTAATTTCTCCAACGTTTTGCCCGACGCCTTCCCGTTTTTCCTTTTCGAAAGTTTGTAGCTCGGCGCGAGCTTGTTCGTGCTCTCCCATGGCCCTAAGTACGGCGGCCAACTGAAAACGCGCGTCGCTTGAATTCGGCCTAAGTTTCAGCGCGGTCTCCAGCTGGTCGCGCGCTTCGGTCGCTTTTCCCAGCTTGGCAAGAACAAAGCCGAGATTGTACAGGCTATCGTAGTCATCCGGTTTTAGTGCAACGGCTTGTCTGAGGGGGCCTTCTGCATCCGCGTAATTGCCTAGGCCGCGTTCTACAACTCCCATCAAATACAGTGCGTCAAAGTCACGCGGCTTGCGTTGCGCATAGTCTTGAATTAGTGGCAATGCGGACGGGAACTCAGCGAGAATCGCCAGTGCTTTCACCAGCGAAACGCGAGCGACATCGTCCTTCGGATCAAGGCGGAGCGCTTCGCGGAACTGTTCGATGGCCTCCCGATAGCGTTCCTCCTGGGTGTAGACAATTCCGATATTCAAGTGCGCCACGGAAGACGTGGGTTGTTTCCGGACCATCTGGGAGAGGATTTGCAGCGCCTCGTCGTTGTTCCGATTTCGCGCGTACGCGGTTGCCAAATTGAGCTGCAGCGTGTCGTCTGGCGGTGCGTTCCGCAGATAAGCGATAGCCGCCGAGTATCGCTTCTGTTGGATCAGCGCCTTGGTCAGACCATCAAGCGCCGGAATGGATTGGGCGTCTATCCGGAGCGCTGCTTTGAACTCCTCGATCGCGGCATCGGTTTCATTCTGTTGGCTGAGCGAAGTCCCCAAGGCGGCGTGCGACTCCGGCAGTTCGGGCTTCAGGTGCACTGCGGCTCGGAATTCGCGAGTGGCGTGTTCCGCATCGCCACTCTCCAGATACGCGAGACCAAAGTTATAGTGCGCCTCCCAAGAGTTCGGCTCCAGACGGAGCGCTGACTGAAAGGCGGAAAAGGCGCAGGGAAACTGTTTGCGCTGGCCAAAGTACGCACCCAGCGCATCGTACACTGCCGCTGATGGCTGTTTCGCCAGAGCTCGCTCCAATTCGGCAGGTCTCTTGCAGCTCTGATCTCTTTGAGCTGCAACAGTTCGGGAACAAGAACAGTGAAGAATGAGAACGAACCACAATACGGTCGAAATCAATCTGCCTGCGATGGCCGTGGGAAGCATTCTCAATCCTGCTATGTGAGTTCTCCATCGGGTCGGAGAAGGGATTGACTCAGGCACGAGCACTCGGCCACGGAGCCAAGAAAGTTCCCGAAGCGCTCAGTCGCTCGAAGTGAGTTCTGGCGACGATGAATGCTCACTTGTTTCATTGCGCTCCTTTTCGAACGCCACAACACCAGATTATCGAATACTTGTCAAACGCGACAGAACCAAAGCAAACTACGCGGTCACTGAGCGCTGCTGCTCGGAGGGTT
>Ga0137359_10005428_pt1 | contig 10512 bp, 6 predicted proteins | sample Mad1_40_16metaG_FD_108281 | JGI IMG/M metagenome (GOLD analysis project Ga0137359, IMG submission 108281) | Vadose zone soil microbial communities from Angelo Coast Range Reserve, California, USA - Mad1_40_16 metaG | ecosystem: Environmental > Terrestrial > Soil > Vadose zone | place: USA... | reverse complement strand
GTGATGCGGCCGCTCTCGGTGCCAGCCGTTTCGTCGATGACTGCGTTGATCAGCGTCGGCTTCCTCGAGCGCAGCGCGGATTCCATCGCGCTTCTCAGCTCGGCCGGCGTCGTGGCGTGCACGCCAACACCGCCGAAGGCTTCGATCAGCTTGTCGTAACGCGCGCCCTTCACGAAAACCGTGGGCGCGGGATCGCGGCCGGTCGGGTCCTGGTCGCTGCCCTTGTACACGCCGTTGTTGTTCATGATCACGATGCACACCGGCAGGTTGTAGCGGCAGATCGTTTCCACCTCCATGCCGGAGAAGCCGAAGGCGCTGTCGCCCTCGATCGCGATCACCGGCTGCCGGGTAACCACCGCAGCGGCGACGCAGTAGCCCATGCCGACGCCCATGATGCCCCACGTGCCGACGTCGATGCGCTTGCGCGGCTTGTACATGTCGACGATCGAGCGCGTGAAGTCGAGCGCGTTCGCCCCCTCGTTCACGAGCATCGCGTCGGGATTCGCCTTGATCACATCGCGCACCACGTTGAGCGCGCTGTGGAAGTTCATCGGCGTCGGGTTCTTCGCCAGCGTCTCGGCCATCTTCGCGACGTTGCCCTTCCTCTTCTCGCTGATCGCGTTCAGCCACTCGGCCGGCGGCGTCTGCGGGTTGCCGAGGTCCGCGAGCAAAGCAGCCACGCAGGAGCCGATGTCGCCGACCACCGGCGCGTCGATGCGCACGTTGCTGTCGGCTTCCTGCGGTGAGATGTCGACCTGGATGAACTTCTGGCCGCCCCAGTCCTTGTGGCTCTTGGCGCCCCAGGTTTTGCCCTTGCCATGCGAGAGCAGCCAGTTCAGGCGCGCACCGATCAGCATCACGACGTCGGCCGCGGGCAGCACGAACGAGCGCGCGGCGGAGGCGCACTGCTCGTGCGTGTCGGGCAGGAGGCCCTTCGCCATCGACATCGGCAGATAGGGAATTCCCGTACGCTCGATGAGCGCGCGGATGTCCGCATCGGCCTGCGCATACGCGGCGCCTTTGCCGAGGATGATGAGCGGCTTCTTCGCACTGCGCAGCAATTCGATGGCGCGCTTCACCGCCTCGGGCGCGGGAATCTGCCTCGGCGCGGGATCGACCACCTTGATGAGCGTGTTCTTGCCGAGCTCGGCGTCGATCGACTGCGCGAAGAGCTTCGCCGGCAGGTCGAGGTAGACGCCGCCCGGGCGCCCCGAGCAGGCGGCGCGGATGGCGCGCGCGATGCCGACGCCGATGTCCTCGGCGTGCAGCACGCGGTAAGCGGCTTTCGCGACGGGCTTCGCGATGGCGAGCTGGTCGAGCTCCTCGTAGTCGCCCTGCTGCAGGTCGACGATCTCGCGTTCGCTCGAGCCGCTGATCAGGATCATGGGGAAGCAGTTGGTGGTGGCGTGCGCGAGCGCGTTCAGGCCGTTGAGGAATCCCGGCGCCGAGACGGTGAGGCAGATGCCCGGCTTCTGCGTGAGGAAGCCGGCGATCGACGCGGCGTAACCCGCGTTCTGCTCGTGGCGGAACGAGAGCACCCGCATGCCGTCGGCCTGCGCGCGGCGCGTGAGGTCGGTGATCGGGATGCCCGGCAGCCCGTAGATCGTGTCGATGCCGTTCAGCTTCAGGGCGTCGATGACGAGCTGAAAGCCGTCGGTCAATTGCGTTGCGCCGCTCGTGGCGACTTGGGGTTCGGCGGTGCCCATGGGACTTGCTCCTGTGAGGGACGGCTATGGTAAGAACTCGGGCGCCGGGGCGGCCTTGACTGAGGTCAAGGGACTAGAATGCCGCCCTTCGCTGGACGTCGATGACGAAGCTTTCCGCGCATCCGCAAAGGAACTCGATCCGCTTGCAGCTGCGCGAGAACCAGTCGCTCGCCGGCGTGAGCGCGGCGCAATGGGCGGAGCTCGAGCCGCTGCTCGCGATCGCCGATTACCGTAAAGGCGACGCGCTGGTGCGGCAAGGCGACGAGGAGATGAAGCAGTTCTTCATCCTCGAGGGCATGGTGAAGCGCGTGGTCTCGAATCCGCAGGGGCGGGAGATGATCCTGCGCTTCGCCGCGGAGACCGAGATGGACACCTCGTATGCCGCCTGGCGGCTGCGCACGCCGCTGCCCTTTTCGATCGTCGCGGTCACCAAAGCGCGCACCGCCGAGATGCCGCTCGCCGTATGGGGGCAGTTCCTCGAGCGCCATCCGGAAAGGAAAGCGCGCTTCGAGTACGAGGACATGCGTCTGATGGCCGAGGTGATGGCGCACACCATCACGCTGCACCTGCTCGACGCACCCGGGCGGCTTGCGCGCTTCCAGCGCAAGCATCCAGACCTAGCTGGGCGAATTCCGAAAAAGGAACTCGCCGCCTACCTGAACCTGTCACCGGAAACTCTCAGTCGGCTGAAGCTAAAAGCGGCTAGGTAACTCAACCTTCCCCGGCGATTCGCCTCCTAATGATCGGCCTGAGGACGAGAAGCGCGAGGATCGCCGCCGTAATGTCGAAAACGGCAGCGATGTAGTAGGGCACTGAGAAGGAGCCCGCGTACAGGGCGGCAACTGCGGCAGCACCCCAGCCTGCCATGATCGATGCGAGTCCCTTCGCCGTGTACAGGATGCCGTAGTTGCCCGAGGCATTTTTCGAGCCGAAGACATCCCCGGTGATCGCCGAGAACAGCGCGTAGATCTCGCCCCAGGCAAGAAATACGAAGGGCATCAGGATCATGAACGCGACCGGCATGCTCATGATCTGCGTCATAAGGAAGATCAGCACGCCCTCGAGTGCGAATGCGAAAGCCATCGTATATTCGCGGCCAAACCGGTCGGAAACCGTACCCCACATGATCCTGGCGAGGGCATTCGTCACTCCGGCCAGAGTTGCGGTGAACGGAACAATGGCAATCCCCATGAATTTCGCGTCGAATACATTGAGGGATTTGGCGATCTGCGACATGTTGCCGGTCGTCATCAGACCGCCGGTGCAGACCATGAGAAACATGAAATACATGATGTAGAACTCTTTCTGGGACATCATCTGCAGCGCGGAATACTCGCGCCGCGTTTGCACCACCTCCTTGGGCTTCGCCCAATTCGGGGGAGTCCAGCCTTGGGGAGGATGGCGCAGGATCAGCGCCGCCAGGATTGCCACCACACCTTGGCCAATACCCCAAGCAGTCATGGCGCCCGCCCATCCCATCGACGCGATGCTCCCGCTGATTGGTATGAGCGTGAGAGCGGAACCCCCTCCAAATCCCGCGGCGGTCAGGCCGGCCGCCAACCCCCGCTTGTCGGGGAACCATTTGACTGCATTGGCGACGGTTGCGATGTAAATGATTCCGGCGCCGGTGCCGGCAAGCACCCCGTAGTAGATGTAAAGGTCAGAGACGGAGGTGGTAAACATGCCACCCAGCACCCAACCTAGAAAAATCAGCACCGAACCGACAACCATGAGGTTGCGAATTCCGAACTTGTCGATAAAGAAACCGGCAACCGGCACCGGCCACGTCTCGAACAGTATGAACAACGTGTAGATCAGCGCGATGTCTGCATACGGCACGCTCGCGAACTGCTGCTTGAGCCCAGGCGTGAAAAGGGTGAAGGCGTACTGGAAGTTCGATATGACCACCATGGCAATGACGCCGCCGGCGAGCTGAACCCACCGGTTGCCGACAATCGGTCCGTACGTCGCTCTTGAGAGATCCGTTCCAGCGATTGAGCTCATCTCTTCCTCCTCCTAGATGCGGCGGTCATTGTGAAAACGCTCCCGTGGGCAGCCTCGACTGGGGTCAAGTCGCCCAACCTCTCGCGGGAGCGAGAAGGACAGTGCGTCGGTGAATGACAGAGGCGAAGCCCACGACAACGACCGTCGCGTCCTTCTGCTCGTCATTGCCTCCTCCTCCTCCTTCGAAGTGGAATCGGGCCCTTGGGCGAGCCTCTCTTCGATCATGGTACCTCGCCGCGCACTATTTCGAGACCCCGGCCTGTTGCTACGCAGCAGATGTCGCCTGTTTGCGGCCCGCCAGCCATTTGCCGAGCGCGACGACGAGGACGGCGCCAACAGCGGGTGCGATCCAGTCGAGCCAGTGCGCATTCGCCTTCACCCAGTCCGCGACCGCAGGATCGGTGACGCCCATTTCTCCGGCGGTCCAGCCGAGCACTGCCGCGCCGAGCGTGATGATGATCGGGTAGCGCTCCATCAGCACCATCAGCAGGGTGGCGCCGAAGACGACGAGCGGGATGCTGATGACGAGGCCGAGCACGAGCAGCACGATGCTGCCCTTCGCCGCCGCGGCCACCGCGATGACGTTGTCGGTGCTCATCACCAGGTCGGCGATGAGGATGGTCTTGATCGCGCCCCAGAGCTGCGTGCTCGCCTCGACCTCGCCGTCGTCCTCGTCTTGCGGCACGAGCAGCTTCACCGCGATCCACAGGAGCGCCGCACCGCCGACGAGCTTCAGGAACGGAAACTCGAGCAGCTTCACCGCCACGATGGTGAGGATGATGCGCAGCACGACCGCCGCGCCCGCGCCCCAGAAGATCGCCTGCTTCTGCTGGTGCTTGGGCAGCGAGCGCGCGGCGAGCGCGATCACCACCGCGTTGTCGCCCGACAGGATGATGTTGACCCAGATGATGACCCCGAGTCCGATCCAGAACTCGGGCGCTGCGAGGGTCTCTAGCATCGCCCGATTCTAGAACAGCCCGACGACCTTTCCGTCCACGAGATCGATTTTCTCGGCGGAGGGCACCTTCGGCAGCCCGGGCATCGTCATGATGTCGCCGCAGATCATCACCACGAACTCGGCGCCCGCCGCGAGCCGTACTTCCCGCACATTGAGCACATGGCCGCTCGGAGCGGCGCGCAGCTGCGGATAGGTGGAGAACGAGTATTGGGTCTTCGCCACGCACACGGGGTAATGGCCGTAGCCGTCGTCCTGCAGCTTCTTGATCTGCGCGCGCACCTTCCCATCCGCGGTGACTTCGGAGGCGCGGTACACCTTGCTTGCGATCTTGCCGATCTTTTCCCACAGGGGATCGGCATCCTCGTAGACCAGGGCCGGCTTCGACGGTTTCTCGCACAGCTCCACCACGGTGCGCGCGAGGTCCGCGGCGCCCTTGCCGCCGTGCGCCCAGTGCTCGGCCATGACGAAAGGCACGCCGAGCTTGCTCATGCGCGACTTGACGAGATCGATCTCCGCCTGCGTGTCGAAGGTGAAGCGGTTGAAGGACACCACGCAAGGCAGGTTGTAGACCTTCGTCACGTTCTCGACGTGACGTTCCAGGTTCACCATGCCCTTCTCGAGCGCGGCGAGGTTCTCCTTGCTCACCTCTTTCACGTCGACGCCGCCGTGGTACTTGAGCGCCCGGATGGTGGCGACGAGCACCGCCGCGCTCGGCCGCAGGCCTGACTTGCGGCACTTGATGTCGAGGAACTTCTCGGCGCCCAGATCGGCGCCGAATCCGGCTTCGGTCACGACGTAGTCGACGAGCTTGAGCGCGCTCCTCGTGGCGATCACGGAGTTGCAGCCGTGCGCGATATTGGCAAACGGCCCGCCATGGATGAAGGCCGGGTTGTTCTCCAGCGTCTGCACCAGGTTCGGCGCGAGCGCGTCCTTGAGCAGCACGGTCATCGCGCCGTGGGCCTTGAGGTCCTGCGCGCGCACCGGCTTCTGGTCGCGCGTATATCCGACGACGATGCTGCCGAGGCGCTTTTTCAGGTCATCGAGCGAGGTCGACAGGCAGAAGATCGCCATGACCTCCGAGGCGACCACGATGTCGAAGCCGTCCTGGCGCGGGTAGCCGTTGGCCGTGCCGCCGAGCGCCACCACGATGTCGCGCAGCGCGCGGTCGTTCATGTCGAGCACGCGCTTCCACTGGATGCGGCGGATGTCGATGCTGAGCTCGTTGCCGTGATTGATATGGTTGTCGAGCATCGCCGCGAGCAGGTTGTTCGCAAGCTGGATCGCGCCGAAGTCGCCGGTGAAGTGCAGGTTGATGTCCTCCATCGGCACGACCTGGGCGTAGCCGCCGCCAGCGGCGCCGCCCTTCATGCCGAACACCGGGCCGAGGGAGGGCTCGCGCAGGCAGATCATCGCCTTCTTGCCGATGTGATTGAGCGCGTCGCCGAGGCCCACGGTGGTCGTCGTCTTGCCTTCGCCCGCGGGCGTCGGGCTGATCGCGGTGACCAGGATCAGCTTGCCGTCGGGCCTGCTCTTGAGCGTGTCGAGGTACTTGAGCGAGACCTTGGCCTTGTAGTGGCCGTAGGGCTCGAGGTGCTCCTCGGCGATGCCGAGCTTCTCGCGCGCGACGGCAGAGATGCGCTGGAGACGCGCGGCCTGAGCGATTTCGATGTCGGAGGGCATTGCGGACTCCCGGGAACGGAAGCCCGAGATTCTCCAAGGAAGCGCGGCGCGCCGGCCTTGACTCAGGTCAAGCGCCCGGGGGCTAGTGGAAGCGCGGCCGCAGTTCCTCGCCTGGATGGGTGCGATAGGCGACGTCGCGCACGCCGGGAACGGCCGAGGCGACCTCGACGAAGGCAAGCATCTCGTCGGTGCTGCTCGCACCGGAGAGCGTGATGCGGCCGCTGGCCGAGCTCACCTGCACGCGCGCCTCGCGCGTCTCCGGCGCGCGGCGCAGCGCCGCGCGCACGCGCGCGGCGAGCGCGAGGTCGGCGAGCTTGGCCCGCGAGCGCTCGGTGTCCTCGAACTGCGGCGAGCGCACCAGCGTCAGCACCTCGCTCACGCACTCATCGACCGAAACGCGCTTGGTGTTGAGCACGACGTCGTAGTGCTCGGGCTCGGTCCACTGCACGCCGAAGTGGCGCCGCATGATGGCGCCGTGCGCCTCGTCGTTCGCGCGGATCTCCTCGGCGACGCGCTCCTCGTCGTCGCTCGCGAGGCGCTCCATCATGCGTGTCTTTCTCACCTCGAAAGGCGCGCACACGCGCACGCACACGACGTGCGGCACCTCGCACAGGAGGTGCGTCGCGCCCCAGCCGCGGATGATGGCGCCGCCCTTGACGGTCAACGAGGCAGCGAGCCCGTAGATCTCGTCCGCGGTGTAGATCGAGAGGCTGGTGTTGTCCGCGGTGAGGCGCTCGAGCAGCCCCGCGCTGCCGTCGAGCAGGCGTATCACATGACTCTTCCTGACACGCAGGCGGTCGGCGAGATGGTCGATCACTTCGTGATAGATCACCGGCAGCCCGAGCGCCTCCCCCAAGCCGCGCGCCACGTCCTTCCCCAAAGAGCCCATCTCGCGCGTGATGGCGATGATCGGCATATGCCTCCCCGGCAATAGTTCACACTAGTGTACGCCCGCGGGCGCAACATAGAATGCCGGTGCATGTTCCTCGCACGCGTTGCCGCCATCTTCGCCGTTGCCACCGCCGCGCAGGCGCAACCGGCTCCCGGCATCACGGCGAGCACCATCGTCTTCGGCCAGTCGGCGCCGCTCAGCGGCGCGAACGCCGAGCTCGGCAACGACATCCGCAACGGCGCGCTCGCCTACTTCCGCAAGGTGAACGAGACGGGCGGCCTGCAAGGCCGCCGGCTCGAGCTGGTCACGCTCGACGACGCGAACCAGGTGCCGCGCGCCGAAGCCAACACCCGGGAGCTGGTGGAGCAGAAGCAGGTGTTCGCGCTCTTCGGCTACGCGAGCGCGACGCTCTCGCGCCCGGCGCTGCCGATCGTCGAGAAGCAGGGTGTGCCGTTCCTCGCGCCGTTCACCGGCGCCGATCCGATGCGCGTGTTCAATCCGCGTGTTTACAACGTGCGCGCAAGCTACGCCGATGAGCTCGAGAAGATCGTCGAGCATTTCGCGCCGCTCGGCGTGCAGCGCTTTTCCATCGTCTACTACGACGACGTCGTCGGGCGCGAGAACTTGTCGGCAGTCGAGCGCGCGCTGAAGAAGCGCTCGCTCCAGCCCGTCTCCATCGCCGCCTTCAAGGACCGTGCGAACCCCGATATCGAAAGCGGCGTCGCCGCGATCGCCACGGGCTCGCCCGACGTCGTGATCCTGACAACGCTTTACAAGGCGAGCGCCGACTTCGTGAAATCCGCGCGCAGGTCTGGCATGGCCGCGCAGATCGCGAGCAACTCATTTCCCGGGGCGAGCCCGCTTGCGAAGGAGCTCGGCAAGGAGGGCGCCGGTGTGATCGTCGCCACGGTCGTGCCGCCACCGACCAAGCGCTCGCTGCCGATCGTGCACGAATATCAGGCAGCGATCGAGAAGTACATCGGCAAGAAGGACTTTTCCTTCACCTCGCTCGAGTCCTACATCGGCGCCAAGATCGCAGTGCAGGCTTTGCGCCGCGCCGGACCGAACCCGACGCGCGCGAGCTTCATGCGCGAGCTCGATGCGCTGCGGGATTTCGACACTGGCGGCTACAGCGTGAGCTTTTCGCCCACCAACCACAACGGCAGCTCGTTCGTCGAGCTGACGGTGATCGGCAAGGACCTCAAGTTCGGCTACTAGCGGCCGTAGAGCTCCGCGAGTGTGCGGCCCTTGCCGTAGTGCGGATCTCCCGGCCGCGCGCCGCCCGGCTTCACCCGCACCGCACAGTACTTGAACTCCGGGATCTTCCCGTACGGGTCGAGCACCGGGTTGGTCAGCAGGTTGGCGGCCGCCTCGTAGTAACAGAACGGGATGAACACCGTGCCGCGCGGCGTGCCGGCGTCGGCGCGTGCATAGAGGGAGATCTTGCCGCGGCGCGACTCCACGGTGATGAGGTCCCCCGGCCGCGCTCCGAGCGCCTCGAGCTCGAGCGGATGAAGCGACGCTACGGCCTCGGGCTCGATTGCATCGAGCGCGCCTGAGCGCCGCGTCATCGCGCCGGTGTGCCAGTGCTCGAGCTGGCGCCCGGTGATGAGCACCATGGGGTATTCCTGGTCCGGACGCTCGGCCGCCGGAATGAGGTCCGCCGGCACGAATTTCGCGCGCCCCGTGGCCGTCGGGAAATGCGTCTGGAACACCACCGGCTCGCCCGGGTCGCCTTCGTTCTCGCACGGATAGGTCACCGACGAGTCGCGCTCGAGCCGTTCCCAGGTGATGCCGCGGATCGAGTCCATGCCCTGGCGCATCTCGTTCCAGACCTCGCGCGGATGCGCGTAGGTCCACGGCAATCCGAGCCGCTTCGCCATCTCGACGATGATCCAGAGGTCTTCGCGCGCCTCGCCCGGCGCCTTCAGTGCGCGACGGCCGAGTTGCACCATGCGATCGGTATTGGTGACGGTGCCATCCTTTTCCGGCCACGCCGTGGCCGGCAGCACGACGTCTGCAAGGTAGGCGGTCTCCGTCAGGAAGATGTCCTGCACCACGAGGTGCTCGAGCTTCGCCATCGCGGCGCGCGCATGCTCGAGGTCGGGGTCCGACATGGCCGGGTTCTCGCCCATGATGTACATGCCGCGAATCTTGCCGTCGTACGCGGCGTTCATGATCTCGACCACGGTGAGGCCCGGCTTCCGATCGAGCTTTGTTCCCCAGAGCGCTTCGAAGCGGGCGCCCGCCTCGGCGCTGTCCACGCGCTGATAGTCCGGGAACACCATCGGGATGAGGCCGGAGTCCGACGCGCCTTGCACGTTGTTCTGCCCGCGCAGCGGATGCAGCCCGGTCCCCGGGCGGCCGATCTGGCCGGTCATGAGCGCAAGCGCGATCAGGCAGCGCGCGTTGTCGGTGCCGTGCACGTGCTGGCTGATGCCCATGCCCCACAGGATCATCGAGCCTTTGGATGTCGCGTAGGCGCGCGCCACCTCGCGGATGATTTCGGCCGGAATGCCGCACACCGGCGCCATCGCCTCCGGGGAAAAATTCTTCGCGTTTTCCTTCAGCGCGTCGTAGCCGCTGGTGCGGTCGCGCACAAAGTCCGCGTTCACCAGCCCCTCTTCGATGATCGTGTAGATCATCGCGTTCAGCAGCGCGACGTCGGTATCAGGCTTGAACTGCAGCATGCGCCAGGCAAGGCGCGAGAGCTCGCTCTTGCGCGGGTCGGCGTAGACCAGCTTGACGCCGGCCTTTGCCGCGTTCTTCATCCAGGTCGCCGCGACCGGGTGGTTCGAGGTGGGATTCGCGCCGATCAGGAATACCAGCTCGGCCTGCATCACGTCGTTCACCTGGTTCGACACTGCGCCCGAGTTGATGCCTTCCATCAGCGCCGCCACCGACGAAGCGTGGCAAAGGCGCGTGCAGTGATCGACGTTATTCGTGCCGAAGCCGGTACGGACCAGTTTCTGGAAGAGGTACGCCTCCTCATTCGAGCCCTTGGCCGAGCCGAACCCCGCGAGCGCGTAGCGATCCTGGTCGCGGATCCTGCGCAACCCGACGGTGGCGAGCTCGAGCGCCTCGTCCCAGCTCGCCTCGCGGAACGCTTCCTTCCAGTTCGCGGGGTCGACGGTGAAGTCGGCGCTTTTTGCGACGCCTTCTTTTCTTATCAGCGGCTTGGTAAGGCGCTGGGGATGATGCGCGTAGTCGAAGCCGTAGCGGCCCTTGACGCACAGGCGCCCGTGGTTTGCCGGGCCGTCCCGGCCGGTGAC
>Ga0137359_10005427_pt1 | contig 10513 bp, 4 predicted proteins | sample Mad1_40_16metaG_FD_108281 | JGI IMG/M metagenome (GOLD analysis project Ga0137359, IMG submission 108281) | Vadose zone soil microbial communities from Angelo Coast Range Reserve, California, USA - Mad1_40_16 metaG | ecosystem: Environmental > Terrestrial > Soil > Vadose zone | place: USA... | reverse complement strand
TCTTCGGTGAATTTGAGATTGCGCGCGGCGGCTATCGCGTCGGCGTATTTCATTCGGGTGTCGGCCGACAGCTTGCGTTCGAAATCGGCGACCTCGGCCTCGCGCACTTGGAGCTCGGCGGATGCGACGACGATTCTCGCGCTTCGGCGGCCGCCAAGCTCGAGCGGCAGCTCCGCTCCGACCATAAGCTTGTTGTCGGGAGTATTGGCGGCTCGCGTGCCGCTGGCCTCGATCGTCGGGTTCGTCTTGAGGCCGGCCTGACGAAGCCGCCCTCGCGCTACGGCGATCACCTGCCTCACGGCTGCAAGCTCACCGTTATGCGCGATCGCGTAACGAACAAGCGCATCCGCTGTGAGGCCGTTCACCGGGTCGATGTATTGCGAGTACATCGAGCGCGGCTCTAGAGACTCGACTGGCTTTGCCGGCTTCGCCGAGAGCACTAGTCCGAACTCCTGTCCGTCGGTCATTGATTGTGGCAGCACTACTATCGCCGAGAACATCAACAACAGCAGCGCACCAGTTGATTTGAATAGAATGTTCATCATCAGCTCCGATCTTCTTTGCGTCTCTGCGTGTCTTTGCGTCTTGGCGCGAAACAGCATTCACGCGAAGACGCCAAGCGCCGCACCAAAGGCGCAAAGAGAATTCTAGCCATCCCTCGTTCGCTTCAGCTCCCGCTCGCGAAGCCAGAAGAAAATAACCGGCGTCACGATCAACACGTGTATCAGCGACGACACCATTCCGCCGAGCACCGGTGTCGCCAGAGGTTTCATTACCTCGGCGCCCGCGCTGGTGCTCCACATTATCGGCAGCAGGCCCGCCACCACTGTGCTCACCGTCATCACTTTCGGCCGCAGCCTCAACAACGCGCCTTCCATCACCGCTTGCTTGAGCTGCTCGCGGGTGAGCCTCCCGTTCAATTCTTCCTGCTTCTTGCGCTCCACCGCCTCTTCCAGGTAGATCACCATGACCATGCCGGTCTGCACCGCCGTTCCAAACAACGCGATGAATCCCACCCACACCGCGACTGAAAAGTTGTAGCCGAGCGCGTAAAGCAGATACACCCCGCCGGTCAGCGCGAACGGCACCGCCAGCAGCACGTGTGCGGCCTCTATTACCGAGTGATAGGTCAGGTACAACAACAGAAAGATGACCACCAGCACGATCGGCATCACCAGCAGCAACCGGGCCCGCGCGCGTTGCTGGTCTTCATACTGGCCGCTCCATTCGACGTAGTAGCCCGCCGGGAGCTGCACCCGATCCCGGAGCGCTTGCCTGGCTTCTTCGACGAAGCTGCCCACGTCGCGGCCCCTCACGTTCAGCAGCACCGTGCCGCGCAGCAGCCCGTTCTCGCTCGAAATCATCGACGCGCCGTTGGCCTCTTGTATGGTCGCGACTTGCGCAAGCGGTATCTGCGCGCCGCCGGGCGCGGGCACAAGCAAGGCGCCGAGCGCTTCGGGGCTCGCTCGAAACTGTTGCGCGTAACGCACTCGCGCCGGGAACCGCCTTCGACCTTCGATCGTCACGGTGAGATTGGTTTCACCGATGCCGGTGTCCACGACGTTCTGAATCGCAGCTACGTCGATGCCGTACCGCGCGGCGGCCTGCCGGTCGATCTTGATGTCGATATAAGGCTGGCCGGTGAGCGGCTCAGGCGAAACGTTCGCCGCGCCCGTCACCGTCTCCAGCACCGAGGCGACTTCGCGCGACCGCCGTTCGATCTCGGCCAGATCGCTTCCGTAGATCTTCACGCCTATCTCAGTTCGAATGCCGGTCGTGAGCATCTCGATGCGGTTGATGATCGGCTGCGTCCAGATGTTAGTCACCCCCGGCATCGTGAGTTTATCGTTCATCTCTTCGACGAGCTTTTCGCGAGTGAGTCCAGGCCGCCAGTGATCGGGCTGTTTCAGATGAACTATCGTCTCGTTCATGTTTACCGGAGCGGGGTCGGTCGAAGTCTCCGCACGGCCTGCCTTGCCCGTCACCCATTCGACCTCGGGGAATGACTTGAGCGTCCGATCCTGCATCTGCATCACTCGCAGCGCCTCGTCGATCGAGATAGCCGGATCGGTTATCGGCATGTACATCAGGTCGCCTTCATTGAGCTCGGGCATGAACTCGCTGCCGATCGGATGAATCGTCTGAACGAGCGATCCAACAATCGGAACGTTGGCCGTAACGGATCGCGCTTTCGGCAACCAGCTCGCCGAAGTAGCGAGCAACACCGCGATAGAGAATAAAGACGCAGCGCAGGCAAGAGTCAGTGCCCGATGAGCGAGCGCGAAGCTCAGCACCGGCCGGTAACCGCGCTGCAATACGCGCATTACCCAGTTCTCTTCTTCAGAGTGGAAGCGCCCGCGCAAAAGCATCGTGCATAGCACCGGCACAAGTGTCACGGCGATGAACGTCGCCGCGATCATCGCAAACGTTTTGGTGAACGCGAGCGGGTGAAAGAGCTTCCCTTCCCTGCCGGTCAACGCGAACACCGGAACGAAGGCGAGGATGATGATCGTCATTGAGAAAAAAATCGGCCGCCCGACCAATCGAGTAGACTCCAGAACCGTCTGCCATACTCCCTGCCGGTCGCTCGGATCAACGCCGCGCTTTTCCAGGTAGCGAAATGCGTTTTCGGTAACGACTATCCCCGCATCGACCAGCACTCCTATTGCGATGGCAATTCCAGACAGCGACATAAGGTTCGAGCTGATGCCGAGGTTGTGCATGAAAAGAAAGGAAGCGAGCACCGCCAACGGCAGCGGGATCGTCACGATCAGAATCGAGCGGAAGTGAAACAGAAAGATTATGTGAGCGAGCGTGACCAGCAGCAGCTCTTCGATGAGCGCGCGCTTTAGCGTAGTCGTCGCGCGGAGGATCAACTCAGTCCTGTCGTAAAACGGCGTGACACTCACACCCTGCGGCAACCCGGGCTTCAGCGCCTCGAGCTTGTCCTTTACCGCGTTAATCACCTCAAGCGTGTTCACCCCGTATCGCGCGATCACCACTCCGCCAACAGCCTCTTTGCCGTCGCGGTCGAGCGCTCCAACTCGAAACGCGTTGCCGACGTTCACATCCGCGACATTGCGAACAAAAATCGGCGTGCCGCCCGAGCCGCCAATTACGATATTCTCGAAATCTTCCACTGATCCGATCAGCCCGACGCCGCGCACGATTGACCATTGGCCGTTGTGCTCGATGACATTCCCGCCGACATTGGAGTTGCTTCGTTGTACGCCTTCGACCACCGTCGAGAGCGGAATCGAATATGCGCGCAATCGGTTTGGGTCGACATCGATTTGATATTGCTGGACCTGTCCGCCTACCGATGCGACCTCGGCTACGCCGGGCACCGAGTTGAGTTGATAACGCAGAAACCAGTCTTGAAGCGTACGCAAATCTCGCAAGCTGTAGCCTTCGCCTTCAACTGTGTACCAGAAGATCTGTCCGACGCCGGTCGCGTCCGGACCGAGCGTGGGCAGGACGCCTTCGGGGAGTTGTCTGGTTGCGAGGTTTAGCCTTTCGGCGACTCGAGTGCGAGCCCAGTAGAGATCGATTGAGTCTTCGAAGATCACGTTGATCATCGAGAACCCAAACGCCGACTGTCCGCGCACCACTCGCACACCGGGCAGGCCTTGAAGCGTGGTTGTCAGCGGGTAGGTGACCTGGTCTTCGACTTCTTGCGGGCTGCGACCAATCCAGTGGCTGAACACGATGACCTGGTTGTCCGACAGGTCGGGTATCGCATCGACCGGAGTGCGGATAAGCGCCCAGTAACCCCAACCGGCTAGCAGGATGTAGGCAGCAACGATGATGAAGCGGTTCTTGAGAGAGAATTCAATGATGCGGTCTATCATTGGTCCGTAGTCCGTAGTCCGTAGTCCGTGGTCCGTAGTCCGTAGTCCGTAGTCCGTAGTCCGTGGTCCGTAGTCCGTAGTCCGTAGTCCGTGGTCCGTAGTCCGTAGTCCGTAGTCCGTAGTCCGTGGTCCGTAGCCTCGAAGCCTGTAGTTCGTAGTCACACGATAGGTGATTTCGAGCTACGGACTACTTCGCGTTTACGCCCATCGTCGCCTGTTCCGTCCCGAGCGATCCCTGGAAGCTGATCATCGCTTCCCAACTGCCTTCGGCTTCGATGTTGACCCGAGCCCTGAACTTGCCGGGCGTGTCGGTTGTCGTCAGCGTCGCAACATCATTCATCTCGGCCATCGCTCCCATCGCGGGCATATGAAACTTGAGCGAAGCAGCCGGCACGTCGACGGGCTTGCCCGCCGCGTCGGTGAATGAAAGCGTGAGATCATTCTCTCCGCTCTTGATTTCACCGCTGGCGCTCGAAAGCGAGATCGTCGTATCACCTGACTTGGTGGACTTGATGGTTTTCTCGGCGCTCGATGAGCCGGTGCGGCCACACGCCGCCAGGATGACAAAGGAAATTGCGATCGCTAACGATATGACGGTGGTTCTGATCTTCACTACTATTCCTCCCGAACACTATGAGTTGTGTTCGTTCGAAGCGCTTTCGCCTGGCCCCACCTAAATTGCTTACCATCGGTGTTGAGGCCGCCAGCCCGCGCGCTTCAGTCGCCAATGCGAGATCAGCACAGAGAGCGGACCCTCGCATCGTTGGACTTACAGCTATGTTGACGGGTCGTTTGAAGTGACTTGTGCCGCGAATGGGCACACTACGCCTTTTAGATCAGGAGAGTGCCGGTTCTGAGGTAGATGGGCGTGGATTCAACGACGCCGCGAGCGGGCGAGAGCGGAAACCCTGAAGCCCCTAACGAATGATCGGCTGCCAAAACAACCCCACCGGATGAAGCGCACTTGCTGTCGCGCTCGGTCCTGAGCAGGCTCGTCGGCGCTGACTGTTGAGTCTCACCGGGCTGATTGCATTGTGTTAGACAACATAGTTTCGAGGGACCAACCGTCGGCCCACTGCGGCGAGCGGCGCTGCAACAGCCTCCGCATCCGCCGTCACCTTCGACGACGGGCGCCGCGGCCGCGAGCGAGGTGCCGGCGACGGATACAACGAAAGCCACAATGAGTATTTTGCGAATCATTCGATTGGCGAAGTCTATCACCCGGCTTATGGGGCGTCAATTGTTCGCCCATTTGGCGCTACATCTAAGAATCGAATTCCAGCCTAATCAATCTACCGATCTTCGTTCCTCCCGGCTATGACAGAAGTCACGGCTCTTTGTGACGGCCACCACGCCACATTGATCCGTCGTCTCTTTCTCGGCCGCGTTCTCTTCTCGACGTACGTTTGCACCAACACTTTGCTTGATGTCTAATCCATCGCCAGTTCCGCGCGTTGACTTGCCTTTTTCCTTCCTGTCTAATCGAATCGCCAATGGAGAGGAGAATCTATACCGCCGCGTGGGTGTTGCCGATCAGCTCTCCATCAATCCGAGACGGCGCCGTTGTGGTTGAAAATGATCGAATCGTCTTCGTCGGTACTCAGCTTGACGCCGAGTCGCACGCGGAGTTCGTCGACGCCGAAAAGACTAGCCTTGGCAGCGCAGCGATCCTGCCCGGTTTTGTGAACACCCACAGCCATCTCGAGCTGACCCTAATGCGCGGGTTTCTCGAAGACCTATCGTTTCGTGATTGGATCCTCAAGCTGACCCGGACCAGGTATGAACAGCTCACTACCGATGACCTGAAGGCGTCGGCTCTTTTGGGCGCGGCCGAGGCGATTCGCGCCGGCGTAACGACGATTGCCGATACGGGTGACACCGCGTCGGCCTTCGAGGCGCTGTTGGAAAGCGGGCTGCGTGGTCTCGCTTATCGAGAAGTGTTCGGTCCAAATCCTCTCGATGCCTCCAGGAGCCTCGACGGACTCAGAGAGAAGATCGAGGACATGCGCGCGCGGGAAACTGAGCTGGTGCGAGCAGGCGTCTCGCCTCACGCGCCTTACACTGTTTCGCCCGATCTGTTTCGACGCGTGGCCGAATACGCGACGGCTGAGTCGCTGGACATCTGCATCCACGCGGCAGAGTCGGGAGCCGAACTCGAGATGATGATGACCGGCACAGGCGAGTTCGCGAGTGGGCTTGCCGCGCGTGGCATCAAGTGGGAGGCGCCGGGGACATCGACCATCAAGTACTTCGAGTCGCTGGGTGTTTTGGACACCAGCCCGCTGCTTGTGCACTGTGTCCAGGTTGGCTCCGAGGACGTCGACCTGATAGTCCAATACGGCGCGCGGGTGGCGCATTGTCCGAAGTCTAACGCCAAACTTGGCCACGGCTTCGCTCACCTGGAGTTGATGTTGAGCCGCGGCGTGACTGTCGGATTGGGAACCGACAGCGTGGCGTCAAACAACCGATGCGATATGATGGAAGAGGCTCGCTTCCTCGGACTCATCCAGCGCATGGTCACTATTAATTCCAAGGAGCCGAGCGCGGAACATCTGCTGAAACTTGCCACGCTCGACGGCGCGCGAGCGCTTGGGCTCGACGGCGAGATCGGTTCGCTCGAGGCCGGCAAACAGGCCGACATCACCGCAATCGATCTGTCGCGCACTCACAACACACCCGTGCACGACGCTGTCGCGACGATCGTATTCAGTGCGATGAGTAGCGACGTTGTGCTTACGGTCGTCGCCGGTCGTGTGCTCTTCGATCGCGAATTGAAGACGCTCGACGAAGCCGAGCTTCAGGGAAGGGTTAACGAAAGCCTCGCTCGTATGCACCAGGCTTAAAGTGAACGGTTCCCCGGGAACCGGCCCAAAGCCGAGCTCGGCCCTTGCGTTGCGGCTTCACGCCTTTGCGTAGTCGCCGTCTCGCGCGAAGACGCAAAACCGCCGCAAAGTCGCTCATGTGATCGAGCTGACTTGGGTTCGCACGAATGACTATTACACGAATGACTATTACTCTTCTCGGTCTCAATCGCTTCTGATAAGATCGACGCGTATCTCATCGCCTTACACTCCGAGGCTGGCGCCCCTGCAAGTGATCGTTGAACGGCATCGAACCGTTCTAAAACCAGATTTCTGAAATCCTCACAGAGCGGGTTGGTTTGCTTCCGGAGCTGCCCGCGCAGACTGGACAGTTAACGATACATATTTGGAGGAGCGAAGTGGATGGGCCGAATGCGCATAGTGACAGTAACTCTCGCGTGGTTGTTGATCGTCGCCGCCCAGGAAGCACGTGCGCAGTCCGATCAAACCATCTATTCCGACGCGCTCGGCGCGGGCTGGCAAGACTGGTCGTGGTGTGCACGCGATTTCAATTCGACCGATTTCATCCACAGCGGAACGAAGAGCGCAAAGGTTACTTACACCGGCGCGTGGCAGGGCTTCTACCTCCGTCATGCGAGTCAGGACAGTTCGGGATACAGTGACCTGGTTTTCTGGATTCACGGCGGCGCCACAAGCGGACGCAACATCACGGTTGCGGCGCAACTCAACGATGTCGCGCAGGCGGGCGTCGGTCTCAACCAGTTCATCCTGGGTGGCTCGGTCGCAGCAGGGACGTGGCGAAAGGTCACGATTCCACTCTCGGCATTAAACGCGGCGAACAAGCCAAACTTCAACGGGTTCTGGCTTCAGGACGCAAGCGGAGCCGCTCAGGCGCCTTTCTACGTTGACGACATCACGCTCATAGCCGCGCCGCCGCCTTCCCAGATTCAGGTAACAGTTGACGCGAACGTGGTGAAGCGGATCATTGACCCGCGGTTGTTCGGAGTCGCGGCCGCGGTTTGGGACGGGCATTTCAACACGCCGGCTACCAGTTCGCTGCTCACGGCGAACGGCACGAGAGTGTCTCGCTTTCCCGGCGGATCGCTCTCAGACGATTACCATTGGCGCACCAACACCACCGGCAACAACACCTGGCAGTGGGCGACCAGCTTCGATGCGTTTGCGAATGTGATGCACGGGGTTGGCGCCGATGCGTTCATTACGGTCAACTACGGAAGCGGCACGACGCAAGAAGCGGCGGATTGGGTGCTGTACTCGAACGTGACAAAGGGCTATGGTTTTCATTACTGGGAAGTGGGCAACGAGAACTACGGCAGTTGGGAGAATGACCTACGCGCTCGACCTCACGACCCTTACACCTACGCGCTTGCGTTCCGCGACTACAAAAACGCGATGAAAGCTGTTGATTCGTCGATCAAGGTGGGCGCGGTCGTGATCACCGGTGAAGACTCGTATGCGAACTACACGGACCACCCGGCAACCAACACTCGCACCGGCCAGATCCACAACGGATGGACGCCGGTGATGCTTGTCACGTTGAAGACTCTGGGCGTGGCTCCCGACTTCGTCATCTATCACCGCTACGAGCAAGCACCCGCCCAGGAGAGCGACTCAGCGCTGTTGCAGTCAGCGCGCACGTGGGCAAACGATGCGGCGGATCTTCGACAACAGTTGAACGATTATCTGGGCGTTGCGGCGACGGGGGTCGAACTCGTATGCACCGAGAACAACTCGGTCTACAGCAACCCGGGCAAGCAGACCACGAGCCTGGTCAACGGACTCTATTATGCCGATAGCTTTGGTCAGTTCATCCAAACTGAGTTCACCACTTTCATGTGGTGGATCCTGCGCAACGGACAGGAGACCGGCAACAACAACAGCACTTCGCTTTACGGGTGGCGATCTTACGGCGACTACGGGATGGTGTCGGATCAAAACGACCGCTATCCCGCATATTTCGTCAGCAAGCTGGTTTCGCGTTTTACAGGCTCCGGCGATCAGGTCATTCAAGCCGCGACCAACTACAATCTTTTGGGCGCCTACGCGGTCAAGCGCACCGACGGCTCGATGTCGCTTCTGTTGATAAACAAGGGGGCGACTAACTCTCTCAATGCCGCCGTCAATCTTGCCGGCTTTGTTCCGCAGTCCGCGGCGACGGTCTATTCATACGGCATCCCGCAAGATGAGGCCGCTCGCACCGGCGTCGGGTCGCCAGACCTCGCTACTACAACGTTCAGCGGTGGTTCAACCAGCTTTGTCTACCCGGTCGCTCCGTATTCCGCAACAGTCTTGAGTCTGGCGCCTGCCGCCTGCCCGGCTGCGATCTCGCCTGCGACTCAGTTTTTCCAGTACAGCGGCGGCGATGGACAGATCACGATCAGCGCCGTGGCCTCGTGCAACTGGACGGCTGCGACCACGGCGAACTGGCTAACTTTCAACTCGGAAGCAAGCAGCAATGGCAACGGGCAAGTGAGCTTCACTGTGCGGGAGAACTTCACCGGCGTTCCCCGGCAGGCGGCGATTTCCGTCGGCGGCCAGACAGTGGCCGTTGTTCAGGATAGCGATATCAGCGCCGATTGCACTTACGCAATCTCTCCAGCATTCACGTCGTTCCCATCGTCCGGCGGTACCGGCTCGGTCACTGTTACCCTGGAGGAGCGCTGCGCCTGGCAAGCGGTCTCGAACTCCGGATGGATAACGATCACGTCTGCCACCGCAGGCATCGGGTCGAGCTCGGTGCGTTATTCGGTGGCCCCCAACCCCGGCGCCCGCGGCCGCAAAGGCACTATCACAATAGCCGGACAGACCTTCTCAGTAAAACAAAAGGGCAATTGAAGAGGCCGCCACCAAGGTAGCTCTCATCCTTCTGAGTTCGTAGGACGGCCCGCAAGCGGAAGAAGCGGGACCCATTTCCCATTTTCCATTTTCCATTTTTCATTTGCCATTTTTCATTTGATATTTATTTGATATTTGCCATTTTGGCTGGTTCTCTTCAATAACAAATGAAAAATGGCAAATGGAAAATGGAAAATGAGTCTGCTTCTTTCGCCTGATGGCGGAGCATCCAGCACCGCAATCCGCGCATCAGAGCCGACGCAACGCGGACCCAGGTTCGCGCCCAACTTCTTCCGGGAGGCAGCTCATGGTCAAGAGTATCGTCGCAATTGCAATCGTGTACCTCATCGCGGTGGTCGGATGGATCACGCTCGCGGGAACGATCACTTATCGCACCGATCATCAGGATACCGAGCTCAAAAGCGAGGTCGGGCGGTTGTGGGGAACGCCGCTCGATCAAAAGGCTCCGTGGGCTTCTATTGCCGTCGAGAGTGGCGCTCAAACAGAGAGGCCGAACATTTCCGGAAATGGCGTGGTCTACGCGCGTCCCGGCGCAAATCCTGAGAACTATGACGCGCCAATTGCGGAGAATGACATTCGCGTCGGCTTCGATCTTGATCAAAGACAAAAGGGACTATTGTGGTATTCGACGTATCGCATACGGTTTTCCGGTGACTACGTTTTCGAGAATCCTCAAAACAAGAGCGGAGCGTTGACTGTTAAGTTCGCGTTTCCCGCGGCGAACGGCCACTACGATGACTTCCGGTTCGAAGTGGACGGAGCACCAGTGCCGTTTACCCGGCAGAACGCGGATCTGATTGTTGCAACGATTACGTGTGGACCAAAATCTCGCCATCGTTTGACGGTAAGCTATAACTCGCAGGGACTGGATCGCTTCACTTATCGCTTCGGGGACGGGATAAGCGAGGTGCGCAACTTCAAGCTGGTCGCCACCACCGATTTCGACGGCTACGATCATCCTGC
>Ga0137359_10005426_pt1 | contig 10514 bp, 9 predicted proteins | sample Mad1_40_16metaG_FD_108281 | JGI IMG/M metagenome (GOLD analysis project Ga0137359, IMG submission 108281) | Vadose zone soil microbial communities from Angelo Coast Range Reserve, California, USA - Mad1_40_16 metaG | ecosystem: Environmental > Terrestrial > Soil > Vadose zone | place: USA... | reverse complement strand
TTCACGTGCGACCTCCAATTCGTCGTTCTGACTGACACAACCCGGGGGTAACTACTCCAGAGAGGGAAGCGGTAGCCTTGGAATTCTCTGAATTGAGCCAATTCTCTCGTCCGCTTCCGGCTGCGTCGATAGACCCGGAGTACCATCGTGTATCCGGTTCGCCAATATCCATGGCGTGTCGACCGTCTTTCGCAAAATCTCTGGCAATACCGGTACTGCCAGGATTATTATAGGAGCTGTCGTTCCCGCCCTCGACACCCATCCCTTTCAGTTTATGCAGGACCCCGGGGTGTCTCATGGAAGCAGTTGTGCGGCGGTTTGAAGAACGTGTTCCCTTGACCGTAAGAGTCGATCTCTGCAGCCTGGACGTGCGTCATCGTACGCAGGAAGGCCTCACGGAAAACATAAGCGCTCACGGCGCGCGCGTGGTTTCAAACAATCCCCTGAGATTAAATGAGCGGCTGAATTTGTGGTCGCTCCCGGGCGATTTCCGAGCTAGGGCCCGAGTCGTTTATTGCGAGCCCGTGGGGCACAATTCCTTCGCCATCGGTTTGCAACTGCTCGCAACCACTGGTGATTGGAAATAACCCGCCAGCGAGGTTCATCGAACAATTGCCTCTTTGGAAGAAACCGCTTGGATACTAGCGCGAAAGTGCCAGCAACGATTCGTTGAGTCTAGTCAGGTCGGAGTCTAGCCGGTAATAGCCGGGTCGCCAGCCTGCTGGAGCCTCATTTGGCGGGAAGTTCAGCACGGCGAAATCATTTGCCGCCCCTTGCTCATCGGCCAGCTTCGGGAACTGATCGCCAACATAGGTGGCAGGGTACTCGCTGATCACGCGTTCACTCTCGTTGACAGACAGAACCGCGCGAAGCATCCCTTGGTTTCTTGCATGGGGCTGACAAAAGTAGAGGGTCGGCATACTGCGCAATCATGGGCACATCTCTGAAAGACTTCAATAGTACGATGGACCAGTAGCTGGCAAATGGGCCAGAAAGGTTCAAAGTCTCGGTCGCAACTCTTAACACATTATAGTTCAATAATTTAGAGCGCTATTTCCCTTCCTTCAACCCTCGTACAAGGTAACCAAGTAGAACGCTTCCCAAAATGAAACATACCCCCGCCATCCACCAGCTCTTGCTCACCGCGGCAAAAACAGCCGTCAAAATCAGGAGTACTGCCGCCGTGTAATAGAGAGCTGAAAGGTAGGATAAGTCCGTCGCTTCCTTCATCCGCTTCCCCCGCAAACTTGCTCCCCACTACCCCAAAGTTAGGAACTTGGAGCAATGCCGAACAACCTATCCGTCCCGGCAGGCTCAGCGATGAAGCATATCCAACGCCACCAGCGCATAGACCGCGGCGCAATCGTTTATTCTTCGCAGATCGACAAATTCGTCTGGTCCATGTGCGACCTCTAGCTGCCCGGGGCCATAAGCGTATGCCGGGACGCCTTGTCCGGCATAGTAGCGAATTTCCAGGAGGCCAGGGCACATCTCAAAATGTGGCGCCTCGCCTGTAACAGCTCGTACGCTGCGAGCCAGCGTTTGGCCTAGCGGCTCCTCCTCACGGCACGACGAGGACTGCCCTTCCTGCAATATTTCCCATTCGAGCGGGATGCCGTCGCTCTTGCAACCTTGCAGTGTGGCGATCAGCCTCCGCTTTTCCTCCGCTTGGTCTTCTTCGGGATTGGTTCGCCGGTCGATGGTGAACCAGCACTCCTCCGGAACCACATTGAAGTTTGTGCCGCCGCCGCTTTGTCCCCCCAGCATCAGAATCGAACGCTTTGCTAGTTCCGCACCGGCATTGAACATTGTCGTTCTTTGTTCCACTTCTTGCTTTAATTTCTGCAGCCGCCGAATAACTTCGCTCATTCGTTCGAACGCGTTTTCGCCCTGGTGCTGCAAACTAACGTGCGCGGATTTCCCGAGCACGCGAACGCGCATCGAAATGGCCCCGCGGTTCGCGTTCCAGACCGCGCCGCTGGTCGGCTCTGCCAGCAGCATGCCAATACCGCCGCGGCCCAATCGTCCTTGCGCCGCCAGCCACGCCGAGCCCCCTTCGCCTCCCGTCTCTTCGTTGGGAACCAGCGTCAAAGCGATTCGCCCGTTCAGTTCCGCGCCGCAATTTCTCAGCGCGAGAATCGCATAGAGCATGGCAACAATCCCGCCCTTCATGTCGCAGGAGCCGCGGCCAAACAAAAAATGATCTCTGCGCAAAGGCCGAAATTGCTCCGGCGATTGCGCAGGAACGACATCGTAATGTCCGTGAAAGTAGAGAACGCGTTCTCCTCGTCCGCGACTAGCAACCAGGCAGACGGGACTCTCCACCGTGCTGCCTTTCAGCTCACTGGCTTCCAGGCGCTCACATTCGAGACCACATTGACGCAACAGGTTTTCAAGAAGATCCGCGCACGCGCGATAATTTCTCCCCGGCGGGTTCTCTGTCGGTATCGCCACCAACTCTGCCAGCAGCGCAGCCATCTCTTCCTCGCGTTGCCGCAGCCATTCCAGTAGCTGGTCGGTCTTTACCGCATCTTCGCGCACTCGTTTGGTCATGCTGCTGTATGCTAGGGACTTATCCGTGTGACGCCAAGCTCCATTTTGGTGCCGGCGGACACACAAACGAGTCCCTCTGCCTCATCTCATCATGAGCGATCGACCGATTGCGTAACGCTAATTCGCTTGTAGCACCAGGACCCAGTCCGTGGCGCTTCCTGAGTTTCTCCCAGGCGTTGTAAAAACTCGGTTGCCTTGATTCGGGAAAGGGCTCCCCGAAACGCCCGCGAACGCTCCAGAAGTTGGGTCGAACCACCGGGCACGGGCAACGCCTCTCAGCGCGGTCATATCAATTCGAATGGTTGTGGAAGCTCTGGCCAGCGGCGCTACGTACGCGACGAGCGCCCTGCCGTCCGCCGTGGCAGCCGCCGTAAACTGGTCCAGCCCTTCGTTCGAATTGCCGCCCTGAATCACCAGCTTTTTCATTCCCCCAAGGCCGGAAGGAATCAGGTCGTACCACGGAACCGAATCGAAAAATTGGCCCAGCCGCACCATGTCCAAAGTGCCCGGTGAATCCAGCGCCTTTTGCCACGGCGCGTGCCCGAATGAAAAACCCGACCACCAGGTTCCCGTCGCGAATTCCCAGATATCACGATTCCCGAAAAAGACTCCGGCTGTCGTGCCGCCCAGAACCGCCCAGTATTGGTACTTTCGAACGGAAGCCCGGTCCCCCGGCACCCACTTCTCGTCTTCGTAGCCAGTCTCTTTCAGGTACGCAGGGTGTGGAGGTGAGTAGCTGTACGCGCGCCGCGCTTCGAAAAAAGTCGCGCCAGGGTTTTTTGGATCACCGTAGGTATAAACCGCATTCAAATCCATCAGTGAAGTGAAGGCTCTCTCGTCCGTAGAAAGGCAGGGAGCGTGCCAGTCGCCCGCCCACAATTGCGTCCCGCCGGCCGCCTTGATTCCCTCCAGGAGTCTGTGGAGCCGCTTTTCTCCCTCGGAACCTTCGGGAGGATTAAAGTCCCCGCCGATCACCCACAGAATATTTCTGTACTTCTTGTAGCGATTTCCAATATATAAACCGAACTTGTAGCTGGTCTCTTGCGTGTTGGCCGGGCTCGTCAGCGCACTCCACCAGCCTTCGTCCCCGCCGTCGACACCCAGATACATGGGCGCAAGACTGACCAACATTCCCTTGGCCGCCGCCAACTCCAAGATCGAGTCGGCAAAGGAAAAGTACGCTTCATTCGGCGTCGCGAAATCGCGGGGCGTCCGAAAGGGCGCATCTCCGTTGCGGTTGGCTGGGGCATGCAAAGCGAATTTGTGCTCCAACAGGTTGATGTTAACGCTGTTAAAGCCTTTCTTTTGCCGATCAACAAAGTAAGTCTCCGCTTCCGCATAGGTGAGGTTGGCGATCAAGGACTGGGCTGAGTCTCCTTGAATGCGGAATGGCCTGCTATCTTGACCTACGAGATATCTACGGTTCGCCGAGATCTTGAGGGGAAAAGCAGGCGTCGCAGCAGCGGACCCTCCTGCCACCGCGCCGGACGTTTTGGCGGGCCGCGCTCTCGCGGAAAAGTCCGGCGCCATTCCTGATTCAGGAACTGATTTGCTTCGGCATCCGTCTGGAACGAGGCATAGAGAAGCACACGCCAGCTGTAAGATCCATCTCATCGAGCCCACTCTACATCCTCTTGCATTGCAGTTTAAGACTGCGTACATCGCCATTCGAACAATGGTAGGCTGTTCCCGATTCCAGGAGAAGTTGAAAGCCGATGACAAACGGCACAAACGCATTCCCGGTGCTGCGGTGGGTTGGGTTGCTGTGGACGGTTGTGTGGCTGCCTGCTTACATTCGATTTTGGGGATGGGCCAATCTCATACATTTGTGCGACGTCGCGGTGATCCTTGGCTGCGCGGGATTGTGGTGGGGAAGTTCGTTGTTGATATCGAGCCAGGCGGTCAGCTCACTGGCGGCCGGGATCCTTTGGTCTGTCGATGTCGGCTGGCGTCTCTTGACCGGGCGATTTCTGGTCGGCGGAACGGAATACATGTGGGACGCTAGGGTACCGCTTTGGGCGCGGCTGCTTTCGACCTTTCACATCGGACTTCCGCTGGCGCTGCTCTGGGCCATGCGAAAGATTGGGTACGATCGGCGCGCTCTTGCTTTACAGGCCGCGATTGCTGCCGGACTTTTCGTCGCCTCGCGGTTTTTGCCCGCAGGGTTCAATATGAATTATGCGCATCAGGATCCTCTCTTTCATCGCTCCTGGGGACCTGCTCCCGTGCATCTTGCCGTGGTTTTTGTTGGACTAGTCGCTCTTCTCTACTGGCCGACACACGTTCTCTTGAGCTGGATGTTTCCGGTAACTGGCACAGCCAAATGAAATGATGGGGCAAGGGAGTCGGGAGCGGGAGAAAATGGGCACGGACGCAGAAAAAAATCGAGAGAAATATCTCGCCATGCTGAAGACTGCCATCGAAGAGGCGTGCCTTGGTCTTCGCGAAGGAGGAATTCCCATCGGTGCGGCGCTATTCGGGCGCGACGGAAAACTTCTCGGACGCGGCCACAACCGCAGAGTGCAGGACGGCGATCCTTCGGCGCATGGTGAAACCGACGCGTTTCGCAAAGCGGGCCGGCAACGAAGTTACCGCGACAAAATCATGGTGACAACGCTTGCCCCTTGCTGGTATTGCAGCGGCCTGATCCGCCAGTTTGGCATTGGCGCCGTTGTCGTCGGCGAGTCCGTAAATTTTCGCGGCGGCATCGATTGGCTGCGCGAGAACGGCACCGAAGTCATCGACCTCCATTCCGAAGAATGTGTTCAAATGCTTGCGAAATATATTGCGGACCACGCCGAGATTTGGAACGAAGACATCGGTGCGGACTGAAGGCTCGGCGTGACTCCTTCCGAAAAACTGATGGACCGGGAATTCCCTGAATCTTTCAATGTCGCGGCTCATTTTCTGGATGCGCCGGCCACGCTGCATCCTGAGCGCACCGCCATTGTCGGCGAACCGCGCGAAGTCAGTTACGGAGAACTGGCCGCGCTCGCGAATCGCGCTGGGAATGCGTTGCGCGCACAAGGCGTTTCCCGCGGCGATCGCGTTCTGATTGTGCTGCCGGATTCCGCGGAGTTCATCGCCACATTTTTCGGTGCGGCGAAAATCGGCGCCGTCGCTGTTCCCGTGAATCCCTTTGCGCGTTCTTCCGATTACATTCATTACCTGGAAAATAGCGAGCCGCGCGCCACGATTATTCATTCTGAAGCGCTGGCGGAATTCTTGCCGGCATCGAGCGTGCTCCCGCAGGTGCCGATTGTCGTCGTAAGCGAAGGAAAAATAAATCTGCACGGCGTATCCTGCGCGAAGTGGAGCGAATGGATCGCGGCAGCGAGCGAACAACTTGCGGCGGCGGACACTTCGCCGGACGATCCCGCTTTCATGCTTTACACCTCGGGAAGCGGAGGCGCGCCGAAGGCGGCGGTGCACCGCCATGCCGACATGCTGGCGACGAACCGGGGTTTCGCGCGCGGCGTGCTCGATCTTCGCGAGGAGGACGTAACGTTTTCCGTCTCGAAATTGTTTTTTGCCTATGGCCTGGGAAACGGGATGTATTTCCCGCTGCCCGCCGGTGCACGCACGGTCTTGAATCCAGAACGCACAAAAGTGGATCGCGTGATCGAACTGGTGAAACGCCGCCGGCCTACTATTTTCTTCGCCGTTCCCACATTTTACGCGGCGATTCTGCGCGAAGCGGAAGAGAAGAATTGCGACACGGATTTTTCTTCCGTGCGGCAATGCGTTTCGGCGGGAGAAGCTCTCCCCGCTGAGGTTTTTGAGCGCTGGAGAAAACAGTTCGGGCACGAGGTCCTGGATGGCATCGGGTCGACGGAGATGCTGCACATGTTCATCTCCAGCCGTCCCGGGAAATGCAAACCAGGGAGCTGTGGCTTTCCTGTGCCCGGTTACGAAGTCAAAATTGTGGATGACAATGGAGAATCGGTGCGTGACAGCGAGGTCGGCAATCTCTGGGTCCGTGGCGAGAGCGCTTTCGCGGAGTATTGGCGCATTCCGGAATTGACGGCGCGCACGAAGCGCGGAGATTGGGTGGTGACCGGCGATAAATTCTCTTGCGATCCCGACGGTTACTACCACTACTGCGGGCGCGCGGATGACATGCTGAAAGTCGCGGGCATGTGGGTTTCCCCGATGGAAGTCGAGAATGCGCTTTTGGGGCATCCGCATATCGCGGAAGCCGCCGTCGTTGGCGCGACCGACGAGCGAGGGCTTTCGTATTCCGTCGCTCACGTGGTATTGCGTGGAAACGTCCAAGGCTCGGAAATACTGGCCGGGGAAATTTGCGAGCACGTCAAAGCGCGGCTGGTGTCGTACAAAGTGCCGCGTGAAGTGCGGTTTTGCCGCGAACTGCCAAAGACCGTGACGGGGAAAATCCAGCGTTTCAAGCTGCGCGGCGCGTGAATAGACTCTTCGGAATGCGCGCCCGCACCAAAATGCTGCCGGGCTCAAGCCCGGCGTTAAGTTTTCGGAGAATTGATCAGGGGGCGTCATTGTAAGTGTCGTAGGAAGAGGCGATGGTGCGGACTTCGGCGAGAGTCTGGTCGCGCAGGAGTTTGCCGTCTTCGAGGATTGTTTCGAGGGCGTTGTTGGATGGGATGGGAGCACCCTCCACGATTTCGACGGTGGCAAATTCCTTGCCATTCTGAATGAGGTTGAAGCGGCCACCCTTGCTGGCTTTCGACGGATCAGTTTTGGGGTTTTTGTAAACGTTGTGCCATTGGCCGTTGCGGTCGATAGCGGAACACTTTAACGCAAACTTGAGCGTGTCGCGGTTGATTTGCTGCAGCAGCGCGCCACCCATGCCGTAGCTCCACATGTCCTGCGACCAACCTCTGCGGGTGAGCTGCGCGGTAATGTTTTGAATCGTGTAGAAATTGACGCCATCGCCCTGGATGAAGCGCACGCACGGAACGGTGGTCTTCCAGCCTTTGCGATTTACTTCGTAGCCGAATTTCTCGCCGACAATTTTGAAGAGTTCTTCGAGGACGGTGACCGCTTCGCCGGAATCGGGGCGGATCACCAGCGTGCCTTTTCTTTGAAGAACCTTGTTGCGCAACGCGCCGCCCCAGAGATTGCGAACGGCGTTGTAGATGTCGTAGGAATCGCTGACGCAAGCGACGAGTCCTTCGGGACAGTTTTCGAGGATGTTGGCGTAAGCGTCCAGTTCGTGCGCTTCGCCCCACGCGGTGATGGTGGAGTGCTCGGAGGCGGGGATGCTGTAGGCGGCGCAGTCGAGACGATTCCGCGCAGTGAGATCGGCGGAGTAGAACTGATTGAGGAGCTGAATGGCGGCAAGCGTGTCCGTGCCTAGAAAATTCAGCAGATGCGCGGCGCCGCCAATGGCCGCGGATTCCTTGGAGGAGACGCCGCGGAATCCGAAGTCGTGCAGCTTGAAGGGAAGAAGCGAAGGATCGCCGGTGCGGACAAGAGCTTTGCCGATGACCTGCTTGATGGCGCGGGAAAGCGTGGCGACCGTAATGGGATACCAGACTTGGACGAGAAGCGTTTCCGCCCAGTTGGTAAGCCAATAGAACTCCGGGTCGGTGTTTTCGATGGTGATAAGCGCGTTGTGGGTTTTGACGACCGTGCCTTCCTTGACGGCGCGAATGCGCAGCGGGAGGCGGCCGCCGTGCTTGGCATAGAGAGATTTGAAGCCCTCGTAATTGAAAGTTTTCGGATGGCCGGAGAAGTGCGCGTGAGCGGTGCGGCGGGCCTCTTCGACGTCGTCGAGGGTGAAGATCTGGCCGGCGAAATTGGATTTGATGATGTACTGCAGCATGGCGAGCATGGTCTCTTCAAACATGCCGCCGCGCGATTCGAGGTAGGAGTAGATGTGGCGCGTGTCCGGAGGATATTGCCACCAGTGGGTGAGCTTGTAGGAGTCCGTATTGAGGATGGGATTCAGGCGCAAGGACTGCATGGGCTCCTCAGGGTTGTGGTTGTGAATGCGCTTGAGGCCAAGGACCTCGCACTGGATGGAGGATACCCCACCCCCGGGTGTTTTGCGCAAAGAGTGCGGAATTGCTTGAAAATAAGAGAGTTGTCATTTTCATGAGTGCAAAAGAGTGCGCAAGAATGTGAAAAGAAAGACGTTAGACCGTGGAGGGCAGTGGCTCCCGAAGGGAGTGGAACATGAGGGGTTCCACATTGGGAATTGTTGGTATACACCCGGCAGTTTTCGCAGGAGTGGCAAACAAAGAGGTTGCGGGATAAGGAAAATGAAAGAGTGTGGAAGTATCTGATTTTGCCGGATATAAAAATGCGCAAAACTCGCAGAGAGTCAACGGAAGTGGAGAATGATCGGTAAGAGGAGGTTCGTGAAGATGAAGAGGTAGCGGACAAAGGAAGGCGCTCCTTTCTCCTCCCGGTGAAAGACAAACGCACTATAACATAAAAGGTAATGTCTGTCAATGTTTATTTACAGGTATATTCAAATGATTGTGGAAAGTGTCGAAAAGATGAAGTTTGCTGATTCAAAGATGCAAGAATCCGCAGCCGGAAAACCGCAGGCCTGCCGCATCCGACATCAATATCTTAGTTTAGTAGAACCTATTTCCTTATGAGCTTTTGACAAGGTCGGGATGACGGACTGAGGCAGCGATCCAGCAAAAAGATGGAGAGCGCAGCCAAGAGGGCCGTGCCACAAGGAATGACGAAAAGAAGAGAGGGTCTTTGCGTACATTATACTTTGCAATGAAAAGTACTTGACAGTGCCAACTGGACGAGGTAGGTTGGGGTTGCGGCGGAGAGAGTCGAGCACAAACCACCATGTTCAAGCGGATTGCGGCGATTGCTTTCATTTTTGGGTGCACGGCGGTGGCGTGGGCCATTCTGGGGTCCACCATTTTCTACAGGACGTATAACGCGGAGTCGGGATTGTCCGGACGAGTGGCTTCGACGTGGGGAGCGCCGCAAGCGCAGGCGCCGCCGGCGATCGCGCGGGAATGGCATGAGCAAAAAACTGTGGAGGTGGAAGAGAAGGGAAAGAAGACCACGCGGACGGAGAGCTACCTTCGCTCGGAGGCGATAAAGATTGACGCTAGCCGGGTTGCGGCGAGCTTACACATCGATTACCGGCAAAAAGGGCTGCTGTGGTTCAGCACGTATACAGTGGATTTCGACGGGGCCTTTACGTTTCAGAATCCTACTGCGCGGGAGGAAGAGTTCGTGATTCAACTGCCGTTTCCGGCGCAGCAAGCGGTCTACGACAACGTGCAACTGCTTCTGGACGACAAGCCGCTGGCGGTGACGTTCAGCGGATCGCAGGCGGTAGCGCGGACGCGGATGGCGGCGGGTGCGAAGTCCATTCTGCATGCGGCCTATCGTTCGCAGGGGCTGGACAGCTGGCGATACACCTTTTCACGCGCGAACACAGAGGGTTCGACGGCGCGCGAGAATGAGGACGGAAACAGCAAAGAAATTTCGCAGGCGCGCGACTTCCACCTGCTGGTGAAAACGGATTTCTCCGGTTTCGATTTCCCGGACAATTCGCTTTCGCCGACGGAAAAACGGCAGACAGCAAGCGGCTGGGAGTTGGAGTGGAATTATCAGAATCTGGTGTCCGGATTCGACATCGCGTTGAAGATGCCGCAGAAGCTGCAACCCGGGCCGTTGGCGGGACGAATCAGCTATTTCGCTCCCGTGTCGTTGTTCTTCTTTTTTTTCCTGGTGTTCATCCTGTCCACGCTGCGCGGCAACGATCTGCACCCGATGAACTATTTTTTCCTGGCGTGCGCCTTCTTTGCGTTTCATCTGCTGCTGGCGTATCTGGCGGATCATATTTCGATTCATGCGGCATTCCTGATTTCGTCGATTGTTTCGGTCGTACTCGTGGTCAGCTACTTGCGCCTGGTGGTGGATTTGCGATTCGCGGTGGTGGAGGCGGGGCTGACGCAACTGATCTATCTGGTCTTGTTCTCGTACGCGTTTTTCTTTGAAGG
>Ga0137359_10005423_pt1 | contig 10515 bp, 8 predicted proteins | sample Mad1_40_16metaG_FD_108281 | JGI IMG/M metagenome (GOLD analysis project Ga0137359, IMG submission 108281) | Vadose zone soil microbial communities from Angelo Coast Range Reserve, California, USA - Mad1_40_16 metaG | ecosystem: Environmental > Terrestrial > Soil > Vadose zone | place: USA... | reverse complement strand
GCTGAAAATCTGATATCATCTGGTAGAAAGTGCCCGTTCCCGGGAAAACGGGAATAAAGGTCGAAAGATCGTCTCTTTGCACAATCAATCTCCCAGGCCAGGAGACGGCAGTGTTTAGAATGGTATTGCGCGCCACGTAGTCTGCCGTGGGATCCAGAGCGTTGCCAAGGCTCCAATTTACATCGCCTCCCACAGCCAGAGTCACATATTGATTCGGGAAAGCCGCCATGGTGGCGTTGATAATCGTCGCGCCTGCATTAATCACTTTCTGAGAGGTGTAGCCGAGGGCCAGCCATTGACTGACGTAAGCGGGCTTGTCGGGGACATACCAGTCTTCGCCGCTTGCGTTAGCGAAACTTGTCGAAACAATTGGGACCGCAGGATTATTGGCGAAATGCGCTCCCAGGGCAGCGATCATTGCTGTCTTCTTGGCCAGAAAGGTAGGATCCCAGAAAACCGGAATGGTGGTCTGCACTCCGTTATTAGTGTACGTGAAGAAGCTGCCCCCCGCGTTCTGAATGGCAGTGGTGACCCATGCCGGTTTACCTGATTGGGTGTTAATTCGCAGCAGAACCTGCTTGCCCGCTGCTGCCGAGGCTGCCACGGCCGCATCGAGAAACGTCCAGTCGTAAGTTCCCTCAGTCGGCTGCAGAGCACTCCAGTCTTGTCGCAGACTGATCCCGTCCACGTCAGGATTGGCTAAGACCTGGTCCGCGGGTTGGACGCCGCTGTCTGTAAAAGAAAAGACCCCTCGAGGCACCGTCGTTGGAGGAGTTGCACTTGGGCTCGGGGTTGGAGTTGGCGTTGGCGTCGGCGTTGGGGTTGGCGTCGATGTCGGCGTTGGTGTCGACGTTGCTGTTGCAGTTGGGGTTGGAGTGAATGACGCTGTCGGAGTCGGTGTGAATGTCGCCGTGGCTGTCGGTGTGAATGTCGCTGTGGCAGTCGGAGTGAATGTCGCCGTGGGCGTCGGCGTAAACGTTGCTGTTGCGGTCGCGGTTGGGGTCCGAGTTGCTGTTGGTGTCGCCGATGGCCTTGGGGTCCGAGTTGCTGTTGGTGTTGCCGATGGCCTTGGGGTCCGAGTTGCTGTTGGTGTTGGCGTAGCAGTTGGAGTCTGGTGTCTCGGTGGCGCATCGGGCGCGTAGCTGAACTCTTTTCTCCCGGCTTCTGCTACCGCAAAGACATTTTGAGGAACTTGGGCGAAGATTCTTTCCGGGACCGCAAGCAGCCCGGCACTGCAAAGCAGAATGCCGAGTAAATTAGGCGCTTTGCAACGTCGCGTTGAAACTTGCTTTTGATGTGCGCTTAGAACACACGGCTTAAGGAAGGCCAATACTGGAGCGGATTTCCTTTTCATCTGGGGGGTACCTCCGTTTTAGTCTGCCCTCGGCGCTCGGCGCATTTGCCGAATTACGAGGCGTCTTTTTGCATAGGGTGAGTTTCTTAGGAAAAATCACTGCGAAGGCAGCCAGCGTGGACGTGGATGCGAATTCGTCAAGTCTTTTCTTAGGGAATTTTCCTTACAGAATTGACATTTTCGCGCAAGGAAGGGAACGGACATCTTTCCCGCTCGCTGTGGGCACTAACGCGACTGCCCGCCGCAACTGTCGAAGCGAGTAGGGGGGATCCGCGTGGCGACTGCGATCAGCATACGTCGCGGGAAATTGCGCCATGCGCCTCCGCGTTTCCATTTTCGAACGGACGCAGCGTTATTCGCTCGGCGAGACGATTGCCGATTTGTTCACTCGCGGAAGATCGGCATCTTTCGTCGCACATTGACTTTTCCCTTGCGTATCGTTACTAATACGGGACTGCGCTGCAGTTCCAAAGAGTCGCTGCGGCTGCGGCGGCTCAGGACACAGCTTGTCGAAAGTTGCCGGATCGTAACAATTTATTTTTTGGATGTTTCCGCGTCTTAAGCCACAAATTGACTCCGACATGACAAACGCGATGCGGAGAAGATCAATGAATGACAAAACGGCAGGCTCAATTTTCTACTTGCAGCCGTCGCCTCAACTTTGATAGCCTCCAAATTTTCACCCCATTATGAAATCGTTATCGGTTGTTTTTCCTGCATTTAACGAAGAGGCAAATATCCGGGCCGTCGTTGAGGACGCATATCGGACTGTACCGAAACTTGCCCCAATTTTTGAGATCATTGTGGTAAACGACGGCAGCAAGGACCGCACGGGGGAGATTTGCGATCGGCTCGTGGAGGAGTTGTCCAATGTGCGTGTTGTTCATCATCCCCGGAACCGCGGGTACGGTGCCGCGCTCAAGAGCGGCATCACGCTGGCGCGCTACGATCTAATTTTCTTCACTGACGCTGATGGGCAGTTCGACTTAAAGGAAGTCGCCGCGCTCCTCGAACAGGCGGACGTCTACGACATCGTCGCTGGTTACCGGGCCCGGCGACAGGATCCGCCGCACAGGCTGCTGTTTGCCTGGGGTTGGAATATTCTCGTGCGGCTCGTGCTCGGGATCAGGATCCGTGACATCGATTGCGCTTTCAAGGTCTTCAAGCGGCGTGTCTTCGACAAAGTTCAGATCAACTCGGTGGGCGCGATGGTGAACACGGAAATCTTCGCTCAGGTATCCAGGTTTGGCATGACAGTGAAGGAAATTCCCGTGAGCCATTTCCCACGCCGACACGGCAAGCCGACCGGCGGTAACCCTGCTGTTATCCTCAAAGCATTTCGGGAGTTGTTCAGAATGCGACGCAAAGTGCACACAACTGATGCGGTAATTCGTCGAGTCCTTCAGCTCCAAGCCAGACAGGAGAGTTGCGACGAACCAGCCCGCTCCAAGCCTTCCGTGCAAAAAATATTCGTTCGGGGGCGCAGGTGGGCGCGCTGAATACGGCGATGGAGTGGCCGTCGGCGAGACTGCGCTTTGAATGGAATCGCAGATGACCTGCTCGCCATATCGCTGAGCGGTTCACCATTTCTTCGATGGCGCGGCACCGTCTGCGGCGTCATGGACGCATTCACCGGCGTGGCCGCTCGTGGACCAACTTACTGCAAGCGAAGTAACAGTTTTGTTACTGTTTTCGTCCGTTTGCCGTCGAGAAAACGCTGCTCGAAACGCCGGCGGGTTTGACAGCGCATAAATGCGAAACAAATTCAGTGCTCTGTTGCTTCAAATAAATCGTGAAGACTGATGTGCTAATAATCGGCGGCGGGCCCGGGGGGTCCGCGATGGCAATGTTTCTTCTGCGGGAAGGAATCAAGCCAGTCATCCTGGAACAGGAAGCATTCCCACGCTTCCACATCGGCGAGTCCAATACCGGCGAATCTGGCCAGGTGCTTCGGCGACTCGGCTTCGAGGATGAGATGGTAAAAAGGGAATACCCCGTCAAGCACGGCGTAAGAGTCTTCGGCACGAGCGGCGCCACTAGCTGGTACGTCCGAGTGTCGTCCCGTGGCAAGGAATGGAATCTTTCGGATTCGACCACATGGCAGGTCCGTCGCAGCGACTTCGATACGATGATGCTCAAGGAAGCCGAGGCGCGCGGGGCGACTGTCATGCCGGGCACGGCGACCAAGCCGCTACTGGCCGATGACGGCGCGGTGCGAGGCGTAACCGTTCGCTGGCCGGACGGCAAGAGCGAGGACATCGAAACCCAGGTAGTGCTCGATTGCTCTGGCCAGGCAACGTTTCTCGCCAACCAACGTGTCACCGGTCCAAAATACGTCGGCAGCTACGACAAGCAGGTCGCCTTTTTTTCGCAGGTCACCGGCGCCATCCGAGGCTCCGGCACTTCGGGCGAACACGCGAAAGACAACACACTGATTTTTTATGCGAAGAAGTTCCACTGGGCTTGGTTCATCCCGCTCGATAAGGACGTCGTCAGCGTTGGAATGGTCACGCCGAGGGCTGATTTTTTGGCGAAAAAGCAAACCCCTGAGGAATTCTTCCGCAATGAGCTTTACAACATTAATCCGGAAATCCGGCGCCGTATTCCCGAGATGAAGTTGGTCGAGAAGGTGCATGTCATCCCGAACTATTCCTATCAAGTCCGCCGTTTTTGCGGAAAAGGTTTCATCTGCATTGGTGATGCGCATCGTTTCATCGACCCGATATTTTCTTTCGGACTAACCGTGACGATGCGCGAAGCGGAATTCGCCGCGCCGCTGATCCGCCGGTATCTTGAAGGCAACGGGCGCGACAACGCCAACCCATTTGCCGAGCACATGCTATTTTGCGAGAAGGCGATCGATAACCTTGAAGACATGATTGACCTGTTCTGGGAACAGCCCTTCGCCTTCGCGACCTTCGCTCATCACCGCTACATAGATGAGATTACTGATGCCTTCGCCGGACGAATCTATGAAACTGAGCACCAACCCTCGCGGGCCATCCTGTCCTTCCGCAAATTGCTCAAACGAACGCGGGATTATGAACACGAAGATGATTACTCCATCCCGATTGGATCCCGCTTTCATCCGGAACGCGCCGCCTTGTGGGAACCTAATTCCCCCGTCGAAACGACCGAGGAATGGATGGGGGCGCGGTGATTTCCGGTCTTTTGCAAACGTACCCATGATTTTCGGGCAAGAAGTGGATAACTTTTCACAAAAAGCGGTTGGCAATGATCCGCCTCTGGCCAAAATAAGAAACTAATGATGGAAATACCACACAAACTCAAAGAGTACATAGATAACAATCGCGGTTCTTTGCCACCAGTAACTGATCCTGACGAGCCGCTGCAGATTGACTCGCTCGCCCTGATTCGCCTGGTCGCGTTTCTGGAAAGTGAATTGGGCTATCGGGTTGAGGACGAAGAGCTCATAGCAGAAAATTTTGCCACCCTGCGAACGTTGGGAGAGTTACTTGCGACCAAAACGCCAATCCCGCCGACAGGCGAAGTTAAACCTCCGCTACAAGAAGGTATTCCTACGTTTTCAGATAAACGCGAAAAGTAATCGTTCGAGATTGCCAAAGCTTGTTGCTTCACTCGGACGACAAGAAACCGCTGGGGTGCCATGCGGGTTAATAAAGCGGTTCGGCTCCGTCGATGACAAAGACCGAGTCGGCAAGCGGCGCTCGGGTGATGCCGCGCAGACGGCAATGAGCTTTTTTCAACGCTCACCCGTGCTGTGTCGGAAGCGTGCAACTCTCGCTGCGATTGATAATTTCGGCAACGACGTGTGATGAATCTTTCCCGTATGACTGTTTCCGGCTATACTGAAAGAATTAACCATTAGCCAGGTGTACCCCAAATTAACCGCTCCGGCTCGAGGAGTTACGGCGGATCGCACGCGCGCTTATTTTCTTTTGCGACGATGATGAACAAGCTGAAAGGTAACAGAGGCATTCGACCGGATGCCATTCGCGCTTTCGTACTCTGTGGCGGACACGGTACGCGGCTTAGCCCAGTCCTTGCTGACCGCCCAAAGTCGATGGCTTTAATCTCGGGGATGCCTTTTCTAGAACTGTTGTTCGACAGGCTCAGGTCTCAGGGAATCGATGACCTGATTTTGGGAACGGGGTACATGGCCGACAAAATTGAAGGCTACTTTGGCCGCGGAAACAAATTCGCCGTGCTTATCGGCTACTCTAGAGAGCATGAGCCGCTAGGGACAGGAGGAGCGCTCAAGCTGGCCGAACCACTCATCAGCGATCCAGTGCTTGTCCTTAACGGCGACAGCTACGTCGAGTGGAGCCTTGTTCCAATGCTGGAACTGTTCACGGGCAAAGATGCCCATTTGGTGATGGTAGTACAGGCAGTCGCCGATGTTGCTCGCTATGGAAGTGTGCTACTCGATCAAGAGCGCCGCGTTACTCAGTTTGTAGAAAAAGGAGCTGCGGCGGGTCCCGGTCTGATCAACGCCGGCGTTTATTTGCTTCGAAAACAGATCGTCCGCGACCTGCCAGCGGGGACAGCCATGTCGCTGGAGAGGGAGGTTTTTCCCCGCCTTCTCGACCGTGGGGTCTATGGATTGATTAGCACGGGGCTCTTCATCGACATCGGAATACCGGACGACTTGGAGCGGGCGCAGACGCTGCTCGCCTCGCGGGTCGGCACAGCTCGCCAAGGTTCATCCGCTGCCGTGTCTCCGGAGGTCGCTGGCGATACGACTTGAAAAACACGCGGCATAGAGAAAACAGGCAAAAAGAACGGTTCGGATCACGCTCACGGCCTCCGCTGTTCTTTCCCAAAAAAGTGACCAGCAGTCCAGTCATTATAGTAGTGACGAGAGCCATGATCACAAGCATGGTGAAAATGCGCTGTGAGAGAATGCCCATGCCGGCGCCGATATTAAGCGATGAGCTCCATCACTCCCGCGTGCTGTCGAACGCACACCGGCGGAGGGTCTGACTTTCGGAAAAGCGGAATTACGGCTTCTACCAAACGCGCACTCTTTGTCTTGGTAAAGTTCCGCTACGATCGTTCTCTCAATAATACACAACATGCTCACTACCGCGATGGATGTCGTCGTCAGACTCTAGCGTAAGTCAGCCGAGCGGATGACTCGCGAATCGTGTCCGCTACGCTCAGCTAGCGCAGTTTCATAACCGAGACGTGATGGACTCGTCGCCAGGCCCTCGCGTTGACAGAGCAGCCCGCTCCAATCGGTGCCCCGCAAAAACAAACAACGCCTAAAATCCGGTGGCAAGCATTGCAGTTGGTGATAAAGCAGAGAACTTCTTTGCCTTATTAGTGAAAATGCTCACTTCGATTCGTGCCTGGTTGCAATTGGCTCGGCACCCTGCAGTGGTCAGGCGTGCCGTCTATATGGCCGCAGTGGTTGGCGTTATTTTGATCGCAATCAACCATGGTCTCGCCATCTGGGCTGGCCAGCTTACTTTGGGACGCATCATCCAGATATGCCTCACGATCTTTGTTCCCTACGCTGTCTCGACGATCTCTAGCGTCGCGGCCAGAAATGATCGTTGGTAAAAGCGCTCAATGCAATGCAGCCACGCAATCGCCACGACCTATTAAACCGAGTTTGATCGTCAGGGCGGGCGCGCAACCGACCATTCTTCGGTCGTTGAAATAGGCGAATTAGGTTCCCATATGGCAGCGCGCTCCGGATGAAAGCGCGAACCGACCGGAATGGAATAATCGTCTTCGTGCTCATACTCCCGCGTCCGCTTGAGCATCTTACGGAAGGCGAGAATAGCAGGCGAAGGCTGGTGCTCGCTCGGATAAACGCGTCCGGCGAAGGCATCGATCATCTGTTCGCGATAGCGCAAATGGACAAAGCTGGCGAAAGCAAAGGGTTGTTCCCAAAACAAGTCAACCATGTCCTCGAGATTATCGGTCCCCTTCTCGCAAAAGAGCATATGCTCAGCGAATGGGTTAGCCAGGTTGCGACCTTTGCCCCCGAGATATGCCAGCACATGAGGCACAGCAAACTCTGCTTCTCGCAGGGTGGCCGAGATGCCAAAGGAAAAGATCGGATCGATGAAACGGTGAGCGTCCCCAACGCAGATAAAACCTTTTCCGCAAAAGCGGCGGACCTGGTAGGAGTAGTTCGGTATTACATGCACTTTCTCGACCAGCCGTATGTCGGAGATTTTGCGTGCGAGAGTGGCGTTGATCCCGGGAAGAGTACTGCGGAAGAACTCTTCAGGAGTTTGCCTTGACTCCTGGAAAGTCGCGGTCGGTACCACTAATCCGAGGCTTACCACCTCGTCATCAATCGGAATAAACCAGGCCCAGTGGAACTTCTTCAAGTAAAAGATGATTGTGTTGTCTTTCGCGTCCTCACCAGATGACGCGCTGCCGCGGACCGCGCCGGTGGCGTGAGAAAAAAGGGCGATCTGTTTGTCATAGTTGCCGACATATTTCGGCCCTGTCACACGCTGATTAGCAAGAAACGTGGCCAAACCGGAACAATCGAGCGTCACTTCCGCTTCAATATCCTCATGGCTGCCATCGGGCCGGCGCATCGTCACGCCACGCATACTGCCGTCCTCGCCAAGGAGTGGCTTCACCGCTTTACCTCGAATGACATTGGCGCCCCGCTTCGCGGCCTCGTCCAGCATCATGCCATCGAAATGACTGCGACGAACCTGCCAGGTTGCCCCAGGCATCAGCTTCCAGTCCGGCGTGCGCGCGGCGACGGGAATAAACCATGTACTCGCACCGCCCGGTCCGTAAACTTTCACGCCTTGTTTCACCGGATAATTGGCCCTCGACATGTTCTCCTCCAGGCCGAGTCGTCGAAGCACCTGGCCAGCTTCGCCGGTCATCGATTCGCCGATATGGAAACGTGGAAACGTTTCCTGTTCGATCACGATCGGCTTGATTCCTTCCCGGAGAAGGAACATTGCTGCCGTCGCACCCCCGGGTCCACCGCCAATTATGAGCACATCGGTTTTGATCTTCATCGGGCTTTAGCTAAACAAGAAGCGCTAACAAATACAAGGCCATATCCTACACAAAAACCAGGCAATGTTCTACACAGAAATTCCAGCTTGAGTGATTCTACGGAAATGACCGAACGAAGTTTCCGCCATAAAGAAAGATTGACTTTTCCAGCCTGCGACAAACCTCCTCGCATTCCGAGCGGACCCAGTTGCGACTCCGTTCGGACTAAGAATTTAGAGGAACAGAGCGATTTACTCTCAGCGGTAGCTCTCGCATCTTTCGAAAAAAATGATTAGCGGCACCGTCATGACGGTAGTGACGAGAGCCATGATCACCAGAATCGTGAAAATACTTAGGGAAAGAGTACCTGGCTATAGCCGATATTCAACCCGATCAGTTCATTAGGTCAGCTGTGTTCATTAAGATGCCTAGATGCAGCGAGTCGCGCCAGGGCAGTTTCATCATTCGGCTAACAAGCGATAGACGACTCCGAAAAGATAAGGTATGAGAAATCTAGAGTGACCAATCGTTAAAAGCGATGCGCGCTATGCCGGAGCTGCGATAGGTCCAGTTCCATCCCGACAGCGAACATGAAAATGCAAACCCCGATCTGGCTAAAGAGCTTCAGCGCATTGAGAGACGCGGGCGCAAACGCGAAGAGAAAAGCTTTGTGAACTACCAGGCCGAAGAGAGATGGACCTAATAGAATACCAGCCATCATTTCGCCGAGTACCGCAGGCTGTCCGCCACGCCTAAAAACCCAGCCCATCGCGGAGGAAACGCTGAGGATAATAGCGAATTGTAGGATAAGATGGCTAAGTCCAGTGCTCGCATTATGCACGAGCCCGGCAATAACCGTCGGGGATCGCATCTGCGCGGTGAACACCTTGCTGTACCAGAGTAATGTGAGACGAAGCAGTTGCCGGCGGCGGAAGGTGCGCCCCCGCGTACAGGGAGATGACAATTCCGGCTCCAACTACACTAACAACAATGACTGTCTCCCTAAATGTCGACCTCCGACACGGTTGTGCGTGATCGGCGTTTCGTCTGCGTTCGATTACGCTCGGCTAACGTGACGCGCTTTTCCGAAAAACGTGACAAGCGGGCCAGTCATCACTGTGGTGACCAGGGCCATAATTACGAGCATGGTGAAAATGCGCTGTGAGAGAATGCCCATGTCATAGCCGATATTAAGCGCGATGAGCTCCATCAATCCCCGCGTGTTCATCAATGCGCCGAGTTGAAGTGATTCGCGCCATCGCATCCCGGTCAGACGGGCCGCCAGCGCGCTTCCACCTAGTTTGCCCGCACTGGCTATCGCGATAATGACCAGGCAGATGAGCCAATCCTGAGCGCCGTTGAGGAGACCAATTTGAGTGCGCAGACCGGTGAAAGCAAAGAACACTGGCAGCAGCAGGACGGAGCTCAAGTTCTCGACTCTCACAACCAATTTGTCCCGGAAACCATATGCTGTAGGCATGACTATTCCTGCCAGAAACGCCCCGAAGAGCGCATGAATCCCGATGAGTTCCGTGCTTACCGCAGAAACAAGTACCACCCCAAAAACAACAGCCAGCACAGTCTTACTTGGGTCGGGACGCTCCAAAGCCGATTGCCCCAGCCAGGTTGGCAGCTTTCGTTTAATGACGAAGAGCATGAGCGCAATGAAAAGCAGTACAAGACCGAGATTGAATACTGCTCCATCAACACTGGTTGCTCGCGCTATAGCTACCACGAATGCCAGCATACACCATGCAGTCACATCACCCACCGCCGCGCAAGCCGTGGCGGTGCTTCCGAGCGAGGTCTTAAAAATACCGCGGTCTTGCAAGATACGAACCAAAACAGGAAAGGCAGTGATGCTCATGGAAATGCCCATAAACAACGCGAAGGCAAGAAATGAGGCACCTGGTTGCGCGAGCTGGCTGTAAAGAAACAACGCCAGAGCTACACCCAGAAAGTACGGAATGACGATGCTGGAATGACTGACGACGACCGCAGTCTGTGCCTTGTGTCGCACCTCCGAGACGTCCAGTTCCATACCCACCGTGAACAGAAACAGGCAAACTCCTATCTGACTCAAGAGCCTTAGCGTATCGAGAGATGATGCGGCGAATATGAACTGAAATGCATTAGGTGCCAGCAGCCCGAAGAGCGACGGGCCTAGAAGGATGCCCGCCACCATCTCCCCTATG
>Ga0137359_10005422_pt1 | contig 10515 bp, 14 predicted proteins | sample Mad1_40_16metaG_FD_108281 | JGI IMG/M metagenome (GOLD analysis project Ga0137359, IMG submission 108281) | Vadose zone soil microbial communities from Angelo Coast Range Reserve, California, USA - Mad1_40_16 metaG | ecosystem: Environmental > Terrestrial > Soil > Vadose zone | place: USA... | reverse complement strand
TAACAAAGAAATTGCGACAAGTCTGAATTTGTCTCAGTTTACAGTGAAGAATCATCTGCGCCGGGTCATGCGACAGGTGGAAGCGACGAACCGTTACGACGCCGTTGAGATGATTCGCGCAAGTGGACAGCTCGCGGCAGGAAGAGTCGCAACCCAGGGCGATTAATCCCCAGGGCGGTCAAGGACGCACACCACGTGCATTGCTTCAACTGCGGTCAAGAGTTCACCCGAGTTGAAGGCTTGGCTGGAGCAAATCAGCAAGTCATAGAAATCCCTATACACGTACACTTCAAAAGAACAGACTCCTGTTGAACCAGTGGCTCGCCACCACTGACCAGGCTCGTGGGGCATTATCATCCCGGTTTAGGTGCCAAACATTTCCTTGTCCTACCTCGCTTGTCTTTCCTGGCCGCGAGGCTTGAAATGCCCGACAAAATGTATTGGGCTGCAAGATGTAAGACTTGCAGTGGAATGGTGGGATATCGAGACGTGAGATACGCGCTGGATATCCGGGGAGGGGAGGCCGAGGAAAAGCTCCCCGAAGGAACAACCCGGCGGCGCTGCGATCACTGCGGGGCGATTGGCAATTTCGACCTACGCCTGCTTAAACCCACTCCTGTAAAGTTCCTTATTCCGAGAATGCCGTAGAAACAGCCAGGCTCGCTGCTCCTACTTCTCGATTCGAATCACGCCCACCGCGACCGACCGCTGCTCCCGCTCTGGCAGTTTCAGCCGCGCCTTCTCCGCTGTTGCTTTCGTCTTGAACGGCTTCGACAATGGCGTGAACTGGCCATCGACGTACTTGAACAAAAGCCATCGCTCGATAATTTTCATCAGGGATTTATAACATGCGGTTCGAGTGGCTGCTAGGCGACAGTCGCCCGTGCGAGCCGTCCCGCCATGCGCGGTCTCTTCAACGGGATTCGCGCTTTTTTTGTTTGGGGCGGGAAGCACTTTGGCGCGTATCCGGCGAGACTTCGTAGATACCGCCGTCCGCGAATTCGATACGCACAGCGGCGATGCGCTCGCATGGTGGATGCAGAAGTTTCCTGATGAGCTGTTTGACGGTCATTGCATCCTCCACCTTGCCCTATTAGCGTTGCAACCGAATCACGGTACCCGAGATACTCCGCGTAATTGGCGAGCGTGTCAACACTCAGGGCTTTTCACTGACGCTGGATAGCACGGGCTGCTTCCTTGATTCGACATGCGCATCCAAATCCTTCCGGTCGAAGACGTACCGATGGCCCACCTTCGAAAATGGAATTCGCTGATACTGGCAGGCACGCCGTACGTAGTTCAAGGTGCAATTCATGTATTGCGCGGCCTGCTTGACGCTAAGCCACTTGCTGCGAATGGTGGCTTCGGGTGGTTTCTTATTGCGATCCCGATTCACGGCAGCCTACTTTTTTTCTCGGGCCTATCGGAATTGAGTTAGAAAATCCAAGCCAACAGCGAAATCCTTCGCAACGGGCTGACAATACACCACTCGTGCTCTGGCGCTCATTGCACCAGATATGGCCCTGATACCGACATGCGATCCGAGTTCCCAAGGTCGCTGCGTTGTCACTCGTGCGCCGCGAGAGCTGAGATTTTCTATGGAGGCCAAGTCGGTCAGGCGCGGATCGCGGACCGGAAAGATAGACACGAGCAATCGCGTGGCGATGCGGAGTTCTTTGCGGCCCTCAAGCATACAACCTCATTTTGGGCGGCGTTATTTGAGGATTAGAAATACTAGTTTAGGCACGGGCCTGCAATCAGGCGAATACCCGTTTTCCCCTCGGGTGAAATCCTCTGGCCAGCCTACAGTCCCATTACTCGACTTTCGCCCGAATGAGACTGGTACGGAAGGCCAAGATTTGAATGGTCGGTTCCTGATAGATTTCTACTTCGACCTTTTTGATGGTTTCATCAGTGTCGGATTCCCATCCTACTTCCACCAATCGATTCAATCCGCGCAGCACAGCCTCATAAAGCGATTCTGCGTGTACAACGGCTTCATGCATCGTATCGTGGGAGTCCTTCAGCCGGACAACGCATTTGGGCATTCTGAACTCGGGATGCTGGATTAGCAGAGGTAGGAGATTTGATCTTACTTCTTTTCCCACAAATCCCAAAACAGCTTAACCGTGGCTGGCGCGTGGCCACCATAATGATTGTTGCTAAAAGCAAAAACTTTCCGAATCTTCTTGTTCAGCACCAGTTCCTTCAAAACATACACCCAATGCTTGAGATCGTCTTTCCTGTCAACGACCGTCTTATCCCATTCCTGCGTTATTTTCTCTATGCCGTGGCGGTCTCCTAGCCAACGCACATAACCGAAATCCGCCGTCACCAGATCAAGCTGTTCCTTCATCTCCCAGGGTCTTGGCATGAAACTCGTGTCCGTTAGCGCCAAGGCGACGTTATATTCCCTGAGCAAATCCTTGAATCGCTCATCGAGCCACGTTTTATTCCGAATCTCCACTGCGAATCGAACTGTCGTCAAATCCTTCACCCGGTTCAGAAGGAAGCGCAGACGCCGGGAGAACTCATCTGGCTGAATCTGGTATTTGGTGAATTTTGGGAATTGGAAGAGCAGTGGTCCTAGTTTCTCGTCCAGAAGTTGCATGCGGTCCACAAATTCATCGAACTCCGGCTCACAGCCCACCAGCATCTTTTCGTGGGTCACGATCTGCGGCACTTTCGCTGCGAAGATGAAATCAGGAGGAGTCTTCTCGTACCAGCGCGTGACAGTTGAAGCGGACGGAATGCCGTAGTATGTGCTGTCGATCTCAACCGTTTTGAATTGGGTGGCGTAGTAGGAAAGGAAATCGCGTGACTTCATGCCAGGAGGGTAGAAACTGCCTTCCCAACCGTTTGCGGTGAACGCGGAAGTCCCGAGAAAAATTCCCGGTAGAGAGTACGGGCGGTCGATCTTTAGCTCGCCTGTGAGTTCGGCCTCCTCCTCCAATTTCTCCATCTGGAATAGAGTCGGCTGGCGAATCGGCTCGACCTCTGGACGCTTTGAGTTCACGGTTTGTAAACGCCTAGCACTCAAAGCTTAAGTTTCCCTGGAAGGTGATGAGACGCAGGAAATTCCGTCACCTTGAAATATTCCGTGAGTTCTGACGAATAGCGCCAGGGACAGTCCTTTGTGCAGCAGTAATGAAATTGGTTCCGAACTTCTTTTCCGCGAAGTATCACTTTCTGCCCAAGGTCAATCGAAGTTGGAAACGCCATCTCCGATTTATGTTCGGGACATACGGGAGTTCCCATCCGATTTTCCTCCTGCTCCGCCACTCGGCTTGCCTAAATCACCTAAGAAAAACTGGCAAGCCCCTATCAGAGCCACGACGCCCCTGCAAAAGTTCCAATTCGTGACTGGTTGGGGACCTGTTGGACTTATTCGCTCGAATAAATGGCCCGAGTTCCTTTACCACGTGGACCATAGCCGATGATTGAGCGACTTGAACAAGCAACAGTTCCTTATTGTCGTATTTAACGATTTTCATCGTGAAACTCGGTGGAGGGTCGCAATGACTACGCAGAATGTTTGTGATTGTTTCGGCCATTCCTCGAATATCGCAACCCACAACCCGCTGGTCATCATCAACACCGAACACAATCGTTCCTCCATTCGTATTAGCGAAGGCAGTGGCCGTTTTTGCAAGCCTCCGGCTATTAGTATCTAACTTCTCTTTGAATTCTACGGTCTCACCTTCACCAGTCAGAAGCAGTTGTTCAATCTCTGGTACGAGCGGTTCCACCACGACTACGTTTGGTTCTCGCCAGGATACACCCTCTCGGAACACCTTCTCGTCTAGCACGTCTCCGGTGGATGCGCACATCAGGGCCATACTGACAAACGATGCACGATCTGGTAAGTCAAACTGTACAAACGGTTCTTGCAAACGAGTTGTTTCTTGCATCAGTCGTCCGGTACGACTCTCTGAGTAAGTCTTCATGATGAGATCGGTCGGCTTAAGGAAGGGGCATTCCAAATCGGCTCTCACATACGTCAACGCGACAGTTAGTTTTGAAATTCGCGCTCTGAAATCTGGCAGAACAACCATCACCTGTCCACGCAAGTAGTTTGTCCAGCCTTGAACTCGAATCCCAAAGAGATCAGAGAGGACGTATTCAAGAGAGGGATAGTAAGGCGCATTCAAAGCTATTAACGCCTGGTCGGGCTGCCAAGTGTTTCCCGCCGAATTGCTCGGCTGAATATCAAATATGTCGGCAGGCCATTTCGACCATTCGGAATGCGGGTGCCGAGTTCTACCCCCGATTGAAAATCTAGCGTCGTGCGGCAGTTCTTTCGCGTCAGCGCCCATCTCTAGGGAGTGGTTCTCGACGAGCTTTTTCAGAAGAGCACCGACCTCCACTGGTGTCAAAAGACGCCGAATAATGTGGACGTTCTGATATTTGTTCACTATCTCAGCGGGTGCTTTTTCGTTTTTACGAATAAACTCAAGTTTTGTAATGGAATTCAGCCAGCCGGAATCGGAGTTCCAGCAAACAGTCGTTTGCACGCCAGTTTGGTATGTATCGGTTCGTTTCGAGATCAGTTCTAAAACTCTCTCCAACGTTCCTTCACTAGTTGTTTGTGCCATTTCGAAAGGTTAGCTGAAGGTCTCCTAGAAAATCTACCCTTCCACCTGGTACGTGGACCGCCTTATGCGCGCAACTTATTCACCGAACGAGCAGCCGTTCTAGCCAGCACATCGCACCGCTCATTGTCTTTGTCGTTCGCATGGCCTTTCACCCATTCCCAGTCAACGATGTGAATGCGCTGCAATCGTTCGACTTCTTCCCACAACTCGCGGTTCTTAATGGGCTGCCTTCCCGGCTTGCCTTTCTCCTTGTGAACCCATCCCTTGGATTTCCAGCTATGAATCCATTTCGTCATCCCGTCTCTCACGTACTTTGAATCCGTCCTGACAAGAACTGCGCAAGGTTTCTTCAATACACGCAACCCCTCAATCACTGCCCGAAGCTCCATCCTGTTATTTGTCGTGTCCTGCTCTGCACCACTCAATTCTCGGAAGCGGTCCTTGTACCGAAGAACATAAGCCCATCCGCCCGGACCTGGGTTCCTGATACACGCGCCATCGGTAGTCAATCGAATCTGATTCATTTTGTCTGTCCCAGTTAAGACTTGAAGCAACGATCTACGCCTCTTTGCCTACCTCTCTCGGATTTTTATCGTCGCGTAGCCCGACAAATTTCGAATGCCTGAGTCTATCCGCTTCTGTCCACTCCAGGAATTCTATTTGGGCGACGGCCTCAGCACGAAGTGGAAGAGGGTGGTAGGGAGTCCACCAGGTCGTACCCGCCAGCCCCCGCCGTCAAATCGCGCAAGATATTCATTTTTCCCCGACTGCTTTAGGAGTGGCCATGAAATCCCACGCTTTCCGGGGAAGCCAACCATCTCTATCGGTCTTCACATCCAAGATGATGAAATTCGCATTTTTCCCAGCATTAAACTCCTTGATGATGCTCTGGAGACCCCCCGCTGTCATGTTGGAAACAATGAATATTGCGTTAGACATGCAGGCATACCAATTCAACACTTCGCTCCGAGTATTCAAGAATTCTTGAATCTCTTTCCTGGTTCCAAGAGCGTCATCAAATACCAAAATGTAGGCCCATTTATACATTTTCTTGCTCTCGTTTAATTTCGGGCAGTAGCCTGGGGTCGGCGTAAGGGTCTGAGGTCAGATCGAGCGGCAGGAGTGGAACGGTGCCGCCCTTCGACTCAACAATGGTGAGAGACCGTCTCTTCAACTGAAAATCTTCGGAGTGCAGTCGGTCGGGGTCTTTGAACATGAAGTAGACATAAGCGAACACAAATAAACCGACCGGAACTAGTCCAACACAGAACAAGCCGTGCTGCAACCAAATGTCCTTAGTAATTCCCGCGACAATAAAACAACCTAAACTCAGAGTGCCGCAAAGCCAAAGTAGTGGTTGCACCGCCGTTCGGTGTCGAATACTTGCCAGGCCCTCTCGCACCAAAACTCTGAGGGCGTCTATGCCGAACTTCTGAGTTCCTATATCCAAAGCTGGATTCCTTCTCGTGGTATCAGCTTAAATCAGTTGCAGATGAGAATATCATTAGGCTTAACGCACTGCTCTCCTAGAACACAGACGGCTTGCCGCCGCAAAGGGTTATGGCGTGCTTCCAAGCTTTTGCGAATCGTTGAGCGGCTTGTGCGTCCCTGAAGCCCACATATACGGTGTGGGCGTCCAAATTGGAAGAGACGCGTTCTCCGTTCAGAACCCCACGGTCGGTATATTTAATCAGGTCTTTGTCGTTGAAGGTTGTCGCCCACACACCTTGAAACGTTTTGTCGTCCTCAACAAAAATAGTGTTTGGGTCTAAGTCTTTCAGGTTGAAGGTGTGAGTTTCCTTGCTCTCAAGAACTTTGGCAATTGTCAGGTCGTGAGTGATGGTGGCGGAGCAGCCCTTGCTTTCAAAATGAAACTTGTCAATCCGTACTTCGCAGTGCTCTCCCGTCGTACACACTTGGTTGGTGTCGGCGTCTTGTCTTGAGTCTGATCTTCCGTTTGCGGCAACAAAGTCGTGCATCCACACCAACGTGTCAGCTAGGCTGGGGTTGTTTGCTTGAGCGGTCGGCCCAAACAGGAGCATCACCCATAATGTAACCAAGGCCACGGAACCTCCTCGCCCGTGGATTATACATACAAACGTGACGTGATAATATGATGACCTAATTGTAAAGACCCGCGAGGATTAAGGAATCACACATGGCTCGAAAGAAGAAACCCTACTTTGAATTTCCTCCCGAGGTCCGGGCCATCTGGCGTACTGCGCCCAACTTGACTCTCTGCCCGAAGTTCCGCCGAGCTAGCGCCGACAAAGTCCTGGAGCACATCAAGAAAGATAAATGCGAGCGGTGCCTCGATGTTTATCGGCAGCTTGCGAAAGAAGCAGACATGATCTCTTTCTTGATGAGTAGTAGGAATTAACGGAAAAAGCGATATGCCCGACATGCGACTCAGAATTTTATACCTGCTTTTTGGGCCTTCACCACCAAATAGTTCACGAATGCGGAGCAAGAAACCAGCATAAACTTTGCATCTTCCATATCGAGTGTCTGTTCATCCATCAGTGCATGTCGGATGCCCTGGGCATCACTCGTATAGCCATACAGTTTCTGGAAAGCTTCCTTGAGCACGGTATGTAACGCAGTCTTCTTCTCGACAGCACTGAGGGCGGGGCTAAGAGTTGCCTTGGGTAAACCTGAAACAATTTTGCTCAAAGACTCGATTGCAGATATCGATTCTTTAATTGAGTTTCTGTAGTCGGGCGCTTTTCTGTCGGCAAGAAGCGAGAGTGCCTGGCTCAAATGTTCTTTAACGGGTTTCAATGAATCCGGCAATCCTAGTGCTTGCTCAATAGCTGAGATTTCTTCCTCGCTTGTAATCTGAACGATACGCCCGGACACGAAGCGATAACCAGCCATTTCTTGTTTCAGGATTTCGTTTGCTGATTCGATGAACTCCTTTCGCCCGACATATGTCGGAATGGAAGTAGCAAAGAATTCAAGCAGGTCGTACGCCCCATACCATTCACCATCGATGAAATGGTCGCGCACTGTGTTCAGCGCGGTGGTATAGGAGTTACCGATATTATCGGTTCTCCATTTGAAGTGGTCGTGCCACAGATTTTTGAACATCTGATAAGCATCCGGTTGGGAAGGAAGGAAGTCCTTGGGAACATTCTTGTAAGGTGGAACAGAGTAGAAAAATTTATTGCAAATGAGATTCCACAGCCTATTTCTCAGCCCTTCATCAATATCATTGATCTGTAGTGTAGAGCGGACAGGCAGGTGCCCATATCGTTCAGAAAATTTCATCGTCGTATAATCCTAGGAAATGTCTCAATTCTATAACAGCCGAGTATGCCACCGATATTCTGATGGAAACCCATTCCGTACAGTTCCCAGCGACTTCCAGCTACTTGACAGGTCCTAGTACTCTATGTTAACCTTCCAGTACTGGAAGAACCGATCTGACCCGCATAAGCCCGTGACGCGGGAATACTCACAGACGGCTCCTGCAACTCCACACGATGGCATCGCGCCTCTAGCGACCCCCATAGCGCCAGTCCGGTTAACGGCTCTTAAGGGCAACGAATACTACGGCAAGTCTCTCCCAACAAAATTGGGGCATGGACACTGAGAACACGCAATTGGTGTCTCTATGGTCCAGGTCTCTTCATCTGAATTTTTGCCGCTTGAAAATGCGGCTTGTAGTTCCCTGCCCTATTCCGCCTGTGATAAAGTCACAGCCGCAACGCCGTCGAAAACTGCGGGACCGAAACGAGGTCCAGTGGCAAAACGACGGTTTCAAAAAGGAAGGTTCGAAGTAGTGAACGGAGTGGCTTACACGCTGTACTACGAAGATGTTGCACAAGCATCCGGCTTGACGCTTTCGCGTCGGGCACGGCGCAAGCTTGGGCAATTAGGCGTAAACGGCATGTCCCAACGTTCGGCACTCCGTGAGCATCAAGCGTTCATGCAAACGGTTAATCTCAAACGTGGAAGTGTGGCCCCCGCTGTTGTGGGCCAGACGTTTGAGGACCTGGTCAACCTGTGGGGAAAGGATGTCGCGCCTCATTTGGCTGCCTCTACGCTAAGACAGCGAGAGAGCCATTTGCGGCAACATATTCTCCCAAAGTTTGGTAAGGAAGCCCCGCACACTCTAACTGTCCCGATTCTCCAACAATTCGCAACCGCACTACGCCAAAAGGTTTCCCGAAAAACCGTGGTTCAAGTTTTAGTCACGATTTCGGGGATTCAGAAGTATGCGACGAAGCGAGGCGTTCAGGCGGTTGTCGTTTCTTTGAAAGATTTGGAGATCGGACGAGTGGGAGTAGCTGCGCGACGACCTTACTTCACAAAGGGACAGGTTGGACAGATCATCGGATTGGCAAAAGAGCCGTATCAAACAATGTTCACGTTGGCGTGGTGCACAGGCCTTCGCGCTGGGGAGATTCTAGCCCTGACGGTCGAAGACTTGAACTTCGCCAGCCGGACGATCACTGTCAACAAAAGTGCGGATGATAACAACCGAAAGATCGGGCAGACCAAGACAGAGACTTCAACTGGATTGCTCCCGATGTCGTCGGTGTTGTCAACCGTGCTCCAAACCTATTTGAAGAAGGTGTGGCAGGATAATCCGAGACGGCTACTGTTCCCAAATCGTCGGGGCACTCTCCCTCGACGCCGGGATAATGTCGTCAAGTCTGGCTTGCATCCTGTGTTGAGAAAACTTGGAATCCCCACGAAAGATGCGGGGTTACATGCTTTCCGCCACGGGCTGGCAACCGAGCTTGCCGACAAGAACACACCGATTCCCGTATTGCAAAAGCAGATGCGGCACGCGGATGTGCGGACGACGCTAGAAGTCTACGCACACGTAATCCCGCAGAGTCAGCGAGATGCGATGGAAGCTGTTTCAATTGGAACAGTTCCAGTTATGGAACAAGAACAAACAACAAGTGCTTCAAAGTAAATAAGTTGGCGGAGGCGTGTGGAAGTCGAATCCACCATTCGACCCGCGAAGGGCCGAATCGCCGGCTTTGAAGGCCGGGAAGGTCACCGGACCCCTTTCGCCCCCGCTAGGAGAATATCATCACTGCCAAAAACTCACCGGAGGGAGAAAGCGGCCTGGCGAAAACGTGCCAATCAAAACGCACGCCGCTGTTCGCAAAATAACGTTCAGGCCCGAGTGGTTTCGAGTCCCAACGCCTGCGTCCGCTTCAGCGCCGCCGCCAGATCATAAATCACGGGACTGGTGCACACTTCATAGTAATGGTGATCCGAAGTTTTCCCGATTTTTCCGTCCGGCAATAATTCCCTTGCCAGGCCTTCGCGCACCACAAGCAATTCCACCGACTCGCCCATCGGCACTTCACCGTAATAGAGCGTCACATCCTGCTTGGCCCAGGGCATGTCCAGTTTGGTGATCAGCTTTTCCAGTGAAATTTCCTCGGACAATTTCTGGAATCCCTCGTCGTTCAACTCGACCCCGTTCATGTTGAAGCGCACCAGAAACTCGTCCAACTCTTCCGCCGACGCTCCTTCAAGCGCCGTCAAAAATTGGAACACGGAAAAATGCGTTTTCTGCCCCGCCAGCATGCGTTTCGCCAGCTTGGCGCATCCGGAAAGCCGATCCGACAGGTTCAGCGCTTTGGAAATCATGATGCGAGCGTCGCCGTCTATCCAATACGTCGGCGCCGAGCCCTGAAACGCTATGCCAATCCCAAGCTCCAAGGGGGGCAAGTGCGTCGTAGCCGTCCCATCGTTGTAAGAGTTGCACACACTCAATATCTGCTTGGCAAGCGCACAAGCTTTGGCAACGGGGCGAGCATCACCCTGTGTGGCCTCCGTCTCGAAAATAGCCAGAATAATGGCGTCGCCTTCGATGAACACTTTCTTCGCCGAGTAGCGATCGAGCAGCCTCTTCACCGGCTCATGCAAGTTCAAACTAAAATGCGAAGCC
>Ga0137359_10005419_pt1 | contig 10517 bp, 9 predicted proteins | sample Mad1_40_16metaG_FD_108281 | JGI IMG/M metagenome (GOLD analysis project Ga0137359, IMG submission 108281) | Vadose zone soil microbial communities from Angelo Coast Range Reserve, California, USA - Mad1_40_16 metaG | ecosystem: Environmental > Terrestrial > Soil > Vadose zone | place: USA... | reverse complement strand
CTTCGTAAATGAAAGGAAGACCGGCAAATTCCATGGGCTGATGGCGCCGACGACTCCGATCGGAGTGTAGCGCTTCGTTATGTGACCTATGTGTTGCACATCTTGTTCTTCCTCACGTAGTTCCATTTGCAAGACAGCCGGTCCTAAGGCTTTCGTTACCAGATCGATTTCCCACCGCGCTTGAGCTAGAGTGCCGCCTCGCTCCGCGGTTAGAAGCACGATCAGTTCCTCTTCGTGTTCGCTTATTTTGTCGAGTAGACTGGTCAATATCGCCCTCCGCTGGCTGAACGGAACTGCACGCCACTCTGAAAATGCTTTTTGGGCAGCATTGACTGCTTCGTCCAATAGCGCGCGATCTATGTCGGGAACACTCGCTAGTCGTTTTCCGGTAGAAGGATTCACGACAGACAAGGCTTTACCAGCAGAGACTCTTTCGCCATTGATAATGTTATAGAAACCATTCTCGAGCTTGGCCTTTTTCAACTTATCGTTTGTTTCTGCATCTAGAGAAATTGTATTCATTGTATCTCTGTTCTGTTTTCTTGTTTCGAGCATTTGGTTGACTTTGCCGACCAACTGCCATCAAACCTCAATCCACTCGGTGAACCAGGCCGCTACGCGGTTGCGCCGCGATTGCGGTTGGTCGTAGTAGTCTGACCACTGGCTAATTTTCCCATCCTCTATCTGCACGACAGATACGCCTCGCACACAAATCGGCTCCTTCCGCAATCTTCCGCCCAGAAAAGGTTCAGTGTGCGTAGCCGTAAGCGTCCATTCACTGGTGACGCAGTCCTCGCTGCCAAAGATGGTGGTGGCCTTTCTTTCGGAGTCCGGGAAGTGTTCACGTATTTTTGCCAAGAATTCGCGCAAGCGTCCCTTGTCCTTAAATTCGAGGTCAAGCGCATGGTCGGTGAATGTGAATTGGTCGTTAAACTGATCTACGACTTCAACGAAGTTCCCTTGTCTCAAGGCCGTTAAAGCGGTCTGCAGAACCCGGTCAGGGCTAGTCGCATCAACCGAAGCATTGTCGAGAACGGTATCAGGTGTCTTCATTGCAATCTCCTCTTTCTCTGCCTTCTGGGCGGTCTCGTCCCAAGTTCCGAGTGCGGGTTTACAACTTGTAACCGGTGACAGATTTAGGTTGCTGCTACGCGCTGCTTGAGGCGTCTTCATGCGGCCAATCTAAGAACACTAGATTTGAGAAACAATTTGAAAAAACTCGATAATTATTGATAGACTCTCAACAATGGAATTTACCTCCAGGCAGCTCAGGGCTTTTCAGCTTGTTGCCCAGCACCACAGTTTCACTCGCGCCGCGGAGGCGCTCTTCATTACAGTGTCGGGATTGAGCGTGTTGATCCGAGAGTTGGAAAAGCAACTGGGATTCCGTCTGTTCGATCGCACTACTCGCCAGGTTGTCTTAACAGAATACGGAAACGACTTACTCGCTGTTACACGACGGACGTTACCGGAACTCGACGTCGCCATGTCGCGGATTGGACGAACGGCGAAGGGTGGCAGCCGGTCGATCTCTGTCGGAGCGACACCTCTGATCGCGGCCAATATTTTGCCGCAGGCCATCAGGGAATTCCGTGGTCAACGATCTGACCTCCGTATTCAATTGTTCGATGCTGATCTCACTACGCTCTTTGACAGACTTGAAGCCGGCAAGCTCGATATGGCCCTGGGCATCTTTTGGTTTAAGAACGTGCCTGGGTTCTGCCGCACGGAACTTTTTCGCTTCTCTCTAATGGTGATTCGGGCCGACAAGATTGGTGCACCTCATCGTGCCTCGACGACGTGGTCGGCACTGAACGGACAGACGCTGATATCGATGGCAACAACAAATCCCCACCAGCAGATTATAAACAAGTATTTAGCGAAAACAGGTGTTGTCTGCCAACGGGGTGCCGTCGTCAATTTACTGGATACGCAGATCGCGTTGGTTGAGGCAGATGAGGGCATTGCTATTATCCCCTCGTTTGGAGTGCCGGTGTGCCGCAATCGAAAAGTTCTGATGAGCCGGTTGATCAATCCCATCGTGAACTTGGAGTTCTCTCAGATTAGCACCCGCGCAAGGGAACTGCCACCCGGCGCTGAGGAATTCAGCGCTTTCCTTAAAACCTATGTCGCCAGGTGGGCAGGCCACGCTGGCGTCCTGTACTAGTTAAGATTATCGTTGCCAGCACACCGGTCCGCGCCTTCGGTGCAAGTCAGTTATCAGCTAGGCCTTGGACGGGGCGGTTATATTGGACGAAAGTATCGGTTGTTAGTTGTTAAAAGGGTGCTAGCCAGGCGCCTCGGTTTTGCTCCTGTTGCGAATGCAACTACTTGGGGCGAAGATTTGGTTTGAACTGCCAGCGCTTCCATAGTGGGAACAGAAAAATCTCTCTCGCTCAGAATCGACTATCGCGACGTCCTTTGCGATCGCTGAAGAGAGATATTCTTTACTATCCTAACGAGAGATGAACTGACTGAGCAGGTAGGTCCGAGTCATCGGACGGCGTCAACCGAAGAACGCTAAGCCAGGGATCGGGCAACAGTTGTAGTCGGTAACAACAAGTGTTAGTTGCGCGCAAGTTGTAGACTCGCACACGACTGCGGGCGACTCAACGAGGCATAATACGACGACAACTGGTATGCCGTCGGCCTTCAAGAGTTCGTAAACTACGAGCTCGTAAAAAGTGACACCGGTTTCTAACTAAAGAGTATAAGCCCCCGTCTAGCAGCGATTGCCGCAACCTCCGCCCGCCCGACTGCAGGTAGTTTACGGAGGATGGACTTGACGTGATGCTTCACGGTGCCTTCACTAATGAAGAGGTTTCGTCCTATCTCTTTGTTACTTTTGCCCCGGGCCAAATACTGTAGAACCTGCGTTTCCCGCTGCGATAGTTCAGGACGGGATATCGCCTCGGCAAGTTTCAAACCGATCTCCGGCGAAATGAAGCACTCTCCTTTAGCAACTTTACGTATCGCTTCCCGAATCTGTTGAGGAAGTGCGTCTTTACTTAGGAAACCTTTGGCATGAGCACGGAATGCGTGACAAATATCCTGTTCGGTACCGTAAGCTGACATTACAATAATTCGCGCCTTACAAACTCTCCGTGACATTAATTCAATGAGGACTTGCAGTCCATCTTTCTTCGGCATCCGAAGGTCCAGAAGCAGGATGTCCGGAGAAAGTTTATCAAATAGCAGACAAGCCTCCTCCCCATTAGTAGCTTCGCCGATCACACTCATATCGTCTTCCCGGTTTAAAATCTCGAGCAGGCCTTCCCGGACAACTGGATAATCGTCGGCAATCAGGATTCGTATTTTCGCGTTCACCATTGCTCCCGATTGTTTAATCGCCTGCTGCTTAGCGCAGGTGCCTGCATCCCAATCAAGAGAGCAGCTATCGAAACTTTCATTAGAATTCTCATATAAGTTTCCTTTGTTGTTCGTTTTTCTTCAAAAAATCTCCCGATTTTCCGGGCAAGACTCATTGGATCTTCGCGGTGCGCGCCTTTTTCGAGTTAGTCTACTGAATAATAGAAACGGTTACCGTCATACCCGAAGAGAGGATTGTGTCCTTCGCAACGTTAATTGGCTCAATTCGGACGGGAATCCTCTGAGCCAGGCGTACCCATTCAAAACGGCATTGACCTTTTTGTAGCAAATTACTTCCGGTAGGATTTTGCGTGTCCCCAATTCCCCGGGCGATGCTGACTACCTCGCCTTTGATTGGCGGCGCTCCACTTAACGGCGTCACGATGGCTAAATTACCGACCCTAACGAAATTGAGCTTAGTCTCTTCCAGATACGCCTCGACTCGAAAGGAATCCTGATCGACTACCGCTAAAACCGGCCGCCCGGCGTCGGCGTAGTCATCGAGATCAAGGACCAAGTTTGTCACGTAACCATTGACCGGTGCATACACTACTGTCCGATCAAAGTTTATTTGCGCATTCTCGCAAACGGCCAGCGCTTGCTGATAGTTAGCTTCAGCCGCCTCCGCTTCGAGATCCAGGTCTTGCAGTGCTTCATCAGAAATCGAGAGACGGGTTAGCTTGTGTCCTCGCGCCGCGTTCGAGCTTCGCATCTCCATTGTGGCTTGCGTCGACGCAACCGTCGCTTTGGCGTTGTCCAAGGCCGCCTTAAAAGTGGCCTGATCGATCGTGAAAAGGACATCACCCTTCTCTACGTATTGGTTCTCGGCGACGCGAATAGACACAATACGACCGCTAACCTCTGGGGCAACGGTCACCGAGTTCGCGACGACTCGACCGTCTCGCGTCCAGGGACTCAAGACGTAGTGCCGCCACAGTTCAATTCCGGCCACCGTTGCGATCGTCGCAATGGCTAAAGTCAATGCAGCTCGTAAGAAACCTCGAGAGATAAATCTTTGTTGCTCATTCATATGCTAACCCAAATAATGTGCTGTAAACGATCACAAACAGAGCGACGCGGACGAGATTTGCATGCCACACAAACCTGTAGCAGCCGACGCGCCGTAATGCCTTGTCAACCGCCCAGAATAGCGGCACGGCAAAGAAGAAACAGGGTAACAATGGGGATACTAAGACCCCGTCAATAGATAGTTCACGCATAATTTCCTATTTTAGGTAAATGTCCGATACGTTTCGTAGTAGTGGTTAAAAAGCTGTTTGCTGACGGAGCCTTTGACGAATGACAGCTGAGCTAGCCATAGCAGATGCAATTTGGCGTTCGCCTGAAGAATTTAGATCACTCCTGGTGAGGGTCCGTACGCAGTAATAGTAGATCTCTTCAGCCAGCGTCTCTGCGCGTGAGAGTTGTAACGCTGACGGGTGTTGCAAGAATTCAGTAACAGCCGAGACCAGTCTACGTCTGTAGCTTAACAGTTCGGCCGGGATATCTTCGCCGCCTGGCTCGAAGGTAATAACCTCATAGCCAAGCGTACAGAGATTAATTAACGGATCTACTTTGCCCGGGTCCCTTTCTACATGGTCGCCGTATAACAGTAAGTAATCATTTAGACTCCTAACCACCGATCCGAGGTATCGAACGCGAACCGTCCGGGAGTCTTGCAGAGCGCGGGCTATCCTTTGAATCAGGCGGCGCTCAGCGACGCGCCGTCTCCAAGCGGCATCAGTGGGAAAGGTGATAGCGTGAGTCAGGCATACCACGCCGACGCCCATAATGTTCGCCAGCACACTGTTAAAAAATGCGATGACATCATACTGCATTGTGTTGTTTGGATCCATGCCTGAACCCAGAAGCAGCATGGCGGCCGCAGCTTCGCTTGCCCGCCCGAAGGAAGTGGCGATCCCCACGCCAACCACGATCACTGGTAGCAGAACTAGGACCAGCATCGTGAAACCGTCCATTTGAGGCAAAAGGTAGAAGGTGAGCAAATACGTTGGCACCGTGGCGGATAGAAATCCCCTCAACGTCGCCTGCGTTGCCCGAGCCGGATCAGGAGTAATTGCGTATCGGCAGGAGGCGAGACCGGCCCAAACGAGACAACTGTCGCCAGCCGGCCAGGCAGTTGCTATCCAGAAGACTGCTGCGAGCCCTACCGCCACGAACACTCTAACAGCAGCGAGAACCGCAGCGTGAGCATCAAACGCAGCCTCCAGGTGCGTCTGTGAAGGGAAATGAACAGCCGGTTTTTGGGAAAAAAGAGCAGATCGCGCTTCCAGGTAGCGTTGCGAAGCAGCCAGAAGACATCTGATTTTAGCCAATCCTGCTAGCTCGACGGCAGCGGCAAAGCCTAGCCGATGCTGTTCCTCGAGGAACGAGCAAAGCGTATCCAGATCTCTCAGTTGTTGCTGAAGACGATCATATCGGTCCTTGTCAATCGAGTTGCGACTAGCTTGCAGTAAATCCATTACCGTTTCATGGCAGCTATTTAGTGCCCGAATGAGGCAACGCAGTCCTGTTCGCTCCGGCAAACGTCGGACTGACGAGAAATAGGCTTCAAGATTAAGAGCGCAACTGGCCGACTCCAAACATGCAAACTGAAAAGGCCCGATGTTGGCCGGAGTTAAACCGTCGCCAGTTTCCTCAAGTCCCAAACCAAAGCGAAGGTCATCGATTGATGCAGCACTGGAGACCAGCTTCTTTACCGCTTTAGTTAATTCGTGGGGAGCCGCCGTGAGGCACAAACAACTCGACAGCAAATCAGACAAATCTTTGTCCATCGACCTGACTAACTTGGTTACGCGATCGCCAACCAATTCCCGCGATGCGATCATCCCGATGCCTGCCATGCAAAGAATGCCGATGAGGATGTTTTCTCCTCTGCTTGAAATGATGTCGAATGCAGATACCGGCGCCAATGCTGCCGGAACGCCTACGATTGCTGTGGTGTATCCCGATAACACCCAGGCGTACGCCCAATCATCTCGTCGAGAATAAGAAAAAAACGCGCACAGCGATAGCCAAGCCGCAAACCAGATGATGAACAGCACTCCATGTTGAGCAAACGCGTTCACCAAGACAAAACTAGCAATGGCTCCTACCAGTGTTCCGACAATTCGAGCTAAACTCTTCGCCAGTATTTTACCTTGTAAGCGTTGGCCACCGACGATGTAACAGGTGGTAAAAGCCCAATGGGATTCATCAAGATTTAACGCGAATGAAATGTATAACGCCAGACAAGCAGCGCAGCCGGTGCGTAACGAATAACTCCAGGCGCTGTAATCAATTTTAGGAATTCTTAACTGAGTCCCGAAACGCTTCGAAATCGCTTCGACTAGAACGTCCAGCCCGATTCGCGGTCTCCAAGAGACCGGGAAGAGTCGCCGGCCGATCGGCCGCCGATGCAGTTGATAGCGACTCCGGGATATCATATCGTTTTGCTTCAAGACTGCTTCCATATCGCTATACCTGGAAAATAGTCCCCCTCGCCCGGTCGAAAATGCGTATGTCACGAGGGGCGCCTTCGCCGACGGCGAAGGTGCCTCGGGAATGTCCATGAGCGAGAGAAGGCTTGGTTTGGTCAGAAAGCTCGAGGCTACATGCGGCGCAGCTTCGCGGCTGTCGCTTTGGGATCGCCGCGGTCTTCGCCCCCTAAGATCGACGTGAACCGCGGCATCTTAAGCGGAGAGAATCCGCTTTCCCTAACGAAGAAGGTTTGTCTTTGCGAGGTCAATGATCTCGTCACCTCGACCGTTCAGAATGGCACGCATGGCATACAAATTAAAGCCGACGGCCTGATTTAACGTGATCTTCGGTGGCAACGAGAGCTCCTGACGGTTAACGATTACATCGACAATCGCCGGACCTTTATGCCCAAAGGCCGCCCGGAGTCCTGGCTCGATCTCCGCAGGATCTTCTATCCGGATGCCCTTGATGCCGGCCGCCTCCGCAATTGAAGCAAAGTTCGGATTGTTCAATCTCGAACCGTGATCAAGTAGCCCCGCCGCTATCATTTCCAGTTCGACGAAAGCTAGTGAACCGTTGTTAAAGATCACGATTTTTACCGGCAAGTTAAGCTGACGTACAGTAAGAAAATCACCCATGAGCATCGCGAATCCACCGTCTCCTGATAGCGAGACTACTTGACGGTCAGGCCTCGCCAGTTGTGCGCCAATCGCTTGCGGCAAGGCATTGGCCATCGAACCATGTGTAAACGACCCAATTAAGCGCCGTTTTCCGTTCATAGTGAGGTAGCGGCAGGCCCAGATAGTGGGGGTACCTACATCACAAGTAAAAATCGCGCTTTCATCGGCGATCCGATCGATCATTCTGGCGAGATATTGCGGGTGAACCGGTTTACGCCCGGGTACTCCAACCGCTAGCTCATCCAGACCCTTGCGAGCGCTTGCGTAGTGTTCCAGGCACTCGCGCAGATGAGTTCCATCTTCGCGCTTTCTGAGACGAGGCTCCAAGGCGGCCAGAGTAGACTTGACATCCCCAACTAACCCTAGGTCTAACCTGGCACGGCGACCCAGCTGCTCCGGTCTCGAGTCGACCTGGGCAATCCAAGCATTTTTTGGATAGAATTGTTGATAAGGGAAGTCCGTCCCAAGCATCAATAAGGAATCACACCGTTCCATCGCGCGATAGCCCGACGCAAAGCCCAGCAAGCCGGTCATTCCTACGTCGAACGGATTTTCATACTCCACAAACTCCTTTCCGCGCAGAGCGTGAACAATGGGCGCATTCAATTTATCCGCTATCGCGATCAGCTCGGCTTGCGCCCCGGCACAGCCTGCTCCGGCCAAAATGGTCGTCCGTCGCGAATGATTCAATTTATGCGCCAAGATCTCCAGATCGGAGTCCGCCGGCCGGTTCGCAACCCGATTATTCCGTAGAACTAGCCGGGGAATTGTCGTTTCCGCCTCAGCCAGGGCAACATCCCCAGGCAAAACCAGAACCGAAACCCCGCGTTTATTCAAGGCGGTTTGCATGGCGATCTCAAGCAGCCGCGGCATTTGACTAGGATGCGACACGACTTCACAGAAATGGCTGCACTCCTTGAACAGGTGCTCAGGATGAGTCTCTTGAAAATATTGACTCCCAATCTCCGGGCTCGGAATATGTGCAGCGATAGCCAGAACCGGCACTCGACTGCGGTGACAGTCATAGAGACCGTTGATCAAGTGCAGGTTACCCGGGCCACAGCTTCCGGCGCACACGGCCAATTCACCTGTGATGTGCGCCTCAGCTCCGGCCGCAAAGGCTGCGACCTCTTCGTGCCTTACTGGCACCCAGGAAATGGATTTCCTCTTTCGGAGTGTCTCCGTAATGCCATTCAGGGAATCTCCGACGACGCCATAAATACGGCGAACGCCAGCCATCTCTAGACACGCAATTGTTAGTTCGGCAATATTCATTGCAAGTAACTTTTGTTTTCTTTGTTATTTTTTAATTCATTTGAAGTGAGGTGCGGTTATCCGTCGCGACTTCTCAGATCAAGTGCAGCTGCTTGGCTTGCACCAGCAGGTCTTCTCGAAACTTCGGGTGAGCTAGTTCAACGAGCGCCAATACCCGTTCAGCCGACGATTTGGCTTTCAAATCGGCGGATCCGAATTCGGTAACCACGAATTGCACATCATTTCGAGGAGTTGTTACCGGCTCGTCGAGACTGGGAACGATCTTGGAGACCTTTCCGTGGGCCGCTGTCGATTCCAGAGCGATAATTGATTTACCGCCTCGGGAAGCGTAAGCGCCGCGAACGAAATCCAACTGTCCGCCGGAAGCGCTGTATTGATGCCCCAAAAGGTGCTCCGCGTTACAAGCGCCAGTCAGGTCAATCTGCAAGGCGGAATTAATAGAAACGACATTGTCATTCTTCGCGATGACGGCGGGGTCGTTCACGTAATTCACCGGATAGCTTTCCACCGACGGATTGTTATGCAGAAACTGGTAAGTAGCTTTCTGGCCCATCGCAAAGGTGAATACTGATTTGCCGGTATTGATCTGTTTCCGACGATTGTTGACGACCCCACTCTCTATTAGCTGAACCATGCCCGGGGTGAAGCATTCCGTATGAATGCCGAGGTCTTTGTGCGCAGCTAGTTCAGCGCACACCAGGTTGGGCAGCGAACCGACGCCCATTTGCAGGCAAGCGCCATCGGAAACCATCTCCGCTACGATAAGAGCAATCTTGCGGTCTTCCGGGCCCGCAGTCGGCGTTGGCAACTCCAAAAGTGGTACATGGTTCTCAACGATCGCGTCTACTTCTGAGACATGGAGCAGCGAACGTCCGAAAACTCGTGGCATGTTTTCATTAACCTCAACAATGAGACGCTTTGCGCTCCTGGCTACGGCACTCGAATAATCATTCCCAGTGCCGAATGTGAAATAGCCATGTTCATCCATCGGCGACACCGTAACCAGGAATGTATCCACATTGATTTTCTCGGTTAAATAGCGAACCGATTGACTAAACGCACCCGGGACGAAATAGATTAGCTTACGCCCCTCCTGGTCCGAGCGTTTAATGATCTCGCGTTCGATGCGCGAAAGGAACAGACAATACGGCTTCACTCGGTCGAGAAGCTCATAGCGCAGGATAGTGTCCCCCGCCGTCCTCGTGGATTCGAAATAGTAAAGCTTAATATCACCAAGTTCGGATGCTTCCACCCGCAGGGCTAAAGCTCGCAGCAAAGCCGGTGGCTCAGACATCGCCATTCCTATTGAGATAATGCTGCCAGACCTGATTGGGCTCACGGCATTCTCGGCCGTGGTAAGTTTGGACTGATAAATTGCTAAATTGTCCATAGTGTTTCTTCCCTTTTCACAAACGGATGAGCTGGAGCTCATCCCTACCGGCGTTCTAGTACCCGGCCTCCTCTTCCGGTGAATGGCCGCGTTTGTAAATCAGCATCGTGCGCTCGAAGGTCATCACTTGTTTGCCCTCCTGATTGACTCCTCGAGTTGAAACCGTAACGATCCCCTGGGTGGGCCGGCTCTTTGACTCGCGCTTATACAGCACAGTCGATGCCGCATAGAGAGTATCACCGGCGAAGACCGGATGTGTCGCCGTGACCTTGTCCCAGCCCAGGTTAGCCACAACCTTGGCGCTGACGGTTCGGACTCTCATG
>Ga0137359_10005417_pt1 | contig 10518 bp, 1 predicted proteins | sample Mad1_40_16metaG_FD_108281 | JGI IMG/M metagenome (GOLD analysis project Ga0137359, IMG submission 108281) | Vadose zone soil microbial communities from Angelo Coast Range Reserve, California, USA - Mad1_40_16 metaG | ecosystem: Environmental > Terrestrial > Soil > Vadose zone | place: USA... | reverse complement strand
TTGAATGAAATAGTGAGGCGGCATGAAGTGCTGCGGACGAGGTTCGGTGTGGTCGAAGGGCAGCCGGTGCAGTTGATAGCTGGGGCGCAGCCGATGGAGTTAGGGCTGAGTGACTTGAGTGGGTTGGCGGAGAGAGAGCGGGAGGTGGAGGCGCGCTTGCGAGCGACGGCCGAAGCGAGGGCGGGATTTGATCTGAGGGAGGGGCCGTTGGTGCGGGCGCGGCTGTTGCGGTTGAGCGAGCGGGAGCATGTGCTGCTGTTTACGATGCACCACATAGTGAGCGACGGTTGGTCGGTGGGGATCCTGACGCGGGAAGTAGGGGAGCTGTACGAGGCGTATGGGCAGGGGCGGCGGTCGCCGTTAGGAGAGTTGCCGATCCAATACGCGGACTTTGCGGTGTGGCAGCGGGAGTGGCTGCAGGGGGAAGTACTGGCAGAGCAGTTGAGTTATTGGCGGGGGCAACTGGGGGGCGGGTCTGGGGTTTTGGAGTTGCCGTTGGATCGGGGGCGGCCGGCAGTGCAAAGCATGCGGGGAGGGCGGCAGACGGTAGTGATTACCGAGAGCTTGACGAGTGCGTTGCAGGAGTTGAGCCGGCGGGAAGGAGTGACGCTGTTCATGACCTTGCTGGCGGCATTTCAAACGCTGCTGTATCGGTACAGTGGGCAGGAAGAGATCGCGGTGGGGTCGCCGATAGCGAACCGGAACCGGGTGGAGACCGAAGAGCTGATCGGGTTTTTTGTGAACACGCTGGTGCTGCGGAGTGATTTGAGTGGGAACCCGAGCTTTCGGGAGTTGCTGGAGCGGGTGAGGGAAGTGGCGTTGGGAGCGTATGCGCACCAGGATGTGCCGTTTGAGAAGCTGGTGGAAGAGTTACAGCCGGAGCGGAGCTTGAGTCACAGCCCGTTGTTTCAGGTAGTCTTCGGCTTACAGAACGCTGGGGTGGGGGCGCTCAAGCTGGAGGGGTTGAGCATCAGCCCGCTGGAAATCGAGAGCGGGGTAACGAAGTTCGATCTGGTGCTGAGCCTGCAGGAGAGCGAGGAGGGTTTGCAGGGAGCGCTGGACTACAGCAGCGAGCTGTTGGATGCGGGAACGGTGAAGCAGTTGCTGGGTCATTACCAGAATATCCTGGCCGGGGTGGTGGCCAATCCGGAAGCGCGGCTGGAGGATTTACCGTTGCTGACGGCCGGGGAACGGCAGCAGTTGCTGGAGGAGTGGAACGAAACCGGGACGGCTTTCCCGAGAGCGGCGACGATTGCGGAATTGTTTGAGGAGCAGGCGGCCAAGAGAGCGGAGGCGGTGGCGCTGAGATATGAAGAGGAGCAACAGAGCTACGGCGAACTGAACGAGCGAGCCAATCAAGTGGCGCATTACCTGCGGCGGCAGGGAGTGGGAGCGGAAGTGGTGGTGGGTATTCTGATGGAGCGGTCGCTGGAGATGGTGAGCGCGGTGCTGGGAGTGCTGAAAGCCGGGGGAGCCTACCTGCCGCTGGATCCGAGCTACCCGCCGGAGCGGCTGGCCTACATGTTGGCCGAGACGGGAGCGGCCGTGGTGCTGACGCAGGCGGAACTGATGAGCAGCTTGCCCGTGGGAGCGGCGCCGGTGATTTGTCTGGAGCGAGATTGGGGGTTGCTGGAGGGCGAGAGCGGGGCGAATCCTGGGGCGGTAGTGAGGGCTGAAAATCTGGCTTACATCATGTACACGTCGGGCTCGACCGGGGAGCCGAAGGGAGTGAGCGTCAGTCATCGAGGGGTGGTGCGGCTGGTGAAAGAAACAGATTACGCGCACTTCGGAACTGAGGAAGTCTTCCTGCAGTATGCCCCGCTCTCGTTTGATGCCTCGACCTTTGAACTGTGGGGGAGCCTGCTCAACGGGGGGCAACTGGTGCTGATGAAGGCGGGAGTAGCCAGCCTGGAAGAGTTGGGAGAGGTGGTGCGGCGGCGGCAGGTGAGCACCCTGTGGCTGACCGCGGGGCTGTTTCAACAGATGGTGGAAGAGCGGCTGTCAGACTTGAGCGGGGTGCGGCAACTGCTGGCCGGAGGGGACGTGCTGCCGGTGGCGCAAGTGAAAAAGCTGCTGCGAGAGTTGCCGGCCGGAGGGACGCTCATCAACGGCTATGGACCGACGGAGAATACCACCTTCAGTTGTTGTCATGGGCTGACGGCCCGGAGCCGCTGGCAGGGTTCGGTGCCCATTGGGCGGCCCATCGCCAACACGGAAGTGTATGTGGTTGACAGCCGCCTGCAGCCGGTGCCCCGGGGCGTGGCCGGAGAGTTACTGATCGGCGGGGAGGGCCTGGCGCGAGGTTACTACCAGCGGCCGGAGTTGACGGCGGAGCGTTTTATCCCGCACCCGTTCAGCGGCGTGCCCGGAGCGCATCTCTATCGCAGCGGTGATCGGGGGCGTTATTTGGCGAGCGGCGAAATAGAGTTTCTGGGGCGCTTCGATTATCAGGTGAAGCTGCGGGGCTTTCGGATCGAACCGGGAGAAATTGAAAGCCGGCTCAATGCCCACCCGGCCATCCGGGCGGCCCTGGTGGTGCTGGCTGAGGAAGAGGGCCGGGACCGGGAATTGGTGGCCTATGTAGTGGCTCAACCACAGCAAGCGCCCCTGCCCGGCGAGCTGCGCAGCTACCTGCAAGCGAGCTTGCCTCCTTATATGATCCCCGGAGTCTTCGTGCTGCTGGCCGAGTTGCCGCTCACGGCCAACGGCAAAGTGGATCGCCAGGCGCTGCCGGCGCCCGGCGGTGAACGGCCGGAACTGGCGAGCGCTTACCTGGCCCCGCGCAGCGAAACGGAAGCGCAACTGGCCCGCCTCTGGTCCGCGGTCCTTGGCCGCGAACGCGTCGGCGTGCGGGACAACTTCTTCGAGTTGGGCGGGCACTCGCTGCTCGCCACCCTCCTTGTCTCTAAAATGCGCCAAACCTTCAAAGTCGAAATCCCCCTCCGCACTCTCTTCGAGCACCCCACCATCGCCCAACTCGCGCAGGACATAGAAGAGCGGCAGGCCCGGCCGCAGGATATTGAAGCCGAAACAATTCAGGCAATGCCAAGAGGCTCGCGCGACTTGAATCAGCTTCTAATGCAATTGGAAAATCTCTCGGATGACGATGTGAGCAAGCTCATCCAGGAGAAAAAGCTTCTGCGAGAAAAAGGACTTCGGAATGGATGACGTTTCCCGGCAGATGACGGATCTGTCGCGCGACAAACGTGAGCTCCTGGAGTTGCTCTTGAGCGAAGAGGGCGACGACTTCAATTCGTTTCCGCTCTCATACGCACAGCAACGGCTCTGGTTCCTGGACCAGCTTGAACCTGGAAGCCCCGCTTACAACATTTCCACCGCCGTCCGCCTCAGCGGCCCGCTAGACATCGATACGCTGAAGCGGAGCCTCAATGAGATCGTGCGGCGACAGGAGTCATTGCGGACGATCTTCACAACCATTGACGGCCGACCTGTACAGGTTATCGCTTCCTTGCTAACGCTTCCTTTGCCGTTGATAGACCTGTCGGAGTTATCGGTTGACAAAGCTGAAAGCGAAGCAGTCCGGCTAATGTCTGACGAAGCGCGTCGCGCATTCGATTTGGGACACGGACCACTTCTGCGCGTCACGGCGCTGCGGCGGGGCGAGCAAGATCACATAATTCTGTTGACCATGCATCACATCGTTTCCGATGGCTGGTCCATGAGCGTCTTTATCCGCGAGATGGCGGCGTTGTACGAAGCTTTCTCAAAGGGAGATCTGTCGCCGCTGCCCGATTTGCCCATTCAATATGCGGACTTTGTGCGGTGGGAACGGCGGCACTTACAGGGTGAACTGGTTGAAGAGCAACTCGCCTATTGGAAGCGGCAGTTGGGGGGCGATTTGCCTCTGCTGCAGTTGCCGACAGACAGGCCGCGCCCGGCCGTCCAAACATATCAAGGCGCCCGGCTGCCAGTTTCACTATCGCCACGATTGACAGAATCACTCAAAGCGCTCAGTCAGAGCGCCGGCGCGACCCTTTTCATGACTCTGCTGGCGGCCTTTCAAGCGCTGCTCTCACGGTATACGAATCAAGAGGACATCATCATCGGCTCTTCGATCGCGGGACGCAATCGTGCTGAAACGGAAGAATTGATCGGCTTCTTTTTGAATACACTGGTGTTGCGCACCGACCTCTCGGGTAATCCTGGTTTCCTTGAATTGTTGGAGCGCGTGCGCGAGGTCGCTCTGGGAGCTTACAGCAACCAGGACGTGCCCGTGGAGATGCTCCTGGAAGCCCTGCATCCCGAGCGTAATCCCAGCCACAACCCTTTGTTTCAAGTCCTCTTTATCCTCCAGAACACACCGACCGCGACTCTCAAAGTCACTGACGTCACCTTGCAGATGCTTGAGCTGGACACGAACACCGCAAAGTTCGATTTAACTCTCGACCTCGCGGAGACGGCTGAAGGAATCGATGGCTGGCTTGAATACAACACAGACTTGTTCGACGTCGAAACCGTCACCGCCATGATGCATCATTTTCAAACTCTGCTGGAAAGCATCATCGCTGATCCGAACCAAAGCCTGGCAAGCCTGGCTCTGCTCACTGCTGACGAGCGTGAGCGCTCCGTTTCGCAGTGGAATCAGAGCAGCGTGGCGGAAGAAAGCGGTCTCTGCCTGCATCAACTGTTCGAGCGGCAGGCTGAGCGCACTCCGGATGCGGAGGCCGTCATCTTTGAGCAAGAGCAATTGACCTATGGTGAATTGAACTCGCGCGCCAATCGCCTGGCACACTACCTGCGCCGCATCGGAGTTGGGCCGGAAGTACTTGTCGGTCTCCTGATGGAACGCTCGCTGGAGATGGTCACCAGTCTGCTCGGGATTCTCAAGGCGGGCGGAGCCTATCTACCGCTTGATCCAGCCTATCCGCGGGAACGTCTCTCATTGATTTTGCGGGATTCGGGAGCGCGCATCGTGCTAACGCAAGGCAGCTTGCAAGACAAGTTCTCCGAACGACCCGTGACACTTGTCTGCCTGGATGCGGACGGGAAGGCGATTGCTAAGGAGACTAGCGCTAATCCGTCAAGCATCGTTGAACCACAAAACCTGGCCTACGTGATTTACACCTCAGGGTCAAGCGGCATTCCCAAGGGCGTGCAGACGCCGCATTCCGCCGTGGTGAATTACATCGAAGCTGCCAGCGTTGCTTATGAGATTGGATCACAGGATAGAGTGTTGCAGTTTGCCTCAATTAGTTTCGATGCGAGCGCAGAGGAAATTTTCCCCTGTTTGAGTTGCGGCGCGACATTGGTCCTTCGTACAGAAGAGATGATCGCTTCGCCCGCAGAGTTTTTGCAAAAGTGTCAACAGTGGCAGATCACGGTGATGGATTTGCCTACGGCGTATTGGCATGAACTCGCCACCGGGTTAGGCACGGAGATCGAATCCTTCCCGCCATCCGTCCGCTTGATGATTATTGGTGGAGAACGTGCTCTGCCGGAACGCCTGGCAGACTGGCACCGGCATGTAAGCGAGCGCGTGCGACTGGTCAATAGCTATGGCCCGACCGAAGCGACCATCGTGGCGACTATGTGCGAATTGCCGCGCGGCGAAAACCACGGGTCGATTGCGCGTCGTGAAGTTTCTATCGGCCGGCCCGTCCGCAACGCTCAGGCCTACATTCTGGACCAACTGCTGAATCCTGTTCCCGTCGGCGTTCCAGGCGAGTTATATCTCGGCGGGAGCGGCTTGGCGCGTGGTTACCTGCGCCGCGCGGAGTTGACCGCCGACAAGTTCATTGCGCATCCATTCAGCCTTGAGCCCGGAGCGCGTCTGTATGCGACGGGAGACTTCGCGCGTTACCGTGCAAATGGTCAAATAGAGTTTGCCGGACGGGTTGATAACCAGGTCAAGGTGCGCGGTTTCCGCATCGAGTTGGGTGAGATCGAAGCCGCACTGCACAGGCACAGTGCGGTGCGCGAGGCCGTAGTCGAAGCGCGTGATGATGCTCCCGGAGTCAAGCGCCTCGTTGCCTATATTGTCGCGCGTTCCCAGGCGGCGCCCACAGTGAGCGAAATCCGCAATCACCTGAAACAGCAACTACCGGACTACATGATTCCGTCGGCGTTTGTCATGCTTGATGCATTACCGCTGACGACGGGCGGCAAGGTTGACAGGCGAGCTTTACCCGCGGCCGGCGACGCGCGGCCCGAACTGGAAGAGGGGTTCGTCGCGCCGCGCACGCCGACTGAAGAAGTGCTGGCGGCAATCTGGGCAGAGGTGCTAGGTCTCAAGCAGGTAGGCATCCACGATAACTTCTTTGATCTCGGCGGCCACTCGCTTGTGGCCACGCAGGTGATTTCGAGAATCCGCGAATCGTTTCGCGCGGAACTGCCACTGCGAAGCGTTTTTGAGGTTTCGACGCTTGCCGATTTAGCGGACCGGATTGAGATTGCCGTGCGCGCAGAGCAGGGTCTCGAATTGCCGCCGATCAAGCCTGCGGCGAGAGACACGGATTTGCCGCTCTCGTTTGCACAGGAGCGGCTCTGGTTTCTCCATCGATTAGACCCTGAGAGTGCCGCCTATCACGTTTTGAGACCGATGCGCATCAGGGGCGTCCTCGATCTGAATCTGCTGGAACGCGCCTTTACCGAGATTGTTCGTCGCCATGAGATTTACCGCACTACGTTTCCCGCTGTCGCAGGCCGTCCGGTGCAGATGATAGATCCACCGTCTCCCGTCACCTTAGCGCCGATAGATTTGCGCGGTCTACCCGAGGCTGAACGCGAGACTGCTGTCCAGCGGTTGATCGAAGCAGAAGGGCAGCGTCCCTTTGATCTCGCGCAGGGACCGCTGTGGCGGTTGGCGCTCCTGCAACTCGGTGATGAGGACCACCTGCTCATGCTGACCGAGCATCACATGGTCCATGATGGGTGGACCGAGGGCATGTTGGTCCGCGAATTTCTGGCGCTGTATTCCGCTTTCTCAGCGGGCGCGGATTCACCCCTGCCGGAGTTGCCCATTCAATATTCGGACTTTGGCATCTGGCAGCGCGAGTGTTTGCAGGGACCTGCGCTCGAAGCACAACTCGCTTACTGGAAGAAACAGCTTTCAGGCACTCTGCCGGTACTGGAGTTGCCGACGGATAGGCCGCGCCCGCCCGTGCAAACGTTTCGCGGCGAAACACAAACGGTGATGCTGCCAGCATCGCTGGCCCAGGATCTCTACCAGTTGAGTCGCCGCAATCACTGCACCCTGTTCATGACGACCTTGACAGCCTTTAGCATCCTGCTGCATCGCTACAGCAGGCAGGACGATATTCTCATCGGGTCGCCCATCGCTGGACGCAACCGCGCCGAGCTTGAGAATCTGATCGGCTTTTTTGTTAATACGATGGTCCTGCGCTGCGACCTGTCCGGCGACCCAACATTTCTGGAGTTGCTGAAGCGCACGCGCGAAGTCTCGCTAGGCGCTTATGCACACCAGGATATGCCCTTTGAAAAACTAGTCGAAGAGATTCAGCCGGAGCGTAATCTAAGTCGCCAGGCGCTCTTTCAAGTGATGTTCGTCCTGCATAACGCGCCGCGCACCGCTCTGGAAATCGCTGGGCTCAGCATTGACGCGATGCGTGTTCATAATGGGACAGCGAAGTTCGACCTGCTGCTCTCGATTCGCGAGGAAGGAGAAGAAGGGTTGCGCTGCGTTATGGAATACAGCACGGATCTCTTTGATGATGCCACCATCACCCGCATGATGGCCCAACTGCAGACGCTTTTGCAGGGCATTGTCGCAGACCCGGAGCAACGCATCTCCGATCTCTCACTCTTAACAGATACGGAAGAGTTTCAACTACTCTCGCAGTGGAACGAGACCCGTGCGGACTACCCGGACGATCAGCTGGTGCATGAGTTGTTTGAAGCACAAGTGGAACGCACGCCTGACGACGCGGCCGCTTCGTTTGGAAATAAGCAACTCACCTACCGCGAGTTGAACGCGAAGGCTAATCGCATCGCGCGCTATCTGCGAGCGCAGGGAGTTGGACCGGAAAAGCGCGTTGCCATCTGCATGAAGCGATCGCTGGAAATGATCTGCGCCGTCGTCGGGGTGCTCAAAACCGGTGGTGCTTACGTGGCTCTCGATGCCGCTTATCCGCGGGAGCGACTGGCTTACATGTTGGAGGACGCGGACGTATTCCTCGTCCTGACACAAAAGACTCTTGCCTCGTCGCTGCCCCAATATCATGCGACGGTGGTTTGCATTGATGCCGATTGGGAAGCTATCGCGCGTGAGAGTGAAGAGAATCCGGCGAACGCGGGGACGGCTGAGAGTCTGGTTTATGTCACTTACACTTCCGGCTCGACGGGCAAGCCTAAGGGAATCGCTATGATTCAACGCCCGCTGTTGAATCTGTTGACGTGGATGATTCGCTACACGCGGCTGCCGGAAAAGGCCAGGACGCTGCAGTTCGCTTCCCTGAGCTTCGATGTCTCTTTTCAGGATATGTTTTCCACGCTTTGTTCAGGCGGAACGGTCGTAATGATTTCGGAATCCGAACGGCAGGATATTTCGAAGCTCGCCAAAATTCTCACTGCCCGTGAGATTCATAGAATCTTTATTCCCGCGGTCGCCCTGCAACAACTCGCCGAAGGGTTCTGCGCCCACGGAGACTTTAACGCACTCTTGCGAAAGGTCATCGCGGGGTCTGAGCAATTACAGATCACACAGGCCATCAATACCATGTTTGGCAAACTCAAGCAGGCTTCACTGCACAATGAGTATGGCCCGTCGGAGGCGCATGTGGTGACCGAGCTTGCTCTGCCGAGAGAGACGGAGAACTGGCCCAAGCGACCCGCCATCGGTCGCCCGATCGCCAACACTCAGATCTACCTGCTTGACCGCAACTTCAAGCCGATGCCGATTGGCGTGCCTGGTGAACTACATATTGGCGGCGTCGGGCTGGCGCGTGGCTACCTGACGTTGCCGGACGAGACAGCAGAAAAGTTTATCCCTGATCCTTTCAGCCCTGAACCCGGAGCCCGTCTGTACAGGACCGGCGATCTAGCTCGGTATCTGCCGGATGGCAGCATAGAGTTTCTGGGCCGCATGGACCACCAACTCAAGATCCGCGGCTTTCGCATCGAGCCCGGTGAGGTCGAAGTGGTTCTGGGCCAGCATCCCGCTATTCGGGAAGCGCTGGTAATGGCCCATGAGCATGCGCCCGGCGACAAACGCCTGGTTGCTTACGTCGTGACCTTCCCGGAAGCCAGGCCGACGGTCAGCGAATTGCGCGCGCATCTCAAAGAGAAGCTGCCGGACTACATGGTTCCGTCAAGCTTGATTCTGCTTGATGAGTTGCCGTTGACTCCGAACGGTAAGGTGGATCGTGGCGCGCTGCCTGCACCGGAACAGTCGCGGCCCGAACTCGAACAGGCTTTCGTCGTGCCGCGTACCAGGCTGGAGGAGCTGCTGGCGAAGATGTGGGCCGAGGTGCTCGGGCTTGAGCGCGTCGGCGCCAACGACAACTTTTTCGAGCTTGGCGGTCATTCGCTGCTTGCGACCCAACTAATCTCGCGCGTCTCCGAAGCTTTCCAGACGGACTTGCCATTGCGCATTATCTTTGAATCGTCGACAGTGATTGGCATGGCCGAGAGAATGCTGCAAAAAGAGGTGCACGCCGGGGACTTTGAAACAATCGCTCGGATTCTGAAACAGCTCGATGAACTGACTGAAGAAGAAGCGAAGGCCATGCTGCAGGGCTCAAAATTCTAACGCCCACAGCGTACACAAGTCGGAACAGAGATGAACAGTGAGCCGTTATAGATCGTTCTCATCGCTGCGCCGCGCTGACCTCTTCGTTGGCTGGCCCCCGGTTTTAAAAATATAATTGACTTCCAGTCTTTTAACAGATCCCGCGTAAGTCGTCCTATTCAGACACTGCAAACAGACAACTGAAATCGGGGCATGCGCTGTAGTCATTTCCAGCAAGCGAAAGGCTACGGTTCGTGTCACTGGATCACTCGCCGAAACAATTTGGAGATTTGTCAATGCGGTTGACGGCAGAGCAGACAGAGCACTACCAGCAGAACGGCTTTCTGGTCGTGAGGAACTACTTTTCGCCAACGGAAATAGAGATTCTGCTAGACGAACTGCCCCGCATCTTTGCCCAGGAGACGCCAAGAAGAATTCTGGAGAAGAGCGGAGCTGTACGCACGGTCTTTGCCTCGCATACGGACAACGACGCGTATGCCTGTCTGAGCAGACTGCCTCGACTGATCGAACCGGCGATGCAGCTTTTGAGAAGTGAAGTCTACATTCATCAATTCAAGATTAACGCCAAGGTGGCGCTTGAAGGCGAGCAGTGGGAATGGCATCAGGACTTTCTCTACTGGCACAAGGAAGACGGCATGCCCGGAGCGCGCGTCTTGACGGCGGCAATCTTCTTGCAGGAGGTCAATGAGTTCAACGGGCCGATGCTGGTGACTCCAGGATCGCACCGGGACGGCATGATTGATGTCATGGCGCAGGAGATTCATCGCAGCGAAGACTACGAGGCCAGCGTG
>Ga0137359_10005416_pt1 | contig 10518 bp, 9 predicted proteins | sample Mad1_40_16metaG_FD_108281 | JGI IMG/M metagenome (GOLD analysis project Ga0137359, IMG submission 108281) | Vadose zone soil microbial communities from Angelo Coast Range Reserve, California, USA - Mad1_40_16 metaG | ecosystem: Environmental > Terrestrial > Soil > Vadose zone | place: USA... | reverse complement strand
GTCGGTGATAATCCGCTTTCCCCCGATTTCGATTAGTAGCGTTGCGTGACCAATATACGTGACACGCAGCATGAGACCTCCCTAACCCTACCCTGCGGGACGTGCTTTTGCGCGTTCCCTCGCCAACATCCACTGCTGTGGAAGCGCTGCAATGTTCTGCGCCGTGTAGTAGAGATTGAGGCCTGACGCCATGTTCAGCAGCACGACTGTCATCATGACGGGGAACATGTAGCCCATCATTTTCGCCTGCGGATTTGGAGGAGCATTACGCATTCCAATCCACGACAGCAGATACATGGACGCACCCATCAGTAGAGGCAGAATATAGAGCGGATCCTTGATGGAGATGTCGTGCAGCCACATGAATGGCACACCACGGAACTCGATCGTGTTCTGGAAAACGAAAAACAGCGCGAAAAGAATCGGCATGGGAAGGAGCGCGGGTAGGCAACCCGTGAGCCCGGCAAAGGGGCTCACGCCCGCATCCGAATAAACCTTCATGATCGCTTCACGCTGCTGGTTCGGATCCTTGTACTTCTTCTGCGCGGCCGCCAGTTTCGGCTGCAGCTCCTGCATCTTCAAGCTCGAGCGCATCGTACTCTGATTGAGAGGCCAGAGCGCGAAACGCACGAGAATTCCAAGAATGACCAGCACCCAGCCATAGCTGAGATTGAGCCGATTGTGCATCCAGAGCAGCGCCTGGATCACCTTCGATGCTATGGGATGCACGACACCCTGAAGAAAACGCCAGCCGTAAGGGTTTACGTGGTCGAAATCCCGGCCCATTCGCATCAGTCGCTGCGATTCCTGCGGTCCCGCGTAGATATCAAAAGAAAAGTTGCCGTTACGAACCTCTTCAACGACAGCTGCATCAGCACTCGTCGCAATCTTCGACGTGCGTGCTCCGCCCGTCAGAGTGACCTCGCTAAACTGCGTACCATTCGGAGGTGAGAGAACTCCAAACACGAAATACTTGTTCTTTATCGCGACCCAGCTGAGGGGCCCCGCTTCGAGAGTTTTCTCTCCCGGATCCAGACTCCCGAACAGAACACTTCTGGCATGATCGCGTTGTGGCTTGAAGCTGTACGCCAGTGTTCGGCGATCACCTACGGTATCGGCCTCTGTGGGCTGCAGCGTTTTCGGAAGCTCTGTAATCAGGTATGCCGGTCCCTGCGCACCCGAGATTCTCCCATCAACCCGCACTACGTAGCTCGAGGCAGTGTCCTGCGGAATCGTATACGCGATCGAGATACCGATGTTCTTTACCGAGGTGCTGTAGGTGAGGACGTCATCGCCGTTGGCGGTCCTGGCACGTGTCAGATTGAACGGCACGCGAGAGAGGTCGACCGTATCCGTTGCTGTAATCAGCCGATAGCCAAGAAGTGGAGATCCAGGAGCGCCGAGATCGACCAGGCCACCGCTAACCGATCGATTCTTGTAGTCTCGAAACACAGCTGCTGCCGGAGCTGCTCCAACACTTGTGAACTTGTAGACCACCCTCGCAGTGGTAACGGTAGTCGTTTCGGCAGCCATTCCCGCTGGCGTGCTCGTCTGCCTTTGCGCTGATGAAGCCACTTGTGTCGACGGTGCCGGTTTCACTGTCGCTGGCGTCGACGAAGCCGTGCTCAAACCAGATACCGAGTCCTTCGCCACCGCACCCTTATTCGATGGCGTTGGCTTAACCGAAGGAAAGAGCAGTTGAGAAATCGCAATGACGATGAGCGAGAGAAAAAGAGCTAGAAAGAAACGCTTATCCATTCAGGGAACCGGGTCGTAACCGCCCGGCCGAAAGGGATGACATCGAAGGATTCGGCCTACACTGAGCCTCAACCCTTTGATCACCCCGTGTCGCTCGAAGGCTTCGAGCGCATAGGCCGAACACGTTGGATAGTAACGGCAGCTAGCAGGAAACAGTGGTGAAATGCCTATCTGATAGCCGCGAATGAGAAGAATAAAGATGGATCGCATCTCTCAGCGCGACATTCTGGACGCCCACTGGCGGATCTCATCTACATCATCAGTCAGCTGCAAAAAGGTCGAGCTATAGGCTTCCGGTTTCGCACGAATCAGCACATCGACTCTTTCCAGCTGGGGCAGCAGCCTGATCCTTACCAGCTCACGCAAACGGCGCTTTACGAGATTGCGGTCAACGATCCTTTGCCTGTGTTTGGGGACTACGACGCCAACCCTTGGATGTAGCAACAGGGAAGCAGATGCCCGAGCTTCCAGACGCTCGGTTTGCATTCGCTTCCCTGCACGCCTTACTGCTTCCAGGTCGGCTTCCCTCGTCAGCCGATAGCTACGAGAGAAGCCAAGTGCTTTAGGCGCCGGCGTATTTCGTCGGCAATTGGACAGTTAGCCGTTTGCGACCCTTTTTGCGGCGACGGCTAAGAACTTCGCGTCCCCATTTAGTCGCCATTCGCAGCCTGAATCCATGGGTGCGAATACGGCGCTTGTTACGAGGACGGTAGGTGGGCTTACCCATTACAATGCTCCAGAAACCAGAAAGAACAGCTACGGTATAGAGTCGGTAAAACTATTCCAGCATTGAAGATAGTTCAAGTCAGATAAAGGAGTTCGCATCGCGCTCGTTTGACTTTTCCACATAAGTCGGCTAGGCTAGCGCGTCATGTCGCTCAGTCCCGCAGAAGTTTGGAAACGCCTTCTTGACCGTGCCCGCCAAGAGCTGCCGGATCAGACCTACCAAGCCTGGCTCGAACCCACAGAAGCTCTCTCGGTTGAAGGCGGCACCCTCTTCGTGGGAGCACCTGATCAGTTTACCGCTGATTGGAACGAATCCAAACACGCTGAACTACTGTCGAGCTATGCTCCTATAGTCCTTGGATACCCGCTCAACGTCGCCTTTCGGGTCAATGAAGAGCGAAAGAAGCGCTCTCAGATGGATTTTTTCGTGAGCCCGCCTCCAACTCCGGCTAAACCACTTGGGGTTCAGAACGGAACCAGTTCACCGCCACTCAGCGAGCGATACACTTTCGATCTTTTTGTGATCGGGAAATCGAACGAGCTTGCCGCAGCAGCCGCCCATGCCGTCAGCCAGGCTCCGGGAAAGGTCTACAACCCTTTATTCATCTACGGCGATACCGGTCTCGGCAAAACCCATCTCATGCAAGCCGTCGCACATGAGACCCTTCAACGCAGTCCCAAGACACGCATCACATATGTAGGAACGGAGCAGTTCATGAACGAGCTGATCAGCTCGATTCTTGACCGCACTGGTGCCGAGTTCAGGCGTCGGTACCGCGAAACGGATCTCCTCTTGATCGATGATGTGCATTTCCTGAAAGGGAGAAAGGAAACAACCCAGGAAGAGTTCTTTCACACCTTCAACGCGCTTTACGAAGCCGGCCGGCAGATCGTACTGACAAGCGATCGGCCACCATCAGAAATCGCAGGCCTCGAAGCAAGGCTTATCAGCAGATTTCAATGGGGAATGGTCGCTGATATTGGACTCCCTGACTTCGAGCATCGCGTTGCTATTCTGAAGCAGAAGGCTCAGCTCGATCGATTGGAGCTCACAATTCCTGACGATGTCATCCATTTCATCGCTGAGCACGTACGATCGAACGTGCGAGAGCTCGAAGGATCCATCATCAAGCTGCTTGCCTACGCATCTCTCAAGCACAAGGACATAACGGTTGATGTCGCACGAGAGGCTCTACGCGACAAGCTTCGCGCCATCGAAGGACTTGAGCCGGAAGGTGCCGCATCTCTCACCATTCTCACCATTCAACAAGCGGTAGCCAAAGAATGGGGAGTCACAGTTGATGGTCTCCGCTCCAAAACCAGAACAAAAACACTTACAACACCACGGCAAATCGCCATGTATCTCACCCGCGAGCTGCTCTCAACACAACTTGTCGAGATCGGTAATGCTTTCGGAGGGCGCGATCACTCGACTGTCATCCACAGTCTCGAGAAAGTACAGCAGACAATTACGGAAGACTCGAACATCCGATCACGCATTAATCGCCTTCGTACTTCACTCCAGACTTTCAACTTCCACACTCTCTCCCGTGTGGAAACAACCAGAGCTTCATAGAACCGATGTCGACAAGCTTCAGTTCTTCAGATTACCAACATCCGACCACACATCACCCAACGTAGCGGAAATCCTGCTCCTTTCATAAGTTAGACCCACTCGACAGAACTCCACACGACCTGCTACAGCTACTACTCTAGTTCTTTTAATAAGAGACTACTTAGTACCACCTGAATTCCACAGGGGAAGGGATGCGCTTCACGATCTCTCGCGAGAAACTTCAGGAAGGCTTGGCGGCGGTTACGGCAAGCATTCCGGCGAAGACTACTTTGCCGGTACTGGCTAATATCCTTCTCGAGACGACCGATAAAGGGATTAAACTCTCAGGGACTGATCTCGATATTGCAGTGAGTACTGAAGTAATGGCGGATGTGGATGCAGCTGGCGCTGTTACAGTACCTGCGAAGAAACTGAGCGAAATTGCAAGGGAATTACCGCCAGCACCTGTTAAAATCGCCGCTGTTGGAGAGCAGCGTGTAACTCTGGAGTGCGGTCGTTCGCGGTTTAAGCTGTTGGGGCTCCCGCGGGATGAATTCCCGACGTTTCCATCCGTGCGTTTCAATGAAAGTTGGAGAATTCGTTCGGGTGATCTCCAACAGCTGATCTCTCATACGTCGTTTGCCGTCTCTGCTGAAGAAAGCCGGCCGATTCTGAATGGTGTTTTGTGGGAGCTGAGACCGGAGAAAATGCGGATGGTGGCGACTAACGGTCATCGTCTGGCAAAGATGGACATGCCGATTAACTCGGCAAATGCACCAGCTAGTGACTTGATTGTACCTCCAAAGGCTCTGGAGCAGGTGCGGAGATTATTTCCGGCTGAGGAGGAGCTCGAGATTGCCCGTGGCGACAACCACATTGGTTTCAGGTCTCCGTTTACCGCGGTTTTCACGCGGCTGATCGAAGGTCCATACCCGAATTACGAGCAGGTAATTCCCAAGGACAATGACAGAGTCGCCGTTGCAGACAAAGTTGCCCTGGCAAGTGCGTTGAAGAGAATGTCCGTAATCGCGTCCGATCAGACGCACCGGATTCGACTCTCGTTCAATGCCGGCATGCTGAAGTTCAGTGTGCAGACTCCGGATCTCGGTGAAGCCCAGGACGAGCTTCCGATTCGCTATACCGGTGACCAGCTCGACATCGGCTTCAATGCCAGCTACCTGCTCGAGATTTTACGCTACATCCCGACGGACGAAGTGCGTTTGACATTCAAGGCACCGGAACGAGCTGCTACGATAGAGCCGGAAGGCTGGAAGGATTCGGCATCGTACATGTGCCTGGTAATGCCGCTCCGACTTGTCGACTAGCGGACAACACTGAGTTCCTGCTTCGAGCTCTGTTTGAAGTGATGGGTTCTACCTGATGTTGTAATCTCGATGGTCAGATCCTGCCCGGTCGTGACGTGTGCAACGTGGCCATCCGCTGGTCTTAAGAGATAAAGGGCAGTTCCGGTTCCAGTGGCATCAAGGGTCAACCGATGCTGTTGCTGAGCACCTTCTCCATGAGCCCTGATCGTATCGATGCGTTGGACAGTCAACATTGCCTCGCCCTGATAATCTGTGTCACCCAACACGACAAACGACCGGATGATCTGCGCTGTCGTGGGAATCATGGCCTGGCAACTCTTTAACTCTACCGAGTCTCTCCAGCTATTCCCTTGCTGAAGCTGGGTGGGGAAGTGTACGAGCAGATTCCGGAGATCTCCCATAAGTGCAGAACTGGCGGGATCGCATTTTTCGGAGAGACTATCGCTCGTGAGTATCAGGCTGTCACCGACGAACGTACCTGAAAACTGAGTTGGCAACCGTACGGACTGCACGGGACCAATTACACCCTGAGTGGTCGTGGAGAACGAGTCGATAAGAGCGGTGAAACGAATCGTATCTCCCACCGGTTCGAATGTGAGCAACTCGTGCGTTGTGTTTGTAGAAATTTCTCGGTGCGGGCCAGAGTCGGACTGACTCTCTATTGCCGCACTTCTGGATATCTGATAGGACGTAGAGCCCGCTGTGTAGTTAAAACTCCAGGGCCCGCTTACTCCTACAGCGGGTGTTGGAGTGGGTGTGGATGGTGGTAGCGGTGGTCCAGCACGGGGGATCGGAGCGCTGGTGCAGGCAACTGAGAGACAAAGAAGGAGGTAACAGCTGACACTCGTTCGGCGCATTGTCTTCACTCTCTGGCAGCCGGTGTTTTGAGAAACAAACAACCTCCAACAAAGCACTGTCGGAGGTTGTTTGTTAAGCCGTAGCAAACGGTCTATAAGCCGGGTTCTGTCGGACTACTTTCGTAATCCGGACGATCATTTCTCTCCGAGCATGGTCACCCATGCTCTCTAGCAGCCTACCCGCGGTGTCTTGATCGAGGTGGACGCCTCTCGCCGCATATTTGGCCTTGCTCCAGCCGGGGTTTGCCATGCCGCTCATGTTGCCATGAGTGCGGTGGGCTCTTACCCCACCGTTTCACCCTTGCCATCCCGAAAGATGGCGGTCTTTTCTCTGTGGCACTTTCCGTCACGAGCAGCTCTCGCCGTCCGTGCCCAGGGGTTACCTGGCGGCCTGTCCACTGGAGCCCGGACTTTCCTCGAATAGGTACCATGGGTACCAATGCGCGATCGTCCGACCGTTTGCCTTCTTCAAATATAGCAGAATGACGAATCAGGAGAGACTTTGGTTTTCCTTGTCTGTGCGCCTGACGAAAATATGACGGGGCACTTGTATCGTTCAGCATCGGTGCGGTCTTAACAATCAACCGCGAGGATCCCATGTCGTCCGATCCAAAACGTAGTGCTACCCGCACTCCCGTCTCTACCATTCTTACTCCACTCGAGCGCTCCAGGGTTGACGCTGCCGCGCAGGACCTTTGTGATGCGATTCATAGAGAATCGCTTGACGAAGTTCTTTCGGATCTGCGGGAACAGAAGGCAAACCTGGTGCTGATCTCGGTGACCCGATATGGCTCGCAAAGCTCGAGTCGAGTCGCGGCAATGGTTCGCGAGTTTCCAAGAGTCCCTGCGGTGGCTCTCTTGACCGAGACGCAGAATTCGACTCCACATACGACACTCGCTCTGGGGCAGCTTGGCATTCGGACGCTCATCGATGCGAGAATGCCAGCCGGCTGGCAGACGTTGCGAAACATTCTGGTGTCGCAAGGATCAACTGACCTACAGCGCTCGGCGTTGGCACAGATAGGATTGGATTTACCGGGAGTATCGAAGGATTGCTGGCGCTTCTTCGAGCTACTCTTTGATTCGTCACCCAGAATCTCGACAGTTCGGCAGCTCGCACGTCATCTTAACATTCTGCCCAGCACGCTCATGAGTCGCTTTTTCCGGGCCAAGCTGCCCGCACCGAAACGCTATCTCTCGCTCGCGCGGCTGATTCGCGCTGCGCGGCTCTTCGAAAATCCCGGACTATCTGTTGCCCGAGTGGCGAATCACCTTGACTACTCCTCTCCGCAGAGCTTTGGACGGCATGTGCGTACGGTGATGAGAATGTCGCCGGTGAAATTCCGCACCGTTTACGATGGTCAGGGAATGCTGCAGTTCTTCAGAACCGAGCTGATTCTTCCTTACGTCGAAGTGTTCTGCACATTTCGTCCATCCGCGGCGTACCCCGGATGGATTCCAAAACCGCAGTCCGGTGATGTCTCTAGGTCGCGAGTGATTTGATGATCTGACTGGCTGTGACGAGGCTTATGACTGGAGTACCGGTCGCCTCGATTGCCTGTCGACCGCCTTCTTCTCGATCCACCAAAGCTAGAACACCTGTCACGGATCCGTTTGCTGCGCGCACGGCGTCAATGGCGCGCAGCGCTGATCCGCCTGTGGTGATGACGTCTTCGATAACAGCCACCCGATCATGCTCGTGGAACGGACCCTCGATGACTTTGCCAGTTCCGTGCGCTTTTGCCTCCTTTCGTACGGTGAATGCGCGCAGTGGTTGATCGGAATCCGCGCTGGCGTAGCTGATGGCGTACGAGATTGGATCCGCGCCAAGAGTAAGCCCTCCGATCGCATCTATTGTCCATCCTGACTTGCGTAGTGCAGCGAGTGCGAGCGGGCCAATGACTGATAAACCTTCCGGACTCATCGTCGTCAGTCTTGCGTCGATGTAGTACTTGGATTGCTTACCCGAGGCGAGTGTGAACTGGCCGACCTTAGTCGAGTGCTCGGCTAGAAGGGCAATTAGCTCGGAGAGACCGGTGTACTCAGTCATGGTGCGGGAGGTTATGGATTCTTATGATTGGAGTCAATGCATTCGCTTTCGCAAATCGGATTCGATCACTGGACCGGACTGGTTGGCTGGATCGTCTCCCTTGCAACGGTGCTGGGCCTCGCTCTGGTCCTTCGTCACGAGCGTCGCCAGGCGCGCAGTCTTGTAGAGCGATCGAAGGAGCTGGAAAGGCTTTCCTCCGAGTTGCTACGCGTAAACCGCATGAAGAGCGAGTTTCTCGCGAATGTGTCCCATGAGCTAAGAACTCCGCTCAATGCAATCGTCGGTTTTGTGGATTTGTTGCGGGAAGGCGTATATGGAGAGCTTGCTCCCCGACAGGTAAAACCGGTAGAGCGAATCGAAGCATCGGCTAATCACCTCCGGCATCTCGTCGATCAGGTTCTTGATCTTGCCAAGATGGCGGCAGGCCGGCTCGAGATTCATACCGAGACCATTGATCTGCGGCCGTTCGTTCTCGATGTGGCAAGTGAGATAGAGTCGCTGGTCAGCGAGAAGGGTCTGAGCTTGTCGCTCGTGATGGGTGCGGCACTTCCGCGTATCAGAACCGACCCGACCCATCTGCGTCAGATCCTCGTAAATCTTCTTGGCAATGCGGTGAAATACACGAGCGAAGGCGGAATTGTCATTCGCACTCGTTTGGTCGATTCACTCCCGGATAGCGGGCCAGCCTCACCAACGCGGAGCCCTTATCCAACGAACCCCTGGATCGGCATTCAGGTCATCGATACGGGAATTGGAATAGCCCCTACGGATCAGAGCCGAATCTTCGAGGAGTTCGAGCAAGTGGATGCTGGCCCACGTGGAAACTCCGCGGAGCGCGGCACTGGCCTTGGATTGGCGATCTCTCGCCGCCTCGCGGCGCTGATTGGGGGAATGGTGGAACTCGAGAGCGAGCTCGGGAAAGGGTCGACCTTTACACTGTGGCTGCCAGTTGACCCTGAGGACTTATCGACTACGCCGAAGTAGTCCCTTGAATTTATCGAGCATTTTTGGCTGGTCTGGCGGTATTGCCGCCGCTGCCGCAAAAGCATTGGCAAAAGCCATCACGCTTGGATAACGGGCAGCAGGCGAGCGCGATAGCGCGCGCATCACGACCGCGTCGAGCTCCGGAGCAAAATTGAGTTCACTTCCTCCCTCCCCTGCGTCCTTTAGTGGAATTGGCGGCATGGTCAGCAACTGAGTGAACATCTCTCGTGGCGCCTTGGCCGTGTACGGAAGGCAGCGGGTCAGGAGGAAATACGCAATCGTTGCAAGGCTGTACTGGTCAGCAGCGGCCGTCACGATCTCGCCTGACAATGCCTCGGGCGCGATGTACATGAGAGTGCCGACGAAGAACCCAGCTCGGGTCAGACGCTCGTCACTGGGGGCTTGAGTATCGGTAGCGATGCCGAAGTCGAGTAGCTTGACCTTTCTGGTTTTCGCTTCGTACATCACGTTTTCCGGCTTCAGATCGCGATGGACGATGTTGGCGTCATGTGCTGCCTGCACGCCGGCTGCTATCTGCGAGACGATCGTTGCGACCTCGTCTCTCGGCAGAGGCGCGTTCTGTTTCGCGTAACGCTCGAGGATTTCGCCTTCCGCCCACTCGATGGCGAGAAAATGGAGGCCGTTGTCGTCACCTATCTCAATTGTCTCGACAACATTGGGATGTCTTACTCTGGCCCCGTACTTTGCCTCGCGTAAAAAACGAGCAACGGCGGTTTTGTCCTGGCGTAGTTTTTCCCGTAGCACTTTGAGTGCTACGGTGCCATGATTGGGATGTTCGGCCAGGTACACGGCGGATGTACCGCCCTCACCTACCTCTTTCTTGATTGTATAGCCGGCGACCGGTGCGCCGACCATCTGTTCTCGAGACACGCCGCGAAGCTAATAGAAACCGCAAAGACAGGATAGGGTATTAACCGCTCATGTCGATTTCCGTCAGACACTACGCAAGTCTTTCTCTCATTGGTGCCATCGCCGTTGTTGGTTGCAGCTCCAACACCTCGCGGGTCAACCGTAACCCAGATCCGAGAGCGCTCCCCCCTGCAGGGACTCCAGCACCCGATGTGAGCGAGCTCTATAGACAGCTTGGACTTCTTGCGGCGCCGGCTCCTCTCTCGTTCGTCGGAAAGATCTCCTCGTTCGCGAGCGCGTCTCCAGACACTACGCTGGTTCTGGTGAGTATTTCGATTCCCAACCGCGCGCTTACGTTCACGAGGGAAGGTGATCGATACCGGGCTCCCTATG